>Ga0207701_10000339_pt1 | contig 47734 bp, 39 predicted proteins | sample KBSSwiSSwithPhiX_FD_184294 | JGI IMG/M metagenome (GOLD analysis project Ga0207701, IMG submission 184294) | Switchgrass rhizosphere bulk soil microbial communities from Kellogg Biological Station, Michigan, USA, with PhiX - S5 (SPAdes) (version 2) | ecosystem: Environmental > Terrestrial >... | reverse complement strand
GGGCCACACTGAGCCCGCATACGCTCCGGCATTCCTTTGCCACCCATCTGCTCGAGCGTGGCGCCGATCTTCGGGCGATTCAGATGATGCTCGGCCACGCCGATCTGTCGACGACGCAGATCTACACCCACGTGCTACAGCAGCGGATGCGCGCGGTCTACGACCGCTTTCATCCGAGGGCCTGAGAGGCGTGGTGCGCCTGCTCGCGCGTCTCGCGGTTCTTGCCGTCGCGGCTCTCGTGCTGCTTGCAGCGCTTCCGAGCGCTCCGCGTGGATTACCACCCCTCGAGGACGGCCTGAAGACACCCGTCCGTGGCGTCATCCACGTGCATACGAACAGATCGGACGGCACCGCGTCGGTCGACGAGGTGCTCCGATCGGCCGCGCGCGCCGGCTTGCAGTTCGTCATTGTGACCGACCACGGCGACGCGACGCGCGCGCCCGATCTGCCGGACTACCGCAGTGGGGTGCTCTACATCGACGGCGTCGAGATCAGTACCAGAAACGGCCACCTGATCGCGCTCGGACTTCCGAAGGCGCCGTACCCGCTCGCCGGTGACGCGCGCGACGTCGTCGAGGACATCCACCGACTTGGCGGCATCGCCATCGCCGCGCATCCGGGATCACCGAAGCCGGAGTTGCGATGGACCGACTGGGACAGCCCATTAGACGGCGTCGAATGGTTGAATGCGGACAGCGAGTGGCGAGACGATCGGATTTGGACGCTCGCGCGCGCGCTGGTCACGTTTCCGTTTCGGCCGCCGCAGGCATTGGCGCTCCTGCTGGATCGGCCGGAATCCGTTCTTCGGCAGTGGGATGCACTTGCACAGCAGCGCCGCGTGTCTGCCGTGGCCGCATCAGACGCGCACGCGCGTGTCGGGGTGCGCTCCCTCGGCGAACCATACGACAGCGCCGGCTCGCTGCACTTTCCGTCATATACGAGTTCGTTCCGAGAATTCTCGATCGCGTTGTCGGACACCACGTTGACCGGTGATGCGGAGACCGACGCCAGGCGCGTCATCGAGGCGATCCGCAGCGGCCACGTGTACTCAACTGTCGACGCACTCGGTGGTCCTGCGGCGATGCGGTTCGTGGCCACCAGTGGTTCGCGAACAGCTTCGATGGGCGACGCGCTGCCGGCTGCGGGACCGGTCCATCTTCGCGTCGACGCGCAGGCGCCTCCGGAGGCGACCATTACGTTGTTGCGCAACGGAACGTCGGTGGCAACCGCACGTGGGTCTCGTCTCGACCATGATGCACCTGAGGAGCCAGCGGTGTATCGCGTGGAGATCGGACTGCCAGGTGCGCCTGGCACACCTCCGGTGCCGTGGATCCTCGGCAATCCTCTGTATGTCGGACGCGGCGCCGACAATCCCGTGAGCTCGCCGCAAGCCGCTCCGCGCACCTTCATGACGCTGTACGACGGCGGACCCGCGCGCGGATGGCAGATCGAAAAAGCAGACGCATCGGATGCCGCGATGGACGTCATCGGCGCACTCGGCGGATCGCAACTCCTGCTGCGGTTTGCGATTTCAGGCACGGCGGCGGAGAGCCCATATGTCGCGTTCGTGATGCCGGCAACCGCAACGGTCGCGATGTACGAAAGGTTGGTGTTTACGGCGCGCGCTGACCGGCCGATGCGTTTATCCCTCCAGCTTCGCGCTCCTGGCGGAGACGGCGAACGCTGGCGTCGAGCCGTCTATCTGGATTCCACGCCGCGTACAATCGATGTGGCATTCGCCGACTTTCGGTCCGTTGGTTCCGCGAGCGCCTCGCCGCCAGACCTCTCGAAAGTCGATTCGATCCTGTTCGTCATCGACACGACGAACACAAAGGCGGGGTCGAATGGCCAGATTCAAGTAGACGACATCCGATATGCTCGGTAGCAGCGGCGACGCCACAGCCGCGCTGCGCGCGCTGTGGCCGTAGCACCGCCAGACGTCAGCAGTGCCGACAGTTCGATTCACGGACAACATCCAGCGCCATGTGGAGTGCCCGACCATGGACGTCGAAGGCGCGCACGTCGGCGAGGTGCTGGACGCATATTTCCGCACGAACACCCGGGCTCGCGGTTACGTGCTCGACGACCAGGGCCGGCTTCGCGAGCACATGTCGATTTTCATCAACGGGGAGCAGTTGCGGGATCGCACCCGTTTGACGGATCCAGTGCCACCGGACGGCATGGTGGATGTCATCCAGGCGCTGTCAGGAGGATAGAGGATGCGCAGGGCGACAACGTGCCACGTCGGAACGCGCAAAGGGTTGTTCACGATCGCGCGCGGAGCGTCTGGATGGTCGGTGTCACGCGTCAGTTTTCTTGGAGACAACTGCACGCTTGCCGTATGCGATCCGCGAAACGGGTCGCTGCTCGCCACGCTGAATCACGGGCACTTCGGTGTGAAGCTGCATCGATCGCGCGACAGCGGCGCCACGTGGGCGGAAATCGGCGCGCCCGCATATCCGCCGATGCCAGAAGGCTACGTTCCGAAAATGACGTTCAGTGGGAAACCAATCGACTGGACGTTGCGCCTGATATGGGCTCTGGCGCCCGGCGGAAGCGATCGCCCTGGTGTGCTCTGGTGCGGCACGATGCCCGGAGGGTTGTTCAAGTCCGAAGACGACGGCAATTCATGGGCGCTGAACAGATCGCTCTGGGACGATCCGCTTCGTGAGCAGTGGACCGGCGGCGGCGCCGAATACCCAGGTCTCCATTCCATCTGCGTGAACCCGGGGGATTCCGACGACATCGTGATCGGCGTGTCAACCGGCGGCGCGTGGAAGACGCGCGATGGCGGGAAATCGTGGCGCATCGGTGGCAAGGGGATGCGCGCTGAGTACATGCCGCCCGAACTCCAGTACGAGCCGAACGCACAGGACGCGCACCTGGTCGTCCAGTGCGCGGCAGCCCCAGACGCATTGTGGGTGCAGCATCACAACGGCATCTTCCGATCGACCGATCGTGCCGGGTCGTGGAGCGAGATCGCCGATGTGCATCCTTCCGCATTCGGATTTGCCGTCGCCGTGCATCCACGCGATCCGGAAACGGCCTGGTTCGTGCCGGCGGTGAAGGACGAGAAGCGCTATCCAGCCAACGGCCGCGTCGTCGTGAATCGCACGCATGATGGAGGCAAGACGTTCGAGACACTGACCAAGGGCCTGCCGCAGGAGCACGCGTACGACCTTGTGTACCGTCACGCTCTGGACATCGACGACAGCGGGGAAGTTCTCGCCTTCGGATCGACAACAGGATCGTTGTGGGTGAGCGAGAACGGCGGCGATTCGTGGCAGACCGTGTCGTTGAATCTGCCGCCGATTCATGCGGTCCGATTCGAGCGGGCCGGCTGAAGCCGGCCCATTCCGCTTACGTTCGAACCGTCAGCAGCAGGTACGCCGCACCGGCGCCGAACAGGAGATTGGGCGCCCACGCGGCCAGCGTGGGTGCGACCACGCCACCGGTGCCGAGCGCGGCAAAAACGCTGAACGCGACCCAGTACGTGATCGCGATGACGATGCCTGCGCCGACGCCGTACATCGCGCCGCGGCGACCGGCGCTGACCGCAAACGGCACCGCCAGTAACGTCATGATGACCGTGACGAATGGAAAGGATGCCTTCCGTTCGAGCGCCACCTGCTGCGCGATGACGTCGAAACCGCTCGTGCGAAGCTGCTCGATGTACGTGCGAAGCTGCGAGTAGCTCATGAACTGCGGCTCCGGCTGGCGCGTTCCGAAATAGGCGGGCGGCTCCAGCGTAAACTGCGTGACCGGATCCGCCGAAAACCGCCGCGTATCGCCGGACGGCGTCAGCTCTCGTGTCCACGTCTGTTCGGCCCGCCACGTATCCGCGTGTCCCGACGCTGGCTCGTAGCGTGCGCGTTCCGCGTACGACCGCTGGGAGATCGACCGCATCCCGTTCGAAAATTCGAACACGGAGAGGCCCAGCAGCGCGTTGTTGCCGGGATCGAAGTAGTTGTAGTGATAGATGTTGCCGTGGCTGCCGACGACCCATTGCCGCGTCAGCATGTCGAGCGTCGCGGGCGCAACGCCGTTCATGACCGCTTTGATGCTGTCGGCCTTTCGATTCGATTCGCCCAGGATCGTCTGCTCCAGGGCGAAGAGCGTTCCGCCCGCGACGAGCGCGGCGCCGAGGATCGGCACCGCCATACGATACAGGCTGATGCCGCACGCCTTCATGACGATCAGTTCGCTGTTTTTCGTCAGCACGCCGATCGTCACGAGCGACCCGAGCAGCACTGACATCGGCAGGACGAAATAGACGTACTGCGGCAGCAGGTACCACAGATAGGCACCCATCATGCTCCACGTCGCGGCACCCTTGAACACCTTGTCCGAGCGATCGATGAACGTTGAAATGTAAAACAGGGCGAGTAGCCCGAGCGCGCACAACGCAAACACGCGCACGTACATCGCTGTGACGTACCGGTCGAGGATGGTTGGCGTCGGCAGCAGACGCTCGAGGAGTCCTGGCGCGCTGATGCTCGACTCGTCGACGGCCGGTCGCTCGGCGGTGCCGCGACCTATCAGACTACGCGGCTGCAGCCATCGCGGAATGCCAAAGCGGAACTCCTGATCGGCCGCGCGAGAGCGCCACAAGAACAACGCGGCGCCGACCGCACTCAGGATGATGTTGGGTGCCCAGACGGCCAGCCAGGGCGGAATGAGATGTCCCTTCGCGAGCGCCGGACCGAGCGTGAGGGGGATGTAGTACGCGAAGATCACTCCGAGCCCGAACACGAAGCTTCCGAGCCTGCCATCACGCCGGTTGGTCGCGCCGAGCGCGAGTCCGATGACCCCAAACACGAGACATGCCACCGGAATCGCGAACTTCCGGTGGATGGCCATGATCTGATTGTGCGTAGAGAGCCCCTGTCGCTCGAATTCCGCGGCGCGCTCCTTCAGTTCCGCAATCGTCATCTCGGGATCGCCCTTTTGCGGACCACCGCGCGGGAAGGCGCGTTCCGGACTGACGCTGACCACCTGGCGATCGAACTTGATGACCTGATACGTCCCGTCCGCATTGGTCACGTGGCGCGTGCCGTCCTCGAGCACCATTTCGACCTTGCGCTTGACCTGGTCGAGAATTACGCGTCCGTGCCGCACAAGGTAAATCGCCTGCGGACGGCCAGGCGTGTTGTCGGCCATGAAGACGTCGTTCCACCCGCCTTCGGGAGGAATGTCGCGCACGTACAGCACGAGGTCGGGGAACTCGTCGAAGAAGACGCGCGGCTTGACCTCCCCCTCTGCGCGCTGCGCGAGCACGTTGTAGGCAATTTCGCGGAACGCCTGATTCGCGTCCGGCAACGCTTGGAGCATCACGTAGGAGGTCGCGATCCAGCCGAGAACCGAAATCACGGCGACAGGGCGGAGCAGCCGGGCGACGCTGATGCCGCACGCCTGCATCGCAACGAATTCACGGTCCGCCGACAGCCGGCCGAACGCGATGAGGAGCGCAATCAGGAGCGCCGAAGGAATCGACAATGCGAGCGAGGAGGGAAGCAGCGTTGCCATGGCGCGCAGCACGATTGACGTCGGCACGCCCTTGGCGATGAACGCCTCGGCGTACTGCATCATCGACGGCACGATTAAGATGAACGTGAAGACGAGTAGAGCAATAACGAAGGGAAGCAGGACTTCACGGATCACGTAGCGGTCAATAATGTGCATCACAGCTACAGAAGGGGTTGGGGGGCGGAGCGGCGAGATGGTCTAACAAAATAGGCCCCCCACCCGACCCAGTCTCAAGGATACAGGACCTCCGGAATTTCAGTCGTGACACGAGTCGCCCTCCTCTGGCACATGCACCAGCCGTTCTACCAGGACCTCGCAACCGGCGAGCATGTCCTGCCCTGGGTCCGGCTGCACGCCATCAAGGACTACTGGGGAATGGTCGCGCTGCTACGCGAATTCCCGGCAGTCAAGGTGACGTTCAACCTGGTTCCCTCGCTCCTGGTGCAGCTGGATTCCTTCGCCAGGGAACAGGCGCGCGACCGCCATCTGGATATCGGCTTGAAACCGGCGGACGCGTTGTCCGCCGAGGAGCGGGAGTTCTGCGTGGAGGAATTCTTCCACGCGCATCGGCCCCGCATGATCGACCCGTACCCCCGTTACGCGGAATTGCTCGTCAAACGCCAGCAGAACGGCGTCGGGCTCAGCGTCCGCTCGCAGGCGGCGAGCTTCTCGACCGAAGACCTGCGAGACCTGCAGGTGTGGCACAAGCTCGCTTGGATCGATCCGTATTATTTCGACCGGGACGACCGTATCCGGGCGCTCGTCGCAAAAGGCCGCCTCTTCACCGAACAGGACAAAGCGACGCTTCGCGCCGTGGAGCTCGAGCTGTTGCGGCGCGTGATCCCCGAATACCGCGACGCGGCGGAACGTGGCCAGGTCGAGCTCTCGACCTCGCCGTTTTATCACCCCATTCTTCCGCTGCTGTGCGACACGGACGTCTACCTGCGAACCCATCCTTCCTCGCGGATGCCACGCGAGCGATTCCGCCGCCCTGACGACGCCGCCGAACAGTTATTGCGCTCGGTGAAATTGCACGAGCGGTTCTTCGGCCGGCGGCCCGTCGGCGTCTGGCCGTCGGAGGGTTCGGTATCGGACGCCATGGTGCCGCTCGTGGCGGCCGCCGGTTTCCAGTGGATGGCGACCGACGAAGAGATCCTGGGCAAGACAACGGGCCGCGAGTTCCGACGGGACCGCGACGGAGCGGTCGAGAACCCGGAGGTGTTGTACCGGCCGTACCGTGTAGGGCCCGACGGACAGCAGGTTGCCACCGGGTTCCGCGACCACGCGCTTTCGGATCTGATTGGGTTCAGCTACGCATCATGGCCGGCTGAAGCGGCCGCCGAGGACTTCGCGCAACGTCTGGCTGCCGCCGGAGCGCGGTACACATCGCGGACCAACGGAGGAGAGGCCACGATCTTCGTCATTCTCGACGGGGAGAACGCGTGGGAACACTTCGAAGGGCAGGGAAGACCGTTCCTGCGCGCGCTGTACCGCCGACTCGCTTCACATCCGGCGCTGAAGACCGTGACGATGGCCGAGGCCTGCAGCGCGACAAAGGACGTTCTGCCCGGCATTTTTCCGGGCTCGTGGATCAACGCCGACTTTTACATCTGGATTGGGCACGCAGACGATCAGCGGGCCTGGAGTCAGCTCGCGGACGCACGCCGCGCCCTTGATGGCGCCACGGACGTGCCACCCGACGCGCTCGCGCGGGCACGCGAGGAGATGCTGATTGCGGAAGGCTCGGACTGGTTCTGGTGGTACGGCGACGACCACTCGTCCGAGCACGACCTTGTCTTCGACGAATTGTTCCGCCGCCACGTGCGGAACATCTATCGCGCCATTGACGTCCCGGTTCCCGAAGAGCTGTTCGTCAGCAACATCACCACGCATCCGCCGGCGGCAGGCATCGAGCCGCCGACCGGCTTCATTCATCCGGTGATTGACGGCGACGTCACGAACTACTTCGAGTGGATTGGAGCTGGCTCGGTCGAGGTCGTCATGACCGGCGATGCGATGCACGAGGTGTCGGCGCGCGCCGGCATCATTTCGAGTGTGGAGTTCGGCTTCGACCCGAACAATCTGTATGTGAAAGTCGCGGGACCGTCAGCGATGCGCGACGCGATCGTCGGCGACCAGCAATTGAGCCTCAACTTCCTCAAGCCCGAAGGGTGTCGAATCGTGGTCAGCGCCGACGACGGCACGGTACGCGCGGAGATGACTGAGCGTCCGCGTGGCGGCCGCGATTTGGCGCGCACGTGCGCGGACATCAACGTCGCCGCCGGCCGTCTGCTCGAACTGCAGGTACCGTTTCAGTGTCTCGGCGTCACGAAGGATGCGACGGTCGCGTTCATTGTCGCCATCAACCACCGTGGTGCTGAAGTGGAGCATCATCCGCGACACCGACCGATCGAGGTGCAGGTTCCGGACGAGCAGTTTCCATCGCGGAACTGGACGACGTGAACCGTTTACGTCCCCGTCTTAGTTAACATAACATCTATTATGCGACGTTGAATAAATTGCGCGAGAAGTCGACTGTTTTCGTAGAGACAGCTTTGGCCTTGCCCTTTTCAGCGACGCGGACCTTTCCAGCCCGCGACCGTCTGTCGACTGATTTACCGCGCGGCGCGCAACTCTTTGATGATCGCTTCGAGCGCCGAAATGATCTCCGCTTTCTCGACCCTGCCTTTGCGGAACGTCATACGAAGCTGGAAGTGTTTTGTATCAGGCTTGAACGAGAACAGGAATGGTTTCGGACGTCCGGCGCTGGCCTTTGCGGTTTCCTTCCTGACGTCCTGGCGTGTCACGCCGTTGCCGCCGCTGACCAGGCGCTCCACCAGCGCCATCATCTTCTTCGGATCGGACTGTCGAACGATCTGCAGCAGGGTCGATTTTGAGCCAATGTCGGCCAGCCGACATAGGTTCCGAACTTCCTCCGGCATGTTGTTCAACGAGAGCGACTCGGTGATCGCCGTCCGCGACTTTCCGAGCTTGCGCGCCATGTCCTCGTGTGTGTAGTCGCACTTCTGCGCGAGCTGGTGCAGCGCCTCCGCCTCTTCGAAGGGCGTCAGGTCTTTGCGCTGCAGATTCTCGACGAGCGCCAGCTCCATCACTTCGCCGTCGTCGACTTCCCGGACGATAACTGGAACGTCCCGCAGGCCGACCTGAACCGCCGCGTGGTAGCGACGCTCCCCCGCGATGATCTGATACCGGCCGCCGCGCTGCCGGACGATCAGTGGTTCGATCACGCCCTTCTCCGCGACAGAGGCCATCAGCTCCGACAAGTCGCCCATCACCTGCCGGGGCTGATTCGGGTTGGGATCGAGCAGTTCAATCGAGATCATCCGGCCGACCGGCGCGCCCGCAGACGCAGCCAGCGCCTCGACGTAATGCTCGTCATGCCGCATTCGCAGCGTCTCAGGCAGTCCGCGCTTCGACACGTTCGATGACCTCCTCGCAGAGACTGTAGTAATCGGTCGCGCCCGACGAGTCGGGAGCGAAGGTGAAGATCGATTCCTTGTAGGCGGGACTCTCCTCCAGGCGGACGCTCTTGGCGATCACGGTATCGAAGACCTTCCCGCCGAACACCTTCTGAATCTGCTCGCGGATGTCGCGCCCAAGGGCGGTCCGCTTGTCGTGCATCGTGATGACGACCCCGAGAATCCGGAGCGCCGGGTTCGGCCGCTGCCGCACCTTCTCGATCGTCTCGAGCAGGTCGTCCGTTCCTTCGAGCGCGAAGTACGAGGACTGAATGGGAATCAGAAGGTGTGTGGCCGCGACGAGCGCGTTCACCGTCAACAGCCCGAGAGCCGGCGGACAGTCGATGACGATATTCGTGAAGTCGCCGTTGAGAGCCTGGATCTTGTCCTTCAGCCGGAAGTGCGCGTCGAGCTCACCGACAAGCCTCGCCTCCAGCTTCGCGAGGCCGATCCGCGCCGGCGCAATGAACAGGTTGTCGATCGGTGCTTGCCGGATCACATCCGCGAGCGCGCAGTTTGGCTCGGCGATCGCGTCATATGTGCTTCGCGTGATCGTTCGCAGATCGAGAAACGAGATGCTGCTGTTGGCTTGTGGATCGAGATCGATGAGCAGCGTCCGCTTGCCTCGCATGGCAAGCGCGGCCGCGAGGTTCACGGCGGTAGTCGTCTTCCCGACACCGCCCTTCTGGTTGGCGATCGCGACGATCATCGGCCTTGTGTTGGTGGATGAGGCAGGTTGCAGAGATTCTAGGGATAGTGTGCCAATGTGTCAAACAACCCAATATCCGGTAGGTGTCAGGTATCAGGTTTCAAGAGGCATGAGATCCGACAGGTGAGGAGAGATTTGGCGCGAAAGGACGGAATGTCGGCCGGCCGACATTCCAAGCAATTGCCGGCGAGCCGACACTTACATCTTGTACTTGCCCAGTTCCTCAGGGTCGAGACTCTCGAGCCACTTCTGAAGACGGTCGCTGTCGGTGCGCTCGGCGTTGAAGTCGACGGTCTTCGCGCTGTCGATGACGTTCTCCTCCACCAGGATTGGCGATCGAGTCCGAAGCGCCAGCGCAATGGCGTCGCTCGGACGCGCATCAATCGCCACCCGCTCGCCGCGTACGGTGAGGTGGATGATGGCGTAGAAGGTATTGTCTTTCAGATCGCAGACGACGACGCGGTCAACTTGCCCATCGAGGTCCGTAATGATGTTCCGCAGAAGGTCATGCGTCATCGGCCTCGGGGTCGCCACGTTTTCGATCTGCAGCGCGATGGCGTTGGCCTCGAAGATCCCCACCCAGATCGGCAGCACGCGATCTCCCTGCTTGTCCTTCAGGATGACGATCGGCATGTTGGTGACGGGATCCACCATCAGCCCCTTGATGGTCATTTCAATCAACATGGTGTTGCTACGTCCTTCCCCGCGCGTCGAATGATGTCTCCCCCCCGACTTTCATCAAGCCGGTGGAAACTCGTGCCTTCGCATGTTTGATACCACGGCCTCCCCCCGCAAACTGTGGGGACCGGCGCGAAGAATGCGGACATCAACTGTCCGCCCAATCCAATCTGACGCATTGCCGCGATTCGCGTTTCGTGAATTGGACTCCGCGCCCAGCGCCGGCATCGCACAGTTCACCACCGTGTTGCCGCTCGTACGTCCCGAAACCTCGGCGTCGTGACGGCGGCTTGCTGAGTCGATCAGCACCTCGACAGTAGATCCAACGGCCCGCTCGTGAAGCCGAGTTTGGATCTCACGCTGCAGCGACTGCAGGGCTACGATCCTTGCTGTCTTCTCCTCGTCCCGCACATCGTCTGGCATTCGTTTCGACGCCAGCGTGTTCGGTCGCGGAGAGTACTTGAACGAAAACATGCTGTGGTACTGCACGGCCTCGGTCAACGACAGCGTCTGCTCGAAATCGTGGGCATCCTCACCCGGAAAACCAACGATCATATCGGTCGATAGCGCAATCGCCGGGATGGTCTCGCGAATCTCGTTCACCAACTCGAGATAGCTTTCGCGTGAATAGCGGCGGCGCATGGCCTTGAGGACGCGCGAGGAGCCGGACTGCACGGGGAGATGCAGGTGCTTACAGACCTTGGGGAGATCGCGCACCGCCTCGATCAAACGCCGACCGGTGTGACGCGGATGCGGACTCGCAAAGCGGATCCGCTCCACGCCCGCAATGTCGTTCACCGCCGCGAGGAGTTCCGCGAAATCGCACGTGGGGTCGTCCGGCGCCTCGTAGTGATTGACGATCTGACCGAGCAGCTGGATCTCGCGGCGCCCTGAATCAACCGCGTGACGCACCTCCGCCAGGACGTCCGCTTTCGCGCGCATGCGCTCGTGACCGCGCGTGTACGGGACGACGCAGAAGGCGCAGTGGTCGTTGCACCCTTCGATGATGGTGACGTAAGCCTTCACCGAATCGCTGCGGCGCGTAATCCCCAGCGGGAACGTCACGTCGTCCCATGGGTTGATGTCGACCTCGGCAAAGGCAGCGCGTGCCGCGTTGTCCACCAGCGTTGGCAGCATCTTGAGTCGCTGCGTGCCGACAATCACGTCGATCACGTGGCCGTTTGACTTCTTCAGGAGGGACGCGCCTTCCTGCTGCGCCACGCAACCGGCGACCGCCACGACGGGCTTCCGGCCGGTCTCCTGCTCCAGAACACGAAGCTCGCCGAGACGCGTATACAGCTTTTCTTCGGCGTGTTCGCGCACGCTGCAGGTGTTGATGACAACGACGTCCGCATCGATCACTTCGGTCGTCGGCTCGTAACCCGCCTGGTCGAGCAGTCCCGCCAAGCGCTCGGAGTCATGGAAGTTCATCTGACAGCCGAACGTCTCGATAAGGTATTTCTTTGCCATTTCCTCAACTATTTGTGGACTTTCGCTTTCGCCTTTCGCCTTTCGCCCCAGCCACCGGCGCATTCGAACGGATGGACCCGGCATCAAGCAGTTCGCGCGCGCTGGCGCGCGTTTGCTCGCTGATAGATGCGCCGCCGATCATGCGGGCGATCTCCTCGATCCGTCCTTCCTGATCGAGCCGCTCGACGCGCGTTACCGTGCGGCTGCCACGTATCGACTTCTCGATCAGGAACTGCGCGTCGCCGCGCGCCGCGATTTGTGGCAGATGGGTGATGCACAGCACCTGAAAGCGCTTGCCGAGATCCTGGAGGCGCGAACCGACGACATCGGCGACGCGTCCGCCAATGCCGGCGTCCACCTCGTCGAAAATCAGCGTCTTCAGCGCGACAGGATTCGAGTCGAACATCGAGCCTGGCTTCCTGTGGGCCAGCGTTTTCAACGCAAGCATCACGCGCGACAGCTCGCCGCCAGAGACGATCCGCGCAAGCGGGCGAAGCTCCTCGCCCGGATTGGGGGAAACGAAAAATTCGGCGTTGTCGATGCCGCGCTCACCCCATCCCGACTCAGGAAGCTCGCCGTCGTTGAATCGCACCTCGAAACGCGTGCGAGCCATCGCCAGCTCGCCGAGCAGTCCTTCCATATCGCGAGCGAAATCCACTGCACCCGTCCGCCGTCGTCGAGACAGCTCTCGTGCCTCCGATAGAAACTCCGCCGTGGCGGCGTCGAGCGAGTTGAGGAGATCGTCGGCGCGTTGGCCGGTTCCTGTCAGCAATTCACGTTCACGCGCCAGCGCCGCACGGCGTTCGATGACATCCTGGAGCGTCGGACCGTACTTGCGCTTCAACCGTTCGAGCAGCACGAGGCGGTCCTCTACTTCCTGCAGACGGGCCGGCGACGCGTCGATGCCGTCGGCGTAGCTTCGAAGAAAGAACGCCAGGTCCTCGAGCTGCGCCTTGATGGCGTCGCCCGATTCGACGTACGACGCAAACTGCGGATCGATAGTCGCCAGTTCGCCAACCCGCTTCCAGACACCCCCGAGGCCAGCGAGCACCGCCTCGTCGCGGTCATACAGCGTCGCGTAGCTCTCCTCGCAGAGGCGGTGAATCCGCTCCGCGCTCGCGAGCACCTGCCGTGTGCCTGCGAGCTCCTCATCTTCGCCAGCCTTGGGCGCGGCCTTTTCGATTTCAACGAGCTGGAAGCCAATAAGGTCGAGGCGAGCACTTTTCTCGCGCTCGTCCATGCGCGAGCGCTCGAACTCGTCGCGAAGCGACCGCAGTCTGGCCCAGAGGGATGCAACCCGAGTCGCGTTTTCGCCGGCCCCCGCGTAGTCGTCCAAAAGGGGAAGATGCGCGAGCGGATCGAGCAACGCCTGATGTTCATGCTGGCCATGCAACTCCACCAGTCGCGCCGATAGATCTCGCAGGGCAGATGCAGTGGCGAGCGCACCATCGATGAAGGACCGGCTGCGACCCTGGTTGCTGATCTCGCGACGGACAATCAGCTCGCGTCCGCCAGCCTCGAAAATTGCCTCAATGGTGGCGAGGGGCTCGCCGGTCCGGACGAGCTCAGCCGAGGCGCGGGCGCCGAGAAGCAGACCGACGGCCTCGACCAGAATGGATTTGCCGGCGCCCGTCTCCCCCGTCAGAACGTTGAACCCTGATTCGAACTCGACCTCGACGGCTTCGATCACCGCCAGGTTGCGGATGCGGAGGAAACGCAGCATGCACGCGGAACTGCAATCGTATCATACATTTGACAGCACTCAGGGCGCGTGCTACCCTCGCGTGTCTGCGCTGTCCCAGCGGCGCGCTGCCGATGCTTCGGAGGCTTCGTTGCACACGCTTGGCATGTTCGTTCTTGCACTGCAGGTGCAGGACGGCGCTGCTCCAGTCTCGTCTGGGTCCCGAGTCTTAATCGACATCATCACGAAAGCGACCGTCATCAATCAGGCGGTCCTCGCGATTCTGATCGTCATTTCGGTGGTGTCGTGGGCCATCATCCTGTCGAAATCGCTCTCCTACCGGAGGGTGCAATCGCACACCGACAAGTTTCTCCAGGCGTTCCGCAACAGCAGCAAGTTTTCCGAAGTTCAGGCGGTCTGTGCAACACTGCCCGCCAGCCCGCTCGTCGGTGTCTTCCAGGCGGGTTACGCGGAGCTCAACGCGCAGTTCCGACTCGGTGGTCCCCAGCCGGCCAATCCCTCCGGGCCAACGCCACGTCCTATGTTGAAGAGCCTGACGGCGGTCGATCGTGCTCTGCTGCGGGCGGCAACGGTCGAAATCAACAAGCTCGAGAAGCGGGTTCCCTTCCTCGCGACCGTGGCGAGCGTCGCACCATTCATCGGCCTGTTTGGAACGGTTGTTGGAATCACAATCGCTTTTCAGCGCATCGGCACGACTGGTTCAACGAACCTGGCGGTGGTCGGCCCGAGCATTTCCGAGGCACTGATTGCGACGGCCGCCGGACTCTTCGCGGCGATTCCGGCGGTACTGGCGTACAACCACTTCAGCACCCGGGTGAAAGTGTTCGCCGCCGAGATGGACGACTTCTCGCTCGAGTTCCTCAATATCGCCGAGCGTAACTTTACATAGATGCCGAAAGTTCTCCCTTCAGCTCCGACGCCCGGCGGCGGTCGCCTGACACGCGCACGCCGTGTCTCGGCGACGCTGGCTGAGATTAACGTCATCCCTCTGGTTGACGTGATGCTGGTGCTGCTCATCATCTTCATGGTGGCGGCGCCGATGCTCCAGCGTGGCGTTGAGGTGAACCTGCCGGTTGCGAGTCGCTCTCAGGAGATTGCGAGCGACCGCATCTTTGTCAACGTGCCGCTGTCGTTCAAGGACGATAGACGCGTATATATCGGACCGGATCCCGTTCGCGTGGACGTGCTCACCGAGCGGATGCGCCAGCTCATGGTGAACCGGACCGACCGCCAGGTGTTTCTGCGTGGCGATGGCGGTATCGAGTTGCAGGAACTGCTCGACATCATGGACCGACTCAAGGCGGCCGGCGTTGAAAAGGTCGGCATTGTCTCGAAACTGCCGGGTGAAGAATGACGGAAGGCAGCGTGACAGACATCATTCTGTCGCGGGCGCAGACGTCAGAGCGCCTGAACGGGATGATCGGCTGGTCGGTCGCTGCCCATATTGTGCTCTTCGTGTTCATGATCTTCATGCCCGCCAGCTGGCGCGGTGCTGTGGATGAAGGGCCTCGCACTGTGATGACCATCAGCCTTGGCGGCGCGCCGGGTCCGCGCAATGGTGGATTGACCACGATGGGCGGGCGGACCGTACAGGCACCGCCTCCGGAACCGGTGAAGAAGATTGTCGAAACGCCGCCGGCGCCGAAGACGCCGGAAATGGCACTTCCGACGAAGAACGCTCGCGTCGTGAAACCGCAGCAACGCGAAGCGCCCAAGGAGGCCACGGCCCGTACGCCGGCAACCGGTGAACCGCAGGAAGGTTCGACGCGCGTGAACACTGGCGCGCGCGGTCAAGGGTTCGGGCTGACGTCCAGCGGCGGAGGCGGAACTGGAGTGACAGTCGACACCGCGAACTTCTGCTGTCCCGAGTACCTATCTCAGATGGTCACGATCATTCAGCGCAACTGGGACTCGCGACAACAGGCCGCGGGCAGCGTCATCATGAAGTTCACGATCACGCGAGCGGGGACGATCGAGAACGTGCAGGTCGAGCAATCGAGCGGGTTTGTCGCTCACGAACTGACTGCCCAGCGTGCGCTGCTGTTGACGCGGCTGCCCGAGCTTCCGATTCAGTATCCGAATCCGACGCTTACCGTTCACATGCGATTCGAGTATCAACGTTAGATGAAGAGACAACCCATGAAATTGATGTTGGCCACGCTGGCGGCGGCGTCTGGTGTCGTCGCGGTACTCGCCCAAGCTCCGCAAACGCAGCCACCAGCTCCTCAACAGCCCTCGGAAATTCAGCTGGTCATCAGTGGCGAACCCGGTACGCCGCCTCGGTACGCAGTACCGGATTTCGTGGCGCTCTCACCCGATGTCGCCGATGCTGCCAAGATGCTCGGGCAGGTCTTGTGGGACGACCTGAACTTCGAGCGCGAGTTCTACATGATCCCGCGCGATACCTATTCGACCATTCCTGGGGCGCGCACCCCTGAAGACGTGCCGTTCAACTCGTGGCGCGAATTGGGTGCCGATGCCGTCGTGTTTGGAACCATCCAGAAGGTGGACGCCAACAACGTCCGCGTCCAGGTACGTCTCTTCAACGTCCGATCGCGGCAGTCGGTGTTTGCGAAGGAATACACCGGCTCCGCGAGCACGCCGCGGCTCTATGCCCACACGGTGTCCGACGAAATCCATCAGCAGCAGCGGGCATTGCGCGGCGTGGCTCGGACCAAGCTGGCGTTTTCTTCCGATCGGAATCGCGAAAAGGTGAGCGGTCCGGTCCAGAACCGAGATGTCAAGGAGGTCTACATCACCGATTACGATGGCGAGAACCAGCGGCGCGTCACGACCAATCGTCAGTTGAACATCACGCCTGTCTGGGCGCCCGATGCGCGTGCCGTGGCATACACGTCGTACCGTCGTGGGTACCCGGACATCTTCATCGCGCTCATCTACCAGGGCATTCAGGAGACTCCGACCAACGGTGTTGCACAGAACTGGCTGCCAATCTTCTCTCCCGACGGCACGCGGATTTGTTTCACGTCGAACCGCGACGGCAACCCCGAACTCTACGTGATGAATCGCGACGGCTCGAACGTGCGGCGAATCACGAACAGCCCTGCGATCGACACGACGCCCACCTGGTCTCCCAACGGCACGCAAATCGCGTTTACGTCCGACCGCCCCGGCACACCGCAAATCTATGTCGTCGGCGCGGACGGCCTGAACTTGCGGCGTATTACGACGAACGACTCGTGGGCGGACAGACCGACGTGGGCGCCGGCGCCCTTCAACGAGATTGCCTACGCGGGCAGAACCGGACCGGCGTTCGACATCAAGGTGTACGACCTCGCCTCCGGAGACACGAGGCAGATCACATTCGGCGAGGGGAGCAATGAAAGCCCGGCGTACTCACCGAACGGACGGCACATCGCATTCGCCTCGACGCGGAACGGACGTGGGACGCAGATCTACACGATGGGCCGCGACGGCAAGAACGTGCGACAGGTTACACGTGACGGCAACAACTACACGCCGTCCTGGTCGAATTGATTCATAGCTGGCGTCGCCGCGGAACGGCGGGGGCGGGAAAGGAACAGAAATCAATGCCGCGGCCACTCATTTTTCTGCTGGTGGTTCTGGTACTCGCAGGAGCGTGCGCCAAGAAACAGCCACCGCTTGGGCCTCAGCCGGTTCCGCCATCGACTGCGACGGCGCCCGCACCGGTTCCTCCACCGGCGCCACCGCCGCCACAACGCGTGGAAGAGTCGGTGCCCGTGCCGTCGATCAGCGAAGACGGCATTAGCAACCGGACCCTCGAGGATCTGAATCGGAATTCGCCGCTGCAACCTGCGTTTTTCGGTTTGGATAGCTCCGAGCTCGACGACGCGGGGCGTGCGATCGTCGCCTCCAACGCGGCGGTCCTCAAGAAATATGCGACGTGGATGGTCACGATAGAAGGTCATTGCGACGAACGCGGCACTGCCGAATACAACCTCGCGCTCGGCGAACTCCGTGCCGTTGCGGTGAAGACATATCTCGTCGCGCTCGGTGTGGCACCCGATCGGCTCCGAACGGTGAGCTACGGTAAGGAGTTCCCCTTCGACGCCGGCCACACCGAAACCGCGTGGTCGAAGAACCGGCGCGCGCATTTCGTGATTACATCGAAGTAACCGGGGGACATGATGAAGAGGCTTTTCACGACGACCGCGATCCTGCTTACCGTCGTTACGGGTCCTGCCTCGGCGCAAAGCCGCGAGCAGCGACAGATGATGGCGGATATCCGGATGCTGCAGGAGCAGACGCAGGAGCTCGCGGTTGCCATCGCAACGGTCACCCAGGCGCTGCAGGACTCGATCAAGGCGCTCAATCAGCGTCTCGATCAGGCGAACGACACGACGCGCAAAGGCTTCGCGGATCAGAAAGTGATTGTCGACGACATGGGCAAGGACCTGCGCGCCATTCGTGAACGCGTGGACGATACCAACGTCCGCGTGTCCAACGTGCGCGAGGAGCTCGAGGCGCTGCGAACCTCGATTTCCATTGCGCCACCGCAGACGGCGCTGCCGCCTTCAACCGATCCGAACGCACCGCCGCCGCCGGCGCCCACAACCGGACCGCCGCCGTCGACCGCAGGGCTCTCACCGACACGCATGTTCGACACGGCCATGGCCGACTACGCCGCCGGTCAGTTCACGCTCGCGGTCACCGGCTTCGAGGCGTTTCTGCGGACGTTCCCGCGCTCAGAGATGGCCGACGACGCGCAGTTTCAGATTGGCGAATCGTATTTCGCGCTGAACCGGTGGACCGACGCGATTGCCGCATACAATGCAGTCACGCAGAACTACCCGATGGGCGACAAGGTGTCGCAGGCGTTCTACAAGCGCGGGCTTGCACAGGAGCGCCTCGGGCAGATCGATGCGGCGCGGGAATCGTGGAACAACGTGCTGCAGCGGACGCAGGAGAGCGATCCGGTGCACACGCTCGCCCAGCAGAATCTCGACCGGGTGGCCCGTCGCCCCGCGCCGTAGCGTGACCTGCCCTGTCACGCTGGCCCGCTAATCTGCGATTGTAGGGGCGGGTCTTTCCGCCTCCGCAATGCTGCGGCGAGACCTCGCCGAAGCGCGTAGGAGACAGGCGCGAAGGCGGGCAGACCCGCACCAAGCGAAGAAGGACATCGATGGGAAGCGTGAATAAAGTGATCCTTGTCGGCAATCTTGGCCGCGATGCGGAGCTCCGCTATACGCCGGGCGGCTCCGCGGTAGCGACGCTGAATCTTGCGACGACCGAAGTGTGGAACGACAAGGGCGGACAGCGCCAGGAAAAGACCGAATGGCACCGCATCGTCCTATGGGGCAAGCAGGCCGAGAGCCTGCAGGAGTACCTGACGAAGGGCAAGCAGATCTACGTCGAGGGCCGGCTGCAGACGCGTCAGTGGGACGACAAGGACGGTAACAAGCGGTACACGACCGAAATCAAGGCTGACCGAATCACGCTGCTCGGCGGTGGTGGCGGCGGCGGACGTGGCGCCTCGATGGACCGCGGCGGCGCACCAATGTCGCACGGGGGTGGCGACGAGCCGCCGATGGAACCGATCACCGACGACGACATTCCATTCTGAGATGGACCGCCTAAAGGCGGCCCCTAGACGTAACCGGCCCTACTTCCCTGCCCAGGGCCCGACTTCGGGTTTTCCCTGCGTATTGGCGAGCGGACCGAGTTCCGCGGCAACTCCACGTCCGATCGCTGCGGTCTCGCTTCCCGCCTGGAAGCAGGTGAAGTCCGGGCGATCGCGCCACGCCAGCGGTCCACATAGCCGCTTGCCTGCGCCGATTGCCGCGTCGTGCACGACGTTGATCAGCCGCTCGTAATCCGGGCTTCCCTGCGCGTAGCCGCTGAAGTTGCCAAGGTCGCCGCTGGCAGCGAATAGCGCCGTCACACCCGGGACCTTCGCGATCTCTGCTGCGTTCTTCGCGCCTTCGAGCGTCTCGATCATCAGGATCAGCACGACGTTGTCGTTGATGGTCTGGCGATAGCCTCCGGGCACACCGCCGAACATTCCCGGATCGAACGCTTGTCCACCACCCTGGCTGCGTCGTCCGAGCGGCGGGAAGTACACCCAATTGCGCGCTTCGATCGCTTCCTGGACCGTGTCAATCGTCGGCACGACGACGACCAGAGCGCCGGCATCCATGGCGTGCTGAATTTCTCGCTCATCCGCGTAGGCGACCCGGACGCCCGGCACCGCCTTCGCGTGCGGACATGTGCGCCACAGGCGCGCCGTTGCTTCCCAGTCGCGCCCGTCATGCTGCTGCTCGGTCCAGATGAAGTCGTAGCCCGAGTTGGCCATTGCGCAATACGTCGCTGGATCCGTCGCACTGAAGACAGTTCCGCCGGTGACCTTCTGACCGGCCATCATCTTCAGCTTCACGGGATTCCAGATCTTGGTGCCCGCCGGCGCGTTGAACGCGGGACCGTACTTCCAGTTGTTTGGATCGAGTGCGCCCTGGTTCTGCGCGCCGGGAGGGGGCGTCGTCTTGGCGTTGCTGTCCTGCCCTGCAGGGGCAGCCAGCGGAAAATTATTGGCCGGTTGTTGTCCTTGCGCCAGGAACGTCGCGGCGCCAAGGGTGACGGCTATGAGGACCCCGAGGCCAACACGTGTCATCGCACCCTCCTTGAAAAGGCGCGATGATTATGTACCTTCCCTCCCGTACCGGTCTTCCAGCCTCACGACGTCGTCAAGTTCCGGGGTCGAGACCTCCAGCAGATCACAATCCTCGAGTGCCGTCATCCGGTGGACGGTAAGCGGCGTCACATGCACCGAATCCCCCGGCCCCATTTCGCGTTTCTCCAGCCGGCCGCCCTTCGGACCGATCTCGAAAAGCATCTTTCCGCTGTGCACGTAAATCGTCTCGTCCTTCTTGTTGTGGTACTGAAGGCTGAGCGCGTGGCCCGCGTTGATGTGAAGCACCTTGCCTACGTAACGATCCGTCTTCGCCCAGTGGAGCTCGTATCCCCACGGCTTCTCGACACGCGTCACGCTCACTTGGTTCCCACCTCTTCTCTGCCGCCTTCTCCCCCTGAGGACTTCGGCGAGCCGGGTCCGCCATCGCGCCCGAAGTACTCGACGAGCACGCGCTCGATTTCCTCGACGGTCCCGAGCGTCATCACGCGCGCCGCGATGCGTGCCATGTCGCCGGCACCGGTTTCCGACACCACGCGACGCGCCATCAGCAGCGCGCCAGGTGTCATGCTGAACTCCGTCAGGCCGCAGCCGATCAGTAGACGCAGCAACAGCGGATCGGATGCCATCTCACCGCACACGGCAACCGGAATACCCTGTCGAACCGCACCGCGGCGGACCTGACGAATCAGCCGCAGCACCGCCGGATGCAGCGGCTCGTATCGATCCGACACGCGCTCGTCAGTGCGATCGACGGCAAGCGTGTACTGAATGAGGTCGTTGGTGCCGATCGTGAAGAAATCGACCTCTCGCGCAAGCAGCGAGGCTGTGAACGCAGCCGATGGCACTTCGATCATGATGCCAACGTCCACGCGACCGGCCGCGACGCCACGCGCCTCCAGTTCGCCGCGCGCCTCGCCCAGCAGTGCGCGCGCCGCACGCACCTCCTGAACCGACGACACGAACGGGAACATGATGCGCAGCGATCCATGTGCCGCAGCGCGCAGCAGCGCGCGGAGCTGCGTCTTGAAGATCGCGGGCTGCGCGAGACCAAACCGAATCCCTCGCAGGCCGGCGTGGCCGGCGCGCTCGGCGTCAGGAAACCAGCGCGCATCGAGCGCGGTGTCGACGAGCGGTTGCGCAATCTGCCGTTCGTCGATGTCAAACGTCCGAATGGTGACCGGCCGCGGCGTGATGTTCTCGACGACGTGGCGATACACCTCGTACTGCTCGTCCTCGCCCGCGAGATCCGGCGGACCGCCGACGAGCAGAAATTCCGATCGATAGAGTCCGATGCCTTCGGCGCCCGACGCGAGCGCCATCGACACGTCGTCCATCCGTTCGATGTTGGCGTGGAGATGGATGCGTATGCCATCGGTCGTCAGCGTCGGCCCTTCCGCGGTCGGCGTCGTCCGTCGCGTACGCTGCAGCCGCGTGCGCGCCTCTGCCTCCTGACGATCCGCGGGCGTGGGATCGATGATCAGATCACCGCTATCGCCGTCGATGATGACTGAGGCGCCTGCGGGGATGCGACGGCTCACGTCATGAAGGCCGACGACCGCCGGCACGCCGAGCGAGCGCGCGAGAATGGCCGTGTGATATGTGCGGCTGCCGGCGTCGGTCGCAAACCCGAGGATGCGCGTCCAATCGAGCTGCGCAACGACCGAGGGCGTGAGCTCGTCGGCCACCAGAACGCACGGCGAGTCGAGGTCCTGCAGCAGATCGCGCGCGCCTCCCATCTCGCCGCGCAGGTTCATTCGCAGGCGCCCCGCCACATCATGGAGGTCGCCTTTTCGCTCATGAAGGTAGGGATCCTCGACGTCGTTGAATACCGCGGAGATCTCGTCGAAGGCACGCTGCACCGCCCACTCGGCGTTGACCCGCTCGGTCGCGATCAGATCCGCTGCACGACCAACGAGTACCGGGTCATCGAGCATCAGAAGCTGCGCGTCGAAGATGGCGGCAAGGTCCGACCCTTTCAGCTCGGAGATGCGGCGCCGAATCTGTTGCAATTGTTCGTGCGATCGCCGTCGCGCACGTTCGAGCGCCGACAGCTCGCGCGCGACGCGGTCGGGTGCAATCGGAAACCGGATGACCTGGGTGCGTTGAATGGCGACCAGCGCGGGGCCGGACGCAATACCTGATGAAACTCCGATGCCCTTCAGGCGTTCCACGATTCCTCTCCGAATCCCGATTCGACGAGCTGGACCAGGGAGTCGACCGCGGTCGTCTCGTCGGGACCATCCGCGCTGATCGTCAGTCTGGTTCCACGCGCTGCCGCGAGCAGCAGGATGCCCATGATGCTCTTCCCGTCCATCACCTTTGCGTCGCGTGAGACACGGATTTGCGAGTTGAACCTCGTGGCCAGATGGACGAACCGGGCCGCTGCCCTCGCGTGAAGCCCGAGCGCATTGGTAACCTCCACGGATCTCGTAACCATCACGCCTTCTCGGTCGCTTTTTCGCCGCGCAGCAGATCGGATGCGACCCAGATGGCGGCCCGTCCCTGTTCCCGGATTTCCCGTGCCGCCGTGAGCAAATCCGCCTGCTCTGCCAGGTTGGCCAGCTTGATCAACATCGGCAGGTTCACCCCGGTAATCACCTCGACGCGATCGCCGAGGAACGTCATCGCCAGATTCGACGGCGTTCCCCCGAACATGTCAGTCAGGACCAGCACGCCCGCGTCGCCATTTACTCGCGCGACCGCGTCAGCGATCTCCGAGCGCGCATCCTCGGTGTCTTCGTGCCAACCGATCGAGACCGCGGTGAAGCGCGGCAGCTCACCGACGATTGTCTCGGCGGCATTCAGCAGCTCGGTCGCGAGCTGCCCGTGAGTAACGACAACGACCCCGATCATGGAAGTCCCCGGCCGTCTAGCTATCCCGATGCTTGACTCGCAGTCGCACGCCTTTCACCTCGCGCAGCGATTTCCTCAGCGCCTCGGCAATCATCACCGATCGGTGCTGGCCGCCAGTGCAGCCGACCGCCACCGTCAGATAACTCTTGCCTTCCTTTACATACTGCGGAAGCGCGAACTTCAGAAATGATGTCAGTTTGTCGAGAAAATCGTGTGTCTCGTCGTGTTTCCTCATGTACCGGACGACCGCCGCGTCACGGCCGGTCAGCTTCTGCAGGCTGTCGACGAAGTGCGGATTCGGGAGACAACGCACGTCGAACACCAGATCCGCATCCACCGGCACACCATTCTTGTAGCCGAAGCTCACTAGATTTACCACCATGTCGGCCCGTTTGCGACCGTCACGCGACATCTGCATAAAGATGTCGCGGAGCTCGTGGACGGTGAGGTTGGTCGTATCGATGATGAGATCGGCCATGGCACGGATGGCATTGAGCTTGTCGCGCTCCTCCGTGATGCCTTCGCTTACCGACCGGTCGCGCGCGAGCGGGTGAGGACGCCGCGTCTCGCTGAACCGCCGGACGAGCGCGGTGTGGCTCGCCTCGAGGAAGATGAGCATCGGTTTCAGGCCCGCGGCCGTCCGGAGACGCCTGAACACGCGGGGAAATTGCGCCACGAAATCCTTCTCGCGCACATCGACGACGATGGCGACCTTCTCGAGCGTGGCGCCTTCCCGCGTCGCGAGTTCCGCCATCGTCGGAATCAATTGCGTCGGCAAGTTGTCGATGCAGAAATACCCGAGGTCCTCGAGCGCGCGAATCGCGTGTGTCTTTCCCGAGCCAGACAAGCCCGTGAGAATCACGAAACGGCGCGTGCCGCGGCCCCCGCGAATCGTCTTTACGGCCACCGGTGCGCTCCACCGGCCACGCTCATACGTGGCCTCCGTGCTCGACGTCCTCATCGGCGTCCGCGTCCGCGTGCAGGTCTTTCTCCCGCAGCGTCTCCTCGAGCCGCGCCGCGAGATCGCGCGCGGCATTCAGTCCGCGTGTACGCAGGAGCTGATTTCGAGCGGCAACTTCCACGAGTACGCCGAGACTGCGACCCGGAGCGACCGGCATCCGGATGAGAGGAACCTTCAGCCCGAGAATCTCATACCGCAGCTCGTCGAGCCCGAGCCGTTCGTAGTCCCGATCCGGATCCCACCGCTCGAGCTGCACCACGAGCTCGACGCGCTTCGCATTTCGGATTGCGGCGACGCCGAACAGATCACGCACGTTGATCAACCCGAGCCCGCGAATCTCCATGTGGTGCCGCGTCAGCTCCGGACAGGTGCCAATCAGCGTCGTCTCGCCGCGCCGGCGGATCTCGACCGTGTCGTCGGCAACGAGCCGGTGGCCCCGAACAACAAGATCAAGGGCACACTCGCTCTTGCCGATGCCGCTCTCGCCGGTGATCAGCACGCCAAGCCCCAGCATGTCCATCAGCACGCCATGAATAACCTGCCGCTCGGCGAGTTCGTCGTCGAGCAGGTATTCGATCTTCGCAATCGATACGGGCGTGCTCACACCCGTCCGCAGCAGCGGTACGTGGTATCGATCGGATGCGGCGAGGAGCTCCAGCGGCGGCTCCCAGCCGCCGGTAATGAGCACGCACGGGATGTCGTGGCTGAAAGCGGCCGCGAGAACGTTCAGTCGATTGGCGACGTCGAGCGATTCGAGATAGCGGACTTCGCTTTCGCCGAACACGAGAATGCGTCCCGGCTGCAGGTAGGCGTCGAAGCCGGCGAGGGCGAGGCCGGTTTTCTGGATGTGAGGGCTCGAGATGGCTCTCTGGAGACCGTCCCGGCCGCCGAGCAACTCGAGCGGAAGCCCGATAGTTTCAGCGCGGCTCTTGAGCAGCCCTTCGACGGTGATCGACCGGTTCATTCCTTTGTGACGGCGACCTGTAATTCGCGGCCGGCAATGGCCAGCTTAAATCACAAATCACAAATCGCTCATCACAAACTAGGCCTCAGGCTCAATCAGTCCGAGATTACCGTCGGCGCGACGGAAGACGACGTTGATTTCCTCAGTCGAGGCGTTCCGGAACACCAGGAACGAGTCGCGGCCATCGGCCACTTCGAGCGCCGCTTCGTCGACAGACATCGGCTTCACCGCATAGCGGCGCGCGCGAATGATGCGCAGCGGCTGTTCGCCGTTGTCGCGCGCCTCCAGACCGGTGGCGAACGCCGCCGCCCCGCGCTCGCGACGAGGCGCGGCAGATGCGGCCTTCGAGGCGGACACTCCCTGACGCTTCCGCTCGGTCCATTTGCTCTTCAGTTTCTGGACCTGGCGTTCAACCTTGTCGATCGACGAGCCGAGCGCCGTCTGGGCGTCGCGGCCGGTTGCCTCGCCGTGCAGGAAATGCTCGCCGCGTGCGTGCAGCGTCACTTCCGCGTGGAAACGGGACTTGTCCTTGGTGATGACGACTTGCGCCGAGAGGGCGCTGTCGTTGAGCGGGCGCAATACGCGAGCGAGACGCTGCTCGGCGAGCTTGCGTACCGGCGCGGGGATCGAAAAATGTCTGGCGGTAAGTTCGAGACGCATGGATGTTCGTCTGGCTTCGGGCTTCCGGCTCAGGACCTCAGCAAACTGATCCTAGTAAAGAACCTTCCGTTGATTCGATGTTGGAATCTTCAGTTCCTCGCGATATTTCGCGATGGTCCTGCGCGCCAGCTCGAGGCCCTCGCGCTGCAGGATGCTGACGATTTTCGAATCGCTCAGCGGCTTTCGCGGATCCTCCTGCTCGATGATTTTCCGGATGCGCTGCTTGATGGTCACAGAGGACACCGCCTCGCCGTACGAACTCGCGATGCCGCTGTGGAAAAAGTATTTCATCTCGAACACGCCCTGTGGCGTGTGCATGTACTTGTTCGTGACGACGCGGCTGACGGTCGATTCGTGCATGCCGATGTCGTTGGCCACGTCGCGCAGCACGAGGGGACGGAGATACTCGATGCCGTGGTCGAGGAAGTCGCGCTGGAAGTTGATGATGCTGGTCGCGACCTTGTGAATCGTCTTCTGCCGCTGCTCGACCGACTTGATCAACCACAGCGCGGACCGGAACTTGTCCTTGACGTAGGCGCGCGTCTCGTCGGTGTTCTCTGACGCGCTCTTGTCGAGCAACCGACGGTAGACCGGACTGATGCGAAGCTGCGGCAGCCCTTCTTCGTTCAGCACGGCGACGTACTGATCTTCGACCTTGACGACGTAGACGTCGGGAATGACGTACTGCGACTGCGAAGGATTCAGGCGGCTTCCCGGCTTTGGATCGAGATGACGAATCAGCTCGATATGCTGCTTGAGCTCGTCAATGGAAAGACTCAGCTTGCGCGCCAGTTCGGGAACCTGGTGGTTCTGCAGCAGGCGCATGTGCTCGGTGACGATTTTCTCCGCCGGCGTACCGCCCATGCCGAGATGTCGCAGTTGGAGCAGCAGGCATTCCTGCAGGTCGCGCGCGGCGACGCCAATGGGATCGAACCCCTGAATGAGCCTCAACGCGTTCTCGACGTGTTCGACCGGCCAAGGGCCCATCGCCGCCAGCTCTTCGACCGTCGCCACCAGCATGCCGTCGTCATCGAGGTTGCCGATGATCGCCTCGCCGATCTCGCGTATCAGCGGATCGTCGGTCTGCATCGAGAGTTGCCACAGCAGATGATCGGACAGCGAGGTGCCGGTCGAGAGCGTGTTCTCGATCGGCGGGAGTTCTTTGACCTCCGTTGGTGTGCGCGGCCGATAGCCGTCGTCGAGGTAGTCGCCGAAGAAATACTCGTAATCCTGGTCGTCCCAGGTATCGCCCTTTTCCGGGGCGGGCTTCTCTTCCTGCTTTTCCTGCGTCGCTTCGACGGGCTGGAGCTCTTCGGTCGGTACCTCCTCGAGCATCGGGTTTTCGACCATTTCCTGATTGAGGAGCTCTGACAGCTCGAGCGTCGACATCGGCAGCAGCTTGATCGCCTGCTGCAGCGACGGCGTCAGAATGAGTTTCTGGACGAGCTTGGTGTGGAGTTTCTGGGAGATCGCCACTACAGAACCATCTTAGTCCATTAATCCAATCGAAATTCCGTGCCCAAATAGATTCGCTTGACGTCCTCGTCGGCCGCAAGAGAATCGGGCGTTCCACTGCGAAAGATCACGCCATCGTGCACGATGTATGCCCGGTCGGTGATCCGCAACGTCTCCCGTACGTTGTGGTCGGTGATCAAAACGCCGATGCCGCGCTCCTTCAAGTGGAAGATGATGTTCTGGATATCGGTTACTGCGATGGGATCGATACCCGCGAACGGTTCGTCCAGCAGAATAAAACGTGGAGAAATCACCAACGCGCGCGTAATTTCCGCACGACGCCGCTCGCCGCCTGACAACGTGTAGGCGGGCGCTTTCGCCAGGTGAGTCAGGCTCAACTCCGCAAGCAGCGACCGCAGCCGCTGCTGCCGCTCGGCGCGTGTCAGACTGAGCGTTTCGAGAATGGCGAGGATGTTCTTTTCGACCGAGAGGCCTCGGAAAATCGACGGTTCCTGTGGCAGATACCCGATCCCCTTCCGCGCGCGGACGTACATTGGATCGTCGGTGACGTCCTCACCGTCGAGAAACACGCGCCCCGAGTCGGGCTGGGTGAGCCCGACCGTCATGTAGAACGTCGTGGTCTTGCCCGCGCCGTTCGCTCCGAGCAGTCCGACGACTTCTCCCGAGTTCACGTCAAGGCTGACGCCCTTCACTACCGTCCGGCCGCCGTACGACTTGGTGAGCGCGTCGGTGCGAAGCGTGGACATCAGCGCGGAGAGGGCGCGGGCGTCGTCGCGGGACGAGTGGGGGCCGGCGTGGCGGGGCGAGACGCCGGCGGCGGCGCGCATCCGGGGCTGACGCCATTTCTCGTCTGCGTGCGAATCTCTTCGTTGCCATCGACGATGATCCGGTCGGTTGACTTGAAGAAAGTCAACGTGCGTCCGGTCGTCTCGCGGCAAGACTCGACGACTTTCACCGACTTCGTCCCGGCGCCAGACATCAGATAGCGATCATCGTCGGCAAAGTAGGTGAGCCGCTCTCCCACTGCGGAGCGCATATCGAGCTTGAGGCTCACATTCGTGTAGGCCTCGAGGCGTGTGATGTGCCCGCCGGTCGGCGCCAGAATTACTTGAATCCGGTTCGCGCGCAGATCCCCTTGCGGTCCGCTCAATTGCGCCGGCGCCGTGATCGCGCCGGCGGCATTCGGGGTCGACGCATAGGTAATCGTATGTGCCGCGTCGTCGTAGCGGATGTCGGCGGCGTGGGCGACGGATACGCCCGTGTCGAGAACGATCGTGGATCTCGCGTTCCCGGATCCGAGAAAGTCTCCTTTGCTCTGATCGATCGTGACCTTTTCGGCGCGGACGGCGGTCTCACCTTGCCACATCGTCGCGTTGCCCGTGTAGATGGCTTGCCCAGCCGCGCCCTGATAGTCGAGCGCGTCGGCGTTCACGTTCGCAGGCTGATCCTGCTTCAGCAATCCCGGCAGCTTCGACTTGCTGGCGCGCAGCATCGTCTTCACGCCGCCGGCCGCCTTCATCAGGCGTCCCTGGAGAGCGACGTCGATGGTATTTGCATCGATCGTTACCTGGTCGTCGGCGACGCGGGGAACGACTCCACCCTCGACGCCGCTCAGCCGAAGCGACCCGACAGCCGGGTCGTAGCGCGCCTCGCCCGCTGCGGCCTGCAGACCCTGCTCCTCAAACTTCACCGCGCCGGTGAACAGCGCACTGTCAATCGCGTCGTTGTCGAGCGTCGCCGTCAGCGCACGAGCGCGAGCCGTTCGCGCGGATGAGGACTTGCCGCTCTCTTCACGGTACTCGACATTTTCCGCAAAGCGCGCCGCCGTCAACCCCTTCCCTGCCACCCCGTCAGCATCCAGCGTGCGAGCCTTGATGCTCCGCGCCGGAGCATCGGCCGATGCCGGCAGATCGAGACGAACGTTCTCACGCCCCGTCGCCTTGGTCAGCGAACCATCGGGCGCGAGCAGCATGTCGAGCGTTTCGCCGATGAACTGGCGCCCTGGTGAACCGTTCTGCCCGGTCAGCGCGACGGCGCCGCCTCCAATGAGTTGGGCATGTTCGAGCGTGCGCCCGTCGGCCGCGTAATGCAGGTTCATATCGCGCGCACTCATGGCGTCGACGCCGCTTCCGCCTCCAGTGACCCTCGAGTCGCCGCGCAGCTCGATATCCGTGATGCGTTGATCGTCGGCGGTCAGGCGAGCAAGGCCCTGGGCCGCCTCAATCACCTGTTCGTCGCGCAACGCGTGGACATTTCCGTCGAGTGCGAGCGTGTGCGCCATCCGATCCAGCGTCGACTTCCCCGACGTGAACTCGAGCGTCGTCTTCCCCTGCTCGTCGCGCAGCATCACATGTGATTGCTCCGTGAGCGAGAGGACATCGGTGTTCTTGTCGTACGACATGCCGAGACCGGACCCTGACAGTCGGTCGCGCTCGAACGTGACAGCACCCGGTGCGGTCATCAGGCCGCTGTCCTGATTGAATGCCGCGTTGTCCGTCTTGAGGGTGAACCCGTCGCTCGCTTTCAGCTCAACACCGCCGGTGAGGTGAAGATCCTTTTGATTCTCTCCCGCCTGCGCCTCGCGTCCACTGACCACGTAGTCGCGGCCGCCACGGTTACGGACGGTGATCTTGACGCCGAGCAGTTTGGTGGAGCCGCCTTCGTAGGTCAGTTGACGTTCGGCCTCGATGAGGAAGTCCTGGCGCGCACCGCGGACCTGCTGGACGACATTGCCGGAACTTTCAATGATCGCCTTGGGATCGATCCGCGTCGGCTCATTGAACGGGACTGGTTTCGCGCGCTCGCCCATCGTCGCATACACGACGACGGCAGCCGTGATCCCGATGGTTGCAGCGAGCAGGCGAGCCCACTTTTGCCACTTCATGAGCTGGATAACAGGATAACAGTCCGTTCACCCTTCTGGGTTCTCCGTTCTCGGTTCGTGTTCAGTTTCACGGTTCGGTTCACGGTTCTGCGTTCGGGGTTCGGTTCTCTGTTCGGGGTTCGACGTGTTCCGTGTTCGAGGTTGCAGCTGCTGCGTTCGATCGAGGTGTGCTCGAGCTGAATCAGCTGGCGGAAACGGCTCTCGAGGAAGTTATGGGCTTGATGGGATACCCCAGTCTCCGGAAGCATTACGCAACGCGCCGGTCTTGCGAACGTCGAATCGCCTCGCGTCCGCAACGCGGACGCGAAACAACGAACCAGACTGAACAGCAGTTAACTCTCGGGCGCCCTGAAGTCAGCGACCGACAGTTGCAGATAGCGCTCGCCGTTATAGATGTCGTTTTCGAGCGAGAACGCCAGATCAATCGCGGCGCGATGCTCCGCAACGAAGCTTTCGCGCTCTGAGGCGCGCCAGGCCACGCCGCGAAGAATGCGGCCGTCCTGTTTGAACGCCATCTTGAGGTGACGGTCCTTCAAGCGTCTCGGGCCATCCACGATCTCGACACGGCTCGTCCGGAAGATCGGGCACGGGTTGCCCGCACCGAACGGCGCCAGCGTGGAGAGTTCCGACACGACCTGCTCGTTGATCGACCGGAACGTCAGCGAGCCATCGATCCAGAGGCGCGGCCGCAAATCGTCAGGAGCCAGGCACGCATCGGCAAAGTCATTGACGCGCGCACGCAGTTCGCGAATGCGCGAGGTTTCGAGCGTCAGGCCGGCGGCCTGCTTGTGCCCGCCGAATTTCGACATGACCTCGGCGCATGATTCGAGCGCCGCCAGCATGTTGAATGACGGGATGCTGCGGCATGAGCCATGCGCGAGATCGCCGTCGGTCGAGATCACGATCGCGGGCCGATGGAAGGCGTCCACCAGCTTCGATGCGACGATGCCGATGACACCGCGATGCCAACCCTCGCCGGCGACGACAATCACCGTGCGGGAGCCAACCTCCAGGTCGGTCTCGACGATTTTCCTCGCCTGCGCAACGATGTCCGCCTCTTCCTGCTGCCGCCGCAGGTTCTCGGCATCCAGTTGCTCGGCGAGCGCCCTCGCCTCCTCGCCCATCGTTTCGTCGGCCGCAAGGAGCAGGCGCGCCGCAATGTCGGGCGTGCTCATTCTCCCGGCCGCGTTGACGCGAGGCGCGACGACGAAGCCGATGTGGTAGCTGTCGATCTCGCGGCCCGTGAGGCCACACACGTCGAGCAGCGCACGGAGGCCCACCTTGTGCGGACCTTTCGACAGCATGCCGAGGCCAAGCTTGGCGATGATGCGGTTCTCGCCCGTCAGCGGTACCACATCGGCCAGCGTCCCAATGGCCGCAACCTTCACGAACGCAGGCAACCAGTTCGCATGCCCGGTACAGGTGCAGAGCGCCTGAACCAGCTTCAACGCCACGCCGACACCGGCGAGGTTCTTGTCTGGATAGGTGCAGTCGTGACGCTTCGGATTGATGACGGCCACCGCCTGCGGCAGCTCCGCGCCAGGCTCGTGATGATCGGTGATGATCAGATCGATGCCGAGCTCCCGTGCGCGCGTCGCGGCTTCCTCCGCCCGAATGCCGCAGTCGACGGAAATAATGAGCCGCACACCATCCTGCTGCAGCCGATCGATCGTGGCGGGCTGAAGGCCGTATCCATCCCGAAAACGCTCGGGGATGAAGTGGACGACGTCCGCGCCAAGGAGTTCCAGCGCGCGGCGCAGGATGACCGTGGAGGTCACACCGTCGACATCGTAGTCGCCGTGGATCGCGATCCGATCCTTCGACCCGATCGCACCGAGAATCCGGTCGACCGCGATCGACATCCCGGCCAGCCGAAACGGGTCATGCAAGTCGTCGATCCGCGGCGCCAGGAATCGACGGGCGTCGTCGGGAGCCCCAAGGCCGCGGATACACAGCAGCCGCGCGGTTACCGGCGACACGCCGAGCTCTCGCGACAAGGCGATCGCCGGAGCATCGTCGCACGCGATCGTTTCCCAGATCCGCTCAGCTTTCATTGATTCCGATATTTCCCATGGCGCGGAATTTCCGGTAGCGCGCATCGAGCCGTTCCGACGGCTCCATCGCCCAGACGCCCTTCAGTGCACGGTCGAGCGCAGCATCGAGCAGTGTGGCCGCTCGCTCGTGATCGGTGTGCGCGCCGCCGACCGGCTCCGCCACGATTTCGTCGATGACGCCGAACGTCTGGAGGTCGGGCGCGGTGAGCCTGAGCGCCTCCGCAGCCTCGACCTTGCGCGCGGCATCGCGCCACAGGATGGCTGCGCAACCTTCGGGCGGGATCACGCTGTAGATCGCGAACTCGTGCATCAGGATGCGATCGCCGATCGCGATGCCCAGCGCTCCACCACTGCCTCCCTCGCCGTGCACGACCACGATGATCGGCGCGTTGAGCGCAGCCATTTCGCGAAGGTTGAACGCAATCGCTTCGGCGATCCCGCGTTCTTCGGATTCGACCCCTGGGTAGGCCGCCGGAGTGTCGATGAACGCAATTACCGCTCGGTCAAATTTCTCGGCAAGCTTCATCGCGCGCAGCGCCTTCCGATAGCCTTCGGGCCGTGCGTACCCGAAGTTCCGGAAGATCTTCTGCTTCGTGTCGCCGCCGGCGCCCTTGTGATGACCAATGATCATCACGGGCTCCTCCTTGTACTTGGCGAACCCGGTGATAAGCGCGTGATCGTCGGCGAAGCGGCGGTCACCACTGATCTCCGTAAATTCCGCGAACAGCCGATTCACGTAGTCGAGCACCGACGGCCGATTTGGATGACGCGCCACGAGCACGCGCTGCCACGCCGTTAGGTGCGCGTAGATATCAGCTCGAATCGACTGGATTCGACTGTACAGCCCGTCTATTTCGGCCTGCCGCTGTGGCGTGCGTGGAAGCATCGACAGCGCCTCGATTTCCTTGAGCAGAACAGCGATCGGCTCCTCGAACTCGAGTATGTCAGCAGGCATTGACAGAGGAGGTCACTCAACAAGTCCCATGGTGATCAGCGAAGGGAAACGGAGCCTGCGCCACAAATCTTTTCGACCTCGGTGACGAGCGTCTCGGAGGGTCGGACGCGGATTCCGTTGACGTCGACGGTGATACGCATGTGTCGATCGCGCTCATGCAGGACGATGGCGACGCGGCGGTCGCCTTTGTGTTGGGCAAACAGATCCCACAGCCGCTCGAACGTGGCCCGGTCCGCCGGTGGCGTTGTCAGACGGATCGCAACCGATTTCGCCAACCGCTCGCGCACGATGCCGATCGGCGCGATCTCCGATGCGATGATTCGAGCCGACTCGTCGTCGCGCTCGAACTTGCCTTTGACCAGCACGGTCTGGCCATTGTCCGCGAGATGGCCGTGCTGCTTGAACGCCTCCGGGAAGACCACGACCTCGATGCTGCCAGCGGCATCCTCCAGGAGGAAGACGCACATCCGGTCGCCCTTTCTGGTTTTGAGCGGGCGCAGGCCGGAGACAATGCCGCCGATGGAGATCTCGTCGCCCTTCCCGCGCCCGCCGTTGCCATTGCCGTTTGACCCTGGCGTGGCGGACCCTTCCGCATTCGCGTGAAGCTCCGGCGGCTGGCTCTCGTCAAAGTCTTCCTCCCGCTTCTTGATGCTCAGATCTGCCGTCGACTTCGCACCGTATTCGCGCAGGTCGTCGGCGTAGCGATCGACGGGATGGCCTGTCCAGTAGAGGCCAAGCGCTTCCTTCTCGTAATTGAGCTGGTCGATTTCGGTCCAGGGTGGAGCCTCTGGCAGGTTCGCGTGTGCCGGCGCGCCATGTTCCTCGCTGCCGCCAAACAGATCCGACTGACCGAGATCTCTGTCGCGCTGCGTCCGTGCGCCGTGGTCGCAGGCTGCGTCAATGGATGCGAGCAGCCGGGCGCGCGTGGCCCGCAACGGCATATCCGTTCGATCGACGAGCACGTCGCAGGCGCCGGACTTGATCAGCGCCTCGAATACCCGTTTATTGGCGAGGCGCAGGTCGAGAATTTCGCAGAGCACGTGGAGTGACGGAATGCGGCCGCCAAGCTGCGTCCGCGCGGCAAGAATCGAATTGATCGCCCCCTCGCCGAGGCCTTTGATCGCCGTGAGGCCGAACCGGACGCCCTTTCCACGCTCGACCGAGAAATTCAGCTGACTCTCGTTGATGTCGGGCGGCAACACAGGAATGCCGCGCTCGCGCGCCTCAGCGAGATACATCGCGAGCTTGTCGGTGTTCTGCGCCTCGATGGTGAAGAGCGCTGCGGCGAAGTGCCACGGGTAATTTGCTTTCAGATAGGCCGTTTGATACGCGAGGAAGGCGTATGTCGTCGAGTGCGATTTGTTGAAACCGTACCCGGCAAAGAACTCGATCTGCTCGAAAAGCTTGGTTGCCTTCTTTTCGTTGATACCCTTCGCCTTCGCACCCTCGAGGAACGTATCGCGTTGCTTCGCCATGACCTTGGGATCCTTCTTGCCCATGGCCTTGCGGAGCACGTCAGCTTGTCCGAGCGTAAAGCCCGAGACCGACTGCGCAATACGCATCACCTGTTCCTGATAGGCGATGACACCGTAGGTCTCGGCGAGGATGGGTTCGAGTTCTTTCAGCTCGTACTTCACCTCGCGCTTGCCTTGTTTTCGCTCCACCCAGTCGTCGACCATGCCACTCTTGAGCGGGCCCGGGCGATAGAGTGCATTCAACGCGATCAGGTCGTCGAGGTGCGTCGGCTTGGCTTTCCGCAGGAGCTCGCGCATTCCGGAGCTCTCGAACTGGAAAATGCCAAAGGCGGCGCCTTCCTGGAAAACCCTGAACGTCTTCGCGTCGTCGAGCGGAATGCTGTCGATGTCGAGGTCGATCCCCTCGGTGCGCTTGATCTCCTTGAGGCAGTCGTCGATGAGCGTCAGCGTGCTCAGGCCGAGGAAATCCATCTTCAGGAGACCGACCCGTTCGACCTCCTTCATGTTCCACTGCGTGGTCAGTTCGTCGCGCTGTCCCCGGTAGAGCGGCGCATAGTCGGTGATCGGACCTGGCGCGATGACGACACCGGCGGCGTGAACCGACGCGTGGCGCGACATCCCTTCCAGGCGGCGGCCGATGTCGATCACTTCCTTGACCTTCGCATCCTTTGCCGCCATGTCCCTGAGGATCGAATTCTCGGCAAGGGCCTTGTCGAGCGTCATGTCGAGCGCCGGCGGAATCTGTTTGGCGATCCGATCCACGTCGGCGTACGGCATCTCGAGCACGCGCCCGACATCCCGCACCACCGCCTTGGCCTTCATCGTCCCGAATGTGATGATCTGCGCAACGTTCTCGCGTCCGTACTTGCGGGTGACGTAGTCGATGACTTCGCCGCGACGACGCTCACAGAAGTCCACGTCGATGTCGGGCATCGAAATGCGTTCGGGGTTCAGGAAGCGCTCGAAGAGCAGCTCGAAGTCAATCGGATCGACGTCGGTGATGCGCATGCACCACGCAACGACGGAGCCGGCGGCTGACCCGCGACCAGGACCAACAGGGATGTGCTCCTCGCGTGCGTAGCGGATGAAATCCCAGACAATCAGCAGGTAGCCCGGGAACCCCATCGACTTGATCATCTCGATCTCGTACTCGAGACGACGGGTGTACTCGTCGATCGTGTGGCGAAGCCGGCCCTCCTCCGCGAGCTGCCGGAGGCGCGGAAGCCGTTGCGCAAAGCCCTCGCGCGCGACGTGCTCGAAATAGGAATCGATCGTGAAACCGTCTGGAACGCCGAAGGTCGGCAGATGGTTCTGCCCCTTCGGAATCGTCACGTTGCAACGCTCGGCCACGAGCAGCGTGTTGCGCAGCGCGTCCGGGTGATCCCGGAACACCGACACCATCTGTTCCGCAGTCTTCAGGAAGAACTGATCGCCGTGGTAGCGCATCCGCTGCGCGTCGTTGACCGTCTTCCCCGTGCCGATGCAGAGAAGGATGTCGTGCGGCTGATGATCCGCTTGTCGAAGGTAGTGCACGTCGTTGGTGCAGACGAGCGGCAGGTTGAGATCGCGCGCGAGCGGAAGCAGCCCCTCGTTGACCACCTTCTGTTCCTCGATGCCCTGGTACTGCATTTCGAGGAAGAAGTTGTTCGGCCCCAGAATGTCGCGCAGCCGACCCGCCGCGTCGAGCGCGACCCGCGCCTGCTCCACCTTCAACGCACTGGCGACCTCGCCCTTTAGACAGCTGCTCAATCCGATGAGGCCAGTCGCGTGCCGCGCGAGCAGCTCCTTGTCGATACGCGGCCGGTAGTAGAACCCTTCGGTATAGCCGGCGGACACCAGCTTGATCAGGTTCTTGTAACCTTCGTTCGTCTCGGCGAGCAGGACGAGGTGATTCGTCTCGGTCTGGGGCCCTGACTTGTCGAACCGGCTGCCCTGCGCGACGTAGACCTCGCAGCCGAGAATCGGTTTGATGCCGCGCTCCCGCGCGTGGTCGTGAAAGACGACCGACGAGAACAGGTTGCCGTGCTCGGTCACCGCCAGCGCCGGCATTTTCAGCTTGACCGCTTCGTCCAGCAGCTCGTCGATGCGGCACGCACCGTCGAGAAGCGAGAACTCGGTGTGCAGATGCAGATGGACGAATTCAGTCATGCCCACGAACCACTAACCACGAACCGGCATCATTCCCATTCAATCGTCGATGGCGGCTTTGAACTGATGTCGTAGACGACGCGATTGATGCCTCGCACCTCGTTGACGATCCGTGACGAGATCGTGGCCAGCAGATCGTGTGGCAACCGTGCCCAGTCAGCGGTCATCCCATCCAGGCTTTCGACGGCACGGATCGCGATCGTGTACTCATACGTCCGCGCGTCACCCATGACCCCGACGCTCTGCACCGGCAGCAGCACCGCGAAGCTTTGCCACAGTCGTTCGTACCAGCCGGCCTTGCGGATTTCTTCCGCGACGATTTTGTCGGCGAGACGCAGCAGCGTGAGCCGCGCCCTCGTGATTTCGCCGATCAGCCGGACAGCAAGGCCCGGGCCGGGAAACGGCTGCCGCACGACGAACTCGCGATCCAGACCGAGATCCTGTCCCACACGCCGGACTTCGTCTTTGAAGAGATCGCGGAGCGGTTCGACCAGGCGGAAATTCATCCGCTCCGGCAAACCGCCCACATTGTGGTGACTCTTGATCACGACAGCTGGGCCATGGACCGACGCCGACTCGATGACATCCGGGTAGAGCGTGCCCTGCGCCAGGAAGTCGAAGCCCCCCAGCTCCTTCGCGCGCTTTTCGAACACGTCGATGAACGTGGCGCCGATGATCTTTCGCTTCTGCTCGGGATCGACGACGCCCGTAAGCCGGTCGAGAAAGATGTCCGAGGCATCAACAAAGTCGAGCGACAGGTGCATCTTCTCGGTGAAACGCCTGACGATCTGCTTGGCTTCATCGTGTCGCAGCAAGCCGTTGTCGACGAAGATGCACGTCAGTCGATCCCCAATAGCCCGATGAATGAGCATCGCGGCGACGGTCGAATCCACGCCGCCCGACAATCCGCAGACGACTTTGCCGCTACCCACCTGGTGTCTAATCCGCTCGGTGGCTTCCTCGATAAACGAGGCGATTGTCCAATCGCCCGTGCACCCGCAGACGTCGTACGCGAAATTGCGGAGGATGGCGAGGCCATGCTCGGTGTGCGCCACCTCTGGATGAAACAGAAGCGCATAGAGCTCGCGATCCGGGGCTTCCATCGCGGCGATCGGCGCCGTCGCGCTCGTGGCGGCCACCGCAAACCCCGGTGGCACTGAATTCACATCGTCGCCATGACTCGCCCACACCCGCAGCTCGGTAGGAATCTGTTTGAACAGCTTCGGAACGGTGCCATTACGGGCGACGCGAACCTGGGCGTGGCCGAACTCTCGCTGGCCCGACCGGCGGACTTCACCACCGAGCACGTCGGTCATCAATTGCATCCCGTAGCAGATCCCAAGCACCGGCGTTCCGAGCTCGAAGAGCTGCGGCGGGCATTTGGGCGCGCCGGCCTCGGAGACGCTCTTCGGTCCGCCTGAGAGAATGATTCCGACTGGGTTCTTCCCCTTGAGCTTCTCGATCGGCGTATTGAACGGAACGATCTCGGAGTAAACCGACAGCTCACGCAGGCGGCGAGCGATCAACTGCGTGTACTGCGAACCAAAATCAAGGACGAGGATCGTTTGGTGGGGCACGAACGGCGGTATTATCCCACAAGGAATAGTGCCCCGACGGATCCACGCCACGATATTTGCGCTTCTGCTACTCGTCGCTGTTGTTGCGCGCGGCGACTGTTTGGGCGCTGAACCCAAAAAGAAACTTCCACCGATCCCGTTTCCGCTGCTTCCCGTCGTTCAGGAATGGATCGCAACGCTCGACGATGTTCCGTCGGCAGGCGGCGCAATGGACGCCGAGCGTGTCTACATTCCAATTCAGCCGGAGAAGCTTGTCGCGCTCAGTAGAACGACCGGTGCACAGGTGTGGACGCGCGACATCGAGTCGACGTGGCCGCCCGTTGTCGTGGCCGATGTCCTCTACGTCATCGCCAGCGATGAGATTCACGCGCTCGATGCTGCGAGTGGCGCCCAGCGATGGCGCGTGCCGTTTGATGCGAAGGTTGCGGCGCCTCTGACGGCGGCCGTAAGGGGCCCGAAGCCGGTGGCCGGAAGTCCCACCGATGATCTTCTGATTGCGACATTCGACAAGGGGCTCGTTGTTGCCTATGCGACAGCCGACGGCCGGATGTTGTGGATGCGCGAGCTCGGCGCAGCATCGCGGTTCACTCCAGCGATTGACGGTTTGCGCGCCGTGTTCGCGGTTGACGACAGTCGCGCGGTTGCAGTCCGTCTCGCGGACGGTCGTGTCGAGTGGGAGCAGAAGCTGGACGGCATGCTGAATCAGCCGTCGTTCGCGCGCGATCGCATCTTCATCGGGTCGAACACGAATTTCCTGTTCGCGCTGGACAACGCCACGGGACGCATTGCATGGAAATGGAAGGCGGGCGGCGATGTGATCGGCACCGCCGCCGACACGAAAGGCGGCGCGTACTATGCGTCGCTCGACAACGTGGTCCGCGCGGTCAACCGCGGCAATGGGAATCAGCGCTGGATCAAGGAGATTCCCTCGCGACCCGTACTGGCTCCGCAGGTGCTCGGCGATGGCGTCAAGTACGAAGAGATCGTTGTGCTCACTGGCGCCACGTCGGAGGTTGACGCCTTCGCGGCAAAAAACGGCACAGCGTCAGGGATGTATATGCCACCGTCGGATCTGCAGGGAGGCCCGCTCATCGATCCGGAGCTGCGGCCGTATCAGGTGGCGATGGTGGTGATCACCCGCGACGGCCGCGTCATAGGCCTGAAGCCGTCGTCGATGCTGCTCCCGGAGCCGATGCCCCTCCCGTTCGCCGAGCTCCCCGGCCGGCGATTGGAGCGCGAACGCATTACCCCACCGCCGCGCTGATCTCTCCGAAATATCCCGTACGTAGGGCTATGTACGGACCGCCTTCGTCTCCATCGCCGCCGCGAGCCGACGCGCTCCCTCACGGATGTTCTCCGGCGATGGCCACGAGAACGACAGGCGGACACGATCGTGGCCGCTGCCATCCACACAGAATGCGCTGCCGATGACGAAGAGAACGCCCTGATCCATCGCCTTCGGCAGCAGCGCCTCACAGAAATAACCGTCGGGCAGCCGTGCCCAGAGGAAGAAGCCACCCTTAGGCTGGATCCACGTCAGCTGATTGCCGAACTGCTCTCGCAGCGTCTGCTCCATCACGTCGCGGCGCATGCGATACAGGCGCCGCAGCGGCTCAGCCTGCCGCGCCAGCACGCCGCGAACAATCGATTGATGGACGACGCGTTGATCGAGAATGCCGCACATCAAATCCATTGACTGCTTCGCCGTGTCGAAGCGCTCCGCGATAGGCGCCGGTGCGGCGACCCACGCGACGCGAAACCCGGGCGCAAGCGTTTTCGAAAACGTGCTCAGGTAAATGACGCGTCCGTTCCGATCATCGGCTTTCAGCGGCCGCGTCTCCGCCGCGCTCGTCACGTCGTCAAAGTACAAATCGCCGTACGGATCGTCCTCGACGATAAGGACGTTGCGGCGTTCGGCCCATTCGAGCAACCGCCCACGTTTGTCGAGGCTGAGCAGAATGCCGGCTGGATTCTGAAAGTTCGGCACGAGATAGAGCAGGTTGACGCGGCCTCCCGCCGCGCGCTCGCGGAGGCAGACGGTATCGAGTTCCTCGAGATTGATGCCGTCGGGATCCTGTTTCACGCCGACGAGCCTGCACTGCGCATTGCGGAACGCGGCGATCGCGCCCGTGTAGGTCGGCACTTCGACGAGCACGACATCGCCTGGCGCGATCAGCACGCGAGCCGTGAGATCCAGTCCCTGCTGCGAACCGCTCGTCGTCATCACCTCGCTCAGGTCGGCGTTGATGCCACGCGCATCGAGCACGCCGAGAATCGATTCGAGCAGCGGGCGGTAGCCGCGCGTCGGCCCGTACTGGAGCACCGAGCCGTCCTCACCGGACAGCAGTTCGCTCGCGATCTCCCGGAATTCGTTCCACGGAAAGCCCATGGGATCCGGATAGCCGGCGGCAAACGAAATGAGGCCGCCCGCACGTGAGGCAATGACCTGCCCCATCTTGCGCAGCACCGATTCGTGCAGATTGCGCCCGAGCGGAGACAGGAACGATTCATAAGAGTTCATGCGACTCATGTGAGCCGGCTCAAGCCGGCCTACGAAATACGGTCCTCAAGCCGGCCCCTACAAACGCCCGCCGCGGTCGTCAGCCATCAACACTTCGTACGTCGGGGCCGGCTTCAGCCCGCCCTCCGCCAGGAAGTCACGATACAACCGCATGTATGCCCCGATTGACGTCAGGCCAAGAAACTGAAAGACCACGCCACGGAAGACCCACGCCAGCAGCTGCAGTGGCAACACCGCGAGGCCAATGAACGGAACGAACGCAATGAGACCCAGTGCCGCCGTCGCCAGGAACGACACCCCGGTTGCAGCGATGACGAGGGCAAGGATGACGCCGAACACGGTGCTGAGACGGCGCCGCTGGTTACGCACAAACGACAGCAGGTGCGGCCAGGCTTTCGCGACGCTGCAGTCCTCGGCGGCAATCACGATCTGCATCAGCAGATACACGAGATTGATGATGGTGATCCAGGCGACAAAACCGATCGTCATGACGAGTGTCAGCAGACCACCGACATCGCCGCGGGTTCCGGACTCGTACGCTGCACCGAGGTAGAAAGACCCGGACACGAGGTAGACGCCCATCAACATGAAGCCGAGCCGCGCGTACCGCGGAAACAGCGAGCGCGCGGATTCGATGTAGAGCTCCGCCGAAAACTTCGATGCGCGCTTGACGACATCGAAGTGCAGCGGCGGGTGTTCGATAGCGCTCGCCTCGCATTCACCTTTCACGAGCACCGCAACGGCCCCGGCCTTGACAAAAAAGATAAACAGCGAGCCTCCGACGACGACGACGGCAAGCGCCGAAAGAAAGGCCGCGAGCACCACGGGATGCGATAGGAGCGACGTAATGGTGGTTGTCGCCATCTCACGCCACTCGAGACCCAGCAGATCCTCCGGCGCCGAACCGATCACCAGCGCCACGAGAAACAACCCTCCGATGAGCGGGGTGGCAATCAGCAGCTTGAACAGCGAATCGGCGGTCGCTTGAATCAGCGTGACCTGCCAGTTCGCGGCGGCAACAAGCGCGCCGCGCTTCAGAACGGGTTTGAGGAGAGGCGAGCGCTCCACGGGAGGCTTCAATGGTAAAGCGGCAGACCGAAATCCCAAATCTCCGGTCAAAATTTACAATGCTGTCGTGGACTCCTACCTGCGGCGGGTGCTGCGAATCGCGCTGACCGGCGTCGTCTGCGTCCTCGCGGTTCTAGCCGCGGGGCGCATCGCCGAACGCCTGCTGCTGGGCGCCGACGACAGCGCGATCAGAACGCGTGTCGATCGGGACGTTCGGGACACGTTTGACGTCATGTCACACGGCCTGCAGGAGGTGGCACGCCAGCTTGCCGATCCGAACACCCTCCAGGCCGCGGCCGGCGACGAGGAGAACGCCGCCCGCCGACTGTTCGATCTTGCCCAGGCCGCGACCGTCGCGCATTCCGCCGACGTGGAGCTGGCCGTCACCGCCTATGGCCCCGGAAGCCGACCACTCGCGTGGGCTGGCCGGCCGTCGGAACTTCCCAAGGATCGGCTGGAGGGCGACGAGGCGTGGTTCATCGCCCAGGGCGCGCTCGGGTTACGGCTTGTCTACGTCATGCCGGTTGTCGACGCCGCTGGCAATCGGATTGGGACGATTGCCTCGGAACAATCGATTCGGTCACCGACATCCACCGGCGCCGTGACCCGCATCGACGAGTTCCAGTTCCCCGGTGAACTCGTACCGGTGTCGCTCGAACTCGCATTCGAAGACATCCGCACGACGTCCGATCCCGGCCGCATCGACGTCACAGGCCCGAACGGCCGTCACCTGGTTACGGCGGTGATCACGCCATCTGACCTTGGGGAGGCACGCGCACAGTGGCGGCGGATGACTTCGTCGATCGCGGAGATGACGGCGGCGGTATTCGTGCTCTTACTGTGCGGCCCGTTGCTCGACTGGCGCGATTCCCGGGGTTCGGGAGTCGGGGTTCGGAATTCGACGCCTCCAAGCGGTGATCCACACGAACCCCGAGTCCCGAATCCCGAATCCCGCTACGTGGTCGCATTCCTGGCTACTGCCGCAACGATCATCGTCAGCCGTCTTCTGTTCCGCCTCGCATCGCCCGCCGACTGGTCCGATGCCGAGATCTTTTCGGCGGCGGCGTACGCGTCGCCGCTGCTGCGGCCGTTTCTCGCGTCGCCATTCGACTTTCTGGTGACGGCCGCTACCGCGGCAGCGCTCGTGGCGCTCGTCTTCTTCGCATTTGAAGCGTGGCGGATCCGCAGGCGTCACGCTCGCATTGCGGTTGATTCACTCGGAAAGTCGTTCCTGTTTCTGGTCGCTCAGGGACTCGCCGGCACGCTCGCCGTCGCGGTTCTTCTGGCGCAACACGCACTGTTGGCCGATACGGTCGCCAACACCACGCTCGATCTCCTGCACTTTTCGCTTCACCCCTGGAACACCGCGCTGACCGCGCTGCAGTTCGCCATCGTGATCTGGGATGCAACCGCGATTGCCGTCCTGGTCTTGATCTTCCGCGCGGCATATCTACCGTGGCGCGTGCCGCGGACGCTTTGGCGGGTCCGGCTCGCCGCCGCGAGCTGTTGGGTGTTGCCGGCACTCATCGTTCTGGCGCCGGAACCGGTGAATGGCCCGCTGCTGCTCGCCTTGGCGCTCGCCGCCTCGGTTGCGCTCATCGCGACCCGGCTCAAGGGAAGGTACCGCCAGGGTTCCCAGGCGTTCCGTCTGACGCTGCTCTGGATCGGTCTGGTCCTGCCGGCGCTTGCCTTCTATGCCGACGTATTCGCGCTGGCCAATCGTGCGAAGACCGAACTGGTTGAGACGCGTTACGGGCCGCAGGCGCTCAATCAGCGACGCACGATCCAGTCGCTGATGCAGCAAAGCCTCCAACAGATCGACGCGTTCCCCGGACTGGCCGATCTCGTGTCGGTACCGCCCCGTCCGTCCGGCTCCGAAGCGCTGACGGATCGCGCATTCCAGGTGTGGCGGATCACTGGGCTCGCGATGTATCCCGTGACCTCGTCAGTCGAGCTCTTCGGACCTGACGGTCGCCTGGTCAGCCGCTTTGCTTTCAGTCTTCCGGACGACCTCAACGCGCTTCCAACCTCCGACGAAACGGTCTGTGCCTGGGATGTGTTCGAGGAGGTATCGCCGTTTTTCGCGGTCGAACGACGCGTCCTCAGCGCTGGACGCGCTGTCTGCGTCAACGACCCCAGCGGAGCATCTCACGTCGTCGGTTCGGTCAGGGTCCACGCGATGCTCGACTACGCGAATCTGCCGTTCATCGCGTCGAAGAGCCCGTACGTCGAACTGCTCCGTCCTGTCGAACCGCAGCGCAGCGAAGGTATTTCCGGCGGAGACATCGAGTTTGCGGTCTATGGATGGAGCCGCATGCCGCTCTACGCGTCCGCTGCCACGGCGTGGCGTCTCGACGACGCAACGTTCGCGAAGCTGGCGTCATCCCGCTCGCCCGTGTGGGCGCGACTCGACAGCGAGGAGCAGCGGTACGACGTGTACCTGCTCAGCGATCGTGGAGGCATCTACGGCCTCGGTTTCCCGGTGGTGACACTGCTCGGCCACATGATGAATCTTGCGGAGCTCACGGTGATTGCCGCCGCTACGTTCCTCGCGGCGCTGCTGCTTGCCGCGATCTTCAGCACCGTGGCGCGCCGCACCACCAGCGCGCGCACGCTGCTTCGAGAGATCCGCTCAAGTTTCTATCGAAAGCTGTTTCTCGCCTTTTCCGCTGCGACCGTCGTACCCGTTGTCGCCCTCGCGGTCGTGACGAGCAATTACGTCGCCGACCAGCTCCGCACGAATGTGGAACAGGAAGCGGTGCGGACTGCCTCTGCGGCGCAGCGTGTCGTCGAGGACTTGGTCGCGCCGCGTGCGGCGCAGCAGGGCGTTGCGATCGATGACAACCTGATGGTCTGGGTCAGCCGTCTGATCGGTCAAGACGTCAACATCTTCACCGGTCCGCGGCTGCTGGCGACGAGTGAACGCAACCTGTATGCGTCCGGCGTGATCCCCGTTCGAACGCCGTCCGACGTGTACGTCGCACTCCAACTCCAGAACGAAGCCGCCACGGTCACCAGCGAGCAGGTCGGGAGCGCGCAGCCGTTCTTGGTCGCCGGGACACATATGAGCGTGCCGCAGATGAACGCGCTGCTGACCGTTCCACTGGCATCGCGGGCGCAGGAAATCGAGCGGCAGATCGACACGCTTGACCGTCGTGTGCTGCTGGCGGCGCTCCTGTTCATCCTCGCGGGAGCAGGCATCGGTTATTCGATGGCGGAGCGGATTGCGGACCCGGTGAACCGCCTGACGCGCGCCACTCGCCGGATTGCGAGCGGCCAGTTCGACACACGCCTCGCGGCCACCTCCTCCGACGAACTCGGCCGCCTGGTGGAGGACTTCAACCACATGGCGCGCGATCTCGAACAGCAGCGCACGGATCTCGAACGAACGAACCGGCTGGAAGCCTGGGCCGAGATGGCCCGTCAGGTCGCACACGAGATCAAGAATCCGCTCACCCCGATTCAGCTCAATGCCGAACACCTGCGGCGTGTGAATACGGACCGCGGTGCGCCGCTGACCCCCGTGCTGGATCAGGCCGTGAATACGATCCTGTCGCAGGTCAAGCTGCTGCGGCAGATTGCCTCCGAATTTTCGAGCTTCGCGTCATCGCCGATCGTGCAGCGCACACCAGTGGATACCGCCGAACTCCTGCGCGAAATCGTCGACCCGTATCGCAGCGCCCTCGCCGGCCACATTCAGTTCAACGTTGACGTCGCCTTCAACCTGCCGGCCGTCTACGTTGACCGGACGCTGGTCACGCGATCGCTGACCAACATCATCGAGAACGCGCTCCACGCGATGGGGCCTCGCGGGACGCTGACGATTGTGGCGTCGCGAGACGACGATGACGTCCGGATCCATGTGTCGGACACGGGGGCCGGAATGGATCCCGACGCGCTGGCGCGAGCCTTCGAACCGTACTTTTCGACCAAGGCAAGCGGCACCGGACTCGGGTTGCCGATCGCAAAGCGCAATGTCGAACTGAGCGGCGGAACGATCACGATTCAAAGCGAACGGGGCCGCGGCACGACCGTGGAGCTCACGCTGCCGGTCGCAGTGCCGGAGGTGGCGTGAGGAAGGCCGGCTTCAGCCGGCCCACAGCCGCCTAGATATTCGTCTTTGGGATCTTCGTCGTGACTTCGTCGGTCGGTTCTTCGTGACGACGATGGACGCGCGACCATGTCCACATCACAGGACCCGAAATCATGTAGGCGTAGGCAATCACCACGAGCATGATCTCGTGCGCCGACAGCAGCGCCAGCCCCAGCGCGAGGAGCGCCAGCACCGGATACGCGCGCCGCGACTGCAGATCGAGCGTCTTGAAGCTGTAGAAACGGATCGTACTCACCATCAACAGTCCGGGCACGATCACCAGGGCCAGTACTCCGAGTGCGGCAAGCGGCGACTGGAACCCTTCGGGGTACAGGAAGATCGTCGTCGCCGGCACCGCCGCGGCCGCGGGACTCGGGAGGCCGACGAAGTATTTCTTGTCGACGGTTCCCGTCTGGATGTTGAACCGGGCTAGGCGGATGGCCGCGCCGGCGACGAATATGAAGCCGGCGGCCCACCCGATGCGCCCCAGGGGATGCAGGCCCCACTGAAACGCCAGGATGGCAGGCGCGACGCCGAACGAAATCACGTCTGCGAGCGAGTCGAACTCGATGCCGAACTGGCTCGTGCTGCCGGTCATCCGCGCGACACGTCCGTCCAGCATGTCGACGATGATCGCGAGTCCGATCAGTGGCGCAGCCTTCTCGAGCTCGCCGCGCATCGCATAGACGATGCAGGCGTAGCCACTGAACATGTTCGCGAGCGTGAACATGCTCGGCAACAGGTAGACGCCGCGGCGAAATCGACGCGCCGGCCTGTCGCCAGCACGCCTGGCGGGCCTAAAGGCGCGAATCCGAGGCAGTGGTCCGTGGTGTTCTTCAATCATGCGGTGTCGGGCGGGCTTCTCGCGCCGCCAGCCTTGCAATGACTGTGACTCCTCCGACGACCTTGTCATTGACCTTCACGGTCAGCGCCGCGGTCGCCGGAACGAAAATATCCATCCGCGAACCGAACTTCATCACGCCGAATCGTTCCCCCGCCCGCACGGACGCGCCTTCTTTCACGCGGCACACGATGCGACGAGCGAGCACGCCGACGATCTGTCGAACCACGATCGGCTGACCGTCATGGTCGATGGTGACCTCGGTGTATTCGTTGAGGTCTCCGGCTTCTGCGCGATACGCGGGCAGGAAACGGCCGGGATGATACTCCACGTTCGTCACTCGGCCACTGATCGGGAGCCGGTTCACATGCACGTCCATCGGCGACAGGAAGATGCTGATTTGCTGCCAGTTGCCGGGCGGACACGCCAGGCCGGGCGGCGCGCCAGCGACCATCACGCGGCCATCGGCTGGGGAGAGCACCGCATCCGTATCACGGGTTATCGGCCGATCCGGGTCCCGGAAGAAGAAAAGGAATAGACCCGTCAGACCGAGGAAGATGACTGCGACGCCGCGTCCGATGGACAACTCGGCGACGACCGCGAGAAGGAGCGAACCGCCGATGAACGGCCACCCGGCGGGATCGATACGCATGAACGCAATGGTACGAGAGTGTGGAGTTCGTGTGGTGTGTAGGGGCGGGTCGGTCAGACCCGCCCATGAAATTTGGCGGACGCGCGCCTTCAGGAGACGCGGCTGTGCTGGCGCGCGTATTCCCGGACGATGGTTTCCATCTGGTCCTTGACCGCGAGCTTCTTCTTTTTCAGAGTGACTTGTTCGAATTGTTCGGTGGCTGAAAGGTAGTGCTTTTCGATGAGCTGATGGAGGCGATCGTCTAACCGGTGGTGCTGTTCGGCAAGCTGGCGGAACTGCTGGTCGCTCTGCAGCAGGAAATTCTTCACTTCCTGCGCGTCTGCTGCGTTCATAACGCCGCCCTCCTTTATCGCGAAA
>Ga0207701_10000338_pt1 | contig 47859 bp, 35 predicted proteins | sample KBSSwiSSwithPhiX_FD_184294 | JGI IMG/M metagenome (GOLD analysis project Ga0207701, IMG submission 184294) | Switchgrass rhizosphere bulk soil microbial communities from Kellogg Biological Station, Michigan, USA, with PhiX - S5 (SPAdes) (version 2) | ecosystem: Environmental > Terrestrial >... | reverse complement strand
GCGGGGCGACCAAGTAATCGACGGCGTGATCAACTGGGGCGCCGGCGGGGGCGGCGCGTTCGTGAACTTCCGCTTCGCGCAACCTGGCCGCGGGCCAAGTCAGCGCGTCAGCCGCTGGTATCCAGTGCGACAGTTCCCATTCGCGAATCAGACCCTTGTTAACCCGGTGACAGGCCAAACGGCGGGTCGTCTCGAGCGGTGCACCGCTACGGGGACGTGCCCCAAGATCTTCGAGATCAACTCGTCTAACGACTATTTGACGAAGGTGGCGTCAGCTCTGACCACGGATACCGTCGGTGACGATCTGAAGGACGCCTCCGGGGCCAGGAGCTACCTGATTGCGAGCCTGCCGCACATGGCGGCCAGCGGGCTCGCCAGCTGCACCTATCCGCGGAATCCGCTCGGTCCGGGCGCCATCCTTCGGGCGATGCTCATCGCGCTCGACGAATGGGCGACGAGTGGCAAGCGCCCCCCCGAGCGCGACGTCCCCCGTGTCGCCAACGGAACCGCGGTCCCGGCAGCGTCACAAGCCGACCAGGGCTTCCCGAATATTCCGGGCGTTCTATACGACGGTCTCATGAGCACCGGTGACCTGTTCGACTTCGGTCCATTCCTGGACGACGGCATCGTAACCAGCTGGGGGCCGCCGTCGAGCACGCCGTATCCAGCATTCGTGCCGAAGACCGACGCCGACGGCAACGACATCGCGGGCATCCGCCTGCCCGATATCGACGTGCCGCTTGCGACATACGCGGGCTGGAACCGCCGAGCCGCCAATTTCGGCTCTCCCGACCTATGTGATCTGTTCGGCATGAAAGTCGACTTCGCGCAGACGCAATCCGACCGGTTGGCGGCGGGTGACCCACGTCCCTCGATCGAGGAGCGGTACGAGACTCACGTGAGCTACGTGAACAAGGTCACAGCTGCGGCCCTCAAACTACGCGCCCACGGCGTGCTGCTCGACGAAGACGTCGCTCGTTACATCGCGGCGGCAGAAGCAAGCGACGTCGGCAAGTAGCTGCCTCGCGGGGTCCCGCTCATCAGCGATGACCAAGACCCGGCGCATGTCCGCATCGGCTGGTGTTTACAGAGACCCCAGGTCGACGAGTAGCCTCAGGCTCTCAGCGTAAGATCGGTCCGCACGGCCGCCCGACGAATGCGGCCGTGCGCGGCTATCAGGATCTAGTACCGGCGCCAAACGGCGCGGCATGCGACGCGTCGGTTCCATGCAATGCGGAGCCGACCGGCACCGACGAAGCGACTCAGCCCGCACGTGACCTCGCGGCCGCCAGGAGATCCTCCCTCGACGTGAACTTCTTCCGCGGCCGCCCAAGCTCGTGCCCGGCCGCGACTTCCAGCGCGTCGATGTGCTTCCATGCTTCGAAGGTGACGACCTGGATCGACTTTCGAGCAAGAAACGCCGGCACCGCGGCAGGGTCCGCGCCGAGCGTTTCGAGCGCCGGGTCAGCATCGGCATCCGCGAGCATCGCCCGGACGCTGGCGACGGCATCCGCCCTGTTGGTCCCGATCACGCCGGTCGGTCCCCGCTTGATCCATCCCGCCACATAGACGCGCGCCATCGTCGCGCCCGTGCGCGGATCGATGACGCGGCCCTCGCGATGCGGAATGGTGCCAGTCCGATCGTCGAAGGGCAGCCCGACGAGCGGACGGCCCTTGTAACCGACCGACCGAAACACGAGCCCGCAGGGGATCTCCTCGAAGACGCCACTGCCCCTGGCGACGAAGTTGCCGGCGGCGTCCTGCTCCAGGTGATTGCGTTCGACGCGGATGCGCTCGACGCGCCCCGATCCCTGGATCTCCACCGGTGAGACGAAGAACCGCATCCGGATCTTGCGCCGCTCCCGGCCTTCACCCTTGGCGCTCTGTGCAATCAAGAGCTCCAGGTTGCGCTGCGGATGACGACTGTGCTGCTGCGCCAGAAATGCCTGGTTCGCTGCGTCGACCTCGATCTCCTCCGGGCGCACAACGAGATCGACGCCGCTCAACGTGGCCATCTCGTGCAGCTCGGGGTGCGTGAAGGCGGCCTGCGCCGGCCCACGGCGTCCCAGGAGATAGACGTCAGTGATGCGGCTGTGACGAAGGGCCTCGAGCGCGTGGTCCGCGATGTCGGTTCGCGCGAGCTCGTCCACCGAGCGCGCCAGGATGCGGGCGACATCCATGGCGACGTTGCCGTTGCCGACAACCACCGCGTGTTCTGCACTGAGGTCGAAGTGCGCGTCACGGTAGTCGGGATGCCCGTTGAACCAGGCGACGAACGCCGTGGCCGGATGGCTTCCGGGAAGGTCCTCGCCGGGAATGCCAAGGTGCCGATCCGCCTCGGCGCCCGTCGTCAGCAGCACCTGGTGATAGTGCGCCAGCACCTCGGACAACGAGAAGTCCACGCCGAACGTGACGTTGCCGAAGAAGCGAAACCCCGGGCGTGCCGCCGTCTTCTCAAACTGCCGGACGACGTCCTTGGTGTGCTGGTGGTCGGGCGCGACGCCATCCCGCACGAGCCCGTACGGCGTCGGCAGACGGTCGAAGAGATCGACCGTGACCGCGCGGCCGGTCTGATGCAGCAATTCCTCGGCAGCGAAGAAGCCCGCCGGTCCGGCGCCGAAGATGGCGACGTCCAACGGGCGCGCGGTGCTGCCAAGCTTGCCGTCGCTGGCGGAATTCTGCAGCCGGACTCCTCGCCGATCGCGACACCCGCGCCCTCACGGAGAAGACGCCGCTCGCAGGACGCCTGGTCCTGCAGAGAGGAGCACGCCGGCGGCATGCTCGCGGGAGCGATTGTACGGTCAGCGATCAGCATACCCGTTCGACGAGCGTTGCCCTATCGTGACCATCTCGCGTGGGAGCCCAAGCCCCTGCGGAATGCACGCCGGCGTAGATCTCAGCGTGGTACCGGTGCCGTGCCGAGCGCCCGATAGCTCGCGAAATCGTCCCAGATCTGCTGGACGATCTTCGGATCCACCACCCGGCTGTCGGCCTTGTCTGGCTCCTTCTCCGAGAACAACACCAGCTTCACGCTGCCGCACGATGGCCCCAGAGCGCCCGGATCGAAGACGTAGAGCCCTTCGTTGATCGCGTCCGTCTCCGAGATCCGCTGTTCGAGCTTGAACGGGTGGATGGGCAGCACCTCGGCATCGCCGCAGTAGGCGCGCAGCCGCGCGAATCCCGCCTTGAAGTGCTTGATCGGCGGGATCGCCATGCCCTGCGTCCGCGCCGCACCGCGCGCCACGGTGGTCCAGAAGTTTTCGACCATCTTCGGCGTCACGCGCACGAGCAGCACCGGCGGGAAGTCGTCGACGTACTCGGACCAGCCGGCAAAATCGAGCAGCGGCCGCAGCTGCGCCTGCGGCTGCGGCGGAGCACCGCCACGTCCCGAGATGCGGTCGCGGCGGCGCTCCTGATCCAACTCGGACGCGGCGGCATACGTCAGCACCGGCGTGATGAAGGCGACATCGAAGTCGGCGGCGGCCATCGGATACGGGTTGAGGCTGCCGGCCCGGCCCTTGATGGCGTTCTTGAGCGCGTCGACTGGAAGGGGCCGCGCGGGTTCGACCGGCAGATGTGTGGCGGGGGGCGCCGGAATCTCCGCGAGGCGCTTGCCGGCCGCGGCGAGGACCTCGCAGATCTGTCCGGTCCGGATGATCCGCGCGTCGGACTCAAGTCGATCGCCGCTGTCCAAGTCGCGCGACGTGACGCCGACCAGCGTCCCTCCGGCGCTGAACACCGGGCCACCGGCGCTGCCCGTCGGCAGCACCAGGTCCGATTCGATCCGGCGGTCGGTCACGCCGCTCACTGTCCCAACCACCATTCCCTTCTCCTGCCGAAGCGGAGTACCGATGGTGACGATGTCCTGACCCTTGGCGACGGCGTCAGGTCCGGACTGGCCGCAGGCCGGCGGAACTGGTTTGATCGAGGCGGCGACGGACGGATCAATCCGCAGGACTGCCAGGTCGCGAATCTCGTCGGCGGTGACCACGGCCCCCATCACCTTCAGCGCCGGCGTCAACTGCACTTCCGCGAATGTTTCGTTGCCGATGACGCGCTGGTTCGTCACCACGAGCCCGCTCGGATCGACGAGAAATCCGGAGGCGTGGGTCTTCGCGGTCCAAATCGCGAACACGCTGTCTTGCCATTGAGGCAGCAGGAACGAGGGATCGGCCTCGGGCGCGGCGCTCGCGCCGGCGGTGGACGCTACCACCGCGCCCACCTCCGCGTTGGCAGCCGTCAGCTTCAGGTTGGTTTCGCGGCCGGCGGCGACGTCGACGACCTGCGTCCACGAGTAGGCCTTGCCGCCCAATGCCACCGGACGATCCGATTCGACGGTGTAGTTGCCGGGCCGCAGCGTGATCGTGACCGTCCCGTCCACGCCCGTGACCACCCGCCGCGGCGCGGCGCTGGCCGGATTCTCGCTGATCAAGAGCGCATGGCGCGGCACGGGCGCCGCCTGCCCGTTCGCATCCACCAGCACCACTGTGACGTGCAACACGCTCCCTGGCGGGGCGGGCGGCGCCTGCGAGACGAACAACGCGAGCGTCGCCAGCAGGAATGCGCGGACCATGGATCGATCGTCCATCGCCGGCCGCTGGGTGTCAATTGGGGGGCTTACGCTCTCAGCTTTCCAGCTATCAGCTTCCAGCTGCCAGCTGGTTCGGTTCGCGCTCCCCCTTCCCGCTGCCCGCTTCCCGGCTCGGACTGACGGCTCCGCGCCCTCCCCCGTCCGCTGACCGGGTCACGGTTGCTCGTCAAGAGGCCGCTGCAAATCGGGAGGATCGGAAGCGGCAATCTGGGGCCGCGCCAGTTACCACGCGACGTAGGCATTTGAAGGATCGACTCTGCGCACGCTGAAGGCAGCAACTAAGGAGGCTTGGGAAGCGGGAAACTGGCAGCTGGCAGCTGGGAGCTGCATGCGAAGCCAGTGAACTTGAAGTATCGTGTCCGCCGGCTCTGTCCGCTGCGAGGCTCGAGAATGATGAACAGGTTGATGACGACGGTGACGATCGGTGCGGTGCTGACGTGCCTGGGCGGCGGGCTGACGACCAGGGCGCAGGAGGTGGCGCTGACGCCGAAGTCGCTGCAGGCGGCGCTCGAGGCGAAGCCATCGGGCGCCGAGGCGGATCGGCTCGCGGCCCGCATTCGCGAGTACTTCGGCGGCGCTGACGCCCTCGCGCAAGGCGGCACGGCGAAGATCGACGACCTGCTGGTCGCGTTCGCCATCGAGGCTCCGGCTACCGACGCATCGGTGCCGCCGCCGCGGGTGTCGTCCGACGCGGTGCTCTTCACGATGCCGCTGACCCGAGTGGGAGCCACGAACGTCTACGCCGGCGTCGCGCAGCTGGCGAACGGCACGGCGTTCACCTGGCACTACGAGATCGGTAGCCGGCACCTGGGCGGCGGCCAGCTCGAAGCCTACGAAACGCATCCCGACAGCCTGCCCCAGCCGGGCGTGCCGCGCGGCACGGTCAAGCAGATGCCGCCATGGGAGAGCAAGATCTTCGCGGGCACGAAGCGCGACTGGTGGGTCTACGTGCCGGCGCAGTACACCGATGCGTCACCGGCCGCGGTGATGGTGTTCCAGGACGGCGCCGGTCCGAAGGACTACGTGCCGACGGTGTTCGACAACCTGATCGCGAAGAAGGACATGCCGGTGACCGTCGCCATCTTCATCCAGCCGGGCATCCGCGCCGACGGCGGGGCCAACCGCAGCTTCGAGTACGACACGCTGTCCGATCAGTACGCGCGGTTCCTGCTCGAGGAGATCCTGCCCGAAGTGGAGAAGACGGTGAAGCTGCGCCACGACGCCGCCAGCCGGGCGATCTCCGGCGCGAGCAGCGGCGGCATCTGCGCCTTCACCGTGGCGTGGGAACGGCCCAACGAGTTCAGCAAGGTCCTCTCGTGGATCGGCAGCTTCACCAACATCGCCAGCGGCAAGACCGTGCGCGAAGGAGGCCACAACTACGAAGCGATGGTCCGCAAGACGCCGCGCAAACCGATCCGCGTGTTCCTGCAGGACGGCGCCAACGATCTCGACAACAACAACGGCAACTGGCCACTCGCCAACCAGACGCTCGCCAAGTCGTTGTCGTTTGCCCGCTACGACTACCGCTTCGAGTTCGGCCAGGGCTTCCACAGCAATCGCCACGGACGCGCCATTCTGCCGGATTCGCTGCGGTGGCTGTGGCGCGGGTACACACCCTAGGTTCTACGGGTGCTCACGGGTTCTCAGGTTCTCAAGGTGCTGGTTCGCGGGTTCTACGGGTGCTCAACGTCGTCGGATGCAGGTTCAGTCCCGAACCATCCGACCGCCCCAAACCAAGCGACAGCCGAACCCTTCGAACCTCGCGAACCCTCAGAACGAGCACCCTGAGAACCATTGAACCTCCGAACCCATAGAACCATTCCACGTCCTCAGCGCTTCGCCGCGTACCGCAGCTTCACGTTGCCGGACGGATACGTGGTCGACTCGATCAGCTCCACCTTCCGCGGGGCCGAGACGCCGCGCATCAGCGACTGGCCGCCGCCGAGCAGAATCGGATTGACGATCAGCTGGTATTCGTCCACCAGGTCGTGCTCGGCCAGCAGCGACGCGATCGAGCCGCTGCCGAACACCATGATGTCCCTGCCCGGCTGCTCCTTCAAGGCCGCGACCTGGCGGGGATCGAACTCGGGGACCAGGCGCGAGTTCGTCCACGTCACCGACTGCCGCGTCCGCGAGAACACGACCTTTTCGGACGCGTTGATCCACACCGCCATCGCGTGCATCTCCGCGTTGCGCCGTCCGGCGGCATGCGGATCTGGCGCCGTGGGGCCGTCGCCCAGGACGTTGGGCCAGAAGCTCTCGAACATGTCGTAGGTGCGCCGGCCGAACAGCATCGTGCCGGCCCCGTCCAGGCTGCCGGCCGCAGCCTTGTCCAGCTCCGGCTCGGGCACCGCCCAGTTCAGGTTGCCGTCCATGGCGGAGTAATAGCCGTCAGCCGATACCCGATCGAAAACCACAATCTTTCGCATGTGCTCACTCCATGACCGGTCATGTGCCGGAGTCGCTCCGCATCGCCCGGTGTTTCAGTGTGACGACGTGCGAGGGGCGCGCCGCCGGACACGTTCCTGGTGCGAGTCCGCGACTGCGGTGAGGGGATGGGCCTGACTTTCCGACGCGCCGTGGTCAAGGCGGCACGCGGCCAGCCGCTTGTCGAGGAACCTGCGCTCCGCCGGATTCCGCGCCAAGGCCAGCGCGGCCGCGAACTGCGTCCGCGCGGCGTCGGGACGACCGCAGCGAAGCTCGAGCTCCCCTCGGGCGGCAGCGTGGAACGGGTAGTGCGCCAGCTGACCCGCATTGTCGATGGCGGTCAGCGCATCCAGCCCGGCCTCGGGCCCGTCACGCTGCGCGACCGCGATCGCCCGATTGAGGGCCACGACGGGCGATGGAGCCACGGCCATCAGACGGTCGTACAGCGACACGATGAGGACCCAGTCGGTCGCTGCCGCTGTCCGCGCGCTGGCGTGTGCCGCGGCAATCGCCGCTTCCACGTGATACGGCGTAAGGGTCGAACCTGACGCGGATCGCTCGAGCCAGGCCAGACCGTGCTCGATCAATCGGTGGTCCCAGCGCGAGCGATCCTGGTCGAAGAGTGGATGGAAGTCGCCCGCGTCATCGAGCCGTGCCGGAAGACGCGCCGCGTGCAGCGCCATCAGGGCCGCCAGCGCGGCGGTCTCGGGTGTTGCCGCGGCCGGGTACTCCTGGAGGAGCACGACCAGACGGATCGCTTCCTCACACAGTTCGACCTGGATGGCGGATGCGGCCCCGGCGCCGTGGTAGCCCTCGTTGAACAGCAGGTAGAGCGCCGCGCGGACCGCCGTGAGACGGGCCGCGAACTCCGCGTCGGAGAGATCGAACACTCGTCGCGCTGTCGCGAGGACCTTCTTGCCGCGCGACAGGCGCTTCTCGATCGCCGCCCGGCTGGCCAGGAACGCCGCCGCGATCTCGGGCGCGCCGAAGCCGCAGAGGATGTTCAGGATCAGCGCGACCTGCACGTCCTCCGCCAGCCGCGGATGGCAGCACGAGAACATCAGCCGCAGCTGCTCGTCGCGGATCGCCGGCGCCGCGAACGCCTCCTCCAGCACCGGCTCCATGGTCCGGCCGTCCTCGAGGAGTCGGGCCAGCTCGGGAGCGAACGTCCGCGCGGTGCGCTCGCGCCGCATCACGTCGAACGCGCGGTTCTTCGCGGTCGTCATGAGCCAGGCGGCAGGATTGTCGGGGATGCCGCGAACTTTCCATACTTCGAGCGCGCGGCAGAAGGCGTCCTGCGCGACGTCCTCAGCGAGCGCCAGGTTGTGGACCCCGAAGATCCTCGTCAGCGCGGCCACGATCCGGCCGCACTCGTGGCGGAAGAGATGCTCTTCGAGAGCGGACATCACGTCACACGGCGATGCTGCCGGCCGGCCGGATCTCAACCGAGCCGCCGCCCGCCACGATCGGGCAGCCGTGGGCGATGGCGACGGCCTCCTCGATGTCCTTGGCGTGAATGACGACGAAGCCGAGGAGCAGGTCTTTGGCCTCGGCGTAAGGTCCGTCGGTGACCGCGCGTGCCGCGCCGCTCACCACCTTTCCGGACATCTGCAAGGGAATACCGCGATCACGGAGTTGCCCTTTGGCCTCGAGCTCGTGAATCCACGCGAGCCAGGTTTGCAGGCTGCGCTGCGCCCGCTCGGGTGTGCCCATTGCGGCCTGCTGGCCCGCTTCGGTCGAACGAAAGAGAAACACGAATTGGCTCATGGTGATCCTTTGACGTTCGAGCCGGCCCACTCCGGACATCGAACCGTCAGGCTACAATCGGCAGACCCTACTTGTCAGGACATCTCTGATGGCACTGCTTCGCCGGCGTTCGCGCCTTCTCTCCCTGCCGGCGCTGGCCGGGCCCGCCAGTTTCGCGGCGTTGCTGCTCGCCGGCGCCGCGGCGCTGACCATTCCCCTGGTGCCGGCGCGCGCCGCTTCACCCGCATCTCGCGATGCCGCGCAGGCTCCGCGGGGCACCGTACGCCTCGTGCCGCCGGAGCTCAAGGATGAATCATGGCTGGAGCGCCGCCGCGCCGACCAGATCCGCACAGTGCAGGGCGTCGCCGCCTTCCATGACTTCCAGTTCACCGATCGTCTCGTCGAGAGCGGCATCTCGTTCGTGCAGCACATCGTGCCCGACGCCGGCAAGTCGTACAAAGCGGCGCATTACGACCACGGCAACGGGCTGGCGATGGCCGATGTCGACGGCGACGGCCGTGCCGACCTGTACTTCGTCAACCAGGTCGGCGGCAACCAGCTCTGGAGAAATCTGGGCAACGGCAAGTTCGAGAACATCACGACGTCGGCCGGCGTCGCGGTAGCCGGCAAGGTCGGCGTGTCGGCCTCTTTCGCGGACATCGACAACGACGGTGACGAAGACCTGTTCGTCACCACCGTTCGCGGCGGCAACATGCTGTTCGAGAACGACGGTCACGGCCACTTCCGCGACATCTCGGCTGCCGCCGGGCTCAACTACCTCGGGCACTCGTCGAGCGGCGTGTTCTTCGACTACGACCACGATGGCCGGCTCGATCTGTTCGTCGTCAACGTCGGCCGCTACACCAGCGACACGATCGCGACCGAGGCGGGCCAGAAGTATCACGTTGGGCTCGAGGACGCCTTCTCGGGCCACCTCAAGCCGGAACGGGCGGAAGCGAGCATCCTCTATCACAACGACGGCAACAAGCATTTCACCGACGTCACGCGGGCGCTCGGCGTGCGCGACATCTCGTGGTCCGGTGACGCCAGCGTGGTCGACGTCAACGAAGACGGCTGGCCGGACCTCTACCTGCTCAACATGCAGGGGGACGATCAGTACTACGAGAACCAGGGGGGCACGCGTTTCCTGCGCAAGAGCCGCGACGTCTTCCCGCGCACCTCGTGGGGCTCGATGGGGATCAAGGTGTTCGACGCCAACAACGACGGCCGCATGGACATCCTCATCACCGACATGCACTCGGACATGAGCGAGGAGGCCGGCCCGGACAAGGACGGTATGAAGTCCGACATGCAGTGGCCGGAGTCATTCCGGGGCGACGGCGTCACCAGCATCTGGGGCAACTCGTTGTTCATCAAAGAAGGCCCGGGCAAGTACCGCGAAGCGTCTGACGCGATGAACCTCGAGAGCTACTGCCCGTGGGGCCCGAGCGTCGGCGACCTCAATGCCGACGGATTCGACGACGTGTTCATCGCCTCGGGGATGAATTATCCGTTCCGCTACATGGTGAACTCAGTGAAGCTGAACGACGGCGGGCGGAAATTCGTCGACGCCGAGTTCGCGCTCGGGATCGAGCCGCGGCGCGGCGGGGTCAGCACGCCGTGGTTCGAGCTCGATGCATCCGGGGCCGACAAAGGGCACCGCGACGCCGAAGGGTTGACCGGCAAGGTGGCGATCTGGGGCGCTCGGGGAACCCGGTCCGCGGCCATCCTCGACATCGACGGCGACGGCGATCTCGACATCGTGACCAACGACTTCGGCAGCGCGCCGATGGTGCTGGTCAGCAATCTGAGCGAGAAGACGGCGCTGCACTACGTCGACATCAAGCTCACCGGGACCGCGTCCAACCGCGACGGCCTCGGCGCCATCGTCAAGGTGACGGCCGCGGGCACGACCTACACGAAGGTGTTCGACGGCAACTCTGGCTACCTCTCCCACAGCGTGTATCCGCTCTACTTCGGACTTGGCGCGGCGACAGCGATCGACAAAATCGAGGTGACGTGGCCGACCGGGAAGATCCAGACCGTGGCGCCGCCGTTCGCGCTGAACTCGCGGATCGAGGTCAAGGAGCAGTAGCGAACGATCAGGGCTGGCGGGTCCTGGGCGCGGCGGCCGGACGCTTCACGGGACGGTAGCCAACCTTCGTGTACTGTGGCGCCTGGGGGACGAACGCCGCATCGAAGCGCGGATCCGGCGGATCGAACGTGTTTTTCTCGCGGTCGACGGTCTGGCGCAGGTCGTTGACGTCGCCGTGGATGAATGTCCCGCGGACCCCTGAGCCGTCGGTGATGTCCAGCTCGTAGCGCGATTCCTTCGAGATCCCGCCGGTCAGCGTGTTCTTCCAGAAGATCGAATCCACGTAGGTGCTGCCGGTCCCATCGTCGTCCACCCCCGACCAGTTGCCGGTGAACGTACAGTTGCTGACCGTCGCCGTGGAGCCAGCGAAGACCGTCATCGCGCCCGAGCCGTGCTCGGGGTGATACTCGCCGCCGGTCAGCAGGCCGACGTAGTCCACGCCCATGTTCGAGAGGTTGCCGACGAACAGACAGTTGTCGATCGTCGCGTGGCTGCCGTGCAGCAGGTCGACCCCGCCGCCGGTCGTCTGGGTGCGATTGTTGCGGATGATGCAGTTGCGCAGCAGCACCGATTCCTGCACCTGCCCGAGATGCTCGACCGAGATGCCGCCGCCGCACGGACTGGCGTAGTTGTCGAAGACCTCGACGTGCTCGATCGTCGGATACGATCGCGCGTAGACCTTGATGCCGCCGCCGTCGGTGTAGAAGAAGGCGGTCTTGCGGATCTCGTCCGATTCGATTGGCGACTGCTCGCCGGTGCCGGTGGTGAAGTTGTTGGCGCCGGTGATCCGGAAGCCGCGCATTACCGTGTTGCGGGTGATCCCGTCGCCAAAATAGACCACGTGGTTGACGACCGCCGGCGCGCTTGGCGCCTTGGCCTCGGCGAGCTCCGGGTTGGCGGCGGTCAGGAGGACGTCACCGACAGCTTCGAGCGTGATGCCGTCGTGGCGCTGGTTGAACCAGATCATCGCCTGGCCGCGTGCGCTCGGCCGATAGGTTCCGGCGTGCACCAGGATCGTCTTGTTGACCGGGTCGCGCGCCGCGGCCTCGAGCGCATCCTGGATTCGGCCACCAGGGTAGACGTGATACGCGCCGCCGGTCGCCTCCGGCGTGAAGCCTTTCTGCTGTGCCGCGAGACGCCTCGCTGCCACCAGACACGTCGACCCTGCTAGCGCGAGCATCGCCCGCCGGCTGATCTGTCGGCCCTGACCCGTGTTCATGAACGCTCGATTTTACATGCGCCGTGGTGTGCCGTGTCCGCCCGACCTGAAGGTCGGCCGACACGCACGTCACACACTGCGAACAGACGATGTGACGGGGTGCCTACTCCGCGGCCAGCTCCGCCAGGCGTTTTTCGAGGAAGCGGCGTTCCGGCTCCTGACGGCTCAGCGCGAGGGCACGCTCGTAGGACGCGCGCGCGTCGGCGTTCCGCCCGAGGCGGCGGCAGAGATCGGCCCGGGCGGCGTGCGCCAGGCGATAGTCCCGCAGCTCGCCGGCCGCCAGGATCGCGTCGATCAACGCCAGCCCGGCCTCCGGGCCATCGCGCATCGCGACCGCCACGGCGCGATTCAGCGCCACGACCGGCGATCCATCGTGCCGCAGCAGCAGGTCGTAGAGCCCGACGATCTCCGACCAGTCCGTCGCGGCCGGTTCCGGTGCCCGGGCGTGGATGGCGGCGATCGCCGCCTGCACCGCATACGGGCCGACGCGGCGGGTGTCGAGCGCGCGGGCGACGAGCCGGGTGCCTTCTGCAATCTGCGCCTGGTTCCACAGCGACCGATCCTGGTGATCCAGCAGGATCACTTCACCCTGCGCGGAGACGCGGGCCGCCCGCCGCGAGTCGTGCAGCAGCATCAGCGCGAGCAGCCCGAATGCTTCGGGCTCGGGCAGCAGCTCCACCAGCAGGCGGCCGAGCCGAATCGCTTCCGCGGAAAGATCGTGCCGGGTCAGGTCCGGACCTGACGTCGCGGCATAGCCCTCGTTGAACACCAGATAGATCACCCGCAGCACGGCGTCGAGCCGATCCGGCCGTTCCTCCGGCGACGGCACCTGATAGGGGACCCGCGCGTCGCGGATCCTGGCCTTTGCGCGCACCAGGCGCTGCGCGAGCGTGGCGACCGGCGTGAGGAATGCGTGCGCAATCTCTTCGGTGCGCAGCCCGCAGACTTCGCGCAAGGTCAGCGCGACCTGGGCGTCCTCAGACAGCACGGGATGGCAGCAGGTGAAGATCAACCGGAGCCGATCGTCCTCGACGCTCTCGTCATCAATCCATGTCTCGGGATCATCGGTGGCGATTTGCGCCTCCGCGACCGCATCATCAAGCGGATCGAAGCGCGCACGGCGCCGCAGCCCGTCGATTGCCTTGAACCGGCCGGTCGAGACGAGCCAGGCGCGCGGGTTGGCCGGCACGCCGTCGCGGGGCCACTGCTCGAGGGCACAGCTGAACGCGTCGTGGAGCGCTTCCTCGGCGACATCGAAATCGCCGAGCAGCCGAATCAAGGTCGCCAGCACGCGGCGCGAGTCCGCGCGGTACACGGCGTTCACCGTTTCGTCGACATGGTCAGGCGCGGGCACGACCTCCGATCAAAGCATCGTGCCGCGTGTGGCGCAAGCGTTTGCAAGGGGTTCTACGGGTTCCATGGGTTCGCGGGGTTCGACAGGTGCGCGTTCCACGGTTCTACGGGTTCCGGCTCGCTTCGCGTCGCTGGGTTCAGTCGGCTACTAACAACGAGCCCGAACCGTGGAACCCGGAGAACCCGCAGCGTCAGCTCGGTTGAACGAGCACCTATGGAACCCCAGAACCTTTCGAACCCGTAGAACCCCCTGGATCGCCGATCCATTCGCCAACCCCGGACCGTTCAGGCGAAACTACCCCATGAGCTCTCCACTTCGCGCGGCCCCCCTGGCCATGGACGCGGACACGTTCCGCACGCTCGGACATGCGCTTGTCGACCAGATTGCGGCGCTGCTCGCGTCGGTACCGGGCCGCCCGGTAACGCCGGACGAATCCCCGTCGGCCGTCCGCCAGGCACTGGATCTCAACGGTCCGCTCCCCGAAACCGGTAGTGATCCGGCGACACTCCTGGCGGAGATCGCCCCACGGCTGTTCGACCACTCCCTGTTCAACGCGCATCCGCGGTTCTTCGGCTACATCACCGCGCCGCCGGCGCCGATCGGCATCCTGGGCGACTTTCTTGCGTCGGCCCTGAACGCCAACGTGGGCGCGTGGCGCCTCTCGCCGGCCGCGACCGAGCTCGAAATCCAGACCATCCGCTGGATCGCGCAACTGATTGCCTACCCGGCCGAGTGCGGCGGCCTGCTGGTCAGTGGTGGGAATCAGGCCAACATCGTGTGTCTTTTGGCGGCGCGCGCCGCGGGGGCGGGATGGGACGTGCGAAAGCACGGGATGGGCGGCCCCGAGGCGCGATCGCTCGTCGCCTACGCGTCAGCTGAAACGCACACCTGGATCCAGAAAGGGGCCGACATCGCCGGCCTTGGCACCGACTCTATCCGATGGATTCCGACCGACGAACGGCTGCAGATTGATCTCCGCCTTCTGACCGAGGCCATCGATCAGGACGTGGCAGCCGGCCGCACGCCGTTCCTGGTCGTCGGCACGGGCGGGTCGGTCAGCACCGGCGTCGTCGATCCACTGCCTGAGATGGCCGCGCTGTGCCGGGAGCGGGGCATCTGGTTTCATGTGGACGGCGCCTACGGTGGGTTCGCCGCGGCGGTGCCCGACGCGCCCGAGGCCCTGCGGGCGCTGAGCCTCGCGGACTCTGTCGCGGTCGATCCGCACAAGTGGCTGTACGCGCCGCTCGAAGTCGGCTGCGCCCTGGTGCGCGATCCGGCGCGGCTGCGTGCGGCCTTCGCCTATCACCCGCCGTATTACCACTTCGGCGAGCACGGCACGAACTTCGTCGACTACGGGCCTCAGAACTCGCGCGGCTTCCGGGCCCTGAAGGTGTGGCTGGCGTTGCGCCAGGCCGGCGCCTCCGGCTACCGGCAGATGATCAGCGACGACATCCGGCTGTCACGCCGCATGGCAGACGCGGTCCGCGCCAGCAGCGAGCTCGAGCTGCTGACGCAGGATCTGAGCATCACCACGTTCCGCTACGTTCCGCCGGCGCTGCGGGCGAGGCGCGCCGATCCCGACGTGTCGACGTATCTCGACGCGTTGAACACGGCGATCCTCGACGCGATTCAGCGCGGCGGGGACGCCTTCGTGTCGAACGCCGTCATCCACGGCCACTACGCGCTTCGCGCCTGCATCGTCAACTTCCACACCGATGCCCCTGACGTGGACGCGGTACCAGGCATAGCCATAACCCTTGGCCGCCGGCTCGATGGCGAGCAACGGCCAGCGGCCCTGCGCTGACGGAACGTCGATCCTACTTCTGGCCGCGCGTCGCGGCCGCGAGATCGGCGCGGAGTCCCTCGGCGTTCCGTTGTGGCCCATAGCCAGGCGTCCCAGGCTGAATGCGCCAGCTGTCCTTCAGCGATCCGACATCGACCGTGTCGAACCCGAAGCGGTCGAGGAGCTCGGTGACGGCCTTTTTCGCTCCGGCGTCGTCCCCGGCGATCGCCAGCGCGCGCCGGTTGGGCGTTCCCGGCGGCGTTCCGTCAGTGGTCAGCTGCGCGGCGTAGATGTGGTTGAACGCCTTGACCACCTTCGACTTCGGCAGGTGCGCCTGAAGCAGTTCCGAGCTCGTCGCCGAGTCGGTGTCGAGTTCCGGGATTTGCCCGTCGCGCTGCGGGTAGTAGTTGTTCGTATCGATGACGATCTTGCCGGCGAGCGGCGCGGCCGGCACTGTCTTGTAGGCCTTGAGCGGAATGGTGACGACGACCAGGTCCGCGGCGGCGGCGACTTCGGCCGGTGTCGCGGCGCGGGCGCGCGGCCCGAGCTCCGCGACCAGGTCGGAGAGCGTCTCCGGTCCGCGCGAGTTGCTGATGATGACGTCGTAGCCGCTCTTGATTGCCAGGCGGGCCACCTGGCTGCCGATGTGCCCGGCGCCGATGAAGCCAACAGTTGTCATGACACCCAATATACGCCTACCCGCGCACGCGTGAGTCCGGCATGCGACAATGCGCGGCGTTCATGACCGCACACGATTTCCGCACGCTGGCGCTGAGCTTCGACGGCGCCATCGAGCGCGGTCACATGGGCCATCCGGACTTTCGTGCCAACGGCCGGATCTTCGCGACCCTCCAGGCCGATGACGAGTCGGGGATGATCAAGGTGCCGCCCGCGGACCAGGCCGAGCTGTTGCGGCTCGACCGGCGGGCGTTCACGCCGGCGAGTGGTGCGTGGGGCCGTCAGGGCTGCACGATGGTTCGTTTGAAAGACGCTGATGCCGCGACGGTGCGGGCCGCGATGACGCTGGCCTGGGAGCTCGCCACCTCGAAGCCGCCAGCCAGGCGCCGCGCAACGACGCGCTGACTGACCGGCTTACAATTCGCCCGGCTCGCCGCCCCAAATCACCGGATCGACGTCGGTGATCGACTCGGAGAACGTCCAGCGGCGACCGACCAGATCCTCGGCGGTGTACTGACGCTCCCCGTACGGGTAGGTTTCCGGTGTCCGCAGAATCGTCGCGCCCTGGTGCCGCGAACGCTCGTAGTGGGCGTCCACGTTCTCGACTCGAACCATCACGCTGTGCGTTCCGGCGAAAGCCCCTTTCGGGACGGCTGCCGCACTCTCGATCAGCACCACCGCGCCGTCGCCAACGTTCATCTGGATTCGATGCCCACCGATGCGCACCCGCACGGTAAAACCGAATGCCTGCCCGAGCCAGGCGGCAGCGGTCGCGAGATCGGGGTAGGCCAGCTCAGGAATCACCGTGGACCGGGGCATCGAGCGGTTCGCGAGCACTGCAACCTCCTTGATGCCCCAGTGTAGCGGGACGCCCGGGCGGCCATCGCATCGACCGCCATCCGTGCGATGCTGATGTCCGTGGATCTGAGCCGGCTGACCTACCCCATCGTCCAGCTCTCGCTCGACCTGACGTCGCTCGACGAGGCTCTCGAGACGGCCGCCGTGGGCGTCGAGGCCGGCGTGGACTGGCTCGAAGCCGGGACGCCCTTACTCCTTGCCCACGGTCTTCATGCGGTCGAGGCCTTGCGGGCTCGCTTTCCCGACCATCCGATCGTTGCCGACCTGAAGACGATGGATGGTGGCTACCTGGAAGCGGAGATGATGGCCAAGGCCGGCGCCAACCTGGTCGTGGTGATGGGGCGCGCCCACGAGGCCACCATCCGGCGGGTGGTCGATGCCGGGCGGGACTTTGGCATCAAGGTGATGGGCGACAACCTTGCCGCGGACGATCGCGTCGCGTGTGCGAGGTGGATGGAGCGGCTCGGCGTCGATTTCATCGTCCATCACATCGGGTTCGACGAGCGGGCCATGGTCCGCGGCCTCAGCCCGCTGGACGAGCTCGATCAGGTCGTCGCGGCAGTCTCGGTTCCAGTACAGGCAGTGGGCGGGTTGTCGATCGCGCAAGCAATCGAATGTCCCCGGCGTGGAGCGCCGCTCGTGGTGCTGGGTGCGCCGCTGGTGATCGACGGCACGGCCTTTCGTCCCGCTGACGCCGATCTCTTCACGACTCTCCGCCAGATCTGTCACGACATCCGGAGCGCCGCGTGATCGCAGAGCGGCCCCGTTCGTGCGCTTCCACGCCACCGGCCGCATGCCGATGACCGGATCCGGCGGCGCCACTCCTGTCCCGGTCGTGACTGACCGGCTCTCTGGCCTGTTCGCTGCGATCGTTACCCCGGTCCACGACAACGGTCATGTCGATCTCGACACTCTCGACCGCATCGTCGACCACGCACTGGTGCCCGGCGTCAGCGGGATCTGTGTCGGCGGGGCGACCGGCGAGTATCCGCATCTCGAGGTCGAGGATCGCCTGCGGGTCGTCGAACGCGCCGCCGCGCGCGTGCCATCCGGCCGCAGCCTCCTGGTCGGCATCGGCGGTCCGACGATGGGGCGCTCGATTGAGTTGGGGGAGGCGGCGATGGCCGCGGGTGCGCGGGCGCTGCTGCTCCCCATGCCAATGTTCTTCCGCTACGAGCAGTCGGACCTTGGGGTCTTCGCGGCACAGGTGAGCCGCGCATTGCGAGCGCCGTGCCTGCTCTACAACCTGCCCGTGTTCACCAACGGCCTGACCAGCAGCACCATCCTCGCCCTGCTGCGCGACGAGGAGTTCATCGTCGGCCTGAAAGACAGCAGTGGCGACGCGGCGAACCTGCGTCTGATGGCGCAGGCGAGGGGCAGCGAGCCCTGGTCATTCCTGGCCGGCGACGATCGGCTCATGTTGTCCGCTTTGGACGCCGGTTGGGACGGCGCGATCTCCGGCGTCGCGGGGCTGTGTCCGGAGCTCATCGCGGCGCTGCATGAGCACACGGCGGCCGGGCGGCAGACGGACGCAGCGCGCCTTCAGGCACTTCTGGACGAACTGATCGTGCAGCTGTCGAAATTCCCGACGCCGTGGGGCATCCGCGCCGGCCTCGCTGTCCGGGATCTTCAGACCGGCCCGCTCCCCTTGCCATTGACGGCGATGCGGCGGCACCAGATTGCCGCGTTCACCAGTTGGTTCGCGGACTGGCTGCCGCGTGCATTGGACGTCTGAGCTCGTGATCCCTTCGCGTGTGCCGTCCCGCCGGGAACATGGCGACGCGCGGCGCAGACCCTGCCCGCCCTCGCTGAAGTCATTGGCTCTCGCCGGGCGAATCGCGGCCGCGACTCTGACCGCGCTGTTTCTCATCGCCGCCGCAGCGTCGGCCCAGGATTCAGCGGTTGCCGCCGACCCACCGCCCGACCAGCCGGCGAGCGCGACGGCGGCGACGGACAACCTGTCCCGGTGGGTGGATCTTCAGACCGCGAACGTGCTCGGCCGGTTCCGGTACGTCGAGAACAGCGCGCACGTCGTTACGGCGCGGCAGCTGCAGGACAGCCTGAGTCTGCGGGCGCGCCTGAAGCTCGATCGCGGGGCGCGGCTCAGCGTGACCGGCGCGGCCGCCACCGGCACCAGCTTCACGGGCTCGTGGAACAACACCGGCATCGGCACCGGCGATCCGGTGCACGCGTTGTCGGTGAAGCAGCTGTATTTCGGGGCGGTCCCCTGGGGCGGGGTGGAGGTGTCGTACGGCGGGCTGGCGCCGATCCGCGGCGAGTCGACCGAGATCACCAGCTACGACAACGACGGCTACATGGTGGGCGAGCGGGTCAGCCTTCGCCGCCCGAAGGACTTGTTCTTCGACGAGATATCGGCGACCGCCGGGTTTCTGGGAGATGTGGAAACGCCGAATGTGTTTCGCCGGCTCGATCGGCTGGGCGAGATCAACTACGGTCAGATTCTCGCGAGCAAGAAGGCGACGTCGTGGCTGACCGCGTCCGCCGACGTCACGCGCGTTTCGAACGTCTCCACCGTCCGCGCCGCGGCCACTGTCGGAGTGGCCGCCAGCAATATTCTCGACACGGTGCGCTACGAGCAATATGCGCGCACCGGAGAGGACGCCGCCTTCGGATATGCGGTCACCGCCGAGAAGGCGCTCGGCCGCCGCCTCACGGCGGGACTCGGGTACGCGGACATCGATCAGAACTACGGCGGGTTGAACGGTGATCGCTATGGCAGCGGCCGCCGGCTGTTCGAGACCGGCGGAATCCGGCTCTGGTCGGCGCTGTCGCTGGCGATGTTCGCGACCCAGGCGTTCCACGACGACGTGGCGATCAGCAATCACCAGCGGGTCGACGTCGTCCTCACCTATAACGTCCTGGCCACGCTCAAGCGGGCCGGGCTGATCCGCTGACCTGAGGGCCGGCTTTCCGCTAGACTTCCGCCACGCGCTGCCCTCGTGAGCCGCATGGATACCGACCCTGTCCGCCGCAAGTTCATGGCCGCGCTCGACTCGCTGGTCGAGCAGATCCAGGACGATCGCTCGATTCTGGCGGCGATCCTGTGCGGCAGCCTGTCACACGATACGGTGTGGGCGGAGTCGGACATCGACCTGGTGCTGGTGACCGTCGACGATCGCAAGGTTCCGTCCGACCACACGGCGCTCTACGCCGACAGCGTGAACGTCCACGCGATCCTCATGCCGCGCACGCAGTTCCGGACGATCGTCGAAGGATCGCTGCACAACTCGTTCATGCACTCCTTGCTGGCGAAGGGACGGCTCCTCTACACCCACGATCAGACGATCGCCGATCTCTGCGATCGGTTGCAGGAGCTGGGGCAACGCGATCGGCGCATCCAGCTGCTCAGTGCAGCTACGCACGCGCTGCCGTACATCGCGAAGGCGCACAAGTGGTTCGTCACCCGTGCCGATCTCGAGTACACAGCGCTGTGGATCCTGTACGCCGCGACGCCGCTGGCTCAGGTTGAGGTGATTGGCGCCGGGCTGCTCGCGGATCGTGAGGTGCTGCCGCAGGCGATGAAGCTCAACCCTTCGTTCTTCGCCACCGTCTACACCAGCCTGCTCAATGGCCGCAAGACCGCGAAGGGCGTCCAGGCGGCACTCGACGCGATGGACGCCTACGTCGCGGCGCGAACGCCGGTGGTCTTCGCGCCGGTCCTGGAGTACCTGCGCGAGGCGGGCGAGGCCCGCTCCGTCAGCGAGATCGACGACTACTTCAAGCGTCACCTCGGGATCCAGACGGCGACGATGGCGTGCGAGTACCTGGCCGACCATGGAGTGATCGGTAAGGTGTCGATCGCCAGGCGCCTGACCCGGCGGAGCAACGTCGACGTCCAGGAGCTCGCGTTCGTGCATCACGAGCCGTCACGATGAAGCGCGCTGCCACCGCACCACGCACGTCCATCGCGGTTCAGGGGGCGCGCGTCCACAACCTCAAGAACATCAGCGTCGAGATCCCGCGCGACAGCCTGGTCGTGGTGACCGGGCTCTCCGGGTCCGGCAAGTCGAGCCTGGCCTTCGACACGATCTACGCCGAAGGACAGCGGCGCTACATGGAGTCGCTCTCGAGCTACGCCAAGCGATTCGTGGCGCAGGTCTCGAAGCCGGACGTCGACTTCGTGTTCGGCCTGTCCCCAGTGATCTCGATCGAGCAGAAGACGCTGGTCAACAATCCGCGCTCGACCGTCGGCACGATGACCGACATCGCCAGCTACCTGAACCTGCTGTTCGCGACCGTCGGCCAGCCGCACTGCCCGCGTACCGGCGAGCCGGTCCCGAGCCGGTCGATCAGCCAGATCGTGGAGTCGATCCTGTCCCTCCCGGACGGTGCCGAGATCGAGCTTCGCGCGCCGGTCTTCAAGGTCTACGGCGAGGATCTCGATTTCGTGTTCACGGAGATCCGGAAGAAGGGCTGCCGCCGCCTCATCGTGGACGGCCGGCCCGTCGACATCTCGGAGTCGATTGAGCTCGACGTCGAGATCGCCGGGGTCAGGCCGCTCGGCGCCGATCGCCAGAGCGCGCCGGCCGGTGCGCAGATCGACGCGGTCGTCGATCGCTTCATCGTCAGCCGCAAGCACGAGAAGGCGATTACTGCCGGCGTGGCGGCGACGCTCCTGGTCGGCGATGGTCTCCTCCAGGTCCACGTCGTCAAAGGCGCGTCGAAGGCCGACAGCGCGCGATTCTACAAGGGCGCGACCAGCGCCATGCATCACTTCGTCTACGGTGATACGGGCCCCGAGTTCTTCGTCTTCAACAACCCGGAGAGCGCGTGCCGGACATGCGGCGGGCTGGGCGTCGACAAGCTGACCCACCCGGAACTGCTGGTGCCGGATCCGGCGCGCAGCATCCTGGGCGGCTGCTTCGTGCGCGAAGCGTTCAAGTACAACCCGGACACCTGGGACGGCCGGGTGATGTACAGCCTGTCGCAGGCTCTCAAGTTCCCCCTGGACTCGCCGTGGAAGGATCTGCCGGAAAGGGCCCGGCACGCCATCCTCTACGGCCTCGACGGCCGGAAGCTCGTGCTCCAGATGCCGCCAGACGCGAAGGTCCGCCGCGACGATCAAGAAGGCAAGGAGGTCGGCTTCAACGGGATCGCACGCCGCATCGAGCGGTATTACCGCAGCTACCGGCAGCGCGGTGAAGCGAACTCGCGCATGGAAGCGTGGCTCGACAAGGTGATGGTGGAGAAGACGTGCCCGGATTGTAACGGCGCACGGCTGCGCCCGACGCGGCTGCTGTTCACGATCGACGGGACGTCGCCAGGCAAGAGCGTCTACGACCTGGGGCAGCTCAATTTCGACGAGCTCCACACCTTCCTGGGCGGGGTCAAGCCGGCCGGCCGCGGCGCCGATGCCGGACGTCATGTGTTGAAGGAGATTCGCGGGCGGCTCGATCTCCTGCTCGGGATCGGCCTCGATTACCTGAACTTCAACCGCCGGTCGGGCACGCTGTCGGGCGGGGAGTCGCAGCGCATCCGCCTGTCGACGCAGATCGGCTCGGGGTTGATGGGCATGCTCTACGTGCTCGACGAGCCGAGTATCGGCCTCCATCCCAAGGACAACACCAAGATGATCGCGACGCTCGAGAGCCTGCGCGACATCGGCAACACCGTCATCGTGGTGGAGCACGACGAGGACACGATCAGGGCCGCGGACCATCTGGTCGAAATGGGCCCGGGCCCCGGCGTCCACGGCGGGCACGTGGTCGTGCAAGGCACGCTGAAGGACGTGCTCGCGTGCCAGGCCTCGCCGACGGGCCAGTTCCTCTCGGGCCGGCGAGCCATTGCGGTGCCGAAGAAGCGGCGTCGCGGGAACGGTCAGGTGCTGGTGGTGCGCGGAGCGCGCGAGCACAACCTCAAGAACATCGACGTTACGCTGCCACTGGGGCAGATGGTGGCGGTCACGGGGGCGTCCGGCTCCGGCAAGAGCACGCTGATCAACGCCATCCTCTACAAGGCGTTGTGGAAGCGGCTGGAGGACACGCGCGCGCTGCCCGGCGACCACGACGCCATCGAGGGGCTCGAGCACGTGCGCAAGGTAGTCAGCATCGACCAGTCGCCGATCGGGCGCAACAGCCGCTCGAATCCGGCCACCTACGTCGGTTTCTACGACACTATCCGCGACCTCTTTACGGCGGCCCCGCTCTCGATCGAGCGCGACTACAAGCCCGGCCGATTCAGCTTCAACGTCAAGGGCGGCCGCTGCGAGGAGTGCCAGGGCGAGGGGGTGATCACGACGCAGATGTACTTCATGCCCGATGTCGAGGTCACCTGCGGCGTCTGCAAGGGGGCGCGCTTCAATAGCGAGACGCTCGAGGTCACGGTGCGCGGCAAGACCATCGACGACGTGCTGAACATGTCCATTGAGGAGGGGGTCGGCTTCTTCGCGAGTGAGCCGGCCGTGCGCAAGAAGGTCGAGGTCCTGGCGGAGCTCGGTCTCGGCTACCTGACGCTGGGGCAGTCGGCGACGACGCTGTCGGGCGGGGAAGCGCAGCGGATCAAGATTGCTTCGGAGCTGAGCACGTTGCAGCGATCGAAACACACCGTCTACATTCTCGACGAGCCGACCACCGGCCTCCACCTCGCCGACGTCGAGCGCCTGCTCGCCGCGCTCAACCGCCTGGTCGATGCCGGGCACACCGTGATCCTGATCGAGCATCACATGGACGTGATCAAGACCGCCGACCACGTCATCGATCTCGGCCCGGACGGGGGGCATGCCGGGGGCACCGTCGTGGTCAGCGGGACGCCCGAAGTCGTGGCGGGCTGCAAGGCGTCACACACCGGCCGTTTTCTGAAGGCCCATCTGAGATGACCGACACGATTCGTTGGGGCGTGCTGGGAACTGGCCGGATCGGCACCCGGAAGGTGATCCCGGCGATGCAGCGTGGTACTCATTCCGTGGTCGCGGCACTGGCGTCGCGCGATCGCGCGAAGGGCGAGGCCGCGGCGGCCGCGTTGGGGGTCGCGACGGTCCACGGATCCTACGAGGCGCTGCTCGCCGATCCGGAGATCGACGCGATCTACAACCCGCTGCCGAACCACCTGCACGTGCCGTGGACGATCCGTGCGGCCGAGGCCGGCAAGCACGTGCTGTGCGAGAAGCCGATTGCGCTGAACGCCGCGCAGGCCGAGCAGTTGATCGCGGTCCGCGATCGTACCGGCGTCTTGATCCAGGAAGCGTTCATGGTCCGCAGCCACCCGCAGTGGTTGACCGCGCGGGACATCGTGCGGTCAGGCCGGATCGGCGAGGTGCGCGGCTACGCCGGTTTCTTCAGCTACTTCAACGACGATCCCGGCAACATCCGCAACGTGTTCGAGTGGGGCGGCGGCGGGCTGATGGACATCGGCTGTTATCTGGTCCACACCTCGCGTTTCGTGCTGGATCGCGAGCCGTCCCGGGTCTGCGGTGTGATGGATCGCGATCCCGCGATGCGGGTCGACCGCGTGACCTCGATGCTGCTCGATTTCCCCGGCGTGCAGGCGATCGGCACCTGCGGCACGCAGCTCGTCGCCTACCAGCGCGTCCAGATCTTCGGCACGCGCGGCCGCTTAGAGATCCCGATCCCGTTCAACGCCCCGCCGGATCGGCCGACGCGCCTCTTCGTGGACGACGGGTCGGACGTGAATGGGGGAGGCATCGAAACATTGGAGTTCCCGGTGTGCGACCAGTACACGATTCAAGGGGACCTCTTCTCGCGCGCGATCCTCGACCGGCAGCCGGCCCCGTACCCACTCGAAGACTCGATCCAGAACATGCGGATCCTCGACGCGCTGGTCAGGTCGGTCGAAGAGAAGCGGTGGGTCGACTGCTGACGTCGCCTTCATCAGCTACCACCTACCAGCTATCAGCTCGCCCGACCTGAAGGTCGGGCCTACACCGGCGCCGCGAGCACGCGTCGAACCCGTGGCAGCGGTCGAACAGTCACCTATGCCAAACCCTCGAACCGAACCCATCGAGCCCCGAACCCGTCGAACCGTCGAACCAGCCTGGAAGCGGCTCCTGTCTCACTCCGCCCTCAGCAGCTCAGAAGGATCCGCCCGCGACGCGGTGATGGCCGGCGCCAGTGTCGCGACGAGAGCGATGAGCAGCATCAGCGCCGTGGCCCCGCCGAGAGCGATCGGATCGACCGCCGAGGTGCCGTAGAGCAGCGCGGTCGTCCAATGGCTGGCGATCGTGGCCGCCACGCAGCCAGAGGCCGCGCCGGCCAGCGCCAGACCGGCCGCCTGGCGCAGGACCATCGACAGCACACCCCCGGGCCGCGCCCCGATGGCCATGCGCACCGCCAACTCGCGGCGGCGTTCCCCGACGGCATGCGCGAAGGCGGCGTAGAGGCCGATCCCTGCGACCAGGACGGCGAGCCCGCTGAACCATGCCAGCAGCATCGTGCCCATCCGCCACGGGCGGATCTGGGGCTCGAGCAGCTGCGCGTACGGCCGCACCTGCAGGAAGGGCAGATCGCTTCGCCCACCGACTACCAGACGCCTGATCGGCGCCTCCAGCCCAGTCGTGCCGGCCGCTGTCTTGACCAGCAGGCCCTGAATCCGCGGACCCGGCTCGGTCACGAACGGCGGCGGCGCCGGGATCTGCGTGAAGGGGACGTAGTACTGCATCAGGCGTGCTTCGCTGCCGGTCGGCAGCACCGATCGCTGTCGGACGTCGTGCACGACACCAACGATCCGGCGACAGGGAGCCGAGGCCGCCGGGGCTGGCGGTCCGGTGGCCGCCGCGGGATCGAACGCCGGGTCGAACCCGATGCGGAAGCACTGCCCGATGGCACTCGCCCCGGGCCAGATCGTGTTCGCCATCGTCTCGTTGACGAGCGCCACCTCGGGACCGGTCTCGTCGGCGGGGGTCAGCCGCCGGCCCTCGCGCAACCGCAGGTCCAGGATGTCGAACAGCTCCGGCGTGGCCGCGATCAGAAACGGCAGCTGGCCGTCAATCGACGGCGTCTCCGTGCGTCCTGGAACACTGAAGGGCGGCACATTGAAGCCGGTGAACGGCAGCGTTGCCACCGGCGTGGCGACGGTCACGCCGGGAAGCGCGCGGAGCTGATCGAGCGCGGACGCGAACAGCTGGTCCTGCCCGGGAACGAAGCCGGGCCCAGTCTCGAAATGCACCAGGAGCACGTCGTCCATCCGCATGCCGAAGTCCTGGGAGGCGAGCGCATGCAGGCTTCGGCCGAACATTCCGGCCCCGGCGAGCAGCAACACCGCCAGCATCGTCTGGACGACCAGGAGGGCCGCGCGAGGCCGCCCCGTAGAACCCAAGCGCGGCAGCTGGCCGGTCCTGCGGATCGCGCGGACCTGCAGCAGCGCCGCGAGTGTCGCCACCGCGACCATGCTGCAACCAGCGGCCGCCACGGCCAGCGCCGTGCCGCCCAGGCCGTCGCTCGTCGCCAGCGAGGGCAAGAGCAGCCGCCGCACGATCTCGTCCATCCAGCTGGCGAGCACCAGCGCCGCTCCGGTCGCGATGGTCCCGAGCACTACGTACTCGACGGCGAGCTGCGACAGCAGCCGGCGAGTCGAGGCACCGAGTGCCGAGCGAATGCCGAACTCACGGCTCCGGCGCGAGGCGCGTATCGCCAGCAGCGTTCCGGCGTTGGCCAGGCCAACCGCGAACACCAGCAGTGACACCCCGCCGAGCCAGTAGGCGATCGTGTGCTCCGCGGGCGTTACGCGAGCCCCGCTGATCGACTCCAGAACGACCGGCACACCGGCGGCGCCACTGGCTTGTGCGGCGGCGGTCTCCGGGCGAACATCGGTTCGCAGTCGGAAGCCGACCGCGAGCAGGCGACGATACGTGTCGCGCTCCCACCCCGCTTGATTCATAGCCGCATGCAGCGGAACCCAGAGGTCGGTACGAGCCGCCGAATGGCCGCTGAAGCCAGGCGGCATGACCCCGACAATCTCGAAATCGCGGCCGGCGAGCGTGAGGTGCCGGCCGATGACCCCGGCATTCGCGCCCAACGTGACCCGCCAGAACGCATGGCTCAGGACCGCCACGGCTACGCCAGGTGCGCGGTCGTCGTCAGGCAACAGCGTTCGCCCCAGCGCGGCACGGGCGCCGAGGAGCGCGAAATAGTCACCCGACACGAGCACGGCCGCGGTCTGGACCTGCTCACCCTCGACCATCGCGGCGCGCGCGACCGGCACCCAGGCAGCCGCGTGTACTGCCGCCGGCGTGCCGTCGCGGATCTGCTCGAACGCCGGATAGGAGGTGGTCGTCATCCGCACGACGTTCCCTGCCGGGCCGGCATGCTGGAATCCGAGGGTGAAGACGCGGGTGGGATCCGTGACCTGCGCCGGTGGCGACAGGAGCGCCCGATCGATCAGCCCGAACATCGCCAGGTTGGCGCCGCCGGCCACGGCGAGCGTCAGGATGGTCGCGGCGGTGGTGATCGGGGCGGAGCGGAACGCACGGACAGCGGTGACGACGTCGAGGCGGAAGTGGTCGAGCATGGATCCTCGGAGGGTATTGGCCGAGACCCCCGAAAAGGTTCCACGATCCTCTACGAAGCGGTCGCGACCCGGGCCCGCCGCCCACCATCCAGCGCATAGATCAAAGACCCGACTGCCAGGACGGCGATGAACGCGACCCACTCGCCAGCCGTCACGCCGGTGAAGAGCCACGCGATGACCAGGCAAGCCATCCACGGCACCGCGCCGTGCAGGCGGGCCAGGATGCCCGGCTCGGCGGCGGCTGCATCGAGACGGCGCAGCTGCCACGCCGCCAGCGCGCAGCCGAAGTAGAGCGCCAGCGCTGACACGTTGGCCAACACGGCGAGCCGTTCGAACGTGCCCGACAGCGCGAGGACGAGGGTGATCACCGACTGCACGGCAATCGCCCGGTATGGCGAGCGATACTCCGGATGCACCGCCGCCAGACCGCGCGGCAGGGCGCCGTCGCGCGCCATCGCGTAGACCATGCGCGGCATCGCCAGGATCATCCCGCCCAGGTTCCCGAACATCGAGATCGCCGCGCCGGCCAGGAGCAGCGACTGTGCGGCCCCGCCAAGCGAGATCGCCGCGGCATCCGCTAACGGCGCCGTGGTCGCGGTCGCCAGGCCAGTGCCGAGGATCCCCTGGGCGACGACCTGGAGCGCGATGTAGAGCACGGTGACGCCGAGCATCGCGATCGCAATCGCCCGCGGGATGCTGTGCTGGCTGTCCTTGACCTCGCCGCTCGGCACCAGCGCGCACTCGATCCCGGCGAAAGCGAAGATGAGAATCAACGATGTGCGAGCCACCGTCGCCGCTGCCGGTGCCGAGGTCCACTGCAGGTTCGCGGGATCGACGAAGAAGGGTCCGGCGACGACGAGAAGGAAGAGCGGCAGGAGCTTGGCGACTGTCACGATCGTGTTCAAGCGCGCACCGAGCCGGACACCGCGGATGTTCACCAGGCTCCAGAACAGCAGCACCGCCACCACCGTCACTGGCGTCATCCGCCCGGACAACGCGGGCACCAGCAGGCCGATGCTCGCGGCCAGCACGGTCGCGACCGCTGCGCCGGCGAAGGACCCGAGCATCCACAGCAAGATCCCGGACACGAACCCGGCATACGGGCCGAACGCCGTGCCGACGTAGGCGTAGGGTCCGCCGGTGAGCGGCACCCGCCGGCCGGCGTCGGCCATGCACAGCACGATCAGGCCCATCGCCGCGGCGCAGACGACGTAGGCGACCGGCGCGGCGGGTCCGAGCGAGGCAGCCACAATCGACGGCAGCCGGAAGATTCCTCCCCCAATCGTGATGTTGACGATCCCGGCGGCGAGCGCAAGGGTGCCGATGGCGCGGACGAGCGGCTCGTCCCGGCGGGAAGGTGGCGGCATGATGGGTTGTCGCGGGCCATTGTATGGCCATCGCGCCTGGGTGCGGGGCGCGGACGCGCGGACCCCTCCTGTCAAGGTTACCGGGTATGCTTCGTGACGAGATCCGGGTGCGACGGCACCAGCACTGAGGGCGTGATGGGCGATACGACGCTGGCCTATTTCAGTCACAGCTACCGGCAGGAGGACCGGGACGTCAACCTGTTCTTCTGGAATCTGTTCTGCGCCGAGGGTTTCTTCTTCACCGTCGATCCGCAATCGCAGCTCTTCTCGATTCCGTACCTCGAATCGATGATGAGCCTGAGCAACTGCTTCGTGGCCGTGATCACCAGGCGCCAGGGCGCCCCGGCCGGCTGCTCCCCCTACATCCTGTTCGAGTACGGCCTGGCGGTGGAAGCTCAGAAGCCGTCACTCGTATTCGTGGAGCAGGGACTCCCGGGCGGTTCGTTCGCCCGCGATGCAGAGCGCGTGCTGCCGTTCAACCGCAATCGCCTGCCGGCGCAGAAGGAGGAGTTCCGCGCGGCCATCCGCAAGCTCGCCGACAAGGTGCGTGGATACAGGAATCCCGACCTGCGCCTCCAGCAGCCGGTCGGCCTGGTCATCGGCGACAGCACGGCAGCGGGCCGCGTCTATACGCCGGAGGTCGTCGAGGCGTTGAGAGTGGCGGTGAGCCGGTACGATCGGCAGCTCGAGCCGGTGACCCTCGCCTTTCAGGCGAGTTTCAGGTTCTGTCTCGAGCTGGACCAGTTCGACTTCCTGATCATGGAGGTGCACGATGATCTGCAGCAGCCGTGGGTGGCTGGCTACGTGATGGGTCGTGGCGTGCCGAGCATCAAGGTGCGCCACCTGGACGACGACGAGTCCGCCGGCACGGCGAGACTGCCGGCGATCGTCGCCCGGCACGTTCCGGAACACACCACCGAGGCACCGGTCGTGTACTGGCGCACGGCCGACGAGCTGCTGGCCGGCGTGACCGCCCACGTCGCGAGGTTCAATACCGAGCGGATCGAGTTCCACACCGAGGCGGCGGGCCAGCTCTATTTCCGTCGTGCCGGCCGGCGCACGGGGAAGGTGTTCATCAGCAATGCCTCGGTCTCGGCGCCGATGGTGCAAAAGCTGATCACGATGCTGCGGTTCGAGAGCATCGACTACTTCCACTATCAAGCGAAGGACGCGATCCAGCCGGGCACGTTGTGGCTGCCGGAGCTGGAGCGGCAGATCGAGCAGAGCAGCCTGTTTCTCGCCGTGCTGACCGAGGAGTTCGTGGAGAGCACGTGGTGTCGTTTCGAGCTGCAGGTGGCGCTGCGCCGGCGGGCTGAGGGCAACATCGAAATCCTTCCGTTCGTGCTCTCACCACGCGTGGTGGACGACCTCAAGCGGCTGGGGCTCGCCGACGTGCAGGCGGCGGGCGAGTTCGGACAGGACGATGAGCAGGCGGCAGCGGACATGGTGAAGGCGATCGATGCCGCATTGAAGCGAAAGCCGGTGCCGGCGCCGGAAGCGGCGGCGGACGTGGCGTCCACCCCACCGGCCACGCGCGTCCTCACGGAGCGCCAGCGCGCCCAGCTCGTCGACATCGTCACCGCGCGCCTGACGGTGGAGGACGCCGGCCAGCGGCCGACGTGGATCAAGATCCTTCTGGTCCGGTCGGAGCTCTACGCGCCGCTCGCAGGGGAGGATTACACCGGGAGCGCGGCGATCGTCGCGTTGCGCCTGATCGAGAAGTGCGAAGCGCTCGGGCTGCTGCCGGACGGCCAGCGGGCGCTGGCGCTGCTGGTCACCGGTCTGCGGACGCAGGTCTCCGGCGAGCACGCGGCCGCGCTCGACGCGCTTCACGCGGCGCTCGCCGACGTGGCCGCGGCCGGGTAGGGCGACGCATGCCGAAGCTCTCGCCCCGACAACAGGTCGATCTGCTGGACCTGCTGATCGCACTGCCGGCGACGAAGACGACGGCGCAGCGGGAAGCGCTCCTCTTCAGCCTGCCGCCGCAAATCGTGGACAGCCTGGATCTGAGCGGCGATCGCCAGGCCGCGGTGACGAAGATCATCGAGACGCTCGACTACTGGGGCCAGCTGGCGGACGGCCGGTGGGCGATCGAAGTGATGCTGCTGAACGCGATGCGGGCGGCAAAGGATACGCAGTTCGAGCAGCGGCTCGAGGCGTTCCGCCAGGTGTTCGCGCTGCCGGCGAGCCACGTCGAGTTGCCCGACCTGCAGGAGCAAGTCGCCGGCGAGATCAACTACCTCATGCCGGCCGGGTTCCTCGCCGCCGGACATCGCGCCTCGCGCGCGGTCGCGCGGCTCTGCGTGCCGCAGTTCATGAACGGCCGCATGGTCATGGACGGCCCCAAGCCCCGCCTCGGTCTCGGCACCGGCTGGCTGATTGCGCCCGGCCTGATCATCACCAACCACCACGTCGTCGCAGCGCGGTTCGATGACGACCCGCCGGCGACGGCGGCGGACATGGAGCAGCAGGCGAGCCATATCGAGGCGTGGTTCGACTATCTGCACGCCGACGGGCCGTATACGACTGTCCTTGCAGCGCGGCTCGAGGCACGGAATCCGAAGCTCGACTTCGCGCTCATTCGCCTGGCGCCGAGCCCGAAGGAGAGCAACGGGCGGCAGAGCCCGTCGTGCCTGACGCTCGCCCAGGACGACTACGAGCTGCGTCGCGGTGCCGCGCTGAACATCATCCAGCACCCGGCGGGCGAGGTGAAGCAGATTGCCATTCGGCGCAACGACTTCGTCGGGCCACTCGACGGCGACCCCAACCGCTTCACGTACCTGACCGACACGTTGCCCGGCTCGTCCGGCTCGCCGGTGTTCAATGACGATTGGGAGGTGGTCGGGCTGCACCGCGGCGCCCGCAAGCTGCCGGAGCCGGCCTATTTGCGGGGCGAGACGATCAAGTACAACAACGTCGGCGTGGTGATGCGCGCGATCCTTCAGGACCTGCCGCCGGCGCTGCGCGCCGAGATCGAGGCGGCCCAGCCGGGCCGATGAGCGACGCGTGCCGCGATCGGCGAGGGCAGCCATGACGGGTCCGCCGGAGCCTGTCGACACCTCAGGTATCCAGCTGGATCCTGATCTCGCCGAGCTGCATGAGGTGCTGGCGGCGCACGTGCACGGCGTCTGGGTCGAGCTCCGCCGGAGCGACGGATGGGTCTACGGCCCCGTCCGAGACGACGAGCAGAAACAGCACCCCTGCCTCGTGTCGTATGAAGCATTGGCCGATGCCGACAAGGCCTACGACCGCGCCATCGCGATGGCGACCTTGAAGGCGGTCGTGGCGCTCGGCTATTCCATCCGCCGTGCGGATGGGGGCTGAGCACCCGCTTCGTGCCGACCCGATTGCAGGGTGGGCCGGAAGCAACCTACACTACGCACGACACGCTGGACACTGGTAGCAAAGCTCGAAACTGGCACCCGCCCGACCTGACCGCCTCCGCTGACGCTGCGGGGGCCGCCAAAGCCTTGGACAATGGCAGTCGGGCCTACGTTTCCCTGGTGTCTCTTCCCGCCGAAAGGGACGGTCGATGGCTGGCAAGGACGAAAAGAAGAGCGCATTCGCGGTCAACCGCCGCGAGTTTTTGAAATCGGCAGGTGTAGTGAGCGCCGTCTCGGCGGTGGCGAATCCACCCCAGGCGGAGGCGCAGGTCGCGGGAGTCCGGCCTGTCGGCCCAGGGGAGGTGCCGGTCACCCTCATGGTGAACGGCAAGCGGCTCGACCTGAAGATCGAGCCGCGGGTCACGTTGCTGGATGCGCTGCGCATGCGGGCGGACCTGACCGGTAACAAGCGGGTCTGCGACCGCGGCACCTGCGGCGCGTGCACGATGATCGTCGACGGCCGCGCCGTTTACTCGTGCTCGACCCTGGCGATCGAGGTGCAGGGCAAGACGATCCGCAATGTCGACGGCCTGGCGAACGGTGCCACGCTGCACCCCGTGCAGGCGGCCTTCTGCGACAGCGACGCGCTGATGTGCGGATTCTGCACGCCGGGCTTCATCATGGCGAGCGTCGCCCTGCTCGAGAAGCATCCGTCGCCGACGCCCGAGCAGATCAAGAAGGGGCTCGACGGGAACATCTGCCGCTGCGGAACGTTCTCCCGCATCTTCGAAGCCGTGTCGAGCGTGAAGGGGGTGACCCGTGGCTGACGTGATCCAGACGCCAGCGCCGGCACCCGCGCAGGGTCAGGCGCCGGCACAGGGCGGTGGCCGCGGCGGCGAGGCCCCGGCGGCGCCGCCGCAAGGTGGCGGTCGGCAGGGACAGCCGCCTCCGCCTCCCGCCGATCCCAAATACAACTGGCCGAAGCCGCAGGCCGTGCTCGGCACCTCGGTGAAGCGTCTCGACGGTCCGGACAAGGTCACCGGAAAGGCGAAGTACACCTTCGACATCGCGCGGCCCGGCATGCTCTACGGGCGGATCGTCCGCTCGCCGTATCCGCACGCCCGAATCGTCTCGATCGACCTCGAGGCGGCGCGGCGCGCGCCGGGCGTCAAGACCGCGATCGTGTGGCGCGATCCGGCCAATGCGCAGCGCAATACCGTGATGTTCCAGGGTGACGAGGTCGCCGCAGTGGCGGCCGACACCGAGGAGCACGCGATTGACGCGGCGCGGCTGGTGAAGGTCGAGTACGACGTGCTGCCGGCCGTCATCCTGGTGGATCAGGCGCTGGCCGGCAACGCGCCGGCGGTGTTCACAGGCGGCAACGTCCGCCAGGGCCAGACGCAGGAGACGGGCGACCTCGCCGGCGGCTTCAAGCAGGCCGCGTTCACCGTCGATCAGACCTACGCCACGCACGTCATCACGCACGTCTGCCTCGAATCGCACGGCTCGGTCTGCGAATGGGACGGCGACAACCTGACGGCATGGGTCTCGACGCAGGGCGTCAGCGCGTCTCGCGAAGGGCTGGCCACCGGCCTGAACATCCCGCAGGCGAACGTGCGGGTGATCACGCAGTACATGGGCGGCGGCTTCGGCAGCAAGCTCGGGGCAGAGATCGCCTGCGTCATCTGCGCCACGCTGGCGAAAGAGGCGAAGCTCCCGGTCAAGCTGATGCTCGATCGCAAGGAGGAGCATCTGGCTACCGGCAACCGGCCGTCGGCCGCGGCACGGGTCAAGGCGGCGGCGTCCGCCGATGGCCTGCTGACCGCGTTCGATGCCGAGTCCTGGGGCACCGGCGGCGCCGGCGCAGCTGCCGGGTTCCCGCTGCCGTATATCTACAACTTCCCGAACCGCCGCCGCTCGCACAAGGACGTCTTCATCAACACCGGCCAGCAGCGCCCGATGCGCGCGCCCGGCCACCCGCAGGGCAGTTTCATCACCGAAGTCGTGATGGAGGAGCTCGCCGACGGCGTCAAGATGGACCCCGTCGAGTTCCGGATCAAGAACCTGCCGCCGCGTGGCCCGAACGCGATGTGGGGCGACTATCTCAAACAGGGCGCCGCGGAGTTCGGCTGGGACAAGCGTCACCCCACCGGCGACAAGACGCCCGGGCCGATCAAGACCGGCATGGGCGTGGCGATCAACACCTGGGGCGGCGGCGGGCGCGGTCCGTCGGCGGCGCGCTGCGAGATCTCGTCGGACGGCGGGGTCGTCATCCGCGTCGGCACGCAGGATCTGGGCACCGGGACCCGGACCCTGGTTGCGATCGTCACGGCGGAATCGCTCGGCCTGCCGGTCAGCGCAGTCAAGCCGGAAATCGGCGACACGATGTACCCGATCAGCGGCGGATCCGGCGGCAGCACGACGGCCGCCGCAGTCAGCCCGGCGGTGCGCATCGCCTCGGTGAACGCGCTCGATGCCTTGAAGGAGAAAGTCGCGCCGGTCCTCGGCGTCCAGCCGGCCGCGCTGGTCGCGGTCAACGGCCGGATCCAGGTCAAGGACGACCCATCGAAGGGGCTCGCCTGGGCCGAGGCCTGCAAGCACATCGGCACGCAGCCGATCTCGGTCGAGGGGAACTGGCAGCCCGGCCTGTCTTCCGTCACCACCTCCGGCGTGCAGTTCGCCGAAGTCACCGTCGACATCGAAACCGGCATCGTCAAGGTCACGCGCGTGCTGGCGATCCAGGACTGCGGCCTGATCGTCAGCAAGCTGACCGCCGAGAGCCAGGTCTATGGCGGGGTCGTCGGGTCGTTGAACTTCGCGCTGTTCGAGGATCGCATCCTGGACCGCAATACCGGCCAGATGGTGAATCCGAACATGGAGTGGTACCTGTTGGCGGGGATGTCAGACATCCCGAAGATCGACGTGCGGCTGATAGACATGCCCGAACGCGGCGTGATCGGCATCGGCGAGCCGCCCACGGTCTCGACCGCGGCGGCGGTGACCAACGCGGTCCGCAACGCGATTGGCGTGACGGTGCGCAGCCTGCCGCTGACCCCGGCGAAGATTCTGCAGACCCTGGCGCAGCAGCAGCGCGCGTAAGCGGGCTCGTGAGGCCCTAACAGGATGCTGAGAAACGCATCCTGAATGACGGATGTCAGATGGAAGATGGCAAAACCCCAGTGTTTTCCCATCTGCCATTTGCCATTTCACCTCAGGCCGCCTTTTTTTCAGCGGCCTGCTAATCCGTGCGGAACCGGCCGCACGGCTGGAAACTGGTAGCTGGAAGCTGTCAGCGAGCGACAGCGATCGGAGAACTGGCGTGAAAGCGTTTTCCTACGTCAATCCCGGGAACGAAAAAGAGGCGGTCACCGCGCTGAGCCCTCAGCTCGGGAAGGTCATGCCGATTGGCGGCGGGCAGGATCTGCTCGCCCGGATGAAGGATTACATCTCCCAGCCGGACACCGTGGTCAACGTCAAGGGAGCGCTCGATGCGACGGTGACGCCGACGCCCGGTGGCGGCCTGAAGATCGGCGCGGCGATGCGGGTCGCCGATGTCGCGGAGCACGCGCAGATCGCCAAGCTCTATCCGGCGTTCTCGATGGCCGCGATCGAGGTCGGCACACCGCAGATCCGCAACCAGGGCACCGTCGGCGGGAACCTGAATCAGCGGCCGCGCTGCTGGTACTTCCGTAACGAGGAGTTCGTCTGCTTCAAGAAGGGCGGCAACCAGTGCTTCTCGCCGGCCGGCGAGAACCAGTTCCACGCCATCTTCGGGAACGGGCCAAGCTTCATCGTCCATCCATCGAGCCTGGCAGTCCCATCAGTCGCCTACGGCGCGACGTTCCGACTGTTCGGCCCGAAGGGCGAGCGGATGGTCGCCGCGGCCGACTACTTCACCATGCCAACGCTGCAGAACGTCGCGACCGAGAACGTTCTGGCGCCCGACGAGCTGCTGACCCACGTGATCCTGCCGGCGCCCGGCGCGATCAAGAGCGGCCACTACGAGGTGCGCTACAAGACCTCGCACGACTGGCCCATCGCGTTCGCCACAGTCCTGCTGACGATGGCTGGAGACACAGTCAAGTCGGCCCGGGTGGTGATGGGCGCTGTCGCCCCGACACCGTGGCGCTCGCAGGCGGCTGAGACGGCACTCGCTGGCAAGCCCGTCACCGAAGCGACCGCTGCCGCCGCGGCCGACGCGGCGCTCCGCGACGCGCGTCCGCTGAGCCAGAACGCGTACAAGATTCAGGTTGCGAAGACCGCGGTCAAGCGGGCGATTCTGAACGCCGCCGGCATCAAGACCGCCTGAGCCCGGAGCCACCTCATGGAATCGCTGACTTCTCCCAAAATCACCGTCGGGCTGCATTGCGTCCGTCTGCGCACCAAGAGCATGTACGTCAATGCTGTGGTGGACCCGGCGGAACGGACGTTTTATGATCCATATGAGCAAGCCGCTTACTGGTGCGTGGCCACTCAGAGCGGTTTCGGCCCCGATGGCGAGCCGGTCCGCCCGGATGTGTGCCGCCACGAACGAGGCTGCTGCGGGCTCTAATGGCCTGACCGGAACGGATTTCCTGGTCCCGTGCGGCGAGGGCGTCCAGGGCCCGTAATCGCAACCGGTGTTGGGTCAGGATCCACTGAAAGGACGATAGTCATGAAACGCGCGACACTGACGACGGCGCTGGTCGGCGTGATGGCGGTGGGGCTGGGCGCCGCGGGTGGTACGTCGATCAAAGGGTCGTACGTCGAGGCCCGCACCGCCGAGATCTTCACCGGCGGGTGCATCATGAACGGCGAAGCAGGCACCGTCGGCAAGGAAGCGCTCATGGCCTGGAAGGTCGATCGCGGCAGCTTCAAGGGCGTGCCGCTCGACGGGCTCGCGGTCGTCGCCGCGGTCGCCGGCGACGTCAACCTCGGCATCCGCGAGATCGGTGGCGAAACGGCCGTCACCAAGACCGCGCTCTTCGTCGACAGCCGCGCCACCGCCGCGCAGCGCGAGGCGCTGGTCGCGATGGCCCGGCAGTACTCGAACGGCGTGATCGACAAGATCGTGCAGCTCACGCCGACAGCGATTCAGTTCGCCAACGAGCCGCAGGCGATCCGCGTTTCGGCCGACACGCTGCGCCTCACCATCGGCAAGGAGATGTCGCACGATCCGACCTGCGGCGGCAAGCAGTGGTTCCACCCCTTCGCCACCCTGGACGGCGCGGAGATGGGCACCGCCAAGGAAAATACCTTTACCGGCACCGCGCTCGGCACGAAGTGGAGCGACCCGAACAAGCGCTCCGGCTTCTTCGGCACGTTCTCCTACTAGCACCGCGACAGGATCTTTCTTGACGGCGTCCTGCCTTCGGGTGGGACGCCGTTTCTGTTTAGAGTCGCTTCCAGCTTCCAGCTTTCGGCGTAGCCCCGACCTTCAGGTCGGGCGCCGTAGCTGCGATCCCCGTTCGGGCGGCCTGATCCACCATTCGAGAACGGCTCGGCTTTGCTATAGTCGCCGGCTGGATGATCGGGCTCTTCTATCCGTGGGGCTTCCTGCTCCAGGCGATGGCCATTCTGCACTTCGTGCGGCGGCGTCCCGACACGTTCTGGCTCTGGATCATCCTGATGGGCGGCGCCCTCGGCGCGCTCGTCTACATCGTCGTCGAGGTGGTGCCGGACGCCGGGCTCCTGCGCGGCGCGGTGCAGGTGTTCCCCCGCCGGAAGCGGATCAGGGAGCTGGAGGCAGCGATCATCGACAATCCGTCGATCGGCAACTACGAAGAGCTCGGCGACCTTTATCTGGACGATCGGCAGTTCGCCAAGGCTCGCGCCTGCTACGACAAGGTCATCGGGCGCGCGGACGCCATCGACCCGCGGTATCGACGCGGCCTGAGCGAGATGGAGCTGGGCGACTTTGCTGCGGCGGCCGCGGACCTGCAGGTGGTCACCGCGCAGGACCCGAAATACGACTATCAACGCGCCGCCGGGCTGCTCGCGCATGCCCTGGCCAGGCTCGGGCGGCATGACGAGGCCGGGGCGCTGTTCGCCGAGGTGACGGAAACGTCCACCCTTTCGGAAACGCAGCTGAATTACGCGACGTTCCTCGCCGACACCGGACGTCCCGCCGACGCCCGCGCCTGGGTCGACCGCATCCTCCGCAAGAAAGCGACGATGCCGGATTACATCCGTCGGCGCGAGCGGCCCTGGTTCCGGAAGGCCAAGGCGCTCGGAAAGCGATTGTAGGTGGACAGGAGACGAGCCGTGCGATCGTCCTTCACGTTTCTGACCGTGCTCTCGCTGCTGGCACACGCCGGATCGGCAGTGGCCCAGCCGATCACGGCCGCCGGACAGCCGGCGCAACTCGACGTACGGGTTGCCGGCGCCCAGAGCCTCCGCATCACCCTCAAGCCGCTGACGTTTCGCGACCAGTTCCCGCCCACGCCAGCGGTGGTCGATCGCCCGTATCCCGCGCCCGTGCTCAGTCTGCGCGAGATCACCGCACCCGTCACGAAGCGGGCTGCCGGGGTGGATGTCGAGGTCACCTCGGGGCCGCTGACGGTGAGCGTGCGTCGAGGCGGCCGGCTGATCCAGCAGCTGGCCTTCGATGCGGACGGCAGCGTGTCGTTCCGGCTCGATGACCAGCCAGTGCTGGGAATGGGCGAAGGAGGGCCGCGCCCGGCGCCCGGGCGCCCATGGCGCGAACAGCCGGTCCAGTTCGACCGTCGTGGTCAGCTCGACACCATGGAGCCGCGCTGGCAGAGCGACATGTACGGCTCACGCAATCCGGTTGCGATGCTGCTCGGCACGGCGGGATGGGGCCTCTTCGTGGCAACCCCGTGGATGCAGGTGGACCTCCGCGATCCCTCCCGCGGCCGGTTCGTCCCGTCGATGACCACCCCGTCCGACACGGCGCCGCAGACCGAGCGCAATCAGCAGCAGGCCCTCGGGAAGGGATTGCCGCCGACGAATCAAATCGTTCCCGGCCTGATCGATCTGTTCGTGTTCGATGCCGCCGATCCGCCGGCCGCGCTGCGCGATTTCTCGCGGATCACCGGGCCTGCGGCGCTGCCGCCGAAGTGGGCGCTCGGCTACATGCAGTCGCACCGCACGATCGACAACGACGCGCAGCTGCTCGCCATCGTCGATCGTTTTCGCGACCAGCAGCTGCCGATCGATGCGGTCATTTATCTGGGCACCGGCTTCGCGCCGCGCGGCTGGAATACCAAGCAGCCGTCGTTCGACTTCAACCCCGACGTGTTCACCCGCGATCCGGCGGCAGTGCTCGCGGACATGCACAACCGGCACGTCAAGGTCGTCGTGCACATGGTCCCGTGGGACCGCGATCGCCTCCCCGGTTTGCACGGAACGATTCCTCCGGCGCCAGGCGAGATCGTCGACGGCTCGCACATCCTGACCTACTGGCGGCAGCATCTGGGCCTGGTCAAGGCCGGGGTCGACGCGTTCTGGCCCGACGAGGGTGACTGGTTCGATCTGTTCGAGCGGATCAAGCGGCACCAGCTCTATTACCAGGGCGGGCTCTCCGCCACACCGAACGTGCGGCCGTGGAGCCTGCAGCGGAACGGCTATCCCGGCATCGCACAATGGGGCGGCTGGGTGTGGTCGGGTGATACGGAATCCTCGTGGAAGACGCTCGAGGCGCAGATTGCCGTCGGACTGAACTACTCGTTGAGCATCGGGCCGTACTGGGGATCCGACATCGGCGGCTTCTACGCGAACAGCGAGCTCGATGGTGAGCTTTATGCGCGCTGGTTCCAGTTCGCGGCATTCTGCGGCTCTTTCCGGTCGCACGGCCGCACGTGGTGGACGCGCCTGCCGTGGGGCTGGGGCGAGGCGGACATGGGGCCACGCGAGCACAACAACACCAACACGCCGATCTCCGCCGACGACCGCCGCAACATCCTGGCCTCGTCGTTGAACAATCCCGCGATCGAGCCGATCGCGAAACGCTACGACGAGCTCCGCTATCGGCTGCTGCCGTATACCTACTCGCTGACCCGCGAGGCGCGCGACGCCGGCCTGCCGTTGATGCGGGCGCTGTGGCTCCACTATCCAAACGACCCGCAGGCGCGGCGTGTAGGCGACGAGTATCTGTGGGGCCCTGATCTGCTGATTGCCCCCATCTACCGGAAGGGCGCCACCACCCGCGAGGTCTACCTGCCGGCCGGCGACTGGTACGACTGGTGGACGGCCGCGCGCACCTCCGGTGGGCGTGTTGTTACCCGCCCGATCGATCTCGCGACGATGCCGATCTACGTCCGGGCAGGCGCGATCGTGGCGGTCGACCCGATCCGGCAGTACACGAGTCAGGTTGTCACCGAGCCCACGACCTTGCGGGTCTACCCGGGCGCGGACGGGACCGCCACGCTCTACGAAGACGACGGGATCAGCCAGGAGTACCTGGCCGGCAAAGGCAGCTGGATCGCCATGTCCTGGAATGATCGATTGCGGCAGCTCACGCTGGCGCCGGGCGCGCCGGCCGGCGCCTCCAACGTGGTGTCGGAGCGCACGTTCAAACTGGCGCTGATGCCTCGAGGCGAGGTCAAGACGGTGACGTATACGGGAAAGACCGCGCGGATCCACTTCTGAGCTGGAAGCTGGAAGCTGGTAGCTGGAAGCTGGTAGCTGGAAGCTTTCTTACTGCCACAACTCCGCTCCGGTTTCCGCCGCCGATTCCATCTGACGCAGGACCATCTTGTAGTACACGCCGCGGGCGTTCATCAGCTCGTCGTGGCTGCCGCGCTCGATGACGACGCCGTCCTCGAGGAGCAGGATGAGATCGGCGCGGCGGATTGTGGAGAGCCGGTGGGCGATGACGAAGGTGGTCCGGCCGGCGAGGAGCGTAGCCATCGACGCCTGAATCAGCTGTTCGCTCTCGGTGTCGAGGTTGCTGGTGGCCTCGTCGAGAATCAGGATCTGCGGTGAGGCGAGGATGGCGCGCGCGATCGCCAGCCGCTGGCACTGGCCTCCAGACAGCTTGACCCCCCGCTCGCCGATGAACGTGCCGTACCCTTCGGGCAGCCGCTCGATGAACTCGTGCGCGTTCGCGCGGCGCGCGGCGTCCTCGATCTCGGCATCGGTGGCTTCGAATCGCCCGTAGGCGATGTTGTCCCGCACCGACCCGTCGAACAGGAAGACGTCCTGCTGGACGATGGCCAGCAGCGACCTGTACGTCACCAGCCGGAAGTCGCGGATGTCAGTACCGTTCAGGAGGATCCGCCCGCGGGTCGGATCGTGGAAGCGCGCCACGAGGTCCGTGACAGTCGTTTTTCCGGCACCGCTGCGGCCGACCAGCGCGATCACCGACCCGCCCGGCACCATGACGCTGAAGTTGCGCACCACCGGCCGTCCCTCGCGATACTCGAACTCGACGTTGTCGAACTCCATCTCCCGCACGATGCGCGGCGCCGGCCCGGCGCCCGGACGGTCCGGCTTGTCCGCCGGCATCTCGAGCACTTCGAACACCCGCTCCATCGCCGCCAGCGACCGCTGCAGCTCCGAGAACGAGTTGACGATGTTCCACACCGGGTTCATCAGCAGCATCGTGTACCACTGGAACGCCATGATGTCGCCGACCGACGCCCGCCCGACGATGTTCAGATAGCCGCCGTACCAGACGATGACGACGTTGACCGCCGCCGAGAGGAGACCCCAGGACGTGAACACGAGCAGCTCGCGGCGCTGGGCAAACAGCTCCTTGCGCAGCACCGTGTGGCGCCCGACCATGTAGGCCAGCAGCTCGCGCGTCTCACGCCCGAAGGCGCGGACCACGCGGATGCCGGAGAACGTCTCGCCGACCCGCCCGTCGACCACTTCCGCGTCCTTGCGGACGGAGCGATAGATCGGCCGGATCCGCCGCGAGAACGAGAAGCTGATCGCCATCACGCCGGGGATGATAGCCAGCGCGGTCAACGCCAGGCGCCAGTTCAGCACCAGCAGCACGGTGACTGCGATCGTCAGCCGCACCACCGAGAGTGCGGGAGAGACCACGGCCATCTGGAGCAGGCCGCTGGTTGTCTCTACGTCTCCCGTCAGTCGCGACAGGATGCCGCCGGTCTTCATCTCCCACAACCGCGGCAGCGGCAGGTGCAGCAGCCGATCGAACAGGGAGCGGCGCAGCGACAGCATCACCCGGACGTTGAGGAGCCGCTGGCGATAGTCGCGGAACACGCGCAGTCCGTTCGATAGCAGGATGACGCCGACGAACGCGCTGCCGGTCAGGTGCAGGCGCGAGATCCGCTCGGGCGTCGCCAGGGCGGTGTTGAGCAGGACGCGGTCGATGATGAACCGCATGAAGAGCGGCTCGACCATCTCAAGCCCGGCGGCGATCAGGGCCACGCTGAAGAACGCGAAGATCGCGAACCGATGCGGCCACAGCCAGGCGATGTACCCGCGCAGGTATTCACGGCGCTTCGTCGGTGCGGCGCGCGGTGCCTGGGGCGCCTTGTTCGTCCCGCCGTCGGCCGGATCGAGCCGGTGCTCGCGGTAGGCCGAGACGAACTCACGGTAGAGCGCACGCGACGGCCGGAGGTGCTGCATGGGTTGGCGTCCGGTCTACACTACAGCGAATGACACGCCTGATGTTGGCGCTGGCGGTGCTCGGATCGCTCGCCTCGCCGCAGTCACCCGCCCCTCAGGCTCCCGGCCCGCTCCTCCGGATCGATCTGGTCGCGCTGGACGATCACGAGAAGCTGGTGACCGACCTGTCGCCCAAGGACCTCGACATCCGGATCGAGAACTACCACGTCCCGGTGGGCTCGCTAACCGCCGCGGTGGACGCCGGCAGCGAGCGCGGGCGGTTGATCGTGCTGGTGCTCGACGATCTGGCGGTTCCGCTCGATCTCACGCCGCGCGTCCGCGAGGCGGCCCATCGGTTCGTCGCCCGCATGGAGGCCGGCGAGCGGATGGCCATCGTGTCGCTCAATGGCGACCGGATGGAGGCCACCGCCGACCACGCACGCCTCAATCAGCGGATCGACGCGTATACCGTCAAAGCGGCCCCGGTCCAGCGCTTCGACGATGTCGGAGCGCACGTGTTCGAGACGATGACCGATCTCGCGCGGCAGATGGCCGAGGACTCGCCCGGCCGCAAGACCGTGGTCGGCCTGGGCGCGGGCTGGCTGTTCGACACGCCTGTTCCCCCGGCGACCGGCGGCCGCAACCTGCGCGCTGAGTGGACAGCAGCGATGCGCGCCATGGGCTTCGCCAACGTCGTCCTCTACGCTATCGACCCGGGTGGCATCGGGACGTCCCGCTTCGGCGGCGCCGCGGGATTCGCGCGGCTCACCGGCGGGCACTTGTTCGTCAACACCAACGACGTCGAGGCGGCGGCGGATCGCATCCTCGCCGAGGCGCGCGGCTACTACATGCTGGTCGTCGCCGATCCGCCCGTCGGCCGCAAGTTCGATCTGCGCAAGCTCGAGATCAAGTCCGTCCGCAAAGGCGTGACGATCCGGGCCCGTCAGTTGATTCCCGGCACGGAGACGGCGGTGCCGCGGCGCTGACGCCGGCGCGGCGGCTCCAGGGTCAAGGCTAAAGGCTGAAGGCTTATGGCCTCAGGCCTATTGAAGCTCCTGGGTGGAAGGTCAGGCCATGCGTTTTGGGCTCGACGCCGCAGCGGTGCAGGCCGTCAGACTTAAGCCCTCAGCCTTGAGCCGTCTGTTAGCGCCCAGCGCCGAGTCCCGGGTCCCGGGTCCCGAGTAGAATGCCTCCCGGCCCCGGAGGCCGATCACACATATGTTCATTCGACATGGCGCGGCCGGACTGGCCGCTCTGCTCCTCTCGGCGTCGTCCGGCTTCGCGCAGGCGCCGGATCCTGGACGTCTCATCTTCGAGGCCCGTTGTGCGCGCTGCCACGGGGCCGACGGGAACGGCGGCGACATGGGGCCCGCGATCGCCCAGCGCCTCACGCCGATTGACGATCAGCAGCTGACGAAGCTGATACACGACGGCCAGCCGATGAAGGGCATGCCGCCCTCCGTCGTCACGGACGGTGAGCTGGGGGACCTGATCAAGTTCCTCCGCACGATCCAGCGAGCCGCGGATCGCCCGCTCGCGCGGCTCACGGTCCAGACGACGGACGGCCAGACGCTGAGCGGCGCCGTACTCGGCCAGGGCTTCGACGATCTCCAGCTGCGGACCGACGACGGTGGGGTGCGGCTGATGCGGAAGGATGGGCCGCGCTTCCGGAACGTGACGTCCGAGACCGGGTGGCCCGTCTACAACGGCGACCCGCGCGGCAATCGCTATACCTCGCTGACCCAGATCGACAAGACGACCGTGAAGCGGCTCGCGCCGCGGTGGATGCTGACGATCCCGGACGTCGGTGGACTTCAGGGCACACCGATCGTCGCGGACGGGCTGATGTACGTCACCGCGCCGAACGAGATCTTCGCCCTCGACGCCGGCAGCGGGCGGCAGGTCTGGCACCTCAAGCGTCCGCGCACCAAGGGCATCGTCGGCGGCGGCGCGAACCGGGGCGCGGCGGTGGTGGGTTCGCGGGTGTTCATGCTGACGGACAACGCGCACGTGATCGCCCTGAACCGGTTCACCGGCGAGCTGTTGTGGGACACGGAGATGGAGGACTGGCGCAAGAACTACGCGGCTTCCTCGGCGCCGCTCCCCGCGGGTGACCTGCTCATCTCAGGCGTCTCGGGCGGCGAGCATGGCGCCAACGGGTTCGTCGTCGCGCACGATCAGGCAACCGGCAAGGAGGTGTGGCGCTTCTGGACGGTGCCAAAGCCTGGTCAGCCGGGATCCGAAACGTGGCAGGGCACTGACATCGAGCACGGCGGCGCGCCGACCTGGTTCACCGGCAGCTACGACCCGACACTGGACGTCGTCTATTGGCCGACCGGAAACCCGAGCAAGGAGTACGACGGCGTCGATCGCAAGGGGGACAACCTCTACGCCAATTCGATGCTCGCGCTGGATCGCAAGACCGGCGCGTTGAAGTGGTACTACCAGTTCACGCCGCACGACTTGTGGGACTGGGACGCGACGCAGACGTCGGTCCTGATCGACGCGGATTGGAAGGGGCAGCGCCGGCCCTTGCTGCTGCACGCCTCGCGCAATGGCTTCTTCTACGTGTTCGATCGGCGCGACGGCACGCTGCTGCTCACGAGACCCTTTGTCCGCAACCTGACGTGGGCGAGCGGGATCGGTGCGGACGGCCGCCCGATCAAGCTCCCGAACCAGGAGCCGAGCCGTGCCGGCACCAAGGTCTGCCCCTCACAGGATGGTGCGACCAACTGGTTCTCGCCGTCCTACAATCCGGCGACCGGGCTCTACTACGTGCAGACATTCGAGAAGTGCAGCGTCTACACGACCAGCGAGCAGGGGCCCTGGGAGAGCGGCAAATCGTATCTCGGCGGTACTCAGAAGACCGCCCCCGATCCCAAGCCGCAGCGCATCCTGAAGGCGATCGAGATCGTGACCGGCGACATCAAATGGGAGCTGCCGCAGAATGGCGCAGCGCAATCCTGGGGCGGCACGCTGACGACCGCCAGCGGGTTGGTCATCTTTGGCGAGGACGGCGGTGGGCTGATGGCCGCCGATGCGGTCACCGGCGCACCGTTGTGGAGCTTCCAGACCAACCAGACGTGGAGGGCCTCGCCGATGACGTACATGTTCGACGGCAAGCAATACGTCGCAGTCGCGGCGGGGTCGACGATCATCGCGCTGGCGATCCAGGACTAGATGGCAGATGGCAGATGGCAAATGGCAGATGGCGGATGGCGGATGGCGGATGGCGGATGGCAGATGGTAGAAGGCGGAAGGCACGGGATTGGGCTCCGCCGTGGGTAACCACCACCAGGGGACTAGCATGCGTTCGCTGATCGTCTCGTTGATTGTGCTCGTCCAGGCTGCGGCGCCATCGTTCCCGACGGCGGAGATTGCCTCGCCGGCGATTCGCGCCACCTTGCAGCTGCCTGACGAGAAGGCCGGCTACTACCGCGGCACCCGCTTCGATTGGTCCGGCTCCATCCTCAGCCTGAAGTGGGGTGGCCACGAATACTTTGGCCAGTGGTTCGAGAAGTACGACCCGAAGATCCACGACGCCATCACCGGTCCGGTCGAAGAGTTCCTGACCGACGATGCGGGGCTGGGATACGCCGAGGCGAAGCCTGGCGAGGTCTTCGTGCGGATCGGAGTAGGCGCCATCCGTAAGCCGGACGAGCCCACTTACCGCCGATTCGAGACCTACGAGGTGGTCGATCACGGGAAGTGGTCGGCCAAGACGTCACCCGGCCGGATCGAGTTCACGCACGAACTGCAAGACGCCAACGGCTACGGCTATGTCTATCGCAAGACCGTCCGGGTGAGCGGTGACACGCTGGTGCTCGAGCATCACCTCGAGAACACCGGCCGGAAAACGATCGCCACGAGCGTCTACGATCACAACTTCTTCACCCTCGATGGCCAGACTACCGGTCCTGACGCGGCGGTCACGTTCACCGCGTTCGATCCCCAGGCGGCCAGGCCGCTCAACGGTCTGGCCGAGACGCGCGGCCGCGACATCCGTTTCCTGAAGACGTTCGAGTCGAAGGAAACAGTGTTCACCGAGGTGACCGGCTTCGGGGCGACGCCGCGCGACTACGACTTCCGGATCGAGAACCGGAAGACCGGCGCCGGCGTGCATGTGACGGGCGATCAGCCGCTTGCGAAGCTGCTCTTCTGGTCCGCCTGGAAGACCGTGTGCCCGGAGCCCTACATCGACCTGCGCATCGAGCCGGGCAAGTCGTTCGACTGGCGCATCCGCTACCAGTTCTATCAGGCGTCGAAGGTCTCGGCGTCCGCCGCGGCAGCACCACACTTCTTGACGGAGACAAGATGATGAATCGTCGTGATGCGATCACCTCCATGTCGATAGCCGGCGGCGCCTCCCTGCTGCCACCCGGCGGCTCGCTGGCCGAGGCGCTGGTGCCGAAGTTGAGCGCCGCCTACGGGCAGGCGGTCCGCGGCACCGGGCCGGTCAAGATTCGCGACATCAAGACCATCCTCACTGCGCCGAACGGCATTCGCCTGGTCGTCGTCAAGGTGGAGACGTCGGAGCCCGGTCTCGTCGGCTGGGGCTGCGCGACGTTCACGCAACGGTCGCTGGTCGTGAAGACGGCGGTCGACGAGTACCTGAAACCCTTCCTGATCGGCCGCAACGTCGACGAGATCGAGGACATCTGGCAGTCGAGTTACGTCAGCTCGTACTGGCGGAACGGCCCGGTGCTGTTCAACGCGATGAGCGGCGTCGACATCGCCTTGTGGGACATCAAGGGCAAGCGTGCCGGCCTGCCGCTCTATCAGCTGTTCGGCGGCAAGGTGCGTCAGGGCGCCGACTGCTACTTCCACGCCAGCGGAGCGAGCTTCGAGGAAGTGGCGACGCAGGCCAAAGGTGCGATGGAGCGCGGCTTCCGGCACGTGCGGGTGCAGGTCAGCGTGCCTGGTTACGCCGGATACGGCGCGCGCACGACGGCGCCGACGACCGGCAGCGCCACCGAGGCTGTAGGGCCGACGAATCCGCGCGCGATCTGGGAGTCCGCGCCGTACTGCCGCATGCTCCCCAAGTTCTTCGAGGAGATGCGGAAGTCGCTCGGCGAAGAAGTCGAGCTCCTGCACGACGTGCACGAGCGCATCACGCTGAACCAGGCTATCAACCTGTGCAAGGCGCTCGAGCCGTACAGGCTGTTCTTCCTCGAGGATCCGTTCCCGCCGGAGGAGAACGATCATTTCCGCCTGCTGCGCCAGCAGACCAGCATCCCGATTGCCATGGGCGAGCTGTTCAACACGCAGCACGAATATCTGCCGCTCATCAAAGACCGGTTGATCGACTTCATCCGGATCCACATTTCGCAGATCGGCGGCGTGAGTCCGGCCCGCAAGGTGGCCGCGCTCAGCGAGTTCTTCGGCGTCCGCACCGCCTGGCATGGGCCCGGCGACGCG
>Ga0207701_10000337_pt1 | contig 47939 bp, 33 predicted proteins | sample KBSSwiSSwithPhiX_FD_184294 | JGI IMG/M metagenome (GOLD analysis project Ga0207701, IMG submission 184294) | Switchgrass rhizosphere bulk soil microbial communities from Kellogg Biological Station, Michigan, USA, with PhiX - S5 (SPAdes) (version 2) | ecosystem: Environmental > Terrestrial >... | reverse complement strand
GAGCGCGAAGGACAGTCAATGCTCGCGTATAATTCCTGGTTCGGTCGGGGCGTAGCGCAGCCTGGTAGCGCACCTGCATGGGGTGCAGGGGGTCGGAAGTTCGAATCTTCTCGCCCCGACCACATCGTCAATGTCAGCCGGTCCCGCAGGTCAGGGCCGGCTTTTTTGTCGGCCCGGTGCACTCCGCCATCGCGGATGACCGGCGCAGGAGCCCGTCGGCACCGTTTTTGCTTACGGGTGCAGCCATGCTGCCGTCAATTAGCGGAAGAGGGGAGCCCATGAGCGCCCAGCCCAAGAATTCGATGCCCGGCTCGGGAGTCGTTTCCGAGCTCGCGTTCGCGCGCGCCCAGCGCAACACCGTCCTGATCGTCGATGATCTCTTCTCGAGCCGCCTGCTGCTCGCGGAAATCGTGCGCCAGATCGACGGCAAGCTGAACCTGGAACTCTTCGATACGCCTTCGCGCGCGCTCGAATTCGCCCGCAATAACCGCGTCGACATCGTCCTCACCGATTACAAGCTGCCGGAATTCGACGGCATCGAACTCGTCAAGCAGCTGCGCGCCCTGCCCCATTGCGTGGACGTGCCGATCGTCGTGATCACCGTGGTCGATGACCGCAAGATCCGCTACGACGCGCTGGAGGCCGGCGCCACCGACTTCCTGATCAAGCCGCTCGACGAACATGAAACCCGCGCGCGCTGCGCCAACCTGCTCGAGCTGCGCCGCCACAAGATCGTGCTGTCCGACCAGGCCCGCGTGTTGCAGTACCAGGTCGACAAGTCGGTGGCGGAGATCCACGAGCGCGAACTGGAAACGCTGTCCAAGTTGGCCAAGGCCGGCGAGTTCCGCGACAAGACCACCGGCAATCACCTGATGCGGATGGCCAAGTATTCCGCGCTGATCGGCGCGCACCTGGGATTGGGCAACGAGACGGTGCACGTACTCGAGGTCGCCGCGCCGATGCACGACATCGGCAAGATCGGCATCCCCGACTCCGTTCTGCTGAAGGAAGGCCCATTGACCAAGGAAGAGATCGAGGTCATGAAGGTCCATCCGCGCATTGGCTACGACATCCTGAAGGGCAGCCCGTCGAAGTATCTCTCCATGGGCGCGATCATCGCGCTCGGCCATCATGAGAAATTCGACGGCAACGGCTATCCGAACGGTTTGCACGGCGAAGACATTCCGCTGGTTGCGCGCGTTGTTGCCGTGGCGGACGTGTTCGACGCGTTGGTGAGCCAACGGCCCTACAAGCACGCATGGCCGATCGACGAAAGCATCGAATTCGTCAAAGCGCAGCGCGGCAAGCATTTCGATCCGACCTGCGTCGACGCGTTCCTCGCCGATCGCACCAAGATCGAGGCCATCATCGAGGAATTCGGGGACTGAGGTCCCTGGATTCCGGCCACGACGCAAAGGCCACGAACCGCGGCCCACGGCCCACTCCACCTCCCGTGCGCCAGATCCTCAATTTCGTACCCGCCAGCCGGCGCCTGCTGCAGATCGTCTGGCCGTTCCTGGCCGTCGTCGTACTGCTGGCCATCTTAAGCGCGGTCAGCACGAGCATCATGTCGTCCGTGCGGGCCTATGTCGGTGGCGAAAGCCTGTGGTCGAAAGCGCAGAAAGAGTCGGTGGTCGCGCTCAATCGCTACGCGACGACGCATTCCCCGGCGGAGTTCGAGCGGTACCAGGCCGCCATCGCCATTCCACTGGGCGATCGCCGCGCGCGTGAGGAATTGGACCGGCCCGCGCCCAACCTCGCCCTCGCCCGCCAGGGTTTCATCGACGGCGGCAACCATCCTGACGACATCGACGGCATGATCACGCTGTTCCGGCGCTTCCGCCATGTGAATTACATCGAGCGCGCTATCGGCATCTGGACCAAGTCCGATCTCGAAATCGAACAACTGGGCGAGGCGGCGCTTCGGCTGCATACGCTGATCCAGACAGGTGCGCGAGATCCGGCAGCGGTGCAGGACGAGCTTGGCGAAATCAATGCAATCAACGCGCGGCTGACGCCACTGGAAGATGCGTTCTCGGCGACGCTGGGCGAGGCATCGCGCAAGACCCAGCTGCTGCTCGGCGCCGTCACTGTTTTCGTCGCGACGCTGCTGATCCTGGTCGGGATCTTGCTGTCGCGCCGGCTGCTGGAACGCAGCACCGAGCTGGAGAACGCCCTGCGTGTCAGCGAGGAGCGCTACAACTTGGCGGTGAGCGGCAGCAACGACGGTTTGTGGGACTGGAACGTGCTCACCGGCAACTTCTATTTTTCCCCGCGCTGCCACGAATTGGTCGGCTACTCCGAACAGGAGATGGGGAACACGGTGGTGGCCTTCATCTCGCTCTTGCATCCGGACGATCGCGAATCGACGCGCGCGGCGACCAGCGCGCACCTGCGCTACAACGCCCCATTCGATCTGGAGTTCCGCTGTCGCTGCAAGTCAGGCGAGTATCGATGGTTCCGGGCGCGCGGCCGGTCGGTGCGCAATCCTGCGGGCTGGGCGGTACGCATGGCCGGTTCGGTCACCGACATCACCGACCGCAAGCAGACCGAGGCGCAAATCTACGCCGAGAAGGAACGCGCGCAGGTCACGCTGGCATCCATTGCCGATTCGGTGATCACAACCAATGTCGAGGGCCGGGTGGAATACGTCAATCCGATCGCGGAAGCGCTGACCGGATGGAAACTGCGCGAGGCGCGCGGTCTGCCACTGTCGACGGTGTGCTCGATGATGGACGAGGCGACCCGCCAGCCCATCCCGGACCCGGTCGCACGCGTATTGCGCGACGACGCCACGGTGCGGGTGACATCCAATGTCGTGCTGCTCCGCCGCGACGGCGTGGAGATCGCGATCGACCAGTCGGCAGCGCCGATCCGCGACCGCGCAGGCGCCATCACCGGTGTGGTCCTCGTGCTCCACGATGTGCGGCGTGAGCGCGAATTCGCGACACAGCTCTCCTACCAGGCCTCCCACGACACGCTGACCGGTCTCGTCAACCGGCGCGAGTTCGAGAATCGGCTGGATCGTGCGCTCGCCAGCGCACGCGAGCAGAGCCGCCATCACGCGATGATGTATCTCGATCTCGACCAGTTCAAGGTCGTGAACGACACGTGCGGGCACTCAGCCGGCGACGAATTCATGCGCCAGATCAGCGTCGTGCTTCAGGAGCGGCTGCGCGAAGGCGACACGCTCGCGCGCCTGGGCGGCGACGAGTTCGGCGTGCTGGTGGAGAACTGCCCGATCGAACACGCGGTGCGAATCGCCGAAACACTGCGCCAGACGGTCGCCGATTTCCATTTCATCGTGAACCAGCGCTCGTTCACGGTCGGCGTTTCAATCGGGCTGGTCAACATGGCCGACGGCACACTGACGCTGACCGAGGTTCTCTCCGCTGGCGATGCCGCGTGCTACGTGGCCAAGGAAAAGGGCCGCAATCGCGTGCAGCTCTACCACCCCAAGGACACCGAACTGGCGCTGCGCCATGGGGAGATGGAATGGGTGGGCCGTCTCCAGGACGCGCTCGCTGCCGGCCGCTTCGTCCTCTACACGCAGCGCGTGGTGCCGGTGGGCGTCGGCCAAAGGTCGACCCGGATGTTCGAGCTGCTGGTGCGCATGATCGACGAGGAAGGGGAAATCGTCCCGCCGATGGCGTTCATTCCGGCCGCGGAGCGCTACAACCTGATGTCGCAGGTCGACCGCTGGGTCACGCGCACCGCGCTAACGACGATGGCCGCGCGGCGCCACCCGTCGCGCGAAGCGGAAACCTGCATCATCAACCTGTCCGGCGCCTCGATCGGCGACGAGCGCTTCCTCGATTTCATTCGCGACGAGCTGCTTCGAACGAACGCTCCCGTGGGCAGTGTGTGCTTCGAGGTGACGGAAACGGCGGCAATCGCCAACCTGGCCAAGGCGACGCGCTTCATCACCGAATTGAAGGCGCTGGGCTGCCTGTTCTCGCTCGACGACTTCGGCTCCGGCATGTCGTCATTCGGTTACCTCAAGCACTTGCCTGTCGACTTCCTCAAGATCGACGGCAGCTTCGTGCGCGACATGCTGACCGATCCAATCGACAATGCGATGGTCGAGGCAATCAATCAGATCGGTCACGTGATGGGCAAGCGCACGATCGCCGAATACGTCGAGCACGAGGGCATCCTCGAGCGCCTGCGCGAACTCGGCGTCGATTACGCGCAGGGATTCGGCATTGCCATGCCAAAGCCATTCGAGGCCACGACCGGGGACGAGAGCGCGCCGCGCGTCGTGTATGTAACTAACTGAGTCAGGAACGCGCGATCAGTACCGCCGGGTAAGCGTCATGACATCGCCCTCGCGCTTCATGTTCAGGCGGTTGAGCGCACTCATGCCCAGCAGCGGGGAGCCGAAGCCCGCGCCGTCCAGCACGACGGCATCGACGCCGTGCAGCGTGACGCCGCCAAGCGTCAACGTATCGAGCTTGATCAGGTAGCCCTGCACCGTGCCGTTGGCCGTTCCCATCAGCGCCTTCTGGCCCTTCTTGTAATCCAGCGACAGCCGCTGCGCCTCGCTCGCCGGCAACGATACCAGCGACGCGCCGGTATCCACCATGAAGCGGACCGGCATGCCATTCACCTGGCCGTCGGCCGTGAAATGGCCCCGCATGTCGGCGGTGATAGCCACCGATTCAGCAGCGGAAGCGGTGGCCGCCATGCGCGCGCGACCGAGACCCAGTGTCACCCGTTGTCCATCGATGTCGAACGTCGCCGATTCGCGGTCCGCAGAAATGAGTAGAACGCCTTGCTTCGTCTTCTGCCCGACAGACAGCGTCTGCAGCGCCCCGCCGTCGATCTGCACCACGGCCTTGTTCGTGAAAAGGCCGGAGACGGTGACGTCGGTCGCAAGCGCTCCTGCCGGGAGCAGAAGGCCAGTTAGGATCGTTGCGAGGCAGTCGATGCGGCTCACGATGCAGTCCTGCTCCTGAATTACAGCCGATATTCTGGCATGAAACTCCGACAGAACTCGCCTAGCAATCGCGTGTCAGCCTGACAATGCGATCGGGGACCAGCCGTTCCGGTGCTCGATGCGTAACAAAGAGAATGGTCACCTTGCCCTTGAACCGTGCAATGGTGGCTGCGAAATGATCGGCGACATCCACATCCAGCCCGCTGGTCGCCTCGTCGAATATCAACACTCTGGGGCGCTTGAGTACCGCGCGCGCAATCGCGATGCGCTGCTTTTGTCCCCCTGAAAGGCCCACGCCACGCTCGCCGACGTCCGTTTTATAGCCGGCGGGAAGCGCTTCGATGGTCTCGTGAACCTCCGCGACCTTTGCCGCCTGGACCGCCATTTCGAATGTGGCCAATGGATTGGCGAGAAGCAGATTGTCGAGGATGGTTCCCGAGAAGAGCATCGTCTCCTGTGGTACCACGCCGAAATGCGCGCGCAGTTCATTCGTGGACAGGTGCCGTGTGTCGTGGCCATCGAGCAACACCTGACCCTCGCCCGGCCACAGGAAACCCTGGAGCAATTTGGTCAGCGTGCTCTTGCCCGCCCCCGACGGCCCCATGACCACGACGCATTCGCCAGGCGCGACGTCGAGATTGAAGTCGCGCAGCACGTACGGTCGGTCAGTCGCGTACCGATATCCGACACCACGAAACTTGATGGCGCCGGCGCCACCGGCCTCCCTGACTGGAGCGACCGTCCAGGGTTCCGTCGGCACGTCCATGATGTCGCCCAGGCGTCGCACCGCAATGGTCGCCTGCTGGAACTGTTGCCACAGCGCGACCAGCTTCAACATAGGCTGTGAAACGCGGGTAGCGAACATCTGGTAGGCGACCAGCATGCCGACGGTGAAATCCGCACCACGCATGACCAACCACGCTCCCAGACAGAGAATCGTCATGTTCAATAGCTGCTCGAGGCCAGATGCCAGCGTGTTGTAGGTATTGCCCAGTTGCCGTGTGGCGAAATTGGCCTCGAGGTATGCGCCCAGAAACGACTCGTAGCGCCGCTCCAGTTGCGGTTCCATCTGCAGCGACTTCACCGTTTCCAATCCCGCCACATACTCGGTGACGAAGGCCTGATTGCGCGCACCCAGCAGAAACTGCTCGTTGAGCCGTGCACGGAACATCGGCGCAACGGCGACACTCAGACCGACGACCAGAACGAGGATGCCGAGCGTGACCAGCGAAAGCCAAACGCTGTAGAAAAACATCAGCGCGAGAAACAGGAGCAGAAACGGCAAATCCAGCAACAGCGTGATTGCGGCCCCGGACAGGAATTCGCGGATCGTCTCCACGCCGTTGAGGCGCGCCGCGAGCACGCCGGTGGGTCGATGTTCGAAATAGCGCAGCGGCAGCCGCATCATGTGCCGGAACACCGCCGCGCCCAGTACGGCATCCACACGATTGCCGGTGTGCGACACCAGGTATTGGCGAATCCAGCTCAGCGCGCCGCCAAAGAGGACAAAAATAGCGAGTGCGGATGCGATCACAACCAGCGTACTGGTTGTCTGGTGGACGATGACCTTGTCGATGATGATCTGGCTGCATAGCGGCGTCGCCAATGCGATGAGTTGGATGAACAATGATGCGAGCAGCACGTCCCGCCACACCTTGCGATGCCGCGCGAGTTCGGAATAGAACCAGCGAAAGCCGAATTCGGGCGTCCTGCCGGATTGGATGTCGTCAGCCGGGGACTCCGGTGCAATGGCGACTTCCAGCGCGAAGCCCGAATATTGCGCATCGAATTCCGGTTCCGGCATGACTTTGGGCTCGTTGGTTCCAGCCGGGAACATGAGCAGGCGGTTGTCCTCCGCCTTGACCAGAAGAGCGATGCCGGAGAAGGATGTCGGCACTTCATCGGCAGCGTGTCCATTCGCCGCATCCTGGCGGGCCGCGACGCTGGCGGAAACGGCGACAGGTTTCAGAAACACCAGGCACGGCAACTTTCCCCGCGTGATTCTGTTGCGGTCGCGCTGGACGACGCGCGCCGACATTTCGAGCGAACGCAGCGCGTCGACCAGCGTCAATGCCGAGTGCGGAGGCGGAAACTCGCGCTGCACCAGCGTCGCATCGAAGACGCGGCGCTGCATGTTGCAAAGGCTTCCGACAGCCCACAGAAAGTCACGCGGCGTAATCGCAATGTCGGGAACAGTCCGCGGATCGTCGCGCACGTTTTGGTCTCACCGTTCGCGCGCCGCTTCGTGCCAGGCTTTCTGCACAGGGGCAAGCAGGTATTCGAGCAGCGTGCGTTCGCCCAGGCGGATTTCCGCCACAGCCTGCATCCCGGACGCCAACGGCAGCGCACGCCCATCGAACGCGATGCTTTGCGACGGGAACTCGATGCGCGCGCGGTATCCGCTCAACGCCGCGGGCATCGAGCCCTCCTCCGTGCCGTCCCGCCGCGCGCTAGGACTATCGCTGGCGTCAGCGCTGACGCGCACGACAATGCCTTCGAGCAGGCCATACTTCTGAAACGGATAGGATGCGAGTTTGATCTTCGCGCGCTGTCCCACGCGCACGAAGCCGGCGTCGATGTGGCGGACCAGCACGTCCGCCTGCAGATCTTCGCCCACTGGCACCAGCGTCAGCAGAACGGTACCCGGAGACACCACGGTGCCGACGGTGTGGCTTGCCAGGTCCTTGACTACGCCCGCCTCCGGCGCTCGCAGCTCCACCGCTTTGGCGCGATGAAGTTGCTTGGCGAGTTCCTCCTCCGTGCGTACGCGCTGGCCAGCCGCCTGCGCGCGTTCGGCGTGCAGCTGCTGGCGATAGGTGGAGCCGACCTGGACGAGCCGGCGCTGCGCCTGCGCGAGGCTGGCACGCAGGCTTTCCACCACGTGTTCTTGAGCGGCGAGATCCTGCTCTTTCTCGATGCGGTCACGCTTACGCTCCAATGCGAAGAGCTCGCTGACGTACCCCTCGGACTGCAGCGTTGCATAGCGCTCCGCCATCGTCTGGTAGATCGGAACGGTCCGCTGCAGCTTGTTCAGCACCGCCAGCGCGGCTCGCAGGTCCTGCGTCATGCGAGAGACGCTCGACGATTCCTGCGCCAGCGCATCGAGATAGGACGTCCGGTTGGACCGGTATTGTGCGTCCGCGTGGGCGAACCCTTCTGTCATGTCTCCTGGCTGCCTCAGCAACGGCCGATCCGCGAGTTCCGCGTCGATGCGCCGCAGCTGCAGAGCGCGCTGCGCCAGCTCACCCTGCAGCGCTCGCGTCTCCGCTTCGTGCACGCCGGAATCGAGACGAAGCAGCACTTGGCCGGGCAGCACCATTTCGCCCTCCCCGACCGCAATTTCGACCACCGTGCCGGCATCCGCAGGCTGGACGATCTTGAGACTCGTGCGCGGAGCCAGCTTGCCCTCGGCAACGGCGACGATGTCCAGGCGCCCGAACACCAGCCACAGCGACGACAGCACCAGCAATGCGAGCGTCCAATACAGCAATCGGCGCGGAAGTGGCGACGGGGGATGTTCGAGCACGCGCAATGGCCCCGGAAGGAAGTCGCCCCGGGAACGGCCTTCCGGATGTTCCTTTCGCGCGTCGCGAATGAACCCTAACATGCGTCAATGCTTCATCATTGACTGCTCGTCCTAGTCACTTGTCGACATGCCCTAGCGCCAATCCGTACCCCTGACCGCACGCAGACTTGAGTGTCGCGGCACTGCGATCCCTTCGATTTGATGCCAATCCGGTGACGTCGGTACCAGCCCTGCTGCTGCTTCGGTACTCGCGTCATGTCCACCGGCGTCATCCGCCAGTGCGCCCGTGATGTCGGCGATAGTGACCGCGTTGCCCATGTGATCGCCGTTGGCTCCCGCAAACGGAAGGTCGGGTGGTACCGGCACACCGCTAAACGCCGCAAGCGCGTTCTGCACCCGGGTTGGATCGAGTGCAGCGAGGCCATTGTCGGGTGGTGCCAGCAAGTGGCCGATTGCCTCATCGAGTTCGGATGTCATCATTGAAGGGGCGTCGTCCAGGACTGGCGCGATCGTTGCCGGCTCCGACGCAATGGTCGCCCCGGACTCGTTGGCGACCGACGCACCAGACTCCAACGATCCGGAATCGGTGTACGGTGGCGGCAGATAGAGTCCGTCGACTGGGATGTCATCGGCGATGATCTGCGGTGCGGGATCAAGCGTATCGGAATCTTGCACATCGGAGCCCGGGGCGGGCGACTCGCCATTGCCCAACGTGATTCCCAAGTCGCCGTTGCGCCAATTGTTAACGTGGACTTCATTGTTCGGCGTACCCGAGTGATCGGCGCCAGCCTCGAAGGCGCGAACGGTGAGCGTTCCCTCCCCGGCCAAGGCGCCGTCGAACAAGTACTCGAGCCGACCATCTGCCGATGTCCAGGTGCCGTCCTGGTTATGCGTGGCGCCCGTGAGCGTTTCGTCGTCCAGAGAAAGGGTGCCCAGACCGTCTTTGTCGATGATCGTGTCGGTTCCGTCCCCGGCATCGATGACATAAGTGTCTACACCTTCGCCGCCGATCAATTCATCATCGCCACGACCGCCGGTCAACGTGTCGTCGCCACTGCCAGCGTCGAGCGCATCTGCGCCGCGGCCGCCGTCGAGGTCGTCGACGCCCTGGTCGCCGACGAGTTCGTCATTGCCGGCGCCTCCAGACACGATGTCGTCGCCCTGCCCACCTTCGAGACGGTCCGCGCCTCCCGCCCCGCGCAATACATCGTCACCCCCACCGCCGTAGATGCGGTCCGTTCCGGCACCGCCCTTGATGGACTCCCCGATTTCGGCGCCGAAGACGACCTGGTTCTCCTTCGCGTTGCCGGCACTGGCAGTCAGTTTCGTCGTGATCGGCAGGCCATGGTCACCGAGCTTGCTGCGATCAACGAAGGTCCAGCTCTGGTCGCCGTCGATGACGAGCGATAGACCCGCATCGCCGGCCATCTTCCAGGCGAGGAACTTGCCGCGATCGGCGAGCCAGGCATCACTTAGCTGCACTTCGCCGGTGTCCGGATCGAAGCGGTCCAGGCGACTGTCGACGTTGGGCCTAGCGAACAGGGCGCGATTGCCGACAAGGGCGACCGAGTCAAGCTGCGACAGAGCGTAACGGTATCCGACGTCGGTGCGCGCAAGATCGGCCAGCGTCGCGCCATCCATGCCGGCCAAATCCATGACCCGAGCGCGGTGGGACGGGTCCGCGGTGAACGCCGTAAGTTCGGCGCTGGACGTGCCGGGTACTGATTCGCCACCTTGCCGAGCCGAGGGCGCCGAAAACAGCGTGCGCGACAGGTACGCACTCAAGTTTGTGGCACGTGCAACATCGCTGTCGCCGGCGCGATTCCAGATCGCGTCGAAAGCGGCGTCGGTCAGCGCAGGGTCGAGTCCTCGAAACAACGCGCAGACCTCGGAACGGCTGAGAGCCACGTCGGGATCATCGACGGCGCCGCTGCTCGACCGTGGCGGGTCGCTGGCTGCATAACCCAGCACCTTGATGGAACGTGGCGGCTCCCAATCGGGCATCGCGCCGGGAGGTGGCGCAATGGATCCATCGGCGAGTCCCGCCCGGATTGCCTCGGTCGACATGTCCAGCCAGGCTGCCACGGCGAAGGGGCGCGGGGGTGAATTGGGACTGCCTTCGAATACCAGTTCGTCGCTTCCGGCCATGGCTGCGCTCCCATCGGCAATTTCCCGCGATCGCACTCCGTCCGACGCGCGGGAATACGCCGGATTGGCGATCAGCATGAATGTTTCATCGGAGGTTGGCATTCATCCGTTTGGATGATTGCCGACGGCACGGGCGAGATAACAAATGGGGCGCCGAAGTATCCTCCGACGCCCCATCCCCATCACCGCAATTCACATCACGCGCGTCCCAGTCGACGCAAACGTTAGACCCGTGGTTCGCCTCTTTCGTTGACGGTGATGGTTGACCCGGGCGCGAAGCCAAGTTGCGCACGATGCTGGGCACCGCGGAATACATAGGTCACATCCCAGTAGGCCGGCTGCGCGGATCCCGGCACGGTGGTGCAGCGCTGCACGTTCTGCGTACCGACCTGGCTGCCTCCGCGGTTCACATTGGCGCCGACGGCGGCACCACCGACCGCGCCCACGGCCGTGGCAACGTCATTGCCGCGGCCGTTGCCAATCTGGTGGCCCAGCACACCGCCCAGCACGCCGCCGATGATGGCGCCGGGGATGTTGGGACCGCTGTTGGTGACGACCTGCTGTTGCTCGACCCAGCACCGCTGCTCCGGCGTTCCCATCACCGCGCGAACGGCGACCACATCGGCCGTATACAGCGTCTCGCCATGCTGCAGGTAGTACGGATACGCCGCGGATGCGGGCGGAGGTGGCGCGTATGCATGCGACGGCTTCCCGTCGACGCGGCGGAACGAGGAAATCTTGTTGTTGAGGCCCATGGCGGACAGCGACGGATACTGGCCGGGACGCAGAATCCTGCATTCGCCCTGGTAGTTCTGATGCTCACAGACCTCCCATTTTCCTCGCTGCACGATCATCGACGACGCGCGATCATTGAATCCATACCGCGTGAGGTCCGTGATCGGGCGGTCGGAGGTGAATACCTGCCCGCGCAGACCATCCCATTCGTAGAGCGTTACCTGCGCGGCCGCCAGCGGGGCCAGCAGCATTACGGCGATGCCTAATGCCATCGTGGATATTTTTTTCATTCGTTCTCCGTGACTAGGGCGCCCATCTTCGGGCTCGTGCCTAGTCTAACGCCTCGCCGTCCCCGGGCGTTTACAGCGCGCCCCGCAAGCTTGCGTAGGAGAAGGCCTACGTCCTGTGACCGGATCGCGCGGCTACGCCTTCGGCACGTCGCGCAGCTCGCGCCGCAGGACCTTGCCGATCGGCGTCTTGGGCAATGCGTCGCGGAATTCGATATGGCGGGGAATCTTGTAGCCGGTGAGCTGGGTCCTGCAATGGGTAATGACCGCGTCCTTGGTGAGTTGCGCATCCTTGCGCACGATCACGACCTTCACGGCCTCTCCGGATTTTTCGTCCGGCACCCCGACAACTCCGCATTCGAGCACGCCCGGATGCGCCGCCACGACATTCTCGATCTCATTCGGATAGACGTTGAACCCCGACACCAGGATCATGTCCTTCTTGCGGTCGGTGATCGTGAAGTAGCCATCTCCGTCCAGGTGCCCGACATCGCCGGTCTTGAGCCAGCCGTCCTCCATCACCTTGGCGGTCTCGGAAGGATTGTTCCAGTAGCCTTTCATCACCTGCGGGCCGCGAATGCATATTTCGCCGGTGAATTTCTCGACGTCGCCGACGCCGGTCCATGGCGGCAACTCGTTGAAGCTCGCGTCGCGAATCGACATTTCGGTGGAAGGCATCGGCATGCCGATCGAACCGTTCCACGGCGAGTTGAGCGGAACGCACGACGCCCCGGGCGAGGACTCGGTAAGGCCATAGGCCTCGGTAATGTATTGCCCCGTCACCTGCTGCCAGCGCTCGGCGACGGGCCTTTGCACGGCGGTGCCGCCGCCGACGACCACCTTCACCGCGGAAAAATCGAGTTTATCGAATCCGGGCGTGTTCAAGAGCCCGTTGAACAGCGTGTTGACGCCGGTCAGCACGCTCCACTTCCAGTGCTGCAGTTCCTTGACGAACGCCGGCATGTCGCGCGGGTTGGTAATGAGGACGATCATGCTGCCCCATTTGAGGAAGAGCAGCGTCGAGGTCAGGCAGAAGATGTGATACATCGGCAACGGCGCGATGGCGATCTCGCAGCCCTCCCTGAAACTGCCGGAGATCCACGCTCCGGTCTGCTCCAGGTTGGCGAGAATGTTGCGATGGGTGAGCATCGCTCCCTTCGACACGCCGGTCGTGCCGCCGGTATATTGCAGGAACGCAATGTCCTCGCGCGACACGTCGACGCGCTTGAACGTCGCCGCCTTGCCCCGCTTGAGCGCGGTCCGGATCGGGATGGTGTCGTCGATGCTCCACGCGGGCACCATTTTCTTGACCCGCTTGATGATCATGTTGACCAGCAGCCGTTTGGGCGCCGGCAGCATGTCGCCGAGCTGGCTGGTGATGATGTGCTTGATCGGCGTGTTCTTGCGGACCTGCTGCAGCGTGCTGGCGAAATTCTCGAGGATGACAATGGCCTTGGCACCGGAATCCTTAAGCTGGTGCTCCAACTCGCGCGGCGTATAGAGCGGATTGACGTTTACCACGGTCATGCCGGCGCGGAGAATTCCGAACAGCGCCACCGGATACTGCAGCAGGTTCGGCGACATGATGGCCACGCGATCGCCCTTTTGCATGCCCGGCAGATCCTGTAGAAACGCCGCGAAGTCGCGCGAAAGGCTCTCCACCTCGCCGTAGGTCAGCGTCTTTCCCAGGTTGTGGAAAGCCCGCTTGTCCGCGAACTTGGCGCAGACCTTTTCGACCAAGTCCGGGATGGACTGGAACTGGTCGGGGTCGATCTCAGCGGCAACGCCGGCAGGGTAGCTTTTTATCCAGACCTTGCTCGCCATGCGCCAATCCTCCTGGTGTCTTCGCGCCTGCGGGAAGTGTAAAGCCGATTGGCGGATTGGCGAAGCCTTTCGGAGCCCCTATCCGATCGCCGGGATCGGAACACCTGCGCGATCGCCGCGCGCGGATTCGGGGCGAACGTCAACCGGCGCGCGACGCCGGCGACACTCAATCGAGCAGCGAATAGTGCGGGTCGTACATCTGGCTCTCAACGGACTCGAACAAATTGGCCGGACGCGGCTTGGCCGCCAAACCGCGCTGGTACGCGACCTCTGCCACGGCCACCGCGATGCGCGCCGACACCGCGCGGATGTTCGCCAGCGGCGGATAGAGGCTGCCTTGATCCAGATCCGCAGGCGTCACCTGCGCCGCCAGCGTGTTGGCTGCCGCGAGGAACATTTCCTCCGTGATGCGTGTTGCACCGCAGGCTATCGCGCCCAGGCCCACGCCTGGGAAGATGTACGAGTTGTTGCCCTGTCGCGGCACCAGCGTCTTGCCGCCCACCGGCACTGGCGCGAACGGGCTGCCGCATGCAAACAGCGCTCGCCCATCGGTCCACTGGTACGCCTGTTCGGCCGTGCATTCCGCCTTCGAAGTCGGATTGGACAACGCGAACACGATCGGCCGCGCGTTGCAGTCCGTCATCGCGCGCAGCACTTCCTGTGTGAAAGTGCCGCCGACCGCGGCAACGCCGATGATGCCGGTAGGTTTGAGCGCCTTCACGGCGGAGAGAAAATCCCCGACGGGCGCATGCTCGTGCGCATAAGGCTGCTTTTGCGCCGGCAGGTCCTTGCGCGACTTGACGACCAGGCCCTTCGAATCCACCAGCCAGATCTTCTTGCGCGCCTCCGCCGGGTCGGCGCCCTTGGCGGCCATAGCGGCCACTGTCAGGTCGGCGATTCCCGTCGCGGCTTCACCGGCGCCCAGGAACAACAACTTCTCGTCGGCAAAGGCACTGCCCTTGACCCGCAGCGCGGACAGGATGCCCGCTACCGCCACTGCGGCCGTGCCCTGGATGTCGTCGTTGAACGTGCAGATGCGATCGCGATAGCGTTCGAGCAGACGGAAGGCATTGTGGTTGGCGAAATCCTCGAACTGGATGATGACGCCGGGGAATACCTTGCAGGCCGCGGTGACGAATTCCTCGATCAGCTCGTCGTAGGCTTCGCCGGTCACTCGCCGGCGGCGCAGGCCGACGTAGTACGGGTCGTTGAGCAGCAGCTCGTTGTTGGTGCCCATGTCGAGCGTGATGGGCAGGCATATCGCCGGATGCACACCCGCGCACGCGGTGTACAGCGACAACTTGCCCACCGGGATACCCATGCCGTTGGCGCCCTGGTCACCCAAGCCCAGGATGCGCTCGCCATCGGTGACCACGATGATGCCGGCTGGAAGCGGCCAGTTGGCGAGCACTTCTGCGATCCGGCCGCGGTCGTTGATGCTGATGAACATGCCGCGCGGACGCTGGAAGATGTGCCCGAAGCGTTCGCACGCGAGGCCCACCGTCGGCGTATAGATGAGCGGCTGGATCTCGTCGACGTTGTCGCAGACGACGCGGAAGAACAGCGCTTCGTTGCGATCGTGCAGCGCGTTCAGCGCGACGAATTTCTCGAGCGGATCGGCAAGTTTGCGCAGGTTGTCGAGCACGCGCGCGGCCTGCTCGTCCTGCGTGTGCACGTGCGGCGGCAGCAGCCCGCGCAGGCCGAACGCGTCGCGTTCATTCTCGGTGAAAGCGGTGCCTTTGTTGCGCAGCGGGTCGTGCAGCAGGCTGACGCCGCGCAGGGTGGTGTTCCGGCTATCCTTCATTCGTTCCTCCTTCGGTCATGCCTTACCTTTTAGCGGCAATGCCGGAATCCCGGGTTGACGTGGATCAGACGCGGGCAAATCACCCTTTTCCCGGGGTCCATTGACACCCATCAAGGGGGTCGTTGACCTTTGCTGCCACCCGGCTATGATGAGCTTCCCGAGGCGAGCGAAACGACTTCGCGCCTCTCAACGATCGATGGATGGAGCGATACCCATGGCCAAGAAAAAAGGCGACTCCGGCGTTTACCGCGTCACGGAAATCATCGGCACCAGCCCGGTTTCGTGGGAAGCCGCGGCGAAAAGCGCGGTCGAACTCGCCGCAAAGTCGTTGCGCGACCTGCGCATCGCGGAAGTCGGCAAGCTCGACATGAAGATCGAGGGCGGCAAGGTCGTTGCCTACCGCGCCCGCGTTTCGCTGTCCTTCAAGTACGACGCCTGACGCCTTCGCGACAAGGCGGGGGACGGCCGTCACCGGCCTCATCCCTCGCCGCGCTTGGCCTTCATGCGCGCATGCGCGGCACGCCCCCTCGCCTTCCATAGCGCAGCCTGTTTCTGACGGTCGAGCGGCGTGAGCGTGTCGCGGCGCACTTCGCGCAGCAGCTTGTGGTAGTTGCGAAGGCGGTCGGCATCCACGCCGTCGCGAACCGCGCAACCGGGTTCGTCGGCATGCCTGCAATCGCGGAACCGGCATTGCCCGGCCAGCGCTTCGATATCCGCATAGCTGCCGGCAAGCGTTGCCGCGTCGGCGTCCGGACGCAGCGTGCGCAGGCCCGGCGTATCGATGATGCACGCGCCACCGGGCGTGCGATGCAGCGACCGCGACGTCGTCGTGTGCATTCCGCGGCTGTCGCTCGCGCGGACTGCGCCGGTGTCCTGCACAGCCGCTCCCAGCAGCGTATTGGTCAGCGTGGATTTTCCGGCGCCCGATGATCCCAGCAGCACCAACGTCTGTCCGCGTCCAAGGTAGCATTGCAGCGCCTGCGCAGCGCTGTCGTGTGTCGCATTGACGGCCACGATGTCGACATGCGAGGGAATGCGTCCGCGCAAGGCGTCGAGGCGCAGATCCAGCGCCTCCGGCGTGGATGCCGCGACGTCCCGCTTGGTCAGCACGACCACGGGCACGATTGCATCGCCGTGGACCAGCGCCAGGTAGCGTTCCAGCCGGCGCGGATTGAAATCATCATCCAGGCCCATGATCAGCAGCGCGGTATCGACGTTGCTTACTACCGGGTGGCGACGGCCGTCGCCGTCGCGTCGGGCGACGTGCGACGACGGTGGAACCCGTTCGTGAACCCAGGCCTGGCGCAGCGTGTCCTCGCCGGCCAATACCCAATCGCCGACCGCAAGTGCCGTGCCTTCCTCCAGCAGCGAGCGCACGAGCCGTGGTAACGGCCGCGCGCCAAACTCCCGTACGCCGTCGTGCAGGCGAACGGATTCGCGATGGACTTCCGCGACCCGCGACAGGTTGATTCCTACGCCTTCCGGAACGCTCAGCGACGCTGCGCGATTTGCCAGCGCCGGTGTGAGTCCCAGCGGCGACAACACTTCGAATTCGAATTCGACCATGATGAGATCTGATCCTTCGTTTCTCGCGGCGCGCGCGACAACGCGCAAGCGCCAAAGAACTCCGGCGCACTTCGCGCGGAGCTACCAGGAGTAACGTCGGTGGCGCGCCGGAACGACGGCGCGGGAACTTCAGGCGATCAGGTCAGGCGGCAGCCGACAGGAAAGGCGTGGCAATGGGCTTCATACGACTTCTCCTGTGGTTGGGTTGACGGGAGGGGCTATGCGACGGAATCGCGAAGCGGCGCGATTCTGGCACGCCGCGACGCCGCCCGTCAATGTCCGCGGACACCGTTCAGGCGCTTGCCTCGTTCAGTGTCGCTACCGCGTCCGCATCGAGGCTCAAGCGGGTGGCGGCCATCAGCTCGTCGAGCTGGGCAACCGAGGTCGCGCTGGCAATGGGCGCGGTGACTCCAGGACGCTGCATGAGCCACGCCAGCGCCACCTGCGCCATCGTCGCGCCACAACGATTCGACACCGCGTCCAGCGCGGCCAGGATGCGCAGGCCGCGCGGATTCATGTATTTCTGCATTCCGGCGCCGCGCGGGCTCTTGGCAAAATCCGCTTCGCCGCGATACTTGCCGGTCAGGAACCCGGCAGCGAGCGAAAAATAGGTGACGACGCCGATGTTTTCTCGGTTGCACAGCTCGGCGAGCGCGCCTTCGAAGGCGGTGCGTTCGTACAGGTTGTAGTGCGGCTGCAGCGTTAGATACCTTGGGTATCCGTGCTGCGCACTCGCCGCGAGCGCCTGGCCCAAACGCTCCGCAGTCAGGTTGGAAGCGCCGATCGCCTTCACCTTGCCCTGCTTAATCAGCCGCGCGTAGGCTTCGAGCGTCTCATCGAAGGGCGTCTTGTCGTCGTCCCAATGCGACTGGTAGAGGTCGATCGCGTCTAGCCCCAAGCGTCGCAGCGAAGCGTCGGCAGCCTGCATGATGTAGTCCGCGCGAAGGCATCGGTACCCCAATCCCATGTCGGAGCCGACCTTGGTCGCGATGACCACGTCGTCGTGCCTTCCGCGCTGTGCGATCCACCGGCCGATGATGGCTTCGGATTCGCCTCCCTGATGGCCCGGTACCCAGCGCGAGTAGGAATCGGCCGTGTCGATGAGGTTGCCGCCGGCCGCGACAAATGCGTCGAGCAGTCGGAACGACGTGGGCTCGTCGGCCGTCCAACCGAAGACATTGCCCCCGAACGCGAGCGGCGCCACTTTGAAACCGGTGTCTCCCAGCTTGCGTTTTTGCATTGCCTGCCTCCTGTCACGTTGATCGCGCATGGTACTAGCCCGGCGGGCGCGACGGGTGGCGCATGCGACAATGTCGCCCTCGACCCAGGAAACTCGTTGAAGACCCCGAAGCGACTCGAACCCCTCGTCCACGAAGGCATGATCGACGCCGTGATCCGGCAGTTGATGAGCGGCAAGGAAGCCACCGTGTATGTCGTCCGCTGCGGCGAAGAATTGCGCTGCGCGAAGGTATACAAGGAAGCCAACAAGCGCGGCTTCCGGCAGGCCGCGTTATATCAGGAGGGCCGCAAGACCAAGAACAGCCGCGAGGCGCGCGCGATGGCCAAGGGCACGCGCTTCGGCCGCCAGGCCCAGGAAGAGGCATGGCAGAGCGTGGAAGTCGATACGCTGTACCTGCTCGCAGCGGCAGGTGTTCGCGTGCCCAAGCCTTTCGGCTTCATGCACGGCGTGGTGCTGATGGAACTGCTGACCGACGCCGAAGGCAACGCCGCGCCGCGCCTGAACGACCTGATGCTAAGCGAAGCGCTGGCGCTGGAATTTCATGCCGTCCTGATCCGCGAGATCGTGCGCATGCTCTGCGCCGGCATCATCCACGGCGACCTGTCGGAATACAACGTGCTGGTCGACCGCACCGGCCCGGTGATCATCGACCTGCCGCAGGCGGTCAACGCCGCGGGCAACAACAACGCCTCCGCCATGCTGCAGCGAGACGCGGCCAACATCACGACCTACTTCAGCCAGTTCGCGCCCACACTCGCCGCCACCCAGTACGGCAAGGAAATATGGGCGCTGTACGAGCGCGGCGCACTGCACGCCGATACCGATCTCACCGGCCACTTCGCGGCAAGCACGGCGCCGGTCGATTTGCAGGGCGTGATGCGCGAGATCAGCGACGTGCGCAAGGAACACGAGGAGCGGGAACGCTACAAGGCCGAGCTCGCGGAGCGGTAGATCCCGCCGACTGCACTCTGCCATGTTCCGGGACCGCGGCTACGCTAGTCCGAAGACGATCCGGCCGTTTCTTGAGTAACAGCGTCGTCACAGTTTTCCGCGCACGTGTCTGGCGCCGGTGTTGGCTCGGCGTCCGTGGGCGCTGCCGGCAAGTCCCGCGCCGCGGCGATGCCCAGCAGTTCGATGGCGGCGCGGACGGTTTCGTCGCGAATTCGCGCCTGCATCTGCGCTGACGACCCTCCGCACAATACGCGGCAGAGATTGGTCGTCGGATCCTCGAAGTCGCAATGCGACGCGTCTTTCAACGCCAGCCTGCGCACCAGATGCGGCAGCGCCCGGGCGATGTCGCGGCCGCTGCCGAAGAGATTGCAGCTGGACGCACCTCCCAGCAGCACGATCGCCGGCGCATCGAGTTGCGCCGCGGCTTCGCTTCCGGACCCGGTGCGGTCGACGGGATCGAGCCCGATCCATCCGGCCAATCCCGGCATCTTCGCCGCCGCCAACACGGTGGCGAGGCCACCCGCCGACGTGCCGATGAGGACCAGCCGCGAGCGACTGGGCGGAAACGCACCGATGCTGCCAGCCTGGAGTTTGTCCACGAGTTCGACGATTGCGTCACCGTTGCCCCACAAGTCCATGACGTTGGGCAGGTCCGGGACCACCGCCGTCACGCCCGATTCCGCCAACGCCCGACCGAGGTCGCGATGACGGATACGCGAACGGGTGAAGCCATGCGCGATGATGGCCACGCCGGCGGACACGCCGTCACCAGGCCGATAGATGTCGACGACGCCCTCGAAACCCGCATATTCGATGGACGCCGTGTCCTTGGTGTACGTCGTCGCCCAAGCGGGCGCGCAGATCCCGGCAACGAGCAGGGCGAACAGGATGGCGGAAGTCGTTCGAAGCGGCAGCATCGGTTCCGGTGGCGGTAGGCTCGCGCAAGGGTAGCATTTGCGCGACCCCGGCGATGCGTGATATTGAACCGGTCGCCCCAACCCTACTGAAGACCTGCCCATGGATCGCCATTCCCCTGCCCTAGCCACTTTCACGTTCGTCGCACTGATGGCCGGCGCGCCACTCGTGCTCGCCGCCGAAGTCCCTGCCGCAGCCGACCCGGAGATCGCGCGCCTGGTCCGGGATGTATCCCAGTCGCGGCTTGAGACGACCATCCGCACGCTGGCCGGGTTCGGCACCCGACACTCGCTCTCCGCCACCGACGATCCGAAGCGCGGCATCGGCGCCGCGCGGCGCTGGATCAAGGCCAGGCTCGACGCTTGCGCCGCGGAAGCAGGCGCGCGGCTCAAGGTCGAGTTCGACGAATTCGTGCAGGAACCTTCGGCGCGCGTACCCAAGGCTGTACCTATGGTCAACGTCGTCGCTACACTGGAAGGCGTCGATCCCGTCGCCAAGGCACGCACGCTGGTGGTGTCCGGGCACTACGATTCGATGTGCAGCAACGTGATGAACTCGGAATGCGACGCGCCGGGAGCCAACGACGACGCGTCGGGTACCGCCGTCGTGATGGAGCTCGCGTGCGTGTTCGCAAAGAGCCGCTTGCCCGCCACGCTGGTGTTCATGGCCGTGGCCGGTGAGGAACAGGGGCTGCTGGGTGCCACGCATTGGGCCAAGGTCGCCCATGAGCGCGGCGTGAACGTCGAGGCGATGATCACCAACGACATCGTCGGCAACGCGCATGACGATACCGGCCGCCGGGACGCGACGGTATTGCGATTGTTCGCAGAAGGCGTTCCCGCCGACAAGCAGGTCAGCGAGGAATGGCAGCAGAGGCTGGCCACGGGCGGCGAGAACGACTCCGCGCCGCGCGAGCTGGCGCGCACGATTCGCGACGCCGCCCTGCGGTATGTGCCTGAGATGACGGTCAAGATCGTGTATCGCCGCGACCGCTACCTGCGCGGCGGCGATCACATCCCGTTCCTCGCGGAAGGATTCACGGCCGTGCGCTTCACCGAGGCGCACGAGGATTTTCGCCATCAGCACCAGGACGTGCGCATCGTCGACGGCGTGCAGTTCGGCGACCTGCCGCAATTCGTCGACTTCGAATACCTGTCCCGCGTCGCGCGCGTGAACGCAGCCGCGCTGGCATCGCTGGCGAGCGCCCCATCCGCACCTGTGGGTGTGCGCATCGAGACGATGCGGCTGGAAAACCAGACGACGCTGTCCTGGCGCGCCAATCCCGAGCCTGGGATCGCCGGCTATGAGATCGTCTGGCGCGAGACCACGGCCCCCTTCTGGCAGGGCGCCGAGTTCGTGGGCAACGTCACCCGTGCAAGCGTGCCGATGTCCAAGGACGATTACCTGTTCTCGGTTCGCGCCGTCGGCGGCGGCGGCCAGCGCAGCCTGGCCACCTACCCGCTGACGCTGCGCAACCCGCAGGCGGCGCCGGCGAAGTGAATTAGGCCGCTCCGGACCGCCATCCGCGCGGTCCGTCACGCGCAAACTCGCGCGTTTCATCCGGCGTAGCCGGTTTTCGTCGCCCTTGGCGGGGATTCCGTCGCCTGCGCCTTGAGGCGCCCTGCCCCCCTGCCTAGGATTCGTTCCAACGGCCCGGCGCCCGGAGAAGAGGGAGCCGAAAAACCGGTGAATCCGAATTGGCCCGACGCTGCATCCAATCAGTACCAGCACACGACTCACTAGGAGAACACGATGAAAAGCTATCAACCCTCGACGCCCCGCACCGCGTTTGGCTTCCTGGCCGCCGCCTTGACCGTCGTCACGTTCAGCCTCTCGGTCGTGGCACCGGTGACCCTCGTCGCCCAGGCCGACACCGGCGCCAGCGCGGTCCCAACGGTGACCGCCGGCACAATCACCCGCCTGCAAAGCTAGCGTCAGCGGGCGAGCAAATCGCTTTTCGCAGTCGTCGGCCCCTCCCAGACGAGCGACTGCAGAAGGGCCGAGCACACCCCGCTCGGCCCTTCGCCTTTCTGCCAGTGCCCCATCAGGACAACAGAATGGCAGGGAAAATGAGCAGCAAGAGCGCCATGGCCATGAGTACCGTGTAGGCCGCGGCGACACAGAGGCTGCGCAAGAGGCCGCCCCACCGCGATCCCCCATAGATCGCATGCTTGCTGCGCAGGATGTAGGCGACCAGCCACGCCAGGATCATCCAGCGCAGAAACGCGACCGGAATGAGTATCGCGACGATCGCAGCCAGGAACATGACGCTGTGCAGGTGCGTCGCGTAGACCAGGTGCTCGATGTACCGCTTGGGCCGCCCGGGATACGAACGCAGACGCCCCACGTAGGAGATCTGCTGCAACCACGCAAACACCGGCAGCAGGATGAACATCGCGTACGGTCCGTACTGCAGGAGTCCGGCGGTGAGTTGCCGGCCCTTCTCATCCGCGGGCATGGCATTGAAGTGATCGAGCCGCGCACGCAGCTGCTCCGTCACCACGTTGCGTGGTCCCGTGACGGTCATCTTGAAGTCGCGGTCCATCCCGATACGGATATTCCCGATAAGCGAAATCTCGTTCCGGTTTGGGGTATCCGAATCGGTCACCGCCGCATCCGCATTGCCGCCCGGACGTGCAGCGGGTTCCTCGAAACGGATCGGGTCGGTGGTCAACCGCAGCACTGCGAACAGAATCAGCGACGTGGCGAGAAAGAGCCGCGCCGGCCGCACGTAATATTTACGCCGTCCACGCAGGTACTCCTGGGTGAGGATCCCGGGCTGGCCAAGCAATACGCGCAGCGTGCGCCACAGCCGCCCGTCGATGGCGACCAGGCTGCCCATCGCCTCGCGCATGAAGTGCCGCAGCGAGGGCAGACGGAGGTCCGTCTCCTGCCCGCACTCCGGGCAATAGGCGCGCTCGGACACCGCGCCGCAATTCGCGCACGCTTTCGCCGCGCCGGGCGTGGCGGCATCGGACATCGCCGACTCAGGACGCTTTTGTCGTCGGCGCGACGAACGCCTTCAATTCCGCCGCCATCCTCGCGAGCGAAGGTTTGTGGATGTACATCATGTGGCCGGACTCGAAATAGCTGACCTGCACGTTCTTCTGCATGTGCGGGCGCAGCCCCAAGTGGGAGAGTGTGTAGTCGCCGGCGGCGTGCGGCGTGCCGAGGTCGTAATAGCCGCTCGCCACGTACACGCGCATGTGCGGATTGGCCTGCATCGCGCGCCGCAGGCTGTCGCCGACGTTGACGTACTTGTTGGCGAAATCCTTCCACGTCCACTTGTCCCAGATCGGCGCGTGCACGACGTACGGCGCGTCGGCCTCATACTTGAGCGTGTCGCGAAGCACCTGGTTGATGCCGGCCGCGTACGCCCCGATCAGGTTGGCGAGCATGGGATCGGATTCGGGATGCTCGCCCGCGTCGTCGCGGTCGTGGCCGACGAAGCGCGTGTCCAGCCTCCCCACCGTCTGACCCCGGTCCCGCAGCAATTCCTTGAAATACCGGAACGGTTCCGGCCGCAGGTCGCAGCGCAAAACGTACTCCTTCGAAAGTCCCGTGTAGCGAGCCAGCTGGACGGCGATTCGTTCGCGCTCGTTCGGCGCAAGGCGTGAGCCCTGGAGCAGCGCCACGCTGTAGACGTTCATGGCGAACGCCTCCGCTTCCTTGATGACGTCGGTCAGCGGCTTCTTTTGCAGCGCGGGTGACAGCGCCTTGTGGTACCACGCGGTAGCCGCATAGGTCGGAAGGAACAGCGGATAGGGCAATTCATTGCCGCTGTCGAATGACAGCGTCTGCAAGTCGACGGCCAGCGACACCAGCATCACGCCGTTCAGGAAAATATCGTGCTTGTCCTGCAAGTGCAGAGACAGTCCGCTCGCCCGGGTAGTGCCGTAGCTTTCGCCGATCATGTACTTCGGACTGCCCCACCGGCTATACCGGGTGAGGTAGAGGCGGATGAACTCGCCGACCGCGTCGAGATCGCGCTGGTATTCGTGGAACTCGGCCACCCTCTCGCCTTCGGCGACGCGCGAATAGCCCGTGCCCACCGGGTCGATGAATACGAGGTCGCTCACCTCGAGCAGGGAGTATTCGTTGTCGACCAGCGAATAAGGCGGCGCCGGGGAATTGCCCATGTCGTCGGTGGCGACGCGCTGCGGCCCGAGGATGCCCAAGTGCAGCCACACGCTGCTCGAGCCGGGTCCACCATTGAAACTGAAGGTCAACGGGCGCGTTTCCGCTCCCTTCGCATTCTTCAGCGTGTAGGCCGTGAAGAAGATGGTGGCGCGCGACTTGTCACCCCGGCTCTTGCGCTCCTTGCTATCGTCGTCGGCGTCGAAATCGCGTAACACGACCGTCCCGCAGGTGGCCGTGTACTCGAGCTTCTTTCCGCCGATGACCCGACTGTGCTCGGTCACGACAATGCGCTCCTGGGGTTCCTTGGGCGCAGGTGTTGCCGGCTTGACTTCCGCGGCGTCGGTCATGGCAGGTATTCCTCCCGGTGGTTTTGTGTTCTGGACGCGCATTATCGTGGAGCAGCGTCCTCCTGCGCAAACCGAAAGGGTTGGACACTCGCCTGCGGCGCCCCGCGGGCGTGGCCGGCGGCGAAAATGTTAGTCTGCGTGACTTTCCAACGAGTTTTGACGCCATGAATTCTCGAATCGCGCGCCACGTGCTGCTGATTGCCCTCGTCCTTGCCACGTTGCCGACCATTGCCGCGACGCCGACGGCGTCTCCCGCTGCGACGGCGCCGGCAACGGCTGCGACCTGGCCCCGCGAAGTCAAGCTCTCCGACGCGGGGATTCTCATTTATCAGCCGCAGGTGAACAGCTGGACCGATAACAGGATCGACTTCCGCTGCGCGATGGCGATCCTGCCTAAAGGAGCCACGCGCGAGGACTACGGCGTAGTTTTCGCTACGGCCCGCACCCGCGTGGACAAGACCACGCGCCGCGTCGTGCTGGACGACCTCAAGATCACGAAGAGCGACTTCCCGACGCTGCCGGACCACGGCGCCGCGTATCTGGCTGAACTGCAGAAGCGATTCGCGCAGGGCGTTCGCAGCATCTCGCTCGATCAGCTGAAGCAATCACCGGCGCTCGCGGCAACGTCCGCGCCTGCCGCGGCCGTGCAGAGCAACGTGCCGAAGGTGATCGTCAGCAATTCGCCGGCCATCCTGGTGCCGATCGACGGTCCGCCGGTGCTGCGACCGATCACCGGCGTCGCCGGCCTCCAGCGCGTGATCAACACGAAGGCTTTGATCCTGCAACGCGCCGTCGAGAAGGATTTCTTCATCCATGTTTTCGACGGCTGGATGACATCCGGCGCGATCCAAGGGCCATGGTCGCCGGTATTCATAGCACCTTCCGGCATCAATGCGGCCGCGACCAAGGTTGCCGCGGCGCGCATTGTCGACATGCTTGACGGCGGACCCGCCGCGAATCCGAAGCCGTCGCTTGCCGCCGGCGCGCCGACCATCTACACCACACAGGTTCCGACCGAACTCATCGTCTTCAACGGCGCTCCCGATTTCGTGCCGGTTGTCGGAACCACCCTCTTGTGGGCGTCCAACACCACGAGCGACGTGCTGCGCGATTCCACGAGCAACGACTACTATGTTCTGCTCGCCGGGCGCTGGTTCCGCGCGTCCGCGCTCAACGGCCAGTGGACATCGGTGGCCAGCAATGCGTTGCCGCCGGACTTCGCGAAGATTCCGCCGACATCGCTGGCCGGCGCCGTGCTGATGACGGTGGCGGGAACCGCGCAGGCGCAACAGGCGCTGAACGAGAACTCCATCGCGCAAACCGCGCAGGTGCCGCGCAGGAACGGGCCGAAGTTCGCGCCGAAGTTCGACGGCGCGCCGCAATACGGTCCGATCGCCGGCACGTCGCTCAAGTACGTGATCAATGCGTCGGCGCCGGTGATCCAGGTGGCGACCAACGCCTACTTCGCGGTGCGCGCCGGCGTCTGGTTCACGGCGACCGATGTGAAAGGCCCGTGGACGATTGCCACCGCGGTCCCCGAATCGATCTATTCCATTCCGCCGTCGTCCCCGATCTATTTCGTCACGTTCGTGCGCATCTACGAAGTCACACCCGACATCGTGCACGAGGGCTACACCCCCGGCTATCTCGGGACGACCGTGTCGCCGTGGGGCACCGTCGTGTACGGCACCGGTTATTCGTACATGTCATGGATCGGCAATGTCTGGTATCCGGCGCCGTCGACGTATGGTGTCGCCGCCGAACCCGTTTACAACCGGGCGGCGGGATACACGTATGCCTTCGCCGTCGGGCTCGCGACGCCGGCATGGACGCAGCCTTATCTAAGTGGCGCCTATTTTTCGCCGGGATACTGGGGTGGCTACCCGTGCTGCGGGACCGCGGCGACCAATGTCTATCGGCAGCCCAGCGCCGCGGCCAATGCAAACGTGCGCAGCGCGAACGTCAATAGCCCCGGTCCCGTCCAGATGACCTACGCGGGTTCGCGCGGCTACGACCAGACGCCTGCCAACCTCGCCGGCAATCCGGCTGCGGCGGCAAGGGCCAATGCCGTGTACGCGTCCGCCGGCCGACCTTCCGCACCGTCAGCGCAATGGCAGCCGTACTCGCTGCCCAACGTCTACTATGCCGCCCCCGACGGCAACATCTTTCGTCAGGGTAGCGACGGCTGGCAGCAGCAATCGGGCGGCAACTGGGGCAGTGCGTCGAGCGACACGACGTGGGCCGATCAGGAAGCCAATGCGCGCAACAACAACAATACGCCGGTCGCTGCCGCCAGCTACAGCATGAGCAACGCCGACCGCTTCACAGGCGCGCCGAACAGCGGCTGGAACGCCCAGGACCGGGGCGATGGCGGCTACAGCCGCACGCTCGGAGGCACCGGCGGAATCAGTTCGGAGTACTACAACTACTGGAACGACGTGCAGGACAACGCCGTCGCGATGTGGTGGAACGGCGGATACACCTATACCGCCGGCAACTGGTATTACGGTGGCCTGGTCTGGGGCGCCCGCTTTCCCTGACCGTTTCGACGTCAGGTCACGGTCGTACGCCGGGCAAACCGGGCGTCGCGCCATTCGCCGTTGTCCAGAACCTGAAACAGGTTTTCCACGGCGTCCCAAATGTCGGTGAATCGCGTGTACAGCGGCGCGATCCCGAAGCGCAGGATGTCCGGCGCGCGGAAGTCGCCGATGACGCCTCGCTCGATCAGCGCCTGCATGATTGCGTACGCGCCGTCCGCGTGCGCATAGCTGATCTGGCTGCCGCGAAAGAGTTGCTCGCGCGGGGTTTGCAGCACCAGACCCCGGCCGGCACAGCGCGCGTCGACGAGCGCGATGAAAAGCTCGGTCAAGGCCAGCGACTTGGCGTGCAATGCCGCGGTGCCGCCCAACGCTTCCGCCGCCAGCAGCGTGTCCACGCCGCATTCAAGCCCGGCCAGGGAGAGGATTGGCGGGGTGCCGCACAGGAAACGGGCGATTCCGTTGGCGGGTCGATAGTCCGCCGCGAAATCGAACGGCGCCGCGTGGCCAAGCCAGCCGGAGAGTGGCTGGCCGAGGTGCAGTGCATCCATCGTTGCGGTGTGTCGCGGGTGCGCCCACACGAACGCGGGTGCGCCCGGCCCGCCATTTAAATACTTGTAGCCGCAACCCACGGCAAAATCGGCAGCCTCGTCTACGTTGCCGTTGCCGCTCAGGTCGACCGGCACGGCGCCGGCCGAATGCGAAAGGTCCCACACGACAAGTACCCCCGCGGCGTGCGCCGCGCGATTGACGGCGGCCATCTCGTGCCTCCGGCCATCGCGATAGTTGACGTGCGTAAGTACCAGTACCGCGACGCGCTCGTCGAGCTGCGCGAAGATCGCGTCGGCGTCCACGCGGCGCAACTCGACTCCACGCGCACGGGCAATGGACTCGGCGATGTAGAGGTCGGTTGGAAAGTTTTTCCGCTCGGTCAGGATGACGTTGCGTTGCGGCCAGGCGAGGCGCGCCAGGTCAACCGCAACACTCAGGACCTTGAACAGGTTCACCGACGTTGCATCGGCCACCACCAGTTCTCCCGCGCCTGCGCCGACCAGCCGGGCGATCTTGTCGCCCACCCGCTGCGGCAGATCGATCCATCCGGCAGTGTTCCAGCTGCGAATGAGACCGCGGCCCCACTCGTCCGCGACGACGCGCTGCACGCGCGCTGCCAAGTCCCTGGGCAACGCGCCCAGCGAGTTCCCGTCGAGGTAGATGACGCCTGCGGGCAGCAGGAAGAGTTCACGCAGGCTCGCGACCGGATCGTCGTGATCCAGGCGCTCGCAGGCCGCGCGTGTCGTCGTCATCGTTGCGCTATCGTCGGCGCGCGCCGTAGTGTGCGCGCGATCTAGCCGTTGCCGGGCACCCGTCCTATTCCCGGCAGTTTGAGCGCGGGATGGCGGAGATCGACACCGGTCACCAGGCCGAGAACATTGAGCTCAAGCCCTTCGTCGCTTCCGTAGAGGACGCCCAGAACGCCGTACAGGGACAACTGGACACCGGTGCCGCTGGGAGTCGTCGACACGATTTGCCTGATGGGCAGGTAGTCCTTGCCAATAGCGGTGGACGGCAACGTCACGTTCAGCTCGACAATCTCGCGCCCGAGGTGCGCGACGAACGTGTTGCTGTTCGGACCCGGCCATGCGTGGTACGTGTTGGCATAAGGATACGTTGCGACAGCCTGCGGCAGCTTGCGGATGATCGACTCGGCGGCTTCGCCGCGCACATCCTTGACCAAGCGCGGCGGCGCCCCGAACCACTCTGCATCGGGCGCACGCTGTCCGGATACCGACACCACTGACCTCCCGCCGCCGCCATACCACCCGATCACTTCATATCGAGTGAAATGGTCGGCGCCCCGGGCCTTGGCCGCGAGCCACGTGTGATCGGCGAACGCGCCACGCCAACTGAAGGCGCGGCTCGCGTAGACCTGCACGATCGCTTCGTCGTGCGTGGAGGGATCGGGCGCCAATCCGGCCGAGCGATGCGTGGCGGTGCGCCAGTCGCCCGTGACCGAGGCCCGTCCGAACGCCAGCGTCAACATCGGGCCCGCAAGCAGCAATAAGAGCAATACCACGAGCCACACGACCATGCGGGGAACTTTCGATCTGGAGGCGGTCGTAGTCAATGGAGTTCGCGTTCGCGGGGGGATCGCTTAAGCGCAAGAGTATATTCTCATGCAGCATTCGCCTTCCTTGGCGTTCCGACAGCCCTTGCCGATGACCGCCCATGCCGATTCGCATTACCAAATCCAGGTGCCGGTCCCGCGTTGAGTAGCCGATGAAACCCTGGCGCCGCCCGCCGACCGAGCGACATGACGACGTAAGAATCTCCGCGATCCGGGTAGCGTTCGCGGTGTCGTTGCTCGTCCATGCGTTGGCGCTGTGGAATTACCTGCCGCACATGCGCATCCTGACGCCGTCGGAATCCGACAAAGGCGACTCCGGCAGCCCGCTCGCCGTCCAGCTGGTGCCAAAGGCAGCGACCCCGGGGAGCCTGCCGTCGCCACCGCCGCCCCCGGAGCCGAAAGTCGCGTTGCGCCCTCCCGAGCGTGAGGCTGCACCACCCAGGTCGCAGGCGCGCCGGCCGTCGCCACCGCCGGTCATGACCGTGCCGAAACAGGCACCGGACACGCCGGCGATTACCCCCGCCCCGCCCGTGCCCGCCCCGCCGCAGCCGGTCGCCGCCACCGATCTCGCCGCCTATGTCGAATCGAGGCGCCTCGCCCGCGGCGAAGCGCCGAGCACGTCGTTGAACACATCGTCGCCGCCATCGACCGAAACCGAAAACGACCGGCAGAACCGCATCATCGCAGCCAATATCGGGATGAACGGCCGGCCGACATTCGGCAAGGACCCAAAGAACGGCGGCGGCATATTCCAGGTCAAGACACTGGAATACAGCTATGCCGAGTTCTATTTCTACGGCTGGAACAAGGACATCAGCCGGAACAGCAAACAGGTGATCGAGGTGCGCAAGGGCGAGAACAGTGACATCCGCATTGCGGTGGTGCGCAAGATGATAGGCATCATCCGCGAACACGAATCCGGCGAGTTCCTGTGGGAGTCGCACCGCCTTGGCAAGCAACTCACGTTGTCCGCACGGGCGCGCGACAATGCCGAGCTCGAGAGCTTCATGATGCAGGAGTTCTTCTACGACGTGCGCAATCCACCCTGATCCTGATCAGGATCAAGGGTTATGGCGAAGCGCGCTTCTCTCGCCACGCGTCCTGTCGTAGCATCTAGTCTCAGGACGCTCGCCGCGCAGCGCGGTGCGAATGCCCGTATTCCGGAAGGTCCCATGCCAACCACCCTTGCCCTGTGGCACGCGGAGCACGTGAACTTCGCCAGGCTTCTCAACTTGCTCGACGGGCAGCTCGTGCTCTTCCACGGCGGCAAGGTGCCCGATTACGAGCTGATGCTGAACATCATGTTCTACATGACGCACTATTCCGACGTGCTGCATCATCCCAAGGAGGATCTGGTCTTCGCGAAGATCCGCGAACGCGAAAAAGGCGTCGCCGCGACCGTCGACAAGCTCGCGGCGCAGCACGCGCGCCTGCACGACGCCGGCCGGGAATTGGTCCGGCAACTGGAGGACATCGTGAACGGGACCATCTCGTCGCGCGCAGCCGTCGAGGCCGTTGCCCGCGATTATGTTGGCACGCTGCGCAGCCACATGCGGCTCGAGGAGGACGAGATTCTGCCGCTGGCGGACCAGTTGCTCACCGGAGGTGACTGGAAAGCAATCCACGCTGCGATCGAGCACATCGAGGACCCGCTGTTCGGCAAGGATACTGAAGCTCGCTACGTCGCGCTCAGCCAGCAGATTGCCCGACAGGCGCACGCGCCTTCCGGTGGCGGCTAGCGCGCGTCTGTGGTGGCGGGTCGCCCGGTGACGAACGCGTCGACCTGCTCGGCCGTGGACTGACCCATCTTGATGCGATCGCCGACCGCCACGCCACCGCGATAGTTCGCGCAGAAATAGAGCCCTGGCACCGCCGCTTCCGCCGCGTCGATCCGGCGCATACGGTCGAGATGGCCGATGTCGTATTGCGGGATCGCCTGCGGCCACCGAGCGACTTCCTGCCACGGCGGCGTCCCGTGGGTCCCCAGGCGGTCCGCCAATTCCGCCCGGACCATCGTGGCAACCTCGACGTCGGTTGCCGACGCGATCTCCGGGTTGCGGCGTCCCCCGGCGAACGCCGTCAACAGAACGCTTCCTTCCGGCGCGCGTCCTTCGAACATGCTGCTGGAAAACAGGCAGCCAAGAATGTGGCGATGCTCGCGTTTGGGAACGAGGAAGCCGAAACCGGCGAGCGAATGCGCGACATCGCTGCGCCGATAGGCGGACGCGACGACCGCGATCGGCGCGTATTCAACCCCGGCCAGCGCCCCCGCCGCATCCGGCGCAATCCCCGCGATCATTGCGGCAGTCGCATACGCGGGAGCTGCCAGAACCACCGAATGGGCATGCCACACGACAGGCGCGCCGTTGCGAATGCCCTCAACGGCGAAGCCGACGTCGGCATCGCGCACAACGCGCTGTACTGTCGTTCCGTAATCGATCGGCGGCAGAGCTTTCGCGAGAGCATCAGTAAGCGTCTGCATACCGCCACGGAAAGAGAAGCTGGCCGCGACGTTCTTCGCCACCTCCTTGTTCGTCCTGCGCGCGCGGGCACCCACAATCTGGCCCTTGATGAGGCTGCCATAGCCTTGCTCGAGGGCGAGCAGTTTCGGAAAGGCCGCCGCAACGGAGATCCGCTCGGGATCGCCCGCGTAGATGCCCGCAACGAATGGATCGATTGCGTAATCCAGGAACTCGTTGCCCAGGCGCCGGCGCACGAACGTGGCAATGGATTCGTCGACGCCCGTCTTGGTGCGGGCGATGAATGGCTCGCGCAACAGCCGGAGTTTTGCAGGCAGCGTAAACGCTTTGGTACTGAAGAACGCCCCCGGCGAGCCCGGCAGCGGGACCAATCGTCCATCCCGGACGATGTAGCGCGTCGCCGCCACGGCATTCGCGTCGACGCGCTCATTCGCGATGCCCAGGTCCGAAAGCAGAGCGTTGATGAGCGGCGTCGTGTCGAGCGTGCTGTTCGGCCCCAGTTCATAGAGGAAACCGTCGCGACGCCTTGTGCCGATCACGCCTCCGGCCACAGCGCCTGCATCGACAATCGCGACCGAGCGTGAGAGCTTGCGTAGCCGATGGGCCGTCGCCAGCCCGGAAATTCCGGCGCCGACCACGATGGTGTCGAAAGTAGTCATTCGGTCCCGTTGCGATGGCTCGCTGCAGGCTCCATTCTCCCTCGAATTGCTCTCGAGCCGACCACATCGCCGCCGGAACCTTTAGACTGCGCCATGGTTACCGGATTTGAACCGGCACAACCGGATCCGTTGCTGCCGGTCTACGAGCAGTGGCGTACTGCGGCGGTAGCCGCGCAGTCAATCTGGGTGCGTTCGCTTGGCGCGTCCGCCATCGCCGCGGCCGCGAACACGCGCTTCGACGCGCTGGTGCGATTCGCGCGGTCCCACTCGCCGTTCTACCGCGAGGCCTGGGCGCGGTTGCACGAAGGTCCGCTGGAACTCGCCGAACTGCCGGTAGTGACCAAGCGAGAGCTGATGACGTCCTTCGACGACTGGTGCACCGATCGGTCGGTGTCGCGTGCCGCGATCACCGCCTTTCTCGCGCAACGCAGCCATATCGGCGAGCGCTTCCAGGGCCGCTACATTGTCTGGACCAGCTCGGGGAGCACCGGCGAACCCGGAATCTTCGTACAGGACGGCAGCGCACTCGCGGCCTACGACGCACTGGTCGGCGCGCAGCTGAGCGGCCCCGGATTCGCAGGATGCGACTGGCAGGCCGTGGCGACGCTGGGAGGACGCGCGGCGCTGATCACGGCGGACACCGATCATTTCGCCAGCATCGCGTCGTGGCGGCGCGTCGCGGCCGGCAAACCCTGGCTCGACATGCGGAGTTTCGCCGTCACCCAACCGGTGGCGGATATCGTGCGTGCCCTCAACGCGTACCAGCCCGCGTTCGTGTCGAGTTATCCGACCGTACTCAGCCTTCTAGCCGAGGAACAGGATGCGGGGCGATTGGCCATTCGCCCTGCCGCACTGTGGTCTGGCGGCGAGGGACTGTCGGCGCGTGCCCGGACTGAAATCGAGCGCGCGTTCGGCTGCCTGCTGCAGAACGAATACGGGGCATCGGAATGCCTGGCCATCGCCCACGGCTGCCGCGAAGGCTGCCTGCACGTCGACGCTGACTGGGTGATCCTCGAACCCGTCGATCGCGAATTTCAGCCCACGCCTCCAGGAGAACTCTCCCACACCGTGCTGCTGACCAACCTCGCCAACCCATTGCAGCCCATCATCCGCTACGACCTTGGCGACAGTGTGCGCGTCAGGGTCGGCGCCTGCGCATGCGGCAGTCCGATGCCGGCGATCCAGGTCGAGGGACGCAGTGACGACGTCATTACGCTGCGCGTGCCGGACGGTACGACACAACATCTGGTGCCGCTGGCGCTCACCACGGTCGTCGAGGATGCCGCGGGCGTGCATCGCTTCCAGATCGTGCAAACGGCATCGGACCGACTGTGCCTGCGGCTGATGGATGCCGACCGAGCACGCGCCGGCGCGGGGGCGCTCGCGGCGTTGCGCGCCTATCTCGACCAGCACGCTTTGTCCAACGTGGAAATTGTGCTCGAGGCCGGGGAACCGCTGCCGGAAAAACGCGGAGGCAAGCTGCGCCAGGTAGTGGCAATGTAGAATGCGCCTCTCGCCCTTCCCATGCGCTCGCTCTCCCACCTTTTCGACAACAACCGCGCATGGTCGGAGCGCATCCGCCGCGCCAGCCCGGACTTCTTCGCCGACCTTTCCCGGCAGCAGCGGCCACGCTACCTGTGGATCGGATGCGCGGACAGCCGTGTGCCCGCCAACGAGATCGTCGGGTTGCGCCCAGGGGAACTCTTCGTCCATCGCAACATCGCCAACGTCGTCGTCCATACCGACCTCAATTGCCTCTCAGTAATGCAGTTCGCCGTGGACGTGCTGAAAGTCGAGCACATCATCGTCTGCGGCCATTACGGCTGCAGCGGCGTCGCGGCGGCGCTCGAGAACCGGCGCGTCGGCCTTGCCGACAACTGGTTGCGTCACGTGCAGGACGTGCACTCGAAGCACAACGCCCATGTCGCCGCGGTTGCCGACCTGCCGCAGCGCATCGACCGCCTCTGCGAACTCAATGTGATCGAACAGGTCGCCAACGTCTGCCAAACCACGGTGGTGCAGGACGCGTGGGATCGCGGCCAGGAACTCGCCGTCCACGGTTGGGTCTACGGCCTGAAGGACGGGCTGCTGCGCGACCTGCGGACCACCATCTCCAACTCTGCGGAGAGTTCCGCCGCTTTCGCTACGGCGCTTGCTGCACTATGAGACGAGCGATCCAACGTTTCTGCATGTATCTGGCCGCACTGCTCGCCGCGTCGGCGGCCTTCGCGGCTCCGGGACTCACGCCCGGGGCATTGAATGAATTCTCGGTCGAGCTGCCGCAGGAATTGCGGTTGCTTGCTGGTCGCGGCAAGCTCTCGCCGGTCAGCCGCGCGCTGGTCACCGTCGCCGTTCCCGCGAACTTCGACATGGCCCGCGAATGGCCCGTGCTGGTCATTAGCGCGACATCAGATGCGCAGTACCGTTCGAGCCGGAAGCTGATGAGCGCCTATGCAGAAACCGCTGTGGCCGCGGGATGGATCGTGGTGGCCGCAGACCCCGCTGAGGAAGTCACCAAAGAGCAGGACGACGTCCCTCTGCGCCTTGCCCTCGTCAAGGCGGCGCTCGCCGCGCTGGCATCGCAATCGGCGGGCTCCGACAAGGCGCCCCTTGCCTTCGGCGGCTTCTCGGGCGGCGCCAAGTATTCGGGCTGGCTCGCCGCCGCCTTCGCGGCCGAGGGCCGAACAATCATCGGCATCTACTTGGCCGGCATCAACCAGGACACGCTGGTTGCGGCAGCCGAGCAGTTCCAGGTTCTCGACGCGAAATTCAAGAATATTCCGATCTTCCTGCAATCTGGGGAGAAGGACGAGGTGGCCACGCCGGCGGACCACCGAGCGGTGTACGCCGAACTGAGACGCGCGGGATTCAGGCGCGTCCGCCTCGAGTATTTTCCCGGGGCGCACGAAATTGACCCCACGCAGTTGGGCGTGGCGCTCGATGCCTTCCGTGCTACGGCGAACCAACCCTCGCCGGCGCCGTAGTCCGCACTGCCACCGGCATGCTGGTCTTCTACTGCAAACGCACGGTGCCAGCATAGAGTACCGCCGCCGTCTGCAGCGTCTGCGCCCCACTTCCGAAGGTCGCCCCGGCTAGTACCACCTGCCCCGGCGTCGCCCCAATGTTGGCCAGCAAATTGCGGTGCCCGTAGTCGTACCCGAAATCGCCACCGATCGCCGCTGTGTCGCTCCCCGACAGGTAATAGCTGGTCAGCGCATTGGTCAGGTTCCAACTTGTCAGCGTCGGATTGGCCAGCAGCGCCGCGTCGAACTGACTCACCAACCCGCCGAAATTGAAATTCACCACCTTCTTTTTCAGCAAGGGGTCAGCGCCCGCTGGGCTGAACCCCGCCATCGCGTCCGCGATCACCTGCAGGTTCAGCACGCTCTTGTTGTTCACCGCGGTCTGGTACCAGTTCTTGAACGTGATCTGGTCGCCATTGCTGGCATCCAGGATCAGATCAAGCCCGGTCTTGGACAGCTTCAAGTCGCTGTACGCCAGTCCTCCTCCCAACGTCAGCGTGTCGTCACTGCCGACGCTGGCATTGAGCACGTCAGCGCCATCCCCTTTGTTGAAGCCGATGACGTCAGCCCCGCCGCCGGTGTTCAGCGTGTCATTGCCCGTGCCACCGATCAACATCTCGTGTGCCGCGCCTCCGGTCAGCGTGTCTGTCCCGGCGCCTCCATCCAGCAGGTTGTTGCCCCCTGTATCGGTCAGCGAGTCGTTGCCCGGCCCGCCCTGCTCGAGGTCGTTGCCAGTGTTGCCACGCAGCACGTCGTCCCCGGCTGCTCCCCACAACGTGTCGTTGCCGCTGCCACCGTCCAGTGTGTTCACCGCGGCATTGCCCTGCAGCCAGTTGTCCAGCGAGTTGCCGATACCGGTGTTCGCCGCCGCTCCGGTCAGTGTCAGGTTCTCGACGTTGACGCCGAGGGCATAGGCAAGGCTCGCCTGCACCGTGTCCGCACCCGCGCTGGCCGCCTCCGTGACAACGTCTGCCGCGTTGTCGACGACATACGTGTCGTTTCCGGCGCCGCCTGCCAGCGTGTCCGCACCCGTTCCCCCGTCGAGCACGTTGTCGCCGCTGTTCCCCGTCAATATATTGACCAAAGTATTGCCGGTGCCATTGATCGCCGTCGCCCCCGTCAGCGTCAAATTCTCCAGGTTGGCGCCCAGCACATAACTGATGCCGGAGTTCACGCCATCCATGCCCGCACTGGCGCCTTCAGTCACGATGTCACCGACAACATCGACCACGAAGGTATCGTTGCCGAGACCGCCCACCAGCGTGTCCGCGCCGGTGCCGCCATCGAGGGTGTTGTTGCCGGTGTTACCGATCAGCGCGTTGTTCAGGGTGTTCCCCGTGGCATTGATCGCCAACGCCCCGGACAGCGTCAAATTCTCGACATTGGCAGCCAGCACATAGGTCACGCTGGAATTCACGATGTCGGTTCCCGCGCTTGCGCCTTCAATTATCACGTCGCCCATGTTGTCCACGACATAGGTATCATTGCCCGTTCCGCCGGCCAGGGTGTCCGCGCCGCCACCACCATCCAGCACATTGTCGGCGCCGTTCCCAATCAGCGCGTTAGCGAGTGTGTTGCCGCTACCATTAATCGCAGTAGTCCCGGTCAGGGTCAGATTTTCGACGTTGGCTGCCAGTACATAGGTGACGCTGGCGTTTACTCGGTCCGTCCCGGCGCTCACCGCCTCCGTCACGATGTCGCCCGCATTGTCGACGCCGTAGGTGTCATTGCCGGCAGCGCCCATCAGGGTGTCCGCACCCATTCCCCCGTCGAGCAGATTGTCGGCACCATTTCCCGTCAAAATATTGGTCAACGTGTTGCCCGTACCGTTAATCGTGGAGGTTCCGATCAGCGTCAGGTTTTCCACATTGGCCGCCAGCGTTAGCGTCACCGCGCTTTGAACAAGGTCAGTTCCCGCACTTGACCCTTCGGTTACAACGTCGCTAGCAACATCCACTACATACGTGTCGTTGCCGGCACCACCTACCAGCGTGTCGGCGCCAATTCCGCCGTCCAGCACGTTGTTGCCCGTATTGCCGGTAAGTAGGTTGTTGAGCCCATTGCCGGTGCCGTTGATGGCCGTAGCACCGGTCAGGATCAGATTCTCGACGTTCGCACCGAGCATGTAAGTCAGTGTCGTCTGCACCGAATCCGTACCCTGGCTCGCGAACTCCGTGACCACGTCACCTAGGGCGTCCACTACGTACGTGTCATTGCCAAGTCCCCCGGTCATCGCGTCAGCGCCCGCGCCACCGGACAAGATGTTGTTTCCAGCGTTTCCAGTCAGAACATTGTTCAACGTGTTGCCAGTGCCATTGATCGCGCTGGTACCGATGAGCACAAGCATCTCGACGTTGGCACCGATCGTGTAGGTCACCGATGACGTTGCGGTATCTATGCCCTCCCCCGCCAGTTCCGTGATGACGTCGCCGCCGTTGTCGATGACATAGCTGTCGTCGCCCGCGCCGCCTTTGAGCGTATCGGCAGCGGCGCCCCCGTCAAGCAGGTCATTGCCCAAGCCGCCACTCAGAGTGTTGACGCTCGCGTTGCCCGTCAAAGTATTGGCTAGCGCATTGCCGGTTCCATTGACCGCGCTAGCGCCAGTCAGCACAAGATTTTCAAGGGTCGCAGCAAGCGTGAATGTCACGCTCGACTGAATCAGATCCACACCTTCGCCGAGGACTTCCGTAACGACGTCACCTGCATTGTCCACGACGTATGTATCGTTGCCGGAACCGCCAATCATGATGTCCGCACCGGCCTTGCCATCGAGGACGTTGTTCCCAGCGTTGCCCCTAAGTGTATTTGCCAGGATGTTTCCGGTGCCATTGGTGGACGCCGTGCCACTTAGCGACAGCGAATCAACATTGGTCGGCAGCACATAGCTGATCGAGGATTGAACCATGTCATTGCCAGCGCTCGCACCGACGACAACATCACCCGGATCGTCGACAACATAGGTGTCGAGGCCACCGCCACCTGACATGTGGTCCGCGCCGGCGCCGCCATCGAGCAGGTCGTACCCAAGGCCACCAACCAGGGTATCGTTACCGGCCATCCCGAAGAGTTGCGAACCGTAAGCGTCGGCGGTCAAAGTGTCATTGCCAGCCGTACCGTGCCTTACGTACAGTTTGTCAAAGAGCACTGCGTGGTCCCAAACTGTTCCGTCGGCGAACCGAACCTCAACGGGGAGCTGCGCCGGGATATAGCGCAGCCTCAGGACATCGGCTCCCCCGTTGGTGGAAATCACCATATACGAGCCATCGTCCTGATCGTCGCGAGCGACCGCAACGTCCGCCGGACGCAGCGGCGCGTCGACGAGAATGATCGTATTTTCCCCAGCTGGCCACTGCTCACTAACGGTGTCGATGCCTCCACCGATTTTCAAGACGTAGCGGTCATCACCGGCGCCACCCGACAAGTAATCGACACCGGGTCCCCCATCCAGCAGGTCTACGCCCTCATTGCCCATCAGGAAATCGTCGCCTTCCCCGCCATTCAGCGAGTCGTCGCCAGCGGTATCCGCCAGCCAGTCACTACCCGCGCCCCCATTCAGTGTGTCGCTTCCCAAATCGCCGTTAAGGGTGTCATCACCGTCGCCGCCCTGGAGCGTGTCGGCGCCGTCGCCACCGTAAAGCAAGTCGCCACCACCCCCTGCGACCAATGTGTCGTCGCCGCTGCCCCCGTCCAGCGAATTGCCATAGTCCGTGAGATCCGCGGGGTTCCCCGCCACCAAGCGATCGTTGCCAGCATCACCGAATACAACGTCGACATCCGCGCCACCGTCGATGATGTCGTCTCCATCACCACCATGAATCGTGTCGCGCCCCGCATCACCCGCAATCGCATCGCTTCCCCCGTCGCCTTGGAGCAGATCGTTGTCGGCGCCTCCGGCGATCGAATCGTTGCCTAGGCCACCGGATACCTGATCATTGCCTATGCTACCGTCCAGCTTGTCATTGCCGGCATATCCGTAAATGAAATCATCGCCAGCAAGCGCGTCGACGGTGTCGTCGGCGGCGGTTCCGTACAGCAAATCGCTACCAACGGAGGGGTGCGTTGAGGCGCTGGCAATCATCATTTGCGTGAGCTGCGACGCCGAAATAATCGATCCGTCGGCGAACTGCAGATCTGCGTACACACCGATGCTCAGCTCGTCGTCGGTGCCACGCACCAGCAGCTTCCATCCATCAAAATATACGTCCGACGAAGATATCGAATCGTCGAACACGATGTGGTTCGCCGGGCCGGTAGCTCCGTAGGTTGGATAAATGTCCTGGATAGAGTCGTGGCCGAATCGCTTGGCAAACAGGTAGGTGTCCACACCTTCACCACCAAGCAGCAAATCGTCGCCGGCGCTGCCATCGAGCGTATCCGAGCCCTGATTTCCCCAAAGCTCGTCATCACCCAATCCCCCCCCAATGACATTGCCAGACGAATTGCCGGTCAGGACGTCGTCGCTCGAATCACCCTGCAGACCGGACTCGCCGACGTCGTCACCCAGCGCCAGACCCTCGACGTTGACCGGTAGATCGGCCGTCGAATAGGTTCTGGTGCCAGTCCCATGAAATTCGACAGTATCGAAGCCTTCATCATAGTTCTCCACGACGACATCATTAGGTCCTATCCGATACCAATCGTTGTCCAAGCCACCATAGAGCCGATTCGCCGACGAGTTTTGCGAACCGTCCATGACGTTCCTGAGTTCGTTGCCCCAGGCAGTAATGGCCGCAGTTCCGGTCAGCGTTACTCCCTCAATGTTGTCAGGTGCCTCGATCGAAATGGAGCTGCGTACCTCGTCATAGGATTTCTGAGGTCCGCCAGAAAAGATGGTGGGCTCGAGCACGCGATCGGCGCGGTTATCGACAACGTAGATGTCGTCCCCATTGGATCCGCGCAACGTGTCTGCGCCGACTCCACCATCGAGGTAGTAGGCAAGGGTAGTGTTGGCACCGCCTCCATAGCCCAGAATATTATCGAGATCATTGCCAAGCATTGAACTCGGTGCGGAGGTGCCCAGATTGCGCGACCCGCCAATGTCCAGGGCGACCTCGACATTGACGGGAAGCGCGAAATTTCCGACGCCATGCGTCAGGAATATGGTGTCGATGCCTTCACCGGGATTCTCATGTACTTCGCCTCCGAACAGGTAGTCGTAATAGTAGGTGTCGTTGCCCTTGCCGCCAGACATCACGGCAAACGCGCCGGTGCCACCACCACTCGAAGAATTCTGCGCGCCACCGGGACCATTGAAGGTGTTGTCACCATCGTTGCCCGTGAGATAGTTCACGGCATTGGACGCGTTTCCCCACGCATTCGCGTCGACCTTGCCAGTCAGGACCAGCCTCTCCACGTTGTTTGGAAGCGAATAGCTTACCGAGCTCTGAATCGTGTCGATGCCGGCATTGGGTGACTCGGTAACGCTATCGAGGTCGAAGTCGACGACAAACGTGTCGTCGCCAGCAGTACCCATCATCGTGTTGGTGGTGCCAGCTTCGATGTGGGACGCGATCTGAGCCGAGTTCCAGAACGTCCCGTCGGTGAACTGGAAGCGCTCGATCCTCTGGTCGACGGCGATATCGTTGGGCACTCCGGGAATGCTTGTCTTGAAGTAACCTTTGATGCTCACCTGCGCGCTTCCGTTTTTCATAAGGATGGCGAGAGAGCCACCATCCCTGACAAGTCGCATTTCCGCCGGAAGCACGCCGACTCCAAATTCGATCGTGTCGGTCTCACTTTGCGCACCCACATGTCTGTCAAAAATGACACTGCCGTCGTCGCCCAAGCCCACCACGTAGGTATCGGTGCCTTCACTACCGCTAAGCTGATTCGTCCCGCCGCCACCGACCAGGCGATCGTTGCCCGATTCGCCTTGCAGGTCGTCGTCGGACGTGCCGCCGATCAACACGTCGTTGCCCAGACCGGCGCGGACGGATTGTGTTGCCGACGGTGCGTCGATCGTGTCGTCCCCGCTGCTACCGATCAGCGTGAGTGATGTCGCTCCCACCTGGCGCGCTATTTGGCCAGTGTTGGACAGCGCAAGATCCCGTGCTTGTGCCGACGTCAACGTGGAACCGTCGGAGAACCTGAGCGTCGAAACCGCGCCGTCGAGACCCGCGGTAATGATTAGGTGGCCATTTCCGCCCGTCCCCTCGACAACCAGGTAGTTGTCATTTCCTTCATCGTCGAACCCGGTGCGGAAGGTCAAATGCTCCGCCGAAATGCCTTCCGCGAATTCGATAATGTTTGTCCCTTGTGTGTCGACAATGACTTCGTCGCCGTCTGTGCCATCCACAAGATAGGTGTCATTGCCGGCGCCTCCTGCCAGGTAGTCGCGGCCCGACCCACCCGCGAGAATGTCGTCGCCATCCTTGCCGAACAGCACATCGTCACCGGCATCGCCGTACAACTTGTCGGCGCCAACACCACCATCAAACTGGTCGTTGCCGCCGCCGCCGGACATCACGTCGTCGTCGGCTTCGCCCCAGCCATAGTCGCTGCTCGAGCCGCCGGCGAATGCGTCGTTTCCTGTACCGCCGGACGCAAGGGAACCACCATCGCCCCCGTTCAACGTGTCGTCGCCAGCCTCGCCGTACATTGAGGCGCCGCCGGACAACGAGATCAACGTGTCGTTGCCGTTACCCCCCAACAGGACGGATTGCTCCTCCAATTGGCCATAAGCGCCGTGTGTGGTGAGCGTATCGTTGCCATCTTCTCCCCACAGGTAGCCCTCGCCGGAAATCACATCGTCACCGGCACCGCCTGACAGCCTGTTGAAGCCGTTCAGGGAGGCGACTGCGGTCGACGCCGCGATGATGACGTCGGCCCCATCTCCGCCAAGCGCCACGTTGTCGCCGGTACCCACATCGATGTAGTCGTTACCTTCTTCGCCATAGAGGGTGTCGCCGTCCGCACCACCCAACAGCGTGTCGTCCCCGCCGTAGCCGCGGAGCGTGTCGGCGCCAACGCCTCCATCAAGGTAATCGGCCCCCTGATAAGCAACAGGTGTCGCACTGCTGTCGCCGAACAGGAAGTCATTGCCGTCTCCGCCGAGAAGTGTGTCATCGAGGGAGTCGCCCACCAGCGTGTCGTCGCCGTCGCCGCCGCTGAGGTAATCGTCCCCGTCATCCGCTGCGGTCGGGCTGACATCGTTCAGAGCAATGTTATTGTTGCCGTAAAGAACATCATTGCCTGCTCCACCCAAAAGCGTGTCCTCGCCGCCGTCGCCATAGATCTGATCGTTGCCGTTACCGCCATCGACGTAGTCGCTGCCGTTCGGCGTGGCGGTCGAACTTCCGATAACCTGGCCATAATCGTCTCCGGCAAGCCGGTCGTCGCCGTTCCCACCAAACAGGACGTCGTTGTCCTCACCGCCGGACATCATGTCGTCGCCGTCGTCGCCCCAGATCCTGTCGTCGCCGAGTTCCCCGAAGACCGCATCGCCGCCCGACCCCGCGTGGATTTCATCGGCGGCGCCCACGTCCAGAGCGGAGTCGTGAACGACCACCGACGAATACCAAGCATTGAATGGCCCCACATGGCCCGTGCCCAGATCTACATACAGGCTGGTCAGGTCTGCCGGCTCGTAATCATCGTCGCCATTGATCAGATCATGACCTGCCCCGCCCACGAGCAGGTCCTTCCCACCGCCGCCGAAGATGATGTCATTGCCGTTAGCGCCCGCCACGGTGTCGTCGCCGAGTCCGCCTTGAAGCCACTCGCTCGAGGCAACCAGCAATTTAGCCGGCATGGCCCCCGCGGTGGGCGCTGTCGCCGACGTACTGACGTAAGCGACGAGTTGCGCCTCCGTCAGCGGGCCGTCGGCAAATACCGCATCCTTGCCGCCGTTGCCGGCGACCACATCGATGCCGCTTCCGCCTTCGGCAATGTCATCTCCGTTAGCTCCCGAGACTTCGTCACGACCAGCCAAGCCCTGGACGCGATCGTTGCCAGCCGTTCCCAATATGGCCTTGTGGCTGACATCGCCCAGGCGATTATCATCGATGGCAGTACCGGAGACAGCGTTGCTCGCCAATGGTATCGGAATGAGCAGCGGACCTGGAGCATTCAAGACGATGCCCAGTTCACCCGACTTGAAATGGCGAACCGTTGTCGCGCCGACGCTTGACTGGATCAACAGGTCGCCGCGTCCATCAGGGCCGGGAGTGAACGAATAGAGCACGCCCTTGCCGTTGATAGACTGCTGCCACAGGCCAGCCGCAATCGAGTTACCACCGGTCAACTTGGTGGCACCAATACGGATCTCACCAACGCCGTCGCTATCGTCGATTATGTCGTTCCCATCACCTGACGAAAGGACGTAACTGTCGCTGCCTGCGCCACCTTTCAGGGTGTCATTCCCGGTGCCGCCTGTTAGTAGGTCGTCACCGGTGCCACCATCAAGCGTGTCGATTCCACTCCCGCCGCGGAGATAATCGAGTTCAGAACCGCCTGTCAGCTCGTCGCGGCCGTCGCCACCTTCCAGCGTATCGATGCCCTGACCGCCGCGGAGTTGGTCGTTTCCATCGTCGCCATAGAGAAAATCGGCGCCCTCCCCGCCGAGCAATGTGTCGTTCCCTTCGTTTCCGTTGAGTGTGTCGCCGTCAGCGTTGCCTTCGAGGTAGTCGTTGCCGCCATTGCCGGAAATCGTGTCGGCGCCAGCCATGCCGTAGATGTGATCGTCCTTTGCCAGACCGTTGAGGTTGTTCTCCGCAGCATCCGTCCCAAACCGAACAATAGGCATCACCGCCTGCCGCAAGCCACCGGGCGTGTCTATCCAGATGTTCGTTCCGGAGGTGCGATCCTCAAACCAAGTAGGCGCCCCACCGCCATATCGAGCATTGGGCGTCGAGACAAAATTGACGCTGCTAAGTCTAACCATCCATTGCAGAAGCGCGCTACGGTCTCCATACCAGCTGTCGGTATAGCCCAAGTTCTTATTCGTGTCGCCAGATAGGCGTGCATCATTGTCAGCGTTCCAGACCCCATAATCGACCGTGTGAACGGACTGCCAAACTGCCCTCAGCGCACCCTCGGCCCCCGTGGCACTCGCCGTCGGGTGGAGTACAAACGGGCTAAGCGTCTTAAGTGCTAAGAAGTCGCCAAAGTCCGTTTTGGCCGAAGGAGCCAAGTTACCCGCGGCTGCGACGGGAATCACATCCACCTTGCCCGAGAGTCGAGCCAATGATTGGCTATTGCCAAGCTCTAAGAGGTTTTCGTAATACTTTGTCCGCTCCTGTGGCATGTATTGCGCCTGCGCATCGCCTCCGTCATCGCCTTCAGGCGTGGGTGTCGCCGCGGGATTGACTAGAGTTCGTCGCAAGCCATCCAGCAAATGTTCGAGCGAGTCCGGTTGTTTGGCACTTGATGCCTCGCCAAGACCATTTAGCACGCCAATATTTGACTTTGGATCAAGTTGTTCCAATAGACGAAACAGTGCTAACGAATCGGTCAGCTTGTAGATGTAATGGTTCTTGATAAATGGCGGGGCAATTTCCCTTGTGTATTCGTTGTATACGGGAATTCGCAATCCTTGCTGCTGAAATATTTCGCTGCTTGCAGTTAGACTGAGCCCATAAGCCGCGAAGAAGTTATCTTGCTTGCTCCGATCCGGTAGATGAATTGATCGGTCAATCAGCCGTGCCGCTTCTTGCAGCGGCGTTCCAATCAGGAAATCGCGTAGAAAATTTCCTACAAGTAGAGAATTAATACCTGCGCCGTTAAACGTCGCCGTGTAATCAATTTGGTCCGAGAATAGGCTTGCGAGGATCGTGGTCAAGTGTCCACCAAGCGAGTGGCCAACGACTCTAACCTTCCCCTGTGCGTGTGCTTGGGCGAGTTCATTGGATAATAAGCCACTTGCCCGCGAAGTATCCACAGCGAAAAACGTGCGTACATCGGGGATTCCAGTCGGAACGGCCCCGATGGTTGTATAGGCGGTTCCGGCAGGGCTTGCTACGTCCTGCCACCAATTCACCATTGCGGCCACTTGATTTCGCGCCACACCAGACAGGACTGCTAGGTCAGCATCAGCGAGGAAGTCTTGTGTTTCCAGGGTGCCGCGATTTGCGACATAGATCGTTCCGTCAGTTCGATCCTTGAAAATCGCCCCTTGGAAGCTTGACGCCAGGTCTTCGTGAACATCAAGAACTATGAACCGTTCTCCAATGGCTTGAGCAGCTGTAATCGGAATCCGGAACTTGATTAAATCCGTTAGTATGTTGCCGGATTGGCCCCGAGTGAGGCCTTCCACATAGACGATGTCTGCAATGGCCGCGTCAATGAATGCTTGATCAATTGAAGTCATGATTCGCTCGCGACTGATGGGGCCATCTATCGCGGCTTAAAGACTAGGAACTCCGGGTCACTGGGAAAGCGACCTTTCCTTGGGCATTGATAGGGTCCGTACTCCCCCAACGCAATAGCGCGTCTAACCCACCCTCCGGGCGATATCCTGAAATAGGACTCGACTATTGGATTGCCGGAGGCCTTTGCAAAATAAATAGCATGACTTTGAAAAATCGGAATGGGCCAGGACCGCACTCTGATCACTTCCTCTCGAACATCGAACAATTCATACCACGCCTTGCTGTTGCGCTTGATTGCGAAAAACTCGTCCTCATTGTTCCAATGCGGCGTGCCTCGCTCGTCGAAGAACGCTCCTGGCCCGATAGCAAGCGGTCCATGAAACTTCACTTCTGGCATTTCGGCGCAGGCTCGCGCAAATGAACGGTCGCCAAGTATTTCGTCGAGCACTGGTCCTACAAACCAGATCGCGGCCAAGGCCAGCGTGACGACGATGAGCTTTCCGGATGATTGGATCCGCGGTCGAACGAGTCGCTTCCAAAGCGCAAAGCCTATTGCTGCCCACACGGTCACAGCGAATAGAATGAAAATACCGCTCATGTCAAGATCCTTGCTGTACGCACACTGGTCATGGGACGACCCAAAAAGGCACAATATCGCCAACCTAGAGAACAGCATGACCGATTCTCTAGGATTCGACATTCATCCTTTTGGATGACTTGTCCTTAGGAATCGTGTGTCGTCGCACTGCATCAACCGGCCCGCTTCCGCCGACCATCCTTGTAGTATGTAGCGGTAATGTGGCGTCGTGAGACGCGTTGCGGCTATCCAATCTGCATATGAGACCTTGTCCCATAAGAGGCGTGGTGCACAATGTGAAAGGGAACCCGGATGCCTGCCGTCTCCTATCAGCCGAAGGACCTCGCCGAGCCGCGCGACCTCGTCGCCGCCATCCGTGCACGCCGCGGCGGTACGCTCCTGAATCTCGACCGGATGTTGCTCCACAGCCCGCCATTGGCGCAAGGCTGGAATGGCTATCTGCGCGCGGTCAGGACCGATCTCGCGGTTTCTCCGAAACTGCGGGAGTTGGCGATCTGCGTCGTCGCGCTGCTCACCCATGCCGACTACGAGTATCACCACCACGCGCCGGAGTTCTTGCGCGAAGGCGGGACGGCGGCGCAACTCGATGCATTGAGTCACGTTGCCAGCGCTAGTATCGATGTGACCATGTTCGACTACGCGGAACGCGCGGTGCTGGCCCTCGCGGTCGAGATGACGCAGCAAGTGGAAGTGAGCCCGGCGACCATGGCCTCGATCCGTGCCGCACTTCCCGAGGATAGGCACGTTGTGGAAATCGTGGCCGTCATCGCCACCAACAATATGGTGTCGCGCTTCCTCGTGGTGTTGGGCGTCGAGCCGGAGTGACGGCGCGCTTCCCCGCATTTCGCGGAGAATTCGCATGAAGATGGTTTCCGGACGGTTACACGATTGGCGGCGTATTCGATACGCACGCGGTGAATCCATCGCTGATTCCGAACATGCCGTTCGACGCGCTGCGCGACCTGACGCCGCTGATGTTGATCGGGACGGGCGCGATGGCGCTGGTCACGCCGGTCGCGCAGCCGTACAAGTCGCTCCGTGATGTCGTAATCGCAGCCAAGGCGAATCCGGGCGTGTCCTATGGCACCATCGGCGCCGCCAGCCTGGGTCACCTCGCGATGACCCAGCTCGGCAATCAGCTCGGCGCGGAGTTCAATCACATTCCGTATCGCGGCGGCGGACCGCTGATGAACGACGCCATCGGCAACTAGGTTCCACTCGCGATCGGATCGGTATTCCTGGTCGGCCCGCACGTGACGTCGGGACGCCTGCGCGCATTGCCGTGACAGCGGCCACGCCCGATCCCAAGCTGCCCGGAGTGGAGACCATCGCAAGCCAAGGCGCGCCCGGCTTCGCCGCCTACACGTGGTGGGGCGTGTTCGGCCCAGCGAACATGCCACCCGCGCTTGCCAAGCGGGTGGCAGAAGAATTGGCGCAGCCCGCGAAAGCCCCCGCCGTGACCGAGAAACTCTCGACGCAGGGCATGGAAGTAAACGGCGGGTTGCCCGTCCATCTCGGAGGGATGGTGCGCAAGGAAATTCCGCGCTGGGCCAAAGTCATCAACTACAACAACATCAAGCCGGGCGATTAGTACCCCCTCGCAGGCTCCCGTCCAGTGGACGGAGAGTTCCTCGCTCAGGAATTGCCCGCGGGGCCGTCCGTTCCCCGCCTTTCATCGAGATCGCCTGGAATGCCTACGCAACGACCAGCACTGATTCGGCACGCTTTGTGCTTGCGTCAAATGGGCCGGGATCGGCGTATTCGACGGAGGCACAGAATGAATTGGAT
>Ga0207701_10000336_pt1 | contig 48137 bp, 47 predicted proteins | sample KBSSwiSSwithPhiX_FD_184294 | JGI IMG/M metagenome (GOLD analysis project Ga0207701, IMG submission 184294) | Switchgrass rhizosphere bulk soil microbial communities from Kellogg Biological Station, Michigan, USA, with PhiX - S5 (SPAdes) (version 2) | ecosystem: Environmental > Terrestrial >... | reverse complement strand
CTCGGCGAGCGCTTGATGAAGGAATACAAAATCGCGGGTCCAGAACAGTTGACCAGCTGTTCGACGTGTCATCGGTAAGCTGCCAGCTACAAGCTGCCAGCTACCAGCTAGGCGTGATGGATAAAGACTTGTTGCAGCATGCGAACGGTCCAGACTCTCGAGGCAGAGCTGGAAGCTGGAAGCTGGAAACTGGAAGCTAACGAATGTCTTCTTCTATCAAATCCCGTCTTGCCGGCTCGCACGGGCGCGTGTATTGGCGCAGCCTCGGCGAGCTCGCCGACACGCCGGAATTCCGTGAGTATCTGCATCGCGAATTTCCGGAGCAGGCCTCTGAGTGGAACGATCCCAAGGGACGACGGCAGTTCCTGAAGTTGATGAGTGCGTCGCTGGCGCTGGCCGGCGTCGGCGCGTGTACGAAACAGCCGACCGAAGAGATCGTTCCGTACGTTCGCCAGCCTGAGGATCTCGTTCCCGGCCGGCCGCTGTTCTTCGCGAGCGCGATCCCGTTCTCTGGTGTTGCCCATCCCGTCCTGGTCGAAAGCCACATGGGGCATCCGACCAAGATTGAAGGCAACCCCGAGCACCAGGCGAGCCTCGGCGCCACCGACACGTTCACCCAGGCCGCCATTCTCGGTCTCTACGATCCCGATCGCGCCAGAGCCATCACCAACCGCGGCGAAATCAAGCCGTGGGGCCTGTTTTTCAGCGCGATGCTGTCTGCCGGGTCGCAACAGAAAGGACGACAGGGAGCAGGGCTGCGATTCCTGAGCGGCCCGATCACGTCCCCTTCCATGGCGGAAGTCATGGCCAGCGTCCTCGCAACGTTTCCGCAGGCAAAGTGGCATCAGTACGATCCCATTTCGAGCGATGGCGCGCGAGCCGCTGCCCTGGCCGAAGGTGCCGGCGGAGACGCGATCTATCACTTCGACAAAGCCGACGTCGTCGTGACGCTCGACGCCGATTTCCTCACCTGCGGCCCCGGCAGTGTCCGTTATCAGAAGGACTTCGCCACACACCGGCGCATCACGGAAGAACAGAAGGAAATGAGTCGGCTGTATGCGATCGAAAGCACGCCGACCTTAACTGGCGCCAAGGCCGATCATCGTCTGGCGATGAAGGCGAGCGAGGTCGAGGGGTTCGGCCGTCAGCTTGCCGGAGCGGTGGGCGCTCCCGCACCCGCAGGTCCAGCGTCCGGTGCTACCGATCCGGCAAGCGTGATCGGAAAGTGGCTGGCAGCGATCGCGAAGGACCTCCAGGCTCACCGCGGGCGTTCGCTCGTCATCGCCGGCCAATACCAGCCGGCGTCGGTCCACACGCTCGCACGCTCGATCAATCAGGCGCTTGGTAATGTGGGATCGACCGTCACTTACGGCCCGTCGATCGAGGCGGCACCGACCGATCACACTGCATCATTAAACGATCTCGTGCGAGCGATGGATGCGGGCCAGGTGGATGTGCTCGTCATGCTTGGCGGGCTCAACCCGGTCTACTCCGCTCCCGTCGACCTGAAGTTTGCTGAGAAGCTGAAGAAGGTCAATCTCTCCGTTTACCACGGCCTCTACGTCGACGAGACGGCTTCTCTCTGCCAATGGAACGTTCCCGACGCGCACCCACTCGAAAGCTGGGGCGATTCGCGATCGTTCGACGGCACCGTCACCATCACGCAACCACTGATCGCACCGCTTTACGACGGGCACTCGGCAGTTGAAGTTCTGGCGACCCTCACGTCGCAGCCCGATCGACGCGGTCACGTCATCCTCAAAGACTACTGGACGCGAGCGTTCGCCGTTGGACCGTGGACGATCCGTTCCGGCGATGGCCAGCCGTTCAAGAACTTCGATGCGTTCTGGCGTCGGACCTTACACGATGGGTTCATCAACGGCACGGCGGTCGCGGACGGCGGACCCGCGACCCCGTTCGGCGTGATGGCCGTGCCTGCGGCCGTTCCAATCACAACAGCGGTTGCCGGGATGCGTGCCGATCAAGCGGCAGCCGGCGCCGCACCGGCCCCACAACCCCCGCCTGCGGCTCCTGCGACACCACCGCCGGCGACAACGACTGCGCCGCCGCAGGCGGCGACCGGCGCACAGGGTGGACTCGAACTGATCTTCCGGCCAGATCCGACGGTCTGGGACGGTCGCTTCTCGAATAACGGTTGGCTCCAGGAACTGCCAAAGCCACTGACGAAAGTCACGTGGGACGCAACCGCCTGGGTGAGCCCGCAACTCGCCCGTGAACGCGGCCTCGAAGACGGCGACGTGATTGAACTGAGATATCGCGGCAACGCGGCACGAATGCCGATTTTCCGCGTGCCGGGTCATCCTCAACAATCGGTCACCGTGTTCTTCGGTTACGGCCGCCAGAAGGCCGGGAACGTCGGGAACGCGACGACAAGCGCGCAAGCGTTCAATGCGTTTCTCCTGCGCACATCCGATGCCCCCTGGTTCGGCAGCGGCCTCGAGATCGCGAAGACCGGCGAACGCCATCCCCTCGCCGTCACGCAGGAACACCACGTGATGGAAGGGCGCGCGCCGGTTCGTGTCGCCACTATCGAGGAGTACAAGAAGGAACCCAAAATCATCGCCGAGCAGGGAGAGACGCCGCCACGAACGCTCACGATGTATCCCGAGTACAAGTACGAAGGATACAAGTGGGGAATGGCGATCGATATCGGTTCGTGCACCGGCTGCAGCGCGTGCACGATTGCCTGCGTCGCCGAAAACAATATTCCGATCGTCGGCAAAGAAGAGGTCGCCAGCGGACGCGAAATGCACTGGATTCGCGTCGACCACTACTTTGCCGGGAACGAAGACGACAACGCCGTCGAGGCGTATCACCAGCCGGTTCCATGTATGCAGTGCGAGAACGCGCCCTGCGAACTCGTCTGCCCCGTCGCCGCAACCACACACAGTTCGGAAGGCCTGAACGATATGGTCTACAACCGATGTGTGGGCACGCGCTATTGCTCGAACAACTGCCCGTACAAGGTTCGCCGGTTCAATTTCCTGCTGTATCAGGATTGGGATACGCAGAGTCTGTATCCGATGCGAAATCCGGATGTCTCGGTGCGAAGCCGCGGCGTCATGGAAAAGTGCACCTATTGCGTGCAGCGCATCAATCAGGCGCGCATCGACGCCAAGCGGGAGGATCGCGATATCCGCGACGGCGAGGTGCTGACGGCGTGTCAGCAGGTGTGCCCGTCGGACGCCATCGTGTTCGGCAATCTCAACGACCCCAATAGCCAGGTCTCCAAGCTGAAGCTTCAGGAGCGTAATTACGGCGTGCTGGAGAGCCTGAACACGCGCCCGCGCACGACCTACCTCGCGGTGCTGCGCAATCCGAATCCGGAGCTCGAGCCACAGGCTTCGCGCTCGACGACTGAACACTGATGAAAGCAGAACCCGTTTACGCGCCGCCGCCGGTCATCGAGCCGGGACACACGTTTCAGACGGTCACCGAGCAGATCGCCGGAATCGTTCTGACGCGACGCCATCCCTACAGCTGGTTCTTCGGCCTCTTCGTCGGCTTCATGGGGTCGATGATGCTGTTGATGGCCATCACGTGGCTGCTGATCAAAGGCACCGGAATCTGGGGCGTCAACATCCCCATCGGCTGGGGCTTCGCGATCATCAACTTCGTGTGGTGGATCGGTATCGGCCACGCCGGCACGCTCATTTCCGCGATTCTTCTGCTGCTGAAGCAGGACTGGCGGACGTCTATCAACCGCTTCGCGGAAGCGATGACGCTGTTCGCCGTCGTCTGCGCGGGAATCTTTCCGCTGATTCACACCGGCCGGCCGTGGCTCGCTGCCTATTGGCTGCTCCCCTATCCAAACACGATGGGCATTTGGCCGCAGTTCCGCAGCCCGCTGATCTGGGACGTCTTCGCGGTGTCGACCTACCTGACCGTGTCGCTGCTGTTCTGGTATGTCGGTCTGGTACCGGACCTCGCGACGCTCCGCGATCGCGCCAAGAGCCTGCCCATTCGTCGCCTCTTCGGCGCCTTGTCGCTCGGATGGCGTGGCGCCGCGCGCCACTGGGAGCGGTACGAGGAAGCGTATCTGCTGCTCGCCGGGCTCTCGACGCCGCTGGTTCTCTCTGTGCACACGGTCGTGAGCTTCGACTTCACGATCGGGATCATTCCCGGATGGCACTCGACGATCTTTCCGCCGTATTTCGTTGCCGGCGCAATCTATGCCGGGTTCGCAATGGTGCTCACACTCGCGATTCCACTGCGTGTGCTTTACCACCTCGAAGACTTCCTGACGATGCGGCACCTCGAGAACATGGGCAAGGTCATGCTCGTCACGGGCCTGATCGTCGGCTACGGCTATGTGTTCGAGGCGTTCTTCGCCTGGTACAGCTCGAATACCTACGAGCAGTACATGGTGTACAACCGCATGTTCGGCCCGTACTGGGCGTTCTACTGGTCGTTGATCCTCTGCAACATCGTGATGCCGCAGTTCCTGTGGAAGAAGAGCATCCGCACGAGTCCGGCGATGCTTTTCTTCATCTCGATGTTTGTCAACGTCGGCATGTGGCTCGAGCGATTCGAAATCGTCGTGACCAGCCTGCACCGTGACTTCCTGCCGTCTTCCTGGGGCTGGTACTGGCCGACCCGATGGGACATCATGACGTTCTTCGGCACGATCGGGCTCTTCATCATGTTGTTCTTCCTGTTCATCCGTGTCCTGCCGATGATTTCCATCTTCGAGATGCGAACCATCGTGCCGGCGGCAAAGGTGAAGGGAGCGAAGGCGCACTGAGCGCTTCCACGCCATGGAGCACAAACGTCCGGTTGCGGCCCTTTACGGTGTGATGGCCGAGTTCGACGATACGACTGCGCTCGTCGACGCGGCGCGGCGGACCTACGCCGAGGGTTACCGCAAGTTCGAAGCCTACTCGCCGTTTCCGATTCATGACCTCTTCGAAGCGATGCACATTCGCGACAAGCGCGTGTCGCTGTTGGTGCTTCTCGGCGGCCTGACGGGAATGCTGACCGGGCTGGGACTGCAGATCTGGGTGTCGGCCGTTGCCTACCCACTCAATATTGCCGGCCGGCCCTACATCAGCTGGCCGATGTTCATCCCCGTGACGTTCGAACTGACGATCCTCTTTGCCGCCTTCGCCGCGGTGTTTGGCATGTTCGCCCTCAACGGACTGCCGATGCCGTATCACCCGGTGTTCAACGTCGAGCGGTTCGCGATGCACGCCAGCCAGGATCGGTTCTATTTGGCGATCGAGGCCAACGACCCGAAGTTCGATCGCGCGGCGACGCGTTCGTTTCTGCAGAGCCTCGGGGCCAAGGACGTGAGCGATGTTGAAGAGTAGCCCGCGAGTCGCGCTCGTCCTGGCAATGTGCGCGCTCCTCGGCGCGTGCAGACAGGACATGCACAACCAGCCGAAGTACCGCGGGCTGAGAGCGAGCACGTTCTTCGCTGATGGATCGAGCGCGCGGCCGCTGGTTGAAGGCACCGTGGCACGCGGGACGCTTCAGGAAGACGAAGCGTTCTTTACCGGAAAGATCGACAAAGCGACCGTGAAGGAGTTCCCGATCGCGGTCGATGAGGCGCTGGTGAATCGCGGCGAGGAGCGCTACAACATTTATTGCAGCCCCTGCCACGATAAAACCGGCGGCGGCAACGGGATGGTGATTCAGCGCGGGTTTGCCCGGCAGCCGCCGTCGTACCACATCGATCGGCTGCGGCAGGCCGACGTCGGCTACTTCTACGACGTCATCACCAATGGCTTCGGCGTGATGCCGGATTACCGGGCGCAGATTGCGCCGCGCGATCGATGGGCGATCGTCGCCTACATTCGCGCGCTGCAGTACAGCCAGCACGCACCATCGTCCGACGTGCCGGGAGGGGATCCGACGAAGGTTCCACAACAGCCGGCTGCCGGCGGTGAACACGCGCCGGGGAAAAACTGATCGCATGGATACACACGCAGTGACCACCGACGTACCGGCGCTGGCGCGACTGCAGCGTTGGGGACTCGTGGCCGGTTTCTGGGGATTGCTGGCGGGCGCCATCGGCGCCTTCCTCAACGTCGACCAGTTCCTTCGATCGTGGCTGATTGGCTTCCTCTTCTGTCTCGGGTTGACGATGGGATCGCTGGCGCTGCTGATGGTGCAGTACATGTCCGGCGGACAGTGGGGACTGGTCGCGCGCCGTGTGTTCGAGGCAGCCAGCCGTAATATTCCGTTCGTCGCACTCTTGTTCGTGCCGCTCGCCATCGGGTTACCGCGGCTGTATACGTGGGCAGCGCCGGAGGTCGATCCACACCTCGCACACTTCGTCCACGCCAAAGCCCCGTATTTGAACGTGCCGTTTTTCCTCACGCGAGCCGTGTTGTTCTTCGCCTTGTGGGCGCTCGCGTCGTGGCTGCTGAACGGGTGGTCGGTCGGTCAGGATCGCGGCGAAGTGGCAGTCCATCCCGCCGACACGAGACGTTTCCGAGTGGTCAGCGCGCCGGGGATTCTCATCTACGTCATCACGATGACGTTCGCCTCGGTCGACTGGATCATGTCGCTCGACCCGACCTGGTATTCGACCATCTTTGGCTTCATTCTCGTTGCCGGCCAGGGACTTGCCGGGCTCGCGCTTGCCATCGCTGTCCTCGCGGCGCTCAGCAACGTCGAACCGCTCGCCACCTATCTCAATCCACGACTGCATTTCCTCGATCTTGGAAAGCTGCTCCTGGCGTTCGTGATGTTGTGGGCGTACTTCTCGTTCTCGCAGCTGCTGATCATCTGGGCGGGGAACCTTCCCGAAGAGATTCCGTTCTTCTACAACCGGTTCCGCGGTGGCTGGCAGTACGTGTCGCTGATCATTCTGCTCGGCCATTTCGCGCTGCCATTCGTGCTGTTGCTCTCGCGCGATTTGAAGCGGCATCCGAACCTGCTGGCGAAGGTCGCGATCTTTGTTCTGTTGATGCGCGTCGTCGACCTCGTGTGGCTCGTCGAACCGATGTTCAAGCCGCACGAAGGATTCCCGATTCACTGGATGGACCTGGCGCTGCCGATCGGTCTGGCCGGCGTCTGGACGTTCCTGTTCGCCCGAAACCTGCGCAGCCGCGCACTCCTGCCACTCAACGATCCGTTCTTCAAGGAGGCCCTCGCGCATGACGGCCACTGATCCGCCGCTCGGCAGCGGGCATCATTACACCGATGAGGAGATGCACAACGAGGACGTCGCGCACGAGCATGGCGACGTCAACATCCGCACCGTCATCGTCTTCGGTATTGCCATCCTCGTTGTTATCGGGCTTTCAGCGGCACTGATGTACGGATTGTTCGTCGTGTTCGAGAAACAAGCCGTCTCGCGCGATCCACAGGCGTCGCCATTCCCCGCGACCAATAATGTGCCGCGCGGCCCGGGACTGCTCACCAATGAGCCGCAACACCTGCAGCAGTTCCTGCGCGAGGAGCAAGGCAAACTTTCCACCTATGGGTGGGTCAACCAGAGCCAGGGAATCGCGCAGGTTCCGATCGATGCCGCCAAGAAGCTCGTTGTCCAGCACGGTCTTCCGGTACGCGCGGATGCGCCGGACGACAAGACGCTTGGCACAAACGCACCGGCATTCGGTGAGTCGTCTGGTGGCCGCGGCATTTCGGTGAAGCGCGCCGCGCCCGCAGCAACGCCTGCGCCCGGAACTGAGCACCAGCCCACTGCGAAGGACCCACAGGCGCCCGGGCAGGAGATCAAGAAATGAAGAAGCTCCTCCTCTTGCTGGCGCTGCTCGCGCTCGCCCAGCCGGTGCGCGCGCAGGGCCTCGCGCCCGATGATGCGGGAGATCCGGCCAAAGCAAAGCCGGGTGTGCTGAGCCAAATCGGGATTGATCAGCATCTGAACCAGCAGATTCCGCTTCACCTCGTTTTCAATGACGAGAGCGGACGCGAAGTGCAGCTTGGCGAGTTCTTCGGCAAGCGGCCCGTGATTCTGGCGATGGTGTACTACGAATGCCCCATGCTCTGCACGCAGGTGCTCAACGGCCTGGTGAGTGCGCTCGGCGTGATCAACTTCGACGTCGGTCGTCAATTCGATGTCGTCGCCGTCAGCATCAACCCGAAGGAAACGCCCGCGCTCGCTGCTCAGAAAAAGCAGGTGTACGTCGATCGCTACAAGCGGCCGCAGAGTGCGTCCGGCTGGCACTTCCTGACCGGCAAAGAGGAGAACATCAAGCAGCTCGCCGCGGCCATCGGGTTCCGCTATGCGTTCGATCCTGCGATTCAGCAGTACGCGCATGGCGCGGGCGTGGAGCTCCTCACGCCCAAAGGTGTTCTCTCGAAGTACTTTTACGGCATCGAATTCTCGGCTCGCGACATTCGTTTTGGCGTGATCGAGGCATCAGACGAGCGCATCGGAACGCCAATCGACGACGTGCTGCTGCTCTGCTACCACTACGATCCGTCGACCGGCAAGTACGGCGCGGCCGCACTGGGGGCGATTCGCATCGGCGCGGTCGCGACCATGCTCGGCCTCGGAACGTTCCTCTTCGTCAGCCTGCGTAAGGAGCGGGCAGGCCACTAACGATGTTCACGAATTTTCCGTTCTTCCCCGAGCAGGCATCAGCGCAGGCGGCGCAGGTCGACGGCCTGTACTTCTTCATGGTGGCGGTCACCGCCTTCTTCTCGCTGCTCATCGCGACAGTGCTGGTGATCACGGCCATCTACCATCGTCGCCGTCACGAGGACGAGGTGGGCGTCCAGATCCACGGGTCGCTGGCGCTCGAGTTGCTGTGGACGGTGATCCCCTTCTGCATCACGATGGTGATGTTTACGTGGGGAGCAAAGGTCTTCTTCGACGCATATCGCCCGCCCGCGGGCGCGATGGAAATCACCATCGTCGGCAAGCAGTGGATGTGGAAGGCCCAGCACATGGACGGGATGCGCGAAATCAACGAGCTCCATGTTCCGGTGGGACGACCCGTCAAGCTGACGATGGGATCGGAAGATGTACTCCACAGCTTCTACATTCCGGCGTTTCGCGTGAAGGCGGATGTCATTCCGGGGCGATACAACGCGCTGTGGTTCACCGCGACCAAGCCGGGCAAATACCACCTGTTCTGCGCCGAGTATTGCGGCACCAAACACTCGGGAATGATTGGCTGGATCTACGCGATGGAACCCACCGAATTTCAGACCTGGCTCAACGGTGGTCCGACGTCGGATTCACCAGCGGCCGCGGGTGAAAAGCTGTTCACCGATCTTGTCTGCGTCAGTTGCCATCGGGACGACGCGCAGGCGCGCGGGCCACAGCTCAAGGGGCTGTTCGGGCACACGGTGCGCCTGCAGGGGGGCGGAACGGTGACCGCCGACGAGTCCTACATTCGCGAGTCGATCGTCAATCCGCAGGCGAAGATCGTCGAGGGCTTCGCGCCGATCATGCCGACGTTCCAGGGCATGGTCACTGAAGAGCAGGTGTTGCAGCTCATCGCCTACATACGATCGCTAGGGGCGCTTGCCCCGCCGCCGCCGGCATCCCCCGGTGCGGCGCCGCAGGTTCCGGGCAAGGACTAATCATGGAAACGGTGAATTATCTGAACAACGGCCATGGCCTGAAGTCGTGGCTGTTGACCAAAGACCATAAGCGCATTGCGCTGCTCTATCTCGTCTCGATCACGTTGTTCTTCGTGATCGGCGGCTTCTTCGCGATGCTCGTGCGTCTCGAGCTGCTGACGCCGGCCGGCGACCTGCTCACGGCCGAGACCTACAACAAGATGTTCACCATGCACGGCGTGGTGATGGTCTTCTTCTTCCTGATTCCCTCGATTCCGGCCGTCCTCGGCAATTTCCTGATCCCGATAATGGTGGGAGCGAAGGACCTCGCGTTCCCGCGAATCAACCTGCTGTCCTGGTACATTTACGTCGTCGGCGGCATCTTCACCCTCGTCGCGGCGCTGAGCGGCGGCATCGACACCGGCTGGACGTTCTACACGCCGTACAGCACGGCGGCAGCGAATGGACACGTGATTACCGCCGCCGTTGGCGTGTTCATCACCGGCTTCTCGTCGATCCTGACCGGCCTCAACTTCATCGTCACCGTGCACCGAATGCGGGCGCCTGGACTGACGTGGTTCCGTCTGCCGCTGTTCGTGTGGTCGCATTACGCGACGAGCCTGATCATGATTCTGGGCACGCCGGTCATCGCCATCACCGTGCTGCTGGTCGGCGCCGAACGCGCGCTGCATCTCGGGATCTTCGACCCGGCACTCGGTGGCGATCCGGTGCTCTTCCAGCATCTCTTCTGGTTCTACTCGCACCCGGCCGTCTACATCATGATCCTGCCGGCCATGGGTGTGATCAGCGAAATCGTCCAGGCGTTCACGCGCAAGAACATCTTTGGGTATTCGTTCGTTGCGTTTTCCTCACTCGCCATCGCGATCATTGGCTTCCTGGTGTGGGGACACCATCTGTTCGTCGCCGGGCAGTCGGTCTACTCCGGGATGATCTTCTCGTTTTTGAGCTTCTGTGTCGCGATTCCGTCGGCGATCAAGGTCTTCAACTGGACGGCCACCATCTACAAGGGGTCGGTCAGCTTCGATTCACCGATGCTGTATGCATTCGGTTTCATCGGGCTGTTCACGATCGGCGGCCTGACCGGGCTGTTCCTGGCGGCGATGGGACTCGACATCCACGTGCATGACACGTATTTCGTCGTCGCCCATTTCCACTACATCATGGTCGGCGGCGCGATCATGGGCTACCTTGGCGGATTGCATTACTGGTGGCCCAAGATTACCGGGCGGCTCTATCCGGAGGGCTGGGCCAAGTTCTCCGCGCTGATGGTTTTCTGCGGATTCAACCTGACGTTCTTCCCGCAGTTCATTGCCGGCTATCTCGGGATGCCGCGTCGTTATCATGCGTATCCCCCTGAGTTTCAGGTTCTCAACGTGGCGAGCACGCTTGGCGCGTCGATCCTCGCCGTCGGCTACGTCATCCCGCTCGTCTATTTCGCCTACTCGATGGTGGCGGGGGAAAAATCCGTGAACGATCCGTGGGGCGCGAGGGGACTGGAGTGGGAAATCCCGTCGCCGCCGCCAACCGAGAACTTCACGGTGAGTCCGGTCGTCACCGAGGGCACGCATCAGTACGTGCACCCGAGCCAGGAGGTCGGTCTTGCCTGACTCTCACCACGGGGAACATTTTCCCGGTCCGATTCACCAACCGCCGCTCGTGGCGAACCTGGAGGCGATCCAGCCGCACGAGTTCGTGCATCTTCCGCATCACCCGAAGCTGCAGCACCACTTCGACGACATGGCGCAGCAGATTGATGCGTCGACGCTCGGGATGTGGGTGTTTCTGGTTACGGAGATCATGTTCTTCGGCGGTCTGTTTACCGCGTACCTCGTCTACCGCCACGCGTATTCTGAAGGGTTCGCCGAGGCCAGCCATCACCTGAACGTCACGTGGGGGGCGGTCAATACGATCGTCCTGATCGTGAGCTCGCTGACGATGGCGCTGGCGGTCAGGTCGGCACAGATTAGTGCGCCGGCGAGGACCCAGGTCGCGTGGATCGCCGCGACGATGGTGCTCGGCGCCGCATTCCTGGGCGTCAAGGCGATCGAGTACACCGACAAGTTCACGCACCATCTCGTGCCGGGACCCAACTTCCACTGGGAAGGCAAGCATCCGGCGCCAGCACAGATTTTCTATTCGCTGTATTTCTGCATGACCGGTTTGCACGCCCTGCACATGATTATCGGATTGGGAATCATGACGGTCATCGGCATCATGGCGTGGCGGCGGCAGTTCGACGCCGACTACTACACGCCGGTCGAAATCGCCGGGCTCTACTGGCACTTCGTCGACATCGTCTGGATCTTCCTTTTCCCGCTGCTCTATCTCATCGGCGGTCACTTCACGGAGTGAGGCTCGCATAATGGCAGACGGTCAGGGACACTTTGGTCACGCGCACATCGCGCCCCCGAGCATGTATTACGCCGTGTTCGCGGCGTTAATCGTCGGAACCGTGCTCACAGTCGCCGCCGCCAAGGTCGATATGGGCGTCCTCAACAACGTCGTCATGCTCTTGATCGCATGCACGAAGGCGACGCTGGTCATCCTCTTTTTCATGCACGTTCGATGGGCCTCGCGACTGACCTGGGTGGTCGCGATGGCCGGATTCTTCTGGCTCCTGCTGCTCTTCGCCATCGTCGGCGATTACATGAGCAGAGGATGGGTTCCGGGCACACTGCGTTAGCCCGCGCCTCCGCCTTCGCCGCTTCGCGGTTGCGGCGCGACCAGCCTTCGGCTGGCTTGACCCTCGTCCCGGTTCGTGAATAAGATTGCCGCACTCATCGACCGGATTTCGGCGTTCCCCCCGTTCGGCGGATTCGTGGAGTCGAAGATGCGGCGTCACAGTTTGAGCGTGGACTCGCGGCTTGGGGAACTTTCCTCCAACGTCCCGGAGTCCTAAGCATTGACTCAAAGTATTCCGCGCAAACTGATCATCCTGCTCGCTCTCGTTGCTGTTCTCGTGACAATCGCGGGGACCAGGAGAGCCGTGCACGCACAGACACCAGCTCCACAGGCAGACGCGGCGGCGCAGGCCAAGGCGAAGCCCTACGAAGAAGCGGAGTATCGGCAATTTCCAAAGATTGGCAGTCGTGTCGCCATCTGGGCAGTTGCGCAGCTCCATCTTCTGTTTGCTGCCTTCGTTCTTGCCGTTCCGCTGTTTGCGTTCATCATCGAGGTCATCGGCTACAAGACCGGGGATCTCCGCTACGACCGTCTCGCCTATGAGTTCACCAAGCTTCTCTCAGTGTCGTTCTCGCTGACGGCGACCTTCGGCGCGGCACTCACGTTCATGCTCATCGTCCTGTATCCGAAGTTCACGAACTATCTGATGAGCGTGTTCTCGCCGACGTTTCTTCCCTACGTCCTGCTCTTCTTTGCTGAGGCATTTTTCCTTTACACCTACTACTACGGGTGGGGAAAGTTCCATCCGCTCACGCATCTCGGCCTCGGCCTCGGTCTCAACGTCGTCGGCACGGCGATTATGTTCATCGCCAATGCCTGGCTCACGTTCATGATGTCGCCGCGCGGGATTTCCGACGCCGGGGCGGTGCTATCGGTGCGCGAGGCGATCTTCAACTACACGTGGATGCCGATTAACGTCCACCGTGTGATCGCCAACGTCGCGTTCGGCGGATCGGTGGCGGGAGCCTACGCCGCGTTCAAGTTCCTCCAGGCGGAAACCGACGAGGAGCGCGCGCACTACGACTGGATGGGTTACATCGGGAATTTCGTCGCGATCAGCGCGTTCTTGCCGCTCCCGTTCGCCGGGTACTGGCTCGCGAAGGAAATCTACGCGTTCTCGCAAACCCTCGGTTTGACGATGATGGGCGGGGCCTTCTCGTGGCTGTTCATCATCCAGGCGGTCTTGATCGGCAACCTGTTCCTCGCCGCCAATTACTATCTGTGGCTCGGCATGGGTCGCGTCGAGGGGCCGCAGCCGCTTCAGAAGTTCATCAAGTATCTGCTGATCGGAATCACGCTCTGCTTCATGGTCTGGGCAACGCCGCGCTCGATCATTGCGACGGTCTCTGAGATCCGCGCGATGGGCGGATCGTCGCACCCGATCCTCGGCTATCTGGGTGTGATGTCGGCAAAGAACACGGCCGTCAACATTCTGATCCTGACGACGTTCATGAGCTTCCTGCTCTATCGCCGCACCGGGAAAGTTGCCACGGTGCCGTGGGCGAAGAAGGGGCACACGGCGCAGCTCGCGATCTTCGCGCTGGTGGCGCTATTCGTGATCTTCCTCGGCGTCTACGGTTACTTCGTCGAGGCGACGGTCCGGATCAAGCTGTCGGTGCCGCAGGTGCTGTCGGTCCTTTTCGCGATGATCGCCATCACCGCAATCGACGTTTTTCTGTTCCGCGGAGCGCGGAGGACGGGTGAAGTGCGCTGGGGCAGGATGCCGGCGATCTCGCAGTATGTGCTGATCTTCATCGCCGTCACATTTACCTGGCTCATGGGACTGATGGGCTATGTCCGTTCCGGACTGCGCCAGCACTGGCACGTCTACGGTGTCATTCGCGATCGATCGGTGGACGCGTTTACCCCGACGCTTGGCTTCGCGACCAAGGTGGTTTCGGTCACGGTCCTTTTGTTCTTCCTGCTCATCGGCGTCGTGTTCTGGATCTCGAGCCTTCACGACCGGCCCGACTTCAAGCGACGAACTCGCATCGGAGAAGAGCCCTCGCCGGAGTACCCAGTGCCCCATGCGCACGCACCGAGGCCAACGAAGTCATGAGAGTGCCGCTCATTCTTCGCATCGGCGCCCTCATTGTCGCGACGACCGGGTTCTACACCTATGTCGGGCAGATGGTCCCGCAGAAGGAGGTGCAGGCTCCGAAGGAGACCGATCTGTCAGGCAACGTGAGCACGGCGGACATGATCCAGATCGGCCGCACGATCATGGAGGGCAAAGGCCTCTGCCTGACCTGTCACACCATCGGCAAGAGCGGAGCGCTGCGGTTCCCCGACCTCGCGGGAGTCGATACCCGCGCCAAAACCCGCGTTGCCGGACTGAATGACGTCGAGTACTTGGCTCAGTCAATGTACGAACCAACCGCTTACGTCGTGCCCGGATTTCCGCCCGCGATGCCGCCGATCAACAAGCCTCCGATTGGTCTGACCGATCAGGAAATCCTCTGCGTCATCGCCTACCTGCAGACACTCGGCGGAACGCCGACGGTTACCTTGCAGACCAAGCACCACTACAACAGTGGCGCGGCTGCACCTGCGCCTGCACCCGGTGCGCCACCGAAGGGGACTCCGTAATGAACCTCATCGTCCTCCTCGTGGTGGTAGCGGTCCTCGCGGTCCTTCGCTTCCGCCGTACGCCTCTGTTGGTGTGGGCGGCGGCGTGGTGGATCGGACTCTACGTGCTTCTTCGGTTCGGATTCACGGCGCCGATTCCCTCCTCGGTCGTTTCGATCTACATGGGAATCGTTTCCCTCGCTGTTTTGGCGTACATGTCTTCCAGCCAGCAGCGCCGAGAAGAGATCTCCCGCCCGCTCGTGCGGTTCATGACCGAGAAGCGATACACCGCGTTTCTCGCAGCGGCGGTGATCGCGATCCCGGCGCTCGCAGCCGCGAACGTCTACGTCAAGATGAGCGTGCCGCTGCAGCCACCGCTTTTCTCGCGCACGGTGCATCCGGCGTCTCCGTCGGAGATTACGGTTCACGACAAGAAGATTGACCTTGATGCCGGAGAGAATCCGTTCCGGCCGCTCGAGACGTCAAATCCGGCAGAGTTTCGCAAGCACGTCGAGCACGGACGCGAAGTCTTCTACCGGAATTGCGTCTTTTGTCACGGCGACAACCTGTCGGGGAACGGCATGTTCGTGCATGCGCTCGATCCGATCCCCACCAACTTCGCCGACAAGGGCACGATAGCGATGCTCCGCGATACGTTTCTCTTCTGGCGGATTTCCAAGGGAGGCCCCGGGCTTCCCGAGGAAGGGGGACCCTGGGACACGGCGATGCCAGCGTGGGAAAAATTCCTGAAGGAAGACGACATCTGGGACGTGGTCCTCTTTCTCTACGACTTCACCGGGCAGAAACCTCGCGCGAAAGAGGAGGCCGCACACCAATGACCTCTCGCGTGGTATCGCGCGGCTGCCTCGCAGTGCTCGTCGGCGTCTTAACGGCCGCACCCGCGGGATGGGTGCAGGTGTCGGCTCAAGATGTCGGCACTGAATCGCAACGCGAGTCGGGCAAGCAGCTCTACCTGAAATACTGTTCGCAGTGCCACGGAGAGAAAGGCGACGGAGAAGGGTACGCCGCGGTCCATCTCCGTCCGCGGCCGCGTAACTTCACGATGGGCAAGTTCAAGGTTCGCACAACGCCAAACGGAGCCCTGCCAACACACCAGGATCTCGTCAACATCATCCGCCGCGGCATGCCCTACACGTCCATGCCGGCGTGGCCTGACTTCTCGGATCAGCAAGCGTCGGACCTCGCGTACTTCCTCACGACGTTCTCTCCCGAGTTCTCGAATAAGGACAACGCGCCAAAGGCAGTTGAGTTGCCGGGTGCGCCGAGGTCGACCAAGGAAACAATCGAAGCGGGGAAGAAGCTTTACGAAGAGACGGGCTGCCCGCGCTGCCACGGTTCGCTCGGTCGAGGTGACGGACCATCGGCCCTAACGCTCATGGACGACTGGGGACACCCGATACGACCGGCCGACCTGACACAGAGTTGGACGTTCCGCGCGGGATCATCGCGCGAAGACATCTTCCGGACGATGACCACGGGGTTGAACGGTACACCCATGCCGTCGTTCCAGGACGGCCTGACAACCGAGCAACGATGGGCGATCACCGACTTCATCGCCTCTCTCTCGGGCGACAAGGGCCCCGGGTATACGAACCTCGTCATCGCGAAGCACGTCAAGGAACCGATTGATGTCGCCAAAGGCGCTGCGAGCTTCGCCTCCGCACCCGTTGCGCGTCTTGCACTCGTCGGTCAAATCATGGAACCAGGTCGCTCGTTCCATCCGCCTGCGACCAGCGTCCTGGTTCAGGCCATTTACGATGCCGATTCGGTTGCGCTCCTCGTGCGATGGCACGACATGAGTGCGCAGAAAACTGGCAAGAACGGACCGTCGCTTCCGGTGCCGGCAGAGGAGGAAGAGGAACCCGCGGCCGCGGCACCTGCAGGCGGCAGCGCCGGTGGTTCGAGCTCGAATCCGTTCGGCGATATGGAAGCTGCGCCGGCTCCGGCCGGTCAGGCTCAGCCGCCCAAAGACCCGTTTGCCGAGGACACGACCGCACCGGCAGCGGCCGCTTCAGAGTTTTCCGACGCTGTCGCGATTCAGATTCCGTCACAAACACCCAGTAGCGCGCGCAAGCCCTACTTCATTTTCGGAGACTCCCAGAATTCGGTGGATCTCTGGTTTTTCGATTTGGCTGGAAACGCTCCTGCCCAATTCACCGGTAAGGGAAGCGCGGATATCAGTGCCAAAGACAACGGCAACGTAACCGGAGTCGCCACCTACGACCAGGGCGAGTGGTCGGTCATCTTCAAGCGGCCACTTCGACCGGAGTCAGCTGCCACATTCACTCCCGGGGAGTTTCTGCCGGTTGCTTTCTCCGTCTGGGACGGCTTCTCGCGTGAGCGTGGCAACCGGAGAGGCCTGTCGCTGTGGTACTCCATCTACGTCGAACCCGAAAACGTCCCATCAGCCGCCGGTCCGATGATCAAGACTGCACTCGTGATTCTCATCATCGAGCTGGCCCTGATTGGATTCGTACGTTGGCGCCAAAAACATCCAGGGCGCGATGATTTGCCCAGACAACAGCCGGCTACGAGTGTGTAAGCACGCGCAGCATTTTGGAGAAGCAAATGTATAAAAGCATTTACGTCCCCGTCGACAACTCAGACCACTCGAACCGGGCTGTGGCGTGCGCCGTCGGGTTGGGAAAGGCATATTCGGCGAAACTGGTCGGCTGCCATGTGTACGCGGCGAAGCTGCACGACTATCGCTTCCGCCAGATGGAATACACGCTGCCCGAGGAATACATCGACGAGGTCGAACTCGAGCGGCAGCGAAAGATCCACGACAGCTTGATCACGATGGGCCTCAAGCTCATCTCCGACAGCTATCTCGACGGCATGTCGCGGCTGTGCGGAGACTCCGGCATTGCGTTCGAGCCGCGGATGATGGACGGAAAACATCACACGGAGATCCTGAAGGATCTCGCCGGTTCACACCACGATCTCGTCGTCATCGGTGCCCTGGGGATCGGACGCGCGCGCGATAGCGTAATTGGATCGGTCTGCGAGCGCGTGGCCCGTCAGTCCGACCGCGACGTGTGGGTCGTCAAGCACGTTCCTGAACCCGGCGAGCCAGATCGGGACACGATCCTCGTCGGCGTCGATGGCAGTCCGCAATCTTTCGGCGCGCTGATGACGGCGACTGACCTGGCCCGCACATTCGGCAAGAAAGTTGAAGCGATCGCCGTCTACGATCCCTATTTGCATTACTCGGTCTTCAACGGCATCGTCAATGTCCTGACTGAGCAGGCGGCGAAGGTTTTCCGCTTCGAGGAACAGAATCAACTCCACGAGGAGATCATCGACACCGGCCTGGCGCAGATCTATCAGTCGCATCTCGAAGTCGGCGAGCGCATGGGAACCGAAGCAGGCGTTGCGATCAAGAAAACGCTTCTCGACGGCAAGCCCTTCCAGAAAATCATCGACCACGCGCGCAAGACCAATCCATGGCTGATCGTCCTCGGACGCATTGGCGTTCACAGCCCGAAGGACGAGACCGGCCTGGGCAGCAACGCCGAGAACATTCTGCGCGCGGCACCGTGCGATGTGCTTCTTTCGACGCGCCTCGAAGTGCCGCGCCTCGACGTGCGCGCAGAAGAGACCGTCCGATGGACGCCAGAGGCCGAAGCGCGGATGCAGCACGTGCCCGAACAGGTCAAGGGCATTGCGCGCACCGGAGTTCTTCGGCTGGCGCTCGAAAAGGGTCACTCGGTGATCACCAGCGCGGTGATCGACGACGCCATGGATCGGTTCATGCCGAAGAGCGCGTCGGTGGCAACCCAAGCCCTGGCCGAAGCGGTGGCCCTGGAACGCGCGAAGTCGGGCCCAGTTTCGATGTGCCGGTCCTGCGGCGTCACCGCGACGCAGAGTGATCCTGTGAAGTGCATCGTCTGCGGTGCCGCGGATTTCGAAGTCATCTCGCGCGAGATGATCGAGAAAATCGCAGAGGTCGAAGGCGGTCTGCAGGAGGAAACCACCTACGACGGCCGTAAGCTTCGATGGTCCGAGGACGCGCGCAAGGGCCTCTGGACCATGAAGAACGCCTATCAGCGTCGTCGCGTGAAGGCGCGCGTGGAAAAGCGCGCGCGAATGATGAAGCTCGATGCGATCACGCTCGACTTCGCGCGGCAGGTGATCGAGGAGGAGACGGGAAGTCCTCTCGACATTCAGAGCAGCCCTGTTATCGCGGCGATGGAGGCGAAGCTCGTCGCTCGCGACGACAAGAAGAATCCTTTAATCTCGACGTTCGCGTGGACCGACGACGCCGCGCAGCGGATCCTGCGGGTCCCGGCCGGCTTCATGCGGAACAAGACGCAGGAGCGGATCGAGGAGCTTGCGCGGGAACGCGCGGCAACCACGATCGATTTGACGCTGGTCGAAGACGGGATCGAGATCGGCAAGAAGATGATGGCCGAGATGATCTCCACCTACTCGGGTCCTCCATCGACCGGTGCCAAGCCGGACGCCGCGGCAGCCCCGGCGAACGGCAACGGCAAAGGCTATCTCAACGAGGTGAGTCCGCTGACCGCGGCGGATGAGTAGTTATCGCTTCTGCCGCACTGACGACATCGGGCTCCTGGTCGACGCGCTGAACCACTGCTGGTCGCCCTATTTTCCCGACGACCCGCCGATGACGGCGGCGTCGTTCAAGCGATCGATTCGCGATCTGCAGATCTGGTGCAGCAGCTGCATGGTCGCCTTCTCAGGCCCCGAGCCGATCGGCGTGCTGATTGGCGCAAAGCGACCGTACGCGACCCTGATCCACAAGATCGCTGTCCATCCGGGTCACGTGCGACAGGGTCATGGCCGGCATTTGCTCACCTCACTTGGATCAAAGCTCGCGATCCTCGGCCCGCCGCGCATGGTCGCTGAAATTCCGGAAACTCTTGCACCGGCGATCGGACTGTTCGAGTCGTGCGGATACGTCCGCGAAACGCACCTTGCGGACTGCGTGTCACAGAGTGAGGATCTGACTCGCAGCGACGACCCGCGATCGGCCACCGCAAGCGAACACGATGGTCCCCTGTTTATTCCGATTACCGTCGATGACCTTGCCGCCAATGGTCTGCTGGGAGCGGACCAGAGGCAACATTGCTGGGAACGCTCGGTCGAGACGCTCACCGCAAGGAAGGACGACATCGAGGGAATCGCGCTGGCATCCGACGAACGGATCGAAGCCTACCTTCTTTACATCAAGCGGGAAGACGAAGCGCAGATTGTCGCGCTCCACTCGACCATCGCAGACACCGGAACGCGCGTGAGGCAGCTGCTCTTCCGCTTACGCTCGCTCGGCTACACGACGTTCCGGTTTCCGAAAGTCGAGCCAGCGGAGATCTCGAGCCTGGCACTGGAGACGTCTGGGTTCGGTCAGTCACGGCGGTATCTCCGGTACGCAGGGACGGCGCGGTCCGAGTGATCGCACGTCGCTCATTCGCCCCTGAGCGCGGTCATCGGATCGACGGCCGTCGCCGTCCTGGCTGGAATCCACGACGCGACGAGCGCCACGCCGACCAGGAGCACCGCGGAAAGTGCGATCGTCGCCGGATCCAGTGGCTCGACGCCGACGAGCAGGCCGGTCAGCAGTCGGGAGAGAGGTAGAGCCGCGAGACCACCGATCGTGAGGCCGATCACCGCCATGGTTGCGCCTTCCCCGAGGATCATGCGCAGAATCGTGGCCCGCTTGGCGCCGAGGGCGAGGCGAATGCCGAGCTCGTTCGTGCGCTGACTGACTGAAAACGCGAGGACGCCGGCAACGCCAACGGTTGCAATCGCGAGCGCAAGCAGCGCAAACAGGCCGATCAGTGTCGCATTGAGCCGCTGCGGCGCGATCGACTCGTCTCGGATCTCCTCGAGCGTCTGCACGTGGTCGATCGGCCGGTTCGGATCGAGCTGCCGGATCGTTTCGATGACGTGCGGCGTCAGGCTGCCGGGCGAGCCGGCCGTTCGCAGGAGCAGAGTTGATACCGGGGTCGATTGCGTGTCGAGCTGATACAACGTGTGCAACGGGGTCTCGGTGATGCCGTCGGACCGGTTGTCGGCGGCAACGCCGACGATTTCAGCCGGCTGCGTCCAGTTACCGTTGAACTGCTTCCAGCTGATGTGTCGACCGACGGCCTCATGGTTCTTGAAGTAGAACCGCGCCATCGACTCGCTCAGGATCACGACCCGCGCGGAATTCGCGCCATCTGTCGCCTGAAACGATCGTCCCTCTTTGATCCGTGCCCCGATCGTCTCGAAGTACCCCGTGCTGACGATGCGGGTGGTTGTGCGTGGAGTCGAGCCAGCGGCGTCAGGGTCGCCGCCATCGACGCGGATCTGCTGCTGGAACGGGAACGATCCGACCAGTGGCGCGGCCGATGCCAGGGCCGCGCCCTGGACCGCGGGTTCGGTTCTCAGCCGCTCGAGCACGTCGCGGCTGAACTGCACGCGCCGGTCGCGATTCGGCACGCTGAAGTCCGGGGCCTGGAGGCTGAGCACGTTCGCCAGGTTGAATCCCGGATCGATGGCGTAGAGACGAAGGAGCGTGCGGGTAAGCAGCCCGGCGCCAATGAGCAGCATGAAGGACGCGGCCAACTGACTGACGACGAGGATGCGCTGTGCGCGTCGGCGACCTGTGCTCCCGGTGGCGCGTCCTCCGGCTCCGGCCATCGCGCGGACCGGGTCACTCACAAATGTCAGCCGTGGCGCCCAGGCAAAAACGAGGGCCATCGCGATCGACACGACGAGCGTGAAGCCGAGCACCCAGCCATCGAGCTCAATCTCGCCGGTCCGCGTCGTGAACCGCCCGGCGTAAGCGATGAGCAGATCGAGCCCTGACACCGCAAGTACAAGACCGAGCGCACCGCCGAGTACGGAGAGCACCAGGTTCTCGGCGAGAAGCAGACGGCGCAACACTGAGCCGCCGGCACCGAGTGCGGCGCGGATTGCCATCTCCCGCTCGCGCTGCACCAGGCGCGTGAGCGTTAAATTCGCGACGTTGGCGCAGGCGATAACCAGCACGAACACGGTCGTCACCATCAATATCATGAGCGTCGGCCAGGCCTTGGCGGTCAGCTCGTCTTTCCATGGGGTCACAACCGTGTCGAACCCCTGTGCGGCCGGATACGCGCCGGAATAGCTGGCGTGCAGCCGTCTGGCGACTTCCCGGAGCTCGGCCTGCGCGGCAGCAGCCGTCTGTCCCGGAGCCAGGCGCGCGTAAACGTCCGTCATCCGATGCTCCCGCTCGTTCTGCATCGACGCGCCGACGTAGTGGTCGTTGGCCGCGTAGTTGACGTAAAAGTCCTGCTTCCGCTGCGTCGCGTAATGCGATCCGGGTGCGAGGACGCCGACGATCTGCGCCTTCTTCACGGTGAGATCGAGCATCTGGCCGACGACACTTGGATCGGCGCCGAACACCCGCTGCCAGTACGCGTAGGTGAGCACCACGACCGGGGCCGCCGTCTTGCCTTCGTCGGATTGCAGGAGCAGCCGCCCAAGCTGTGCATGCGCGCCCAGCATCGGAAAGAAATTCGCCGTCACCAGTCCGCCGGTCGCGCGATGGGGATCACCGCGCCCGAGTACGTTGAACGTCCAGTCGCCGAACTCGACGAACTGGTCGATTGTCGTCGCCGCCGCGCGATACTCGCCGACCTCAACGAACGAGAATCCTGTGTCCTCGATTCCAGCCGACGTCTGGGGCTGCCGGAGGTGCATGATGCGGTCGGCATCGGGATACGGCAGCGGCCGCAGCAACACGCCGTTGATGACGCTAAAAATCGCCGTGTTTGCGCCGATGCCAAGACCCAGCGTCAGGATGAAGGCGAGCGCGTAGCCGGGCGTCCGGCGCAGGCTGCGCAGGGCAAGACGGATGTCGTTGGTCATGCGGACCTCGTTTCTGTAGACGCTCGACAGGAGCAACGGAGGTGCCGTCAGGGCCGCGTGAAATCTGTGGCTTTATGAAGCGACGACCCGCAAATCTGGCCGATGTCGAGACGAGGCTGGTCGAATTCGGACACTCTTTTTGTCCCGGACAGTCGACCGAGGCGCTGACCTTTCACCGCTGGGCACTCACCTACGGGTATGCGAGGAAGCTCGCTCGTTTGTTGCCGGCGTGCTCTCCGTAGGTATCAGTCAGGCTGTAACGCGAGAATCCGGCGGTGCGAATCATCGCTTCGAGACACGGCAGGTTCGGCCCCCACCAGTTCGTCGGGTCGTTATTCAACTCGGACCCTTCGTAATAAACCGCATAGGGCAACCCGCGGCCGAAGGTCTCGTTGATGTGTCCTTCGATCAGGGCTACCTCGCGGGTGACACGTCGCACGCGTTTTAGCCCCTCGAGCGGGTTCTGCAGATGGTAGAAGACGCCTGCGAAGTGGACGAAGTCGAACGGTTCAAGCTCCAGGAATTCAGGCGACATCAGATCGAGCTTTCGATACTCGATCGGATAGACCCTGTTGTCCAGCAAGAACCGGAGGCCCGGCGTCTGCTGATCGTCGGTCGAGAGCACACGCTGGGCGCCCCGCTGCCGGCCGACAATGCTGTAGAACCCGTCGGCGCAGCCGATATCAAGCATCGTCTTGCCGGTGAGGTCGACGGGGAACTTCCACTTGACCAGTTCCTGCTGCTGCTGCGCCATCGCTTTGTTGCCGGGGGTGATGCCGCCACCCGGAAACGGGATGGAGTGAAACCAGAACAGCACTTCTTTCTGTGCCCGCTCGAACACCTCGCCACTCGTCTGGTTCGCTGTCGCGATCAAGGCTGGAGAGAGCGAGTCCACGCCCGGGCGAAATCTCGGCGCGATGGCTCGACGCGCCCAGGCGGGGACGATCTTTCGAAGCTGCCGCTGCCAGCTCGCGTTGGTCGGCATCATGGGATCCAGGCTGGTTTCGTCCCGGCCCCTCCGCGGGGTCCGTACTCCGGCAGCGGCTGACCAACTTCGTAGGCTCCGAGATCCGGGGCCCGGCCGGCAAACCCGTCGTTCACGTTGGGAATCCTCACTCCCGCATCGACAGCCTTGCTGCCGGCCTTCAATTTGAAATTCAGATCGGGAGCTGCGTAAGGCTTGCCGTAGTTGCCGGCCGCCGGCGGCGGGTTCGGCGGTTGAAGGCTTTCGAAGATGTCATAGTCGATTTCGATGCCGTGCGTCTCGTGGCCAGTGGTGGCTGCCAGTTCCGCGAGCGTCTTGAACCGCTGCGGCTGCGCCTGTGCGTAGTCGGTAAGCACCGGAGGTTTCGCACCGATCCAGGTGTAGTTCTGCTCGACCCCTTTGTTCGGTCGAAATCCGTCGTAGTCGTAGGTCGAGTAGGTCGTCGGCCCACCGAGTGATGCGATGCCGCTCTGCCGATCGGTGCCGAGAAACAGGTTGTTCGCGAAATGGGCGTTCGACACCTGCTGGTTCGTGCTGTCTTCCGCGATGATCGTGTTGTGGTAGACGATCACGCCGGCCGGATTGCTGAACTTCAATGCGACAGGCGTGTTGTAGACGACGTTGCGGATGTAGTACGCGGGTCCACCGAAAATCGGCTGCGCGCTCAGGCCCGTATGCGCGGCGTTGAGGCCGCGATTGCGCATGATGCGGATGTTGTGCACCCCGCCGTCCCCTTCGATGAAGTCGTCGCCGGTGACATAAATGTCATTGTTGTAGATGTCGATCGCGACCGCCCAGTCCTTGCGATTGGGATCGGGTACACCGTGTGTCGAAATCGTGATGCCGTCATGAAAGAATGCGACGGCGTTGTGTGCGATCGTGTGGCCCGAGCCGTACACCTTGATCGCGTAGTAACTGTTAATCGGATGCGCGCCATAGATACCGGGACTCGCCCAGCCTAGCGTGCGATAGTGATCGTCGCGGCCGATGAAGACGTTGTCGACGAGATAGAAGCCCGTCGATCCCGCGAACTGAGTCTCGATGCCGATCCCGACACTCTCGAAGCGGCAGTTCCTGACCGCGAGCCCGACCGCGCCTGCGACATCTTTGACGCCGGCCCAGAAGGCCACTTCGGTGTTGCGAAAGGTGATGCCTTCAAAGATGTGGTACGCCGATCCCATCACGTCGAACAATCGGAACGCGCCGTCGCCGTCGAAGATCACCTCGCCGTCCCCGGCCGATTGGATCGCGATCGGTTTCTCCGCGGTGCCCTTCGCGGTCAGCAGATAGGTACCGTCGAACGTCAGGCCGTACGGATCGACGTAGTTGTGCCGATCGCCCTTGTACAGACCGGCATGAACGAGAAACGTATCGCCAGGCTCCGCCTTGTGGAGCGCGACAACGTTCCAGTCGCCGGTGCCGACATAGCCGTTGTAGGCAGCCATCAGGCCGGTGAAGTTCGGAGTCTCCTTGGGTCGATTCGCCGGCCAGGTCAAGGGATAGACGTGGAACGTGCGCCCACCGGTCGCGCCCTTCGGCTCCGCGCGCGTGCGCACCCTCGCGTTCTGGACCGCCGTTCCCGACACGCCGTCCGGATCCTTCATCGTCAAACGAACCTCGTATTCGGTATCGGGCTGAAGGTCGAGGATGCTTCCGGCAAAACGGTCGGGGACCGTGTACGGCGCGCGCATGATCCGCTCGCCGCCCATCCGAAGCAGCGGCATGGCGTTCTTCCACGCTGTCTGGCCTGAGGGCCGATAGCTGACCTCCACGGTCGCGTTGCGATTCTCGTCGCCGGTGATGTCCCACTCGAATCCGAGGCAGATCAACGTCGCTGGCTCGATGACGAACTGGCCGGCCGTTACGGCGTGCGTTGCCCGCGCAGTTGGCGTGACGACGGCCAGCGCGAGCACGACGAGGATAGTTTTCATCGAGAGATCCTCCGGCACGGCCGTCAAGACGTTCGGCGCGCGCGGGTCGAACGCAAAGGCGCCGGCGTCGGACCGCTGGCGGCACTCAACAATCGGCGTTTGGCGACTGCGAGGTAGAAGTTTGATACATCTACGCCGACGGAGCGACGTCCAAGAAGTTGCGCGGCAACTAATGTCGTACCCGATCCGACAAATGGATCAAGCACGCGATCGCCCTCGACCGTGGATAACGCGATGCAGCGCGCTGGTAACATTGTTGGGAACTGCGCTCCGTGACCGTCCATTCCCGTCGCCGTCGAGAAGTGCCAGACGTCGGTGAGTTTCTCGGCCTCGTAGCGAGGATTGCGCCCACCCAGCGATTCGGGCAAATCGAGGAATGCTTTCTTGTTGAACGTCGGGCTCCGTTGCTTCGATACGTGGATGACGTACTCGACCTCGCGCGTGGCGCGTGTTTCGACCGTTTCCGGCAACGACCCATTCTTCTTCCAGGAGATGACACTCTTCACGTAGTACCCGATTCTCGACAGTCGAGTCGCGACCCGGCCGGGAATCCCACACTGCTCGCCGTCTTTCAGATATGCGTGCCCCGCGCTGTAACGACGACACGCGTAGTCTCCCCACCCCCGGGTTTCATTGCCGCGCATGGCGTTGAGCGTCTCTGAAGCGTTACTGCGAATCTGCGTTCGTGTGTTGAACACATCCATCAGGTTCCAGAAGATGGACCCTTGATTTCGCAGGACGCGTTTCAGCAAGTACAGGATCTCGACTGTATGTCGAATGAACCCTTCCGGCGTTTGTTCATGACCAAGAGGACATTCTTCACCGTCAGCCCACGTGTGGGCGAAGTGTTCCTCGTAGAGGCGGGTTCCCCAATACGGGGTCGACGTCACAATGCATTGAACGGAGGCGTCGGGGAATGTCGGAATCAGGTCAGCAGCGTTACCCTGAATCAGCTCGTGATCGCCAACCGTCGAGCACTGTCCGGACCGATTGGGCTTCGGCTTCGTGGTGGCCTGCGCGATCAGGTACGGGGGAATCTGGCTCCGCGGTACGAACGTCTCGGCGAATGCGTCTTGATCGAGCAAGAGGAGCACCTGCTCCAATGTCACTCGACCGCCGGCCCACTTCGGAATCACCTGTCGCACAAATGATTCGCTCATCCCGACGAGCGGCGCGACGAGATCGATGTCGAAAGAAAGCGCGAGGTCCGACTCGCGGTAATCGCGCCGCAGTGATGCCACGGGAGACCGTGGGTGAATGTCTCTCATGCTCCGACGCCTGCTCTCCGCCCGGCGCCGCATCAGATTACACCACGGCAATGTGCCCGCGGAACGGTGTAAGCTAGGCAGCCTTGAGAATGACAGCACAATGAAGCGGTACCACGACATCGTCGGTGACGGCGGGTCCCGCGTTCTGGAGCAAGTTGCCGAACAACGGGGCCGTATTGCAGACGGACTCGCCGGGGTGCGCCATCTGTTGGCGGTCGGTTCCGGCAAGGGAGGGGTCGGCAAGAGCACGTTGACCTTTCACCTCGCGACTGCGCTGCGGACTCGAGGACTGCGCATCGCGATCCTCGACGCCGACTTCAATGGTCCGTCACAGGCCCGCATGGCGGGGGTCCAGAATGCCACGTTCGTTCCCGGCCTCAACAAGGCTGCGCTCCCGCGAACAAGCAACGGAATCGGCATCTTTTCAATGGGATCGGTGATCCCCGAGCCGCAGGCGCTCGACTTCACCAGCACGACGGCTGGCGAGAGCCATACGTGGCGCGCCACCAGAGAATTCGCACTCCTGGGCGAAATCCTCGGATCGTTCGAGTGGGGAACGCTCGATGTCTTGATGTTCGATCTGCCGCCGGGAGCTGAGCGCACGGTCCAGTACGCCGACTTTCTCGGGCCTAACGCTTCGTTCCTCCTCGTGACAATTCCCTCTGAAGTCTCACGTGGCGTTGTCGCGCGCTCAATCGCGGCGCTTTCGAATCGTCGCAATCGCGTGCTCGGTTTCGTCGAGAACATGAGCGGCTACTACTGTCGCGACTGTAACGCGATCAAGCCGCTGTTTTTCTCGACCGGATCGTCCAGCTTGGACATCCCCTGCCTCGGGGTGGTTCCATTCGATCCCGAGCTCGCGCGCCACTGCGATCGAGGAATCCCTCTCACAGATCTGCCCGCGACACCCGCGGGCCGCGCCCTGGACGATGTGGCGCAGCAACTTCTCGACACGCTTGAACTGACTCCGGAGTCTCCACGATGAAGTTCCTTTGCGTCCCCTGCGATAGCCCGATGAAGCTGCAAACTGTCGGGCCGCCCGAGAAGGGCTCGCTGTCGGTCGTCTATTCGTGTCCTGAGTGCGGCTACGAAATGGCGATGCTCACGAATGCGTACGAAACGCAGGTCGTCCAGTCTCTCGGCGTTCGAATCGGCCCCGCCGACGCTTCAGCGAAGGCGGGTGGCTGCCCATTCTCCGGGATGATTCCCGGCGACGAAGCGCGACCGCGACCTGACGAGCCGGCTCCAGTCCGCTGGACTGCCGACGCAGAGGCGCGACTGGCGAACATTCCGGAGTTCGTGCGACCGATGGCCAAGACCGGGATCGAGAGATTTGCCCGCGAGCGGGGGGCGCAGGAAATCGACGAACAGATCCTCGACGCCGCGCGCGAGTTCTTCGGGATGTAACGGTGGAAACTAACGGGTTCGCGCGCCCCTACGTCATCTCCTGGAACCTCACCTACCGCTGCAATCTCGCATGCGAGCATTGCTATCTCGACGCCGGCGGCGCGCCGCTCGTCGGCACGGAAAACTTTGCGGATCGCAGCGAGCTCGGGACTGAGGAATGCTTCGGGGTCATCGACGAGATTGCCGAGTTCGCGCCTGAATGCGTCACCATCCTGACGGGAGGCGAGCCGCTCTTACGACGCGACATTCTCGAGATCGTGAAGCGCGCGGCCGAGCGCGGACTCTGGGTCGTCGTCGGCACCAACGGCGTAAAGATCACGGAGAACGTCGCCCGACGGCTTGCCGAGGCCGGCGCACGCGGCCTGTCGCTCTCTCTCGATGCCCTTGATCCCGATCGTCATGATCACTTCAGGAAAGTGCGGGGCGCGTGGACAAACACGGTGCAGGGGGCGGAGATCCTCAATCGCGCAGGACTTCCCTTCATCGTGCAGACGACGGCGGGCTCGCACAATCTCGGCGAGCTCGAAGCGATCGCGGATTTCGCGTATGAGCGCCTCGCCGCAAAAGTCTGGAATCTCTATTTCCTTGTGCCAACCGGACGCGGCCAGTTCGTTTCCGACATCACCCCCGCGCAGTACGATCACGTTCTCGCCTCGCTCTACCGAATTCAGCAGAAGTACAACCGCCGGATGCTGGTGAACGCAAAGTGCGCTCCCCATTACATCAAGACCGTGTTGGAGAACCAGACCGAGCCGGTGTCGACAGATGGCGAATCCGCCGGGTGGCCAGGTCAATCGGCGATCAGGACCTACGCCGGCGGCGCGGGCGGCTGTCCGGCGGGAACGCACTACATGGGGATCCGTCCGAACGGTGATGTCACACCATGCCCGTATCTCCCGGTGTTCGCAGGGACGCTCCGCAAATCGACTCTCGCCGACCTGTGGACATCGTCGGAGCTGTTTCGCGGTATTCGCCTTCGAACATCGCTCGGAGGGCGATGCGGCGAATGCGAGATGAATGCTCACTGCGGCGGGTGCCGCGCGCGCGCGTACGGAATGACCGGCGATTTGATGGCGGAGGATCCGCTGTGCACTCACGTGCCAGGAAAGTTCGTCGCTTCTCCTTTACTCGGTGGGCAAAAGCCGACCGCTGCGACTTCGACGATTCAATACGGAATTGACGCGTCCGCGACGATCGCTTGGGATGATGCCGCCGCCGACCGAATGAAGAAGATTCCCGCGTTCGTTCGGGGGATGGTCGTCAAGGCGGTCGAGGACTCGTGCCGCAAGAACGGCATCGCGCGCGTCACCGTTGAGGAGCTCGAAAAAATCCGCGCGCGGATGCCGACGCCAAAGTTCTTTGGGAGGTCGCCGGGCTAGGAAGTTACGCCGGGAAGCGCTGATGAAAGTCCGATTAGACCTCCTGTTCTTTGACATTACATCATGATGTGCTTACACTAGCCGGTATGGTCCGCACACAGATTCAGCTGACCGATCGGCAGGCGCGGCAACTGCGGGCGCAGGCCCGCGAACGTGGGCTGTCGCTTGCCGAAGTGATCCGGCGCTACGTCGAGAAAGGCCTTGCCGACGAAGCCTCCGATCGCTCAGCGCTGTACGAGCGGGCATCGCATCTCGTCGGACGCTTCCGTGATACTCGAGACGCGCGCGACGTGTCGACCAGACACGATCGATATCTCGACGAAGCATTCGAGTGAATACGGTCTTTGCCGACACCTCTGGACTGCTCGCGCTGCTTAACGCGAAGGATGAGAATCACGACCGGGCGGGGCGCGCCTTCGGTAATCTTCGCGCCCGGAAGGCGTCGCTCCTGACGACGTCGTTCGTCCTGGTTGAGACGTATGCGCTGATCGGTCGGCGTCTAGGTCTCGATGCGCTCCGGAGTTTCCGCACCGAGTTCGCGCCTCTCGTTGATATCGTCTGGGTCGACGAGGCGCTGCACAACGCCGGACTCGACCTGTTGCTCGAACGGCGCAAGCGGAGCCTGAGTCTCGTCGATGCAGTTTCGTTCGTCGCCATGCGGCAGGCCGACCTCGACGAGGCTTTCGCGTTCGATCCGCATTTTGAGCAGGAGGGATTCTCCACCGTCGTCGAGTGACGTGCTCAGCGCCAAGCGTCACCGAAAACTCAGTGGCAATGCCGTCAGCGACTGCACGCGGTACAGGAACCAGAGTGCCAACACATATTCCTACGCCAACCGTGATCGAGGCTGCTGGAAATCTGCCGAAGCGAATCGAGGAATTTGCCGGCCGAGTCAACTCCGGTCATGCGGCGGTCAGTGTGGCGCGCATGGTTTCACCCGCCGGCTGGGAAGAACCAGGACAGCGGCCGGATTTTGAGGAGATTACTGTCGTCCTGCGCGGAGCGTTACGAGTGGAACACGAAGGCGGAGCCCTGATGGTGCGCGCCGGCGAAGCGGTCGTGACACATCCAGGCGAGTGGGTTCGCTACAGCACCCCAGAACCGGACGGCGCTGAGTACGTCGCCGTTTGTCTGCCCGCCTTCTCACCGGAAACGGTCCGACGTGACGCGTGAGGGTTTGCCAGCGACTGGTCGCGCGCGCAGCGGATTGCTCGTGCCGCTGTTCCGTTCGACGAGGCCGCGACGTCCCGGCGGCTAATACCTCGCTCCGCGGGCATCATCAGCGCCGGGACGAGTTTGTCTGAACCCTGTGTCAGGGCCAATGTCGGAGTGACCACGCGGCTTCCACGAGGTGAACCATGTGTGGCCGTGCGCCTTTCCCCGACGTTGTTGCCAGATGAAGAACGGAACCCACAGCGCCACAAACAGCGCGATCGCGACAACCACGGCGGTCCAAAAATCCATAGCTCAGCTCCTCCTGAAATGGATATCAGGATGCAAGCCATGGACCTTCGGGCTTAACGGAAAGGATCAGGTGCGCTTTGCTCTTGGACCTTGTCGGCGATCCACTTCTGGAACTCTTCCGCGCTCACCACGGTGACAAATCCGCGCATCTTGGCATGACCTAAACCGCAGAGCTGCGCGCACGCGATCTCGTACTGAAATTCCGCGTTCGCCGTCCGCGTGCGCATCTCCGCGGTCGTGAGATTGGGGGTGAACCAGATGGGAATGGTAAGGCCCGGCACGGCATCCTGTTTCACACGGAACTCCGGCACCCCGAAGCTATGGATGACGTCCTTGCTCCTGAGCCGCACGATCACCGGCTTGTTGACTGGCAGATAGAGCTGATTGAGCGTCGTGACGTCGTCTTTCGCTGCCGGATCGTCGCGATCAATTGCGAGGGGGTTCGACTGGAGATCGAGCAGCTTGATGTCGCTCTTGCCGAATTTCCCGTCCGGGCCGGCATAGTGAATGTTCCAGGCGAACTGCTCGCCGGTGACTTCAACGACCAGCGCCTCACTCTCGGACGGAAGGTGATCGACTCTCGCGGCCCAGAGAGGAATCGAGAAGCCGACGAGCAGAATCGCTTCGATCACCGCGATCGCGATCTCGGCATAATTCGATGCATGCGATCGCACACCGGTGTAATTCGCAACCGGTTGCCGTGACCGCCGGAAACGGATCAGGCAGTAGACGAAAAACCCGCCCCACCCGACGAAGAGGACGAGCATGAAAATGTGAATCCAGCCAATCAGATTATCGATCTGCGAGCCGTTCGCCGCGGCAAGCGCCGGCAGTCCCATCCACTCAGTCATGATGGTCGCGACCCTCTTTGGAGCTCCGACCATTCGAGGTCGAGCTCGATATCAGCGTTTTCCCTTGCGCGTTTGCGGAGATAGAAAAAGAAGTACGCGAAGGCCCCCTGCACCACGAGTAAAACACCCAGCATTACCAGGACGCCAAGCTTCGCGCCGTCGATCAATGACGATTCCTGCGCCCCGAAGCACATCGGACACGCGAACAGGCTGGTGCCGCCGACCATGAAGACGGCCGCCAACGTTGCGACGGTGCGTCTAATGATGTTCATCGCAGCGACCTGGTCTTACGCAAAAACCACGAGTCGTAGACGACAAGCCCGGCTGAAACGACAAACGATGCAACCGCCGCGAACAGGGTCGGAACCCCACCCCCACGCCCGTATTGGCCCAGACACCACACTCCGAAGATCACCGCGAGCAGGGCGGACAGCATGATCAACGCGGCATGGACCGACCTGAGGTTCATTGCGTGTGAATATAGAAGCCGTCGCTGTGCGTGAGAACGGGAAGCGCCAGAAGCACGATAAAGAAGAAGGCAGTTAACGCGAGCACCGCGTAAATCAGCTTCTTTTCGGAGATCAGGTGCATGAAGTAGCACGCCACCAGCGATCCTTTGATCGTGGCAACAAGCAGCGCCACGCTCACGGCAACCGGCACCGGAAGGTGATACCGGGACACCGCCACCGTGACGATGGTCAAGACCATCAGCACGACGAAAACGGTGATGTAGATCCTGACGTGTCTGTCGATATCAGCTGCGTGATCGGTTGTCGTCGATGCCTGCATAAGCCTACAGAAGATAAAGGGTCGGGAACAGGAAGATCCAGACCAGATCCACGAAATGCCAGAAGAGACCCGAGTACTCGACCCGATTGGTAAACCATTGCGGGTTGGTCTTCCACAGCTTCGCGCCAGGACCCCAGAAATACGCGTTCACTGCCATTCCACCCATCACATGGAGCATGTGCAGCCCCGTCAACGTGAAGTAAATGGCGAGGAAGTTGTTGGTGCTCGGGAAAAGATGGTCGTGGAACTTGTGGCTGTACTCGAAATACTTGACGACGAGAAAGACCCCGCCGAGCAGGATCGTCGCCCCCATGTAGAGCCGGAAGGTTCCGAAGCGGTGCCGCATCAGCGATGCCCACGCCATCACCATCGTGACCGACGACGTGATCAGGACGATCGTGTTGAACGTGGCCAGCGGAACGTTGAGGATCGTGTCCCCTTTCGGCCACTGCGGCGCACCGGTGCGGATCAGGATGTAGCTCGCAAACAGGGCACCAAACAGCATCACTTCCGACGCGAGGAAGAGCCAGATGCCGATCTTTCCATTGTTCAGACCGGTGTCGCGCCGTACCTCTACGGTGTACGGAATCTCCATTACGCCTCACACTGCGGTGAAAAGTCCTTGGCCGCGCCCGGAACGCTGTATTCGTAGGGCCCCCGATACGCCTGCGGAGCATGGACGAAATTTCCATGCGGCGGCGGGGATGGAGCCGACCATTCGATGGTCGTCGCCTGCCATGGATTGTCGTCGGTCTTCTCCCCGTTCCTGATGCTCCAAAAGAAATTGAAGATGAACGGAAGCTGGAAGACCGCAAGCATCCAGGCGCCCCAGGATGAAACAACGTTCAGGTGCAGTACCGGTTGCGCGAACTGATAGCTCTGACCGCCGTCAAACAGCCGCCGCGAAACGCCCGCCAACCCAACCCAGAACATCGGCATGAAGACGACGTTCATGCAGACGAATGAGCCGACAAAATGGATCTTCCCGAGGGTCTCGCTCATCCTCCGCCCGGTCGCCTTGGGAAACCAGTAATAGATCCCGGCAAACAGCGCGAAGATCGTTCCCGGAGCGACGACGTAGTGAAAGTGAGCGATGACGTAGTAGGTGTCGTGCAGTGGTATATCGGCGACATTCAAGCCAAGCGGCAGCCCGGTCAACCCACCGATGCCGAACATCGGGAGAAAACCGAGTGCGAAGAGCATCGGGGTGTTGAAGCGAATCGAGCCGCCCCAGAGCGAAATGATCAAAGATGTCAGGATGACGACGGACGGGATCGAAATGATCATCGTTGTCGTCTGGAAGAACGCCGCCATCGCCGTGCCCATGCCGGTCATGAACATGTGGTGCGCCCACACGACGAAGGACATGAACCCCAGGAAGACCAGCGAATACACCATCGACCGGTAGCCCCAGAGCGGCTTGCGCGTGTTATTCGAGATCACCTCGGCGACGATCCCCATCGCCGGAAGAATCAGGACGTACACTTCCGGATGCGCCAGGAACCAGAACAGGTGCTGCCACAGCAGAGGGTTGCCGCCGCCGGCATGATCGAGGACCTGACCGCTGACGACGAGCCCGCTCGGAAGGAAGAAGCTCGTGCCGGCGACGCGATCCATCAGCTGCATGACGCCGGCGGCCTCGAGCGGGGGGAACGCCAGGAGCAGAAGGAACGCAGTGACGAACTGCGCCCACACGAAGAACGGGAATCGCATGAACGTCAGCCCCTTTGCGCGGAGCTGAATCGTCGTGGCGATGAAGTTGATCGCGCCAAGCAAGGATGACGTGATCAGGAAGATCATTCCGATCAGCCACATCGTCTGGCCGGTCCCCGCAATGACCGCCAGCGGCGCGTAGGACGTCCATCCCGACTGAGCCGCTCCCCCGGGGACGAAGAAACTCACCAACATCGTCACGCCGCCGAGGAAGAAGCTCCAATAGCTCAACATATTGAGCTTGGGAAACGCCATGTCGGGAGCGCCGATCTGGAGTGGAAGCACGAAGTTTCCGAAGCCTCCGACGGCGAGGGGCACGACGCCGAGGAAGACCATGATCGTTCCGTGCATCGCGCCGAGCTCGTTGTAGAACTCAGGGAGCATCGACCCGCCCGGCATGCGCGACTCGCCGAACAACGCGCCGATGAGCGGAAGCGGAGCACCCGGATAGGCGAGCTGCCACCGCATGAGCATCATCAAGCAGAAGCCGAAGAAGAGGAACAGGAGACCTGTTACGCCGTACTGGATACCGATGACCTTATGGTCCGTGGAGAAGACGTACTTGCGCCAGAACCCGAGTTCCTCGTGATGCACGTCGTGCGAGACGTGTGCCCCGGGTGTGGCGACAGCGCCTGTCGGCTCACTCATGATGCGGCTATCCTCCGATCCTCCGGATCGTTACTTCGCGGCGAGGGCGAACTTGAGGTTCTGTGTCTTGGTCTCGTTGGCGGCAACCGTGACCGAGGCCGTCTGCGTCCCGAGCCGCTCGTGCCAGGCGGTGATCTCGTAGGTCCCCGGGTCGAGGCCAGAGATCGTGAACTTTCCGTCGGCGGCGGTCACCGAGTAGAAAGGATGGGTGAAGACACCGATATAGGCCTCCATCCAAGGGTGGACGTCGCACTTGATGCGGAAAATCGCTTCCGGCTTGTCGAACTTGGTGGTGGCTTCCTTACGGGTCGCAGGAAACGCCTGATTGAATGCCGGGTTGACCTTCGGAAGGGTGTGAATGTTGTGGAGGATCCCGTCAGAGTTGAGGATCTTGTACGGCTGACCAACCATGATCCCCATCGTGTGTGGCTTGTAGATGCAGCCATTCTGGTCGAGGACCACCGGAGTTGTCGGAGCGGGATATGTCTTGCCGGCGGGAACTCCCTTCGACACCCAGACGATGATGTTCCCCATCGTGTTGCCGCTGCCGAGCACCAGGGCTTCGTTCAGGACAGGTGATGTGTGCTTCTTCGCACACGCGGGGTCGGCATCCATCGCGAGCGGCTTCATCGCGGGAGGTTTCCCATCGAAAGTGACAGTGCCAGTGACGGTGGAAGCGGCAAACGCAACGCCTGGCGATATCGACAACGCAAGCAGTCCAGCCACGAACCCCAAGGTGTTCCCTGTCCAGCGCATCCTCGGCTCCTTGATCAACGTTTAGTTATCGCAAACTCGTCTCCACACCGTCGACTCATCCAACTGACTTCAGACGGGCCGACTCTACTACCTGACACGCCATTCGCGCAACCCCTTGCCCGCCTTCGTCAAGCCCCGGCGTCGAGTCTTCACGTGGAAAAAACGCGCGAAGGCAGGCGCGACTGACCGGATCAGCTCCGCCATTCACCGAACCGGGCGAGCGCGGGCTGACCGGCACCGTAAAGTAGGGGGTGCGGATATACTAATGAATCCGCGAAAGTCGATTTTCCCCATCTGTCCTCGACTACTCATTGTGTGCTGGTGACCTTTGGCGAACCTTAAGGATGACCTGGCGTCATTACGTATCGATCAGACGGCGCGCGCCGGCAGCAGCCGGCGCGGTTTCTGGATCATCGCGCTGATAGCGTTCATTGTCGTCGCCGCGGCCGGTTGGGCCTGGTCGACCCGCGTTGATGCCGTTGCCGTTAAGACGACGGTGGTGAAAGCGGAGTCGGGTGGCCCAGCCGCCGGCGCAGTACTGAACGCGTCGGGGTACGTGACCGCGCGTCGGCGGGCGACGGTGTCGTCGAAAGTGACGGGAAAAGTCCTTGAAGTTTTCGTCGAAGAAGGAAAGGCGGTTCGCAGGGGGCAGGTGCTCGCGAGGCTCGACGACTCACAGGTGCGCGCCTCGCTGAGCGTCGGCGAGGCACAGCTCGAGACCGCCCGCCGCGGTGCGGCCGAGGACGAGGCGAGGCTGCGCGAGGCGGAACTGACATTCGGACGGCGTGAGCAGCTGGTCAAGGAGCAGGTGATCAGCAAGGCGGAGCTCGATACCGCGCGCGCTGAAGTCGATTCGCTGCGGGCTCGCATCGCCGTCGCGCAACAACAGATTCGTGTCGCGGAAAGCATCGTCAGCCAGCGGCGGACCGATCTTGCCGACATGGAAGTACGCGCACCGTTCGATGGCGTCGCGATCTCGAAGGACGCGCAGCCCGGAGAAATGATCTCGCCGGTATCGGCCGGCGGTGGCTTCACGCGTACTGGTGTGGCGACGATTGTCGATATGTCGTCGCTCGAGATCGAAGTGGACGTGAACGAGAGCTACATCAATCGTGTGCACGCGGCAATGCCGGTCGAAGCGGTGCTGGACGCGTATCCGGACTGGCGAATTCCGGCGCACGTGATCGCCACGATTCCGTCAGCCGATCGCCAGAAAGCGACAGTCAAGGTGCGGATTGGGTTCGAGCAGCTCGACCCGCGCATCCTCCCGGACATGGGGGTCAAGGTTTCGTTTCTCAACGAGCGCCCGGCATCGGACGCAGCCGCGGCGCGACCGCGGCTGACGTTGCCAAAAGCGGCGATCCGTTCGGCCGACGGCCGGTCGATCGTGTTTGTGATGCACGACGATCGTGTCGAACGCCGCGCGGTGAGCGTCGGCTCGACGATTGGCGATTCGACAGAAGTGCTCTCGGGTGTCAACGCGGGCGATCGCGTGGTCGTGGACGGCCCGCAAACACTGAAAGACGGCGACAAGGTCAAGGTGCAATGATGACGAATTCTCTGGTGACGGTTCGCGATCTTCACAAGGTGTTTCAGCGCGGCGGTCAGCGTATCGATGTCCTGCAGGGTGTGAATCTCGATATTCCCGAGGGAGACTTTCTCGCCTTGATGGGTCCATCAGGCTCGGGCAAGACCACGCTCCTCAATCTCATCGGGGGCCTTGATACGCCGTCCGAAGGGTCAATCACGGTTGGCAGTGATCGCATCGACAAGCTGTCGGGCGCGCGGCTCTCAGCGTGGCGAGCACGGCACATCGGGTTCGTCTTTCAGCTGTACAACCTGCTGCCGGTGCTGACCGCCGCCCGCAATGTCGAGCTGCCGCTGCTGTTGACCAAGTTGTCGAAAGCCGACCGGCGCAAGCGTGTGCAGGTTGCCCTGTCGGTGGTCGGACTCGCGGAACGGATGCATCACTATCCGCGACAGCTGTCGGGCGGCCAGGAACAGCGCGTCGGCATTGCGCGCGCAATTGTGACCGACCCGACGCTGCTGCTCTGTGACGAGCCGACCGGCGACCTCGATCGCAAGTCAGGAGACGAAATCCTGGATCTGCTCCAGGCGCTCAATCGTGAGCAGGGAAAGACGATTGTCATGGTCACCCACGATCCGCACGCAGCGGCTCGCGCAAAGCGGACGCTGCATCTCGACAAGGGTGTTCTGGTGGCGCGCGCGGAGGCGGTCGCATGAGGTTTCTACCAATCGTCTGGCGCAATCTGCTGCGAAGGAAGTTCCGCACGTTCTTCACGATGGGCGCAATCTTCTTTGCGTTCCTGCTCTTTGGCGTGCTGATGGCCATCAAGTCCGCCTTCGGCATGGGTATCGAGATGGCCGGACAGGGGCGTCTGATGGTGATCGATAAAGTCTCGATCATCAATCCATTGCCGGCGTCATACGAACAACGGATCAAGCAAGTGGAGGGCGTCACCGACACGGCGCACGCCAACTGGTTCGGCGGGTACTACCAGGACGTCCGCAATCAGTTCGCGACGTTCGCGACGGATCCGGAAAGCTGGCTGCGCGTGTATTCGAAGGAGTACGAACTGCCTGACGAACAAAAGAAGGCGTGGATTGCCGATCGGACAGGCGTGATCGTCGGAGCGGATACCGCCAGGAAATACGGGTGGAGCGTCGGACAGCGCATACCGATTCAGGGCACGATTTACCGCCGGCCCGATGGTGGGCCCTGGGAGTTCACGATTGACGGCATCTACGACTCGAAACTCAAGGGTGCCGACAAGACGCAGGTACTCTTCAACTATCAGTACCTCAGGGAAACGATTCCTGAGAACAGCGGCTTCCGCGATCGGTATAACTGGTACGTTTTCACCATAGCGAATCCGGATCGTGCTCCGGAAATCGCGGCGAAAATCGACGCCATGTTCGCAAACTCGCCCAACGAGACAAAAACGAATACCGAGAAAGCGTTCGTCTCTGACTGGGCCAACCAGGTCGGCGACATCGGCAAGATCATGATGTGGATCGTCGCGATGGCGATGTTCACCATCCTGCTCGTCGCAGGCAACACGATGGCGCAGGCGATCCGCGAGCGGACCAACGAACTTGCTGTCCTCAAGACACTTGGATTTGGAGAGGGACGCATCCTCAGCCTCGTCCTGCTGGAATCAGTTTTTATCGCACTGGCGGGCGGCGGACTAGGCCTGGCGCTCTCCTACATCATGATCACCGTCGTTGGCGATCCGACGCACGGGCTGTTGCCGCAGTTCTACTTCCCCACCGCCCAGGTCATCGTCGGGGCGCTCCTCGTCCTCGTGCTTGGCCTCGCGTCCGGCTTCCTGCCTGCGTGGCAGGCCAGCCGGTTACGCATCGTGGACGCACTCAGGAGGAACTAGTGCTCTCCCAAATCATCGCGGTCACTGGCGTCAACATCCGATCCATTCCCGCACGGCTCGGCTCGTCAACCGTTGCGGTCATCGGCATCGCCGGGGTCGTCCTCGTTTTCGTTGCCGTTCTGTCGATCGCTGAAGGCGTCAACGCGACGATGAAGGCATCCGGTGATCCCAATCTCGTGCTGATTCTGCGCGCCGGGAGCGATACCGAAATGACGAGCGGATTCGGCGGCGACTCCGTGCGCGTCATTCAGGACGCGCCAGGCATCGCCCGCGACGAATCCGGCACGCCACTCACCTCCCCCGAACTCTTCGTGGTCGTCGACCATCCGTTGAAGCGATCGGGCAGCGCTGCGAACGTGCCGCTTCGCGGCGTTTCGCCGGAAGCTTTCAAAGTGCACAACCGGCTCAAGATTGTCGACGGACGCAACCTCGAATTCGGCAAGAACGAGATCATCGCCGGCCGGGCGGCGGCGAGCCAGTTCGTCAATCTGAATGTCGGGACGACGCTGAAGTGGGGCGAAAGCACATGGACGCTGGTTGGAATCTTCGACGACGGGGGCTCGGTGTCGGAATCCGAGTTGTGGTGCGACGTCAAGGTCCTGCAGCCCGCGTATCGGCGGGGCAACAGCTATCAATCGGTGTATGCGCGCATCACGTCACCGGACTCCTATCAGCAATTGAAGGACTCGCTCACATCAAATCCACAGCTCACCGTGACGCCGATGCGGGCCTCTGAATATTACGGAAGCCAGACGGAAGTCCTGCAGGGAATCATCCGGACGATCGGAGGAATCATCGCCGTTCTGATGGGGATCGGTGCTGTATTTGGGGCGGTAATCACCATGTACACCGCCGTCGCGAGCCGGACTCGCGAAATCGCAACCCTCCGGGCCCTTGGATTTGGCAGTATCCCGGTCGTCGTCTCGGTGCTTGCCGAGGCGATTCTGCTCGGCATCGTCGGCGGCGTGATCGGCGGCGCGATTGCGTGGCTCGCGTTCGATGGCTATCAAACAGCAACGATGAATTTTCAGTCGTTCAGCCAAATCGCATTTTCATTCGCGGTGACACCGCAGCTGCTCCTCACGGCCCTCGTAATTTCTCTCGTCATGGGAACGGCCGGTGGTCTTCTTCCCGCGATTCGGGCCGCATCTCTACCCGTTGTCACAGCACTTCGGGAACTCTGATCAGGCCGGCCCGGCGCTTCTGCCGGGCCGTTTTTTCGTCCGTAGTGAATCCCGACAACCAGCGACGTCGCGAAGTACGCTTCCAAGTCACAGCTCATCAGCCAACCTCGTCGCTTCGACGAACCCCGTTTCCGCTGGCTGTGATCTAACACCCCTGTTTTCCAAGCTTTAGGACCAAGTCAGCCATGTGCTTCACACCAGAGATCGGGCCGCATGACTGATCGGTACACGTGTTGCTCCTGCATCCCACACTGGCAATAGAAAGTCGTTTCTAGTCTTCTGGGGGGCCCATGCGCATCGACGACGTGCTGCAGCGGATTCAGGGGGAATACGTAGAAATGCCTGGACTTCGACTGACACCCGCGCAAGCCCAGCGACTTTGGGGTCTGGAACGCGATGTTTGCGATGCGTTGCTTGGCGCGCTCGTGGACGCGAAGTTCCTCGCGCAGACGCGCGACGGCGCTTACGTTCGATTGGAAGGAGCTAGACCCGGTCCTATTCCAAATGTTCGTCACGGTCAGAAGCTGGCCGTGGCCTGAGTTGCACCCACCGCTGCCGGCAGTGGCTGACTACCTGCCTCGTCAGCCGAAGATGCCGGCTCGTATCCTCGCTCCCGGGCGGCTGTCGCCCGCGGCCAGGTTTGTCGAAGGTTGAGGGTTTCGGCCCCCAGCCTTCGACATCACATCAGGGCAGGTCACCCAGCGCAGTAAAGACTTCCTCGTTCTTTGGTAATTCGGGAATCGCGTAGACCTTTGACCAGGCAATGCGGCCGTTCTTGTCGACCACGAAGATTGCCCGCTCCGAAAATCCTTCCTTCTCCCTGAATACGCCGTACTTCTTCGCCACGTCTCCGTGCGGATGAAAGTCGCTGAGCAGATCGTAGGAAATCGTGTCGAGTGTCTTGGCCCATGCCGCCTTCGCCGGCTGCGCGTCGATGCTGATCCCAAGCACCGCTGCTCCAGCCTTTTCGAAGTCCGCCAGATCGGATTCGTAGCTACGCATCTGGTTCGCGCAAACCGGGGTAAAAGCGAGCGGATGAAACGCGAGGACGACGTTCTTCTTGCCGCGAAAATCTGAAAGCTTCACCGTGCCGCCTTTGTGACTGCGAAGCTCGAAGTCAGGCGCCTCTTGACCAACGGTCAGCATCCTTCAACCCTTTCCTTTTCCCTTTTGCCTTTTCTCTTTTCCCTTTATCGCAAGGTATCGATGGCGGTGATGCGGGCAATCCGCCATGTGCCGTCGGTCCTGGTCATGACAAGGGCGTACTCCCGCGCATCCAAAGATTCTTCGCCAGTCGAGATGCTCCGGCGCGCGAAGCTGGCCGTCAGTAAGACGTCCGCGGTGGTAGCGCCAGGTGTCATTTCCATGGTGATGTCGTCGAGATCCATACGAAAGGCCGCAGTACGCGGCTGCAGCCGCGCCACCATGCCCATAATGGTCTCGCGACCGGTGATTGGCGCTGCCCCTTCCCCAAGCTCGACGATGGCATCCTCAGTGAAATAACCGCCGATCTGCGCCGCGTGCAGCGCGACGCCGATCCCGTCCTTCGTGCTGGTGTTTACCTCGTTACGAAGCGCGTCGAGCCGGCTTCGAATCTCACGTTCGTTGGGAGTCTCGCGGGTCCGCCAGGCAAAGACGCCGGCCGCCACGAGGACGACGAGGATGGCGGCGGAGACGGCGAACCGTCGCGTCAAAAAATCACCCTGCCGAGAATGCGTGAGACGTCGACGCGCCCGAAATCGTGATCCGCGGCGCGCATTCCGCGATTGTCGCCGATGACGTAGTACTCCCGCGCGGTCAGTGTCACCTCCGCCACGTCCCAGTCCCGACGGTTCTTGACGTAGGGTTCGCTGAGCGGAGCGCCATTGACGTAAACCTGGCCGCGCTCGATGGCCAGGTGTTCTCCCGGCAAGCCGATGATTCGCTTCACGTACAGCACATGAGGACCGGCAAGTTTGATCCCGACGATGTCGCCGCGCGCGGGCTTACGATACCGATACGCAAGGCGATTCACAAGATGCAGCGAGCCGGATTGGTAGGTCGGCTCCATGCTGATGCCTTCAGCGCGGAGGGGAATCAAGACCCACTTGAAAATGATGAAACTCAGGGTCGCGAGAACGACAATGCGCACCGACGTGCGTCGCGGATCGTTGCCGAAGACAAGACGACGAATCAGGCTGGGGCGATTCAACGCTCAATGATCAATGTTCAATGCTCAATGTTCAATGGAATACTCGACCGTCATTGAACATTAAACATTGATCATTGAACATTACTGTTTTCGCGAATACGCGGCGTACGCATCGCTTCCCTGAGCGACAGGAATATAAATGATCGAAGGGCCCGTGCGCGCCCACGTGTAAACCGGGAAACCGTGCCACTCCCCGACCTGCCGAAATGTCGCAGGATCGAGCGGCGCGAGCGGGACGCTGCTGTACCAGCGCTGATTGTTGAATTCGACGTAGACGCCATTTGCCGGCGGCCGACCAACGCGCTTGCCGCGGGGGGCCGTTAATCGCCCGCCCGTTGCGACGCCACCGGAATCGGACAACGGTCCTGATTCGGGCTCGACACTCGGCGGCTCCGCCGGCGATTCGCTAACGATGGGAGAGGTCTCGACAAAGGGCGGACCGGCCGCCTGGATTCGCGGGGCAGGACTGAACGCGGTCGGGATCTCCACGCGAAGCGAAGGCACAGAGCTGCCCGTCGTCCCGGCCAAGTCGCCTGACCGCCGGCGTTCAAATGGACGCATCAATCCGCCGGCAACGGGCACGAAGACCACACTGTAAGGCTCGATCGTTGTCCGCGTATATAGCGGCACGCCTCGAAAGAAACCGCTCAGGACCATTTCATTGGAGAGAAAGTGAATGGATGGTCCCGCGGGATAGTAGTTGTTGCCGGCGAAGACGACCGGCTCGTTGGTCACGTACCACGCCTCGTTCTCCGCCGTGACCGAAGGCGGCGGCGTCGAATGCATCGTGATTTGCGCTACCGCGGGGGACGTCGCGGCAAGACCCAGAATCACGAGGAGGAAAACGTGTGGTGTCTTTCGCATGACATCCCCTCCCGTCTTGATGTTCCATGTCCAATGCTCAGGGTTCAATGAAGCTTTCATTGAGCATTGAACATTGATCATTGAACATTACTTCAAAAGCTTCTTCCGCCAGTAACGCGCTAACCCTTGCCACGAGTAGTCGAGCCGGCCAGCGCGATTGTATTGCTCGGCTTGCTGCTCGCCAACTGTGCGTTTGAGGTCGAGCAAGGCCTCGTCGACAAACGCCTGGAGACGCCCCTGCTCGTCGAGCGAGGTATCGGCTACGAGGCGCCGAACGATCGCGCTCCAGGTCTGGAGCCGTGCGGACAATTCCTGGAAATGGACCCTGGCACCGTGAAACGGGCCGAAGTGAGTCAGGAACAGCGTGTCGGGATCCCACGCGAGGATGCGATCCTCACTGTGACGCCAGGCGTCCAAATCGATATCGGGCGGCGGAGTCGGCGGCATGACGTAGCTGCCAGTCCCGCGACGGATCCCTGCGGTATCGCCGACAAAGGCGACGCGGCTCGAGGTATCGAAGTACGAAACATGGTGCGACGCATGGCCAGGCGTATACGCAACGTGCAGCTCGCGGCCGCTGGCAACGATGTGCTCGTCGCCCTTGAGCACCTTGACGCGACCGGGGGGCACCGGCACGAAGTCTCCCCACAGCCGATCCATGTCGGCACCGTAGAGGCGACCAGCGCTCGCCAGTAACTTTGACGGGTCGATCATGTGCGGCGCACCGCGCTCGTGCACGAAGACCTCAATTGCGGGATTTTCGCGGACAAGCGTCCCGGTCACGCCGGCATGATCGAGGTGAATGTGCGTCAGCAGAATCTGGCGAACGTCAGCGATGCCGATCCCCTTTCGCCGGAGTGCGGCCTTCAGGTTGTCCTGGGTGGTCGATGGTCCTGGATCGACGAGCGCGACACCGGCGGCGCCGTGGAGTACCGCTGTCGCAATGATTTCAGGACTGCCGAGAAAGTTGAGGTCGAGGTAGTCAAGCCCCGCAGCCAGCGTCTGCATAATTGAACTCCGATCTTATATCCGGGGAATATGAGTCGTCCCCGCAGCCCATCGTCTGCACTGCGAGGCACCTGCTGGTAAAATTGGCTTATCAGCCATGGCCGGAACTGACCGTCGGACCGACAGCGAAATACTGGAGCGGACCAAGCAGGAGACGAAAAAGCCCGACCTCTATAAGGTGGTGCTGCTGAACGACGATTACACGACCATGGAGTTCGTGGTCGAAGTACTGGAATCGATTTTTCACAAGCAGCCCGCGGAAGCATTTCGCATCATGATGATGGTGCACACGCAGGGCAAAGGGCTCTGCGGCGTGTATCCGTTTGAGGTCGCGGAAACGAAAGTGGACGCCGTCCTGGAATCGGCTCGCTCGCACGGGTTTCCGTTGCGTGCTGCGATGGAACCCGAGTAAAAGGGAAAAGCGGGAAAAGGGAAAAGGGAAAAGGGTTGTTCAGTCAAGCTTTAGAAATCGTTCTGACCGTTGCGTATCGCGAGGCAACCTCGCGGCGTCACACGCATTTGACGCTCGAGCATCTGTTGTACGCCCTGGCGCACGACCAGGATGGTGAACGGATCCTCGCGGCGTGTGGTGCGGATCTTCCGCAGCTCCGCCGCGATCTCGATAAATACCTCAAGGAATCAGTCGAGCAGTTCAGCCGTGGCCAACAGAAAGAGCCGGAGCAGACGCTGGCGTTCCGGCGTGTGCTGCAGACCGCCGTGCTGCATGTGCAGAGCGCCGGGCGGCAGGAAGTTCAATCAGGCGACGTGCTCGCGGCAACACTGCAGCAGAACAAGTCGTATGCGGCGCAGCTGCTGGCCGGTCAGGGCATCACGCGGCTCGACGTGCTCGAGTTCATCACGCACGGCATCAGCAAGGTGCCGTCGAGCGGCGGAAGCTCGGGCCCGGATCACGGCGGCGACGAGGCCGAAGCCGGACAGGGAGAGCGTGGCGGCGCAACGGCTCGCGATCCGCTGGCCGCGTATGCGTTGAATCTGACGGACCGCGCGCGTGCTGGTGAATTGGATCCGCTCATCGGGCGCAGCGAAGAGCTGCAGCGCACGATCGAGATCCTGTGTCGTCGACGCAAGAACAATCCCGTGTTCGTCGGTGATGCCGGTGTCGGTAAGACGGCGCTCGCCGAGGGACTGGCGACGCGCCTGCTGAGCGAAGACGTGCCCGACCTTCTCGAAGGCGCGGAGGTCTTCTCGCTCGATACCGGCGCGCTCCTCGCGGGCACGCGCTTCCGCGGCGACTTCGAGGAGCGGTTCAAGGCGGTGATCAGCTCGCTGGCGAAGCGGCCGATGCCGATCCTCTTCATCGATGAAATCCATTCGACCGTCGGCGCCGGCGCCACGACGGGTGGCACGATGGATCTCGCCACCCTCATCAAGCCGATCCTGACTGCAGGTCAGCTCCGCGTCGTTGGGTCGACCACGCACGAAGAGTTCAAGCACATCGAAAAGGATCGCGCGCTCGCCAGGCGGCTTCAAAAGATCACGATCGATGAGCCGTCAATTCCCGAGACCGTAAGAATCCTGCACGGTCTGCGCTCCCGATACGAAGGCCACCACGCCGTGCATTACACCGACGAGGCGCTTGAAGCGGCGGCCAAGCTGGCGGCGCGGCATCTCCGCGATTACAAGCTGCCCGATAGCGCTATCGATTTGATCGATGAAGCGGGCGCAAAGATGCGTCTCCGCACCAGCTCGCCGCGCGGCGCACAGGCGAGCGCCAAAACGGTCGTCGAGATTGGTGTCGAACAGATGGAGGAGGTCGTCGCGCGAATGGCGCGGATTCCGGCCAAACAGGCATCCTCCTCCGACAAGGATCGACTCAAGGGCCTTGAAGAGTCGCTCGGTCGCGTTGTCTTTGGTCAGTCGGAGGCAGTGCGGACGGTTGCTCGTGCGATCAAGCGCTCGCGCGCCGGTCTGGGTCAACCGGATCGACCGGCGGGATGCTTTCTGTTTACCGGTCCTACCGGCGTCGGCAAGACAGAACTCGCCAAGCAGCTCGCGCTGCATCTCGGCAATGAGTTCATGCGCTACGACATGAGCGAGTACATGGAGAAGCATGCGGTCGCGCGGTTGATTGGCGCGCCGCCTGGATACGTCGGGTTCGAGCAGGGGGGGTTGCTCGTCGACGCCGTCCGGCAGCATCCGTATGCCGTGCTGCTTCTCGATGAAATCGAGAAAGCGCATCCCGACATTTTCAACATCCTTCTGCAGGTCATGGATCATGCGACGCTGACCGACAACAACGGCCGCAAGGCTGATTTCCGCCAGGTCGTCGTCATCATGACGTCCAATGCCGGATCGCGGGAACTGAGCAACGCGAGCATCGGTTTCTGGGAGTCCGGCGCATCAGCCCGAGCGGTCGACAGCCGCCAGAAGGCCGCGCAACAGCGATCGCGGCAGGCGATTGAAAAAGTTTTCAGCCCGGAGTTCCGCAATCGCCTCGACGCGATCGTCTCTTTCGATCCGTTGACGCCGGCGGTGATGGAAACGATCGTCGAGAAGTTCGTGCTCCAGCTCGAAGCACAGCTGGCCGAACGCCGGATCGCCATCACACTCGAGGCGGCAGCGCGTGCATGGCTGGCGGAAAAGGGGTACGACCCGGTGTATGGCGCGCGTCCGCTTGCACGGGTGATTCAGACGGACGTGCGCGATCCCCTGACCGACGAGATTCTGTTCGGTAAGCTTGAACACGGCGGCACAGTGACGATCGATCTCGTCGACGGTCACCTCGGCTTTGCGTTCTCGGAAACCGGGAAAGCAAGCGGATCGCACGGGTGAACTGGTGAGCACCAAAGGAGAAGAGATTCCCGTCAAGGTTGTCGATCGTCGATGGTGGGCGCGTGGTGACGACGGCGCCGCGCCCGCGGGCGAACGTTCGAGCAAACCAACTTACGTAGAGGAACTGGAGCGGCAGCTTGCGGAGAAGGACAAGACCGCGCAGGAGTACATCGCCAAATACCGCCAGGCGGCGAGCGAGTTCGAAGAGTCCCGACTCAGGCTGCGCCGGGAGATTTCAAAGGATATCGAGCGTGCCCGTCGTGAGGTGATTTCCGACCTGCTCGAGGTGCTCGACAACCTCGATCGGGCGATCGAAGCCGCCGGCAAAACGCCTCCTACCGACGCACTGCTCCAAGGTGTCGAAATGGTCCGTCGTCAGTTTCTTTCGAAACTGGAATCACTCGGCGTCAAACGCATTAACAGCGAAGGCGCGCATTTCGATCCGGTCAAGCACGAGGCGGTGAGTACGGTCCCGGCAGCAAAACCCGAAGACGATGGCCGCGTCGTGGGTATCATTCGCCACGGATACACCATTGGCGACGAAGTTCTTCGACCGGCATCAGTAGCCGTTGCGAAGGTGTGAGATATGCCTCTATTCGAATACGAATGTCGCGACTGCAATACGCCATTTGAAGCATTTGTGACGGCGGATCGCGCGGCCAGGTGCCCATCCTGCGAGGGCACCAATCTCAGGAAGCTGCTGTCGCGCCTCGGCATGGTGGGCGCCGCCTCACCTCGCTCCGAGGGGTGCGCGATGCCGTCGTCACCCATGTGCGGCGGAGGCCGATGCGGCTGCGCGGAGTGAGAACCGCCCTGCCGGTTTTCCAACTCAAGATTCTCCTGTTC
>Ga0207701_10000335_pt1 | contig 48327 bp, 43 predicted proteins | sample KBSSwiSSwithPhiX_FD_184294 | JGI IMG/M metagenome (GOLD analysis project Ga0207701, IMG submission 184294) | Switchgrass rhizosphere bulk soil microbial communities from Kellogg Biological Station, Michigan, USA, with PhiX - S5 (SPAdes) (version 2) | ecosystem: Environmental > Terrestrial >... | reverse complement strand
GACGAGCCACGGAAATTTGCCACGGAGACGCGGAGAACTCGGAGAATTTCCCAGGGCTGCCGCGGGGGCACGGAGAGAATTCGCCACGGAGACGCGGAGAACTCGGAGGTCTTTCAGGGGCGCCGCGGAGGCACGGAGAGTATTCGCCACGGAGATGCGGAGGGCTCGGAGAATTTCCCAGGGCTGCCGCGGAGGCACGGAGAGAATTCGCCACGAAGGGCTCGGAGATTTTCAGGAGCTGCCACGGAGACGCGGAGAGCTCGATTGTCTCAGGAGCGGCGCTCCTCACGGCAACCGCCAGCGGGACACGCGGGACACTCAAGTTGAGTTCTCCGCGTCTCCGTGGCTAGAAATTCTCCGTGCTCTCCGCGGCGAGACTTCGCGGCGGCGGCGCGCTACGCGCCGCGGACGATGGGCGGAGCTGCCATCCAGCCGCGGCTGCCGTAGTCGAGCATCAGCATCGTCAGCAGGATGATCAGCCAGAACACGCCGGCGCCGACGACCACCCACGTCAGCTTCGAGCTGTACTTCACGTGCATGAAGAACAGGATGACGAAGGTTGCCTTCACCAGCGCGATCGCGATAGCAACGATGATGTTGAGGTTGCCGAGATCGACGTAGGCCGCCGCGACGGTGATGATGGTCAGCGCCATCAGGATCCCGAAGATCCCGAAGTACAGGCTCCGCGGCAGGATGTGGTCGTGTTCCGTGGCGAGCTCGGCGATCTCGTGTTTAGCCATGGCGATGGACGAGGTACAAGAGCGGGAACAGGAAAATCCAGACGATGTCGACGAAGTGCCAGTAGAGGCCGAAGAGCTCGACCGGGACGTGCCACTCCTTCGTGAACGCCCCCTTGATCGCCATCCGGAGAATGACTGCGAGGATGCCGATGCCGATGATCATGTGCAGGGCGTGCATGCCCGTCAGCGCGAAGTACAGGACCATGAAGATCCGGACCTGCGAGGCGATGGGCGCCAGGTGCTCGCTCTGCGACACATCGAAGAAGCCGGCGGCCGGGAACAGCGTGATCATCGTGCCGTCCGGCAGGTGATGGCCGACGATCTTCACTTTGTATTCGAAGTATTTGATGACGAGGAACGTCAACCCCAGCACGCCAGTGGCGATCAGCAGGGCCACCGTCTGGGTCTTCCTGCCTTCCTGCGCCGCATGGACCGCCAGCGCGACAGTCAGCGACGAGCCGATCAGCACGACCGTGTTGATGCCGCCGAGCGTGATGTCCAGCTCCTCGCTGGCAGCGGCGAAGCCCTGGAAGTACCACATCCGGTAGACCATGTAGGCCGCAAACATCCCGCCAAAGAACATGATTTCCGTGACGAGGAACACCCACATCCCGAGGGTCGCAGCCTCTTTCTGCTGCGCCATCGTGTCGAAGTGATGCTGCTGCCGCGGCGAGGCGTGGTCGTGCAGGCTCTGCGTCAGGACCGCTTCAGGCAACCTTGACCTCCTCCGGGTGGCCGTACGCGTGCGTGGCCTCGGTGACGACCGGCGTGCGGTCGAAGTTGAATGTGGGCGGGGGGGACGTCGTCTCCCACTCCAGGCCCTTCGAGCCCCACGGGTTGTTCCCCGCCGGCTTCCCGTAGAACCAGGCCCACGTCAGGTAGATCATCGGCAGCAGGTAGCCGAATCCCAGAATGCTCGCGCCAGCCGACGACATCACGTTGAAGAACTGGAACTCGGGCGGATACATCGCATAGCGGCGCGGCATCCCGAGATATCCGACGATGAACTGCGGGAAGAACGTCAGGTTGAAGCCGACGAACACGATGAGCGCGCTCAGCTTCGCCCAGCCCTCCGGATACAGCTTGCCGGTGATCTTCGGCCACCAGAAGTGCAGCCCGCCCAGATACGCCATCAGAGTGCCGCCCACCATGATGTAGTGGAAGTGCGCGACGACGAAGTACGTGTCGGTCAGGTGAATGTCCAGTCCGATGGCCGCCAGGAACAGGCCCGTCAGGCCGCCAATGAGGAACAGCCCGAGGAACCCGAACGCGTAGAGCGTCGGGGTGTCGTAGGAGATCGAGCCCTTGTAGAGGGTCGCGGTCCAGTTGAACGTCTTGACTGCGGAGGGCACGCCGACCAGATACGTGATGATCGAGAAGACCAGTCCGGCATACACCGTCTGGCCCGCGACGAACATGTGGTGGCCCCACACAAGGAAGCCGATGATCGCGATGGCCAGGCTCGAGAAGGCCACGAAGCTGTAGCCGAACACGTTCTTGCGGGCGCCCGAGGCCACGAGCTCCGACATCACGCCCATGCCGGGCAGCACCATGATGTAGACCGCCGGGTGCGAGTAGAACCAGAACAGGTGCTGAAACAGCACCGGGTCGCCGCCGATCGACGGATCGAAGATACCCACGCGCAGCACGCGCTCGAATGCCAGCAGCAGGACGGTAATTGCGACGACCGGCGTGCCGAGCACCATGATCAAGCTGGTCGCGTAGTGCGCCCACACGAACAGCGGGAGCCTGAACCATGTCATGCCGGGCGCGCGCATGCGGTGGATGGTGACGATGAAGTTCAGGCCCGTGAGGATCGACGAGAAGCCCGCGATGAAGACGCCCAGCCCAGCGGTCACGACCGGCGTGTTGCTGAAGCTCGTGCTGAATGGCGTGTAGAAGGTCCAGCCGGTGTCGACGCCGCCGAGCACGAGCGAGGCGAGCGCGAACAGGCCGGCCAGGATGTAGATGTACCAGCTCAGGAGGTTGATCCGCGGGAACGCCAGGTCCTTCGCGCCGATCATGATCGGGATCAGGAAGTTGCCGAGCGTCGCGGGAATCGACGGGATCAAGAAGAAGAACACCATGATCACGCCGTGCATCGTGAACATGCGGTTGTAGACGTCGGAGGTCATCAACGCGCCTTCCGGGCTCAGCAGCTGCAGCCGGATCAGCAGCGCGAAGAACCCGCCGAGAAAGAAGAAGGCGGTGATCGAGAACAGGTAGAGCAACCCGATCCGCTTGTGATCGGTCGTGAGCAGCCAGCTCTTGATACCCCGCTGCTCGTTCAGATAATGGCGGGCGGGCATGACCGCCGTCGCCGCATGGGATGTCGTCATGTCCGTACTCACTTCGGCGGTGCCGGCGCAGTCGGCGGCGGCGCTTGCGCGCCCGGCACCTGCTGCGACGAAGGCAGCGACTTGATGTATTCGGTGAGGGCGAGGAGCTGCTCCTCGCTGACTTGCCCCTGGAAGGTCGGCATGATGGGCGCGAAGCCCGCGACGACCTTCGCCGTGGGGTTGAGAATCGATTCGCGAACGTAGGCCGCGTCGGCGATCACCGTGTTGCCGCTCGCCAGGGAGACCGCGTGGCCGAACACGCCGTTCAGCAGCGGCCCGCGGCCCTGCGAGTCGGCGCGGTGGCACGTGATGCAGGCAAACTGCGAGAAGAGCTTCTCGCCGCGCTGGGCGAGGGTCCCTTCCGTCGCACCTCCGCCGAGCCAGGCCTCGTACTCGTTCTGCGGCATCACGACGACGCGTCCGATCATGCCCGAGTGACGGGTGCCGCAGTATTCCGCGCAGAAGATGTGATACGTGCCCACATCGGTGGCGTTGAACCAGAGCTGGGTGTACCGGCCGGGGATGGCGTCGATTTTCGTGCGGAACGACGGGAAGTACAAGTCGTGCAGCACGTCTTCGGAGGTCAGAATGACGCGCACCGGCGTGTTGACGGGCACGTGCAGCTCGTTGATCTCGCGCTGCCCCTCGCGGTGCTGGAACTTCCACATCCACTGCTTGCCGACGGCGTAGATGTCGAGCGCTTCATCGGGCATGCGGGCGAGGGCGAAGTACACGCTCGCGCCCCAGACGAACATCACCATCGCGAGCACGAACGGGATTCCCGTCCAGATCAGCTCGAGCGCCAGGGACCCGTGAATCGGCTCGCCGACTCCATCAGGCGAGCGGCGGCGGAACCGGATTGCGAAAGCGATCACCAGCAGCGTGACCAGCACCGCGAAGAACCCGCTGGTGGCCACCATGAAGAAATACAGGTTGTCCACGCGTGCCGCCATCGTGGACGCCTGCTCGGGGAACAAGGGGATGGAAGGTTGCATGTGCTCTCGTAAGGTCCGATCGATCCAGTCGCGCGCGCTTCAGGCGTGCGCGTTGCGCGGGAGGGGCCCCCTCCGCTCCCGGCGCCGCATCAGAACGATGGCTCCCGCAATCAACCCAACCATCGCCACTCCGGCCGCGCGCACCGCAGTCATCACCGCCATGCTGTAACGGCCGCTCGACGGGTCGTAGTGAAAACACGCCAGCAGGACCTGGTCCACGGCAGTGCCAATCTTGTGATTCGACGCCTCGACCAGTGCCAGGCGCAGATCGCGCGGGCCGTACTCGATGCCGTAGAAGTAGTGCGACAGCCGGCCTTCAGGCGTCGCCACCATCACACCGCTCGCGTGGGCGAACTGCCCTGCCTTCGCGTTGTAGGCGTAGCGGAACCCGACTGCGCGGGTCAGCGCGGCGATCTCGTGGTCGGATCCGGTCAGGAAGTGCCATCCCGATTCCGAGCCGGGGCGCTTGTACCGTCCGAGGTACGCCGCTTTCTTCCGCCGCGCGCGCTCCGGCGTGTCGCGCGGATCAAAGCTCACGGTGACGACGTCGAACTCCTTGCCGATCGAGAAGTTCATCACGCCGAGGGCGCTGACCAGGCCGTTCAGCACTTCGGTGCACAACATCGGGCACTCGAAGTAGTTCAGGGTCAGGATCACCGGGCGCTTCCCGAAGTAGTCGCCCAGCGTCACCACGCGCCCATCCTCGTCCTTGAACTTCAGACCGAGCGGGACCTGGGTGTTCAGCTTCTGATCGAGCCCCACTTCCTGCAGCAGCTCGGGCATCTGGCCCGCGGGCGGCACGGCCGTACCCACGCGCTCGCCGGGCGCCGGCCCGAGGTCCTGGGCCTGCGCCGCGACGACGCCAAGAGCCAGCGTCGCAACCAGGATGAAGGTCGAAACACGCGTCATGGCGTCAGTGGCCGCCCTTGCCTTCAGGCTCCGAGGCCCGCGGCGTCTGCCCGGTGGGCACCGCCGGCTCGACTGGCGCAGCCGACCGATACGGCAGGCCCTTCTCCGCGAGCACGTCGATCGCCCGCTCGACCGGGATCCGCACGACGCCCGCATTCTTGTCCACCCACCCGTAGTGCTCGAGCACGCGGTCCTCGTCGCCGCGGAAAGCCTTGATGTCGTCGAACGGATAGGTCTGCAGCCGCGGCGTCGGCGGGAGCGGCCGCGCGAGGCCTGCGGCCAGCGGATACCTGCCCGCCTTTTCGCGGATCTCGCGCTGATCGAGGTACCTGTAGAGTCCGACACAAAGCGCCGCACACACAAACGTCGTAAGCGCCAGGAAAACGGCGAACTTGATGAGCGGGCCGATGTCGGCGTCCGCCGTTTCGTGGCCCAGCGTGGTGCTGTCGTGTTCGGTCATTCCCCTTCGTCCTTCGTCCCTCGTCCTTCGTCCCTCGTCCTTCGTCCTTCGTCAGTGCCCGCCCTCGAGCACCTCGGCCAGCTCCGGTTCTCCGAGCGGCAGCAGAGGCCGCGAGCCGAGCTGCCACAGGAACACCGCGATCCAGATGCCGCCAAGCGCGACCGGAGTCACGAAGTTGATCCAGCTGAGCGCGGGCGCGGTGTGTCCATCTCGCGGGCCCATCAGCCAGAACAGGTCCACGAACCGCATCCCGATGACGAAGATCGCGACGAGCGCCACCATGTGACTTCGCTTCAAGTCGCGATTCAGCAGGAGCACGAACGGCAGCGCGAAGTGACCGAGGATGAGGAGTGCGCTCAGGTAGACCCATGCGCCCTCGATCCTCGTGAGGTAGAACCCGATCTCCTCTGGCAGGTTCCCGGACCAGATGATCAGAAACTGCGAGAACTGGAAGTACGCCCACAGCATGACAAAGGTCAGCATCAGCTTGCCCAGGTCGTGCAGGTGGTTGGCGCGGAACACGCCGGCAAGCGGCGCCGTGCGCGCGAGCATCACCATCACCGTCAGCGTGAACGCCATCGACGCCAGGCCCTGGCCGCCGAGCATCAGGATGCCGTAGATCGTCGAGTACCAGTGCGGGTCGAGCGACATCAGCCAGTCGACCGAGGCGAAGAACAGGGTGATGCCGTAGAGCAGCAGTCCGCCGCCGCTCAGCCGCTGCATCCGGATCGCGAGCCCTTCATCGCCGGGCGCGGTGTCCTGCTGCCGCGACCACCCGGAGATCAGGTACGCAAGGCCGGTCCACAGCACGAAGTAGATGACGGCCCGGATGTAGAAGAACGACACGTTCAGGTACGGCGCCCGGTGCTGGAGGATCTCGTCGTTGGCGACCAGCTCCGGACGCGCCCACGGGTAGAGCTCCTTCACCCCGAATGCCACAGGCAGGAACGCGATCGCCATGAAGGGCAGGACGCGGCTCGACGCCTCGAACACGCGTCGGGTCACCACACCCCACTGCCCGCCGGACAGGTGGTGGATCATCATCCACGCGAGCGAGCCGAGCGAGACACCCCACCAGAAAAGGAACGCGATGAGCCAGGCGCGGAAGAACTGCTCGCGGCCGGCCGAGAACCCGACCGCGCACAGCCCGAGACCGACGACGCCCACGATCAGTGCGAGGCGCTGCAGGCTCGAGACGCGCGACGGCGCGGCGTAGGTGGATCCAGTCATCGCTCAGTGCTCTCCCGGCGTGCCGTGCGAGGCGGCCGGGCGCTCCCGGGTCTCCGGAGCGTCCAGCTCGCCGCGCTTGTCCCCGGGCACGTCGGCCAGCGTTGCCCGCTGGCTGTACTGCAGGGCGCGGATGTAGGAAATGATTGCCCAGCGGTCCTTCACGTCCACCTGGGCGCGGTAGTCCTGCATGGCGCCGAACCCGTTGCTGATCACGTCGAAGTAGTAGCCGGCCGGCTGGTTGCGCATCTTCTCGTCGTGGAACGAGGGCGGCGGCCTCAGGCCGCGCTGCACGATCATCCCGTTGCCCATCGCGGTGCGGCCGTGGCACGGCGAGCAGTAGATGTTGAACCGCTCGTGCCCGCGCTCCAGCACCTCGTGCGTCACCTGGAACGGGAACTGATCGACGAACTGCCCGTTCACCTTCCCGGTGAACATCAGCTCGTCGTCATTCAGGTGCCCGCGCGCGACTGTGCCCTCGACCAGCGGCCGCATGCCGCGTCCGTCCGGGAACGCGTCGGTTTCCTCGTACGGATCGACGCGCGGCGCGTTGTGCATGTCCTGACGGCAGGCCGCGCCGGGCACGGCGAGCAGCAGGAACGCAACGAAGTACGTGGCGCGTTTACTGAGCAACGTCGGTCACTCCGAGCGGGTGCAGGCCCTCGAGAAACTGCCGCGTTCCTGCCGCGTCGAACTTCGCGTCGTTCGTCTCGATGCACAGGAAGAAGCGGTCCGCCGTGGCGTGAGTGAAGTTGGGCGCGTTGAACAGCGGGTGATACGGCATGGGCAGCCCGTTCAGGGCAATCATCCCGACCACCGCCGTGATCGACGCGAAGAGGATCGTCATCTCGTACGAAGGCACGACAAAGGCCGGCCAGCTCGCCAGCGGACGGCCGCCGATGTTCAGCGGGTAATCCACGGCCGACATCCAGTACTGCATCGCAAAGCCGCCGAGCAATCCCGTCAGGCCGCCCGCGAACACGAGCCAGGGCAGGATGGTGCGCGGCAGCTTCAACGCGGCGTCGAGCTCGTGAATCGGGAACGGCGTGTACGCGTCGAGCTTGACGTAGCCGGCCTCACGCGCCTTGCGCGCGGCATTCACGATCGCGGTCGGCGAGTCGAACTCGGCGAGCAGGCCGTACAGCCTGGGGGTGTCGTCCGCGTGGTGCATACGATCAGCGCCCTAGTGGGCGCCCTCCTCCTTCACCTTGGCCGACGGAATGATCGTGCGCATCTCGAACATCGAAATCATCGGCAGCAGCCGCAGGAACAGGAACAGCAGCCACGTGAACAGGCCGAGCGTGCCGATGTAGGTCATCCAGTCCCACTTCGTGCCGGCATACATGCCCCACGACGAGGGCAGGAAATCGCGGCTCAGGCTGGTGACGACGATGACGAATCGCTCGAGCCACATGCCGACGTTCACGATGAGGGAAATGACGAACAGCAGCGGGATGTTCGTCCGCACTTTCTTGAACCACAGCGTCTGCGGCATCAGGCCGTTGCAGAAGATCAGGAACCAGTACATGTACCAGTAGTTCCCGGTGGTCCGGTTCGCGATCATGAACGTCTCGTACGGGTTCCCGCTGTACCAGCCCATGAAGGCTTCAACCGAGTAGCCGTAGACCACGATGAGGCCCGTGCAGAGCATGACCTTGGCACAGTTCTGTATGTGCCGCATCGTGATGAAGTCTTCCATCCCGTAGTACCAGCGGATGGGAATCGCCAGCGTGAGCACCATCGCGAAGCCGGAGTAGATGGCGCCCGCGACGAAGTACGGCGGGAAGATCGTCGCGTGCCAGCCGGGGATCAGGCCCACGGCGAAGTCGAAGCTCACCACGGTGTGGACTGAGAGCACCAGCGGCGTCGCCAGGCCGGCCAGCAGGAGCGATGCGTACTCGTAACGATGCCAGTGCATCGCCGACCCGCGCCATCCGAGCGACAGCACACCGTAGAACCGCTTCACCAGGATGTGCTGCGCGCGGTCGCGCATGGTCGCCAGGTCGGGGATGAGGCCGACGTACCAGAACAAGACGGACACGGTGGCGTAGGTCGACACCGCGAAGACGTCCCAGATCAGCGGGCTGCGGAAGTTCACCCACAGGCTCATGCTGTTCGGATACGGGAACAGCCAGTACGCCGCCAGCCACGGACGCCCGGTGTGGAAGATCGGGAACATCGCCGCGCACATGACGGCGAAGATCGTCATCGCCTCGGCGAAGCGGCTGATGGACATGCGCCACTTCTGCCGGAACAGCAGCAGGATCGCGGAGATGAGGGTTCCGGCGTGCCCGATACCGATCCACCAGACGAAGTTGACGATCGCGAAGCCCCAGCCGACCGGAATGTTGACGCCCCAGATGCCCGTGCCCTTGATGACGAGCCACGTGATGGCGAACAGGAACATCGACATCACGCCGAAGGCGATGACGAAGCCGCCCAGCCAGCCGGGCCGGACGCCCGGCACCAGCACGGCGGAGGTGATCTTGTCGGTGACCGAGCCGAACGATTGGCCCGGGCCGACGACGTCGGATCGACGCCGCGCCATGCCGGCGGGGGCCGGGGCAGCGTGCGATTCCATCGGGGGTTGACGGTCAGCCATAGACAACTCGCGCTTACCTCGGAGCGTGCGTCATGCTGTTGCTCTCGGAGTCGGTCGCCTTCGGGACCTTCGGCAGCGCGCGCGGCGCTTCCTTCTCCTGTCCGGGCAGCATGGTCTGGAGCGCCGGGTTCGGGTTCTTCACGGCGCCCAGGTACGACGTCCGCGGGCGCGTGCCGAGCTCGGCCAGCAGGCCGTAGTTGTGCTCCTCGGCCTTGAGCTGCGCCACGCGGCTCCCGGGATCGTTGATGTTGCCGAACACGATAGCGTCGGTCGGGCACGCCTGCTGGCACGCCGTCTTGATCTCGCCGTCGGCGATCGTCCGCCCTTCCACCTTCGATTCCTGCCGCGCCTTGTTGATGCGCTGCACGCAATACGTGCACTTCTCCATCACGCCTCGGCTCCGGACCGTGACGTTCGGGTTGCGCTGCAGCTTGTAGCTCGGCGTGTTCCAGTCGGAATAGAGCAGGAAGTTGAAGCGCCGCACCTTGTACGGGCAGTTGTTCGAGCAGTACCTCGTGCCGACGCAGCGGTTGTAGACCATGTCGTTCAGGCCTTCGCTGCTGTGCACCGTCGCCGCCACCGGGCACACCACCTCGCAAGGCGCGTTCTCGCACTGCTGGCACAGCACCGGCTGGTGGTAGATGCCCGGGTTCTCGGGATCGCCCTCGAAGTAGCGGTCGACGCGGATCCAGTGCATCTCGCGGCCGCGCAGGATCTGCTCCTTGCCGACGACGGCGATGTTGTTCTCGGCGACGCAGGCCGCGATGCACGCCGTGCAGCCGGTGCAGACCGTCTGATCGATGGCCATGCCCCACGCGTAGCCTTCGTAGGCGCGCGGCGCGTACATCGAGAACGTCTTCGACGGCGCCTCTTCCCACATGTGCTCGGGGAAGGCAGGTTCCTTGTGATACTCCTCGAGCGTCGCGGCGCGGACGATCGCGCGGCCTTCCATCGAGTGGTGGCCCTCGGTCGAGGCGATGAGGATGGTGTCGCCCGACCGGCGGACCTCGGCGCCGGTGCCGAACGACATCGCATCGGAGGTGCGGATCGCGTAGCCGTTGTAGCCGACGCCGTTGCCCACGCGCCCCGCGCGCTGGCGACCGAGGCCGAAGTACACGGTGACCGCATCGGCGACGTGCCCGGGCTGCACCCAGACGGCGGCGTCGAGGGTCCGTCCTTTCCAGGCGATCTCGACGCCATCGCCGTTGCCCACCTGCAGCCTCGCCGCCGTCGCGGGCGAGAGCAGCACGGCGTTGTCCCATGTGATCTTCGTGAGCGGCTTCGGCAGCTCCTGGAGCCAGCCGTTGTTCGCGAACCGGCCGTCGTGGATCGTCGGATCGGGGGCGAACGCGATTTCATAGCCCCGCGCCTCGGCGGGAGCTGTCGAGGCCGGCACGCGCGCGGCGCCCACGCTCTTCACCGGCAACTCGGTGCCTGCAATCACCCCGTCGTGCAGCGCCCGGCGCCAGAACTTCTCGAATTCCTGGCCCGACGCCTGCGGCTGCGCCTGCCAGTGCTCCTTCACCAGATCGAGGCCCGCGCGGTCGGGACGCGCGCTGAACGCGGCCACCACTTCGTGCACGGAACGGCCCTGGAACAGCGGCGCGATGAGTGGCTGGACAATGGACGCCGTGCCATCGTGGGCTCGCGCGTCGCTCCACTCCTCGAGGAAGTGAGTGGACGGCACCTGCCAATGGCACTGCGCCGCCGTCTCATCGTCGAACAGGCCGACGTGCACGCGCGTGGCTGCCTTCTTCAGGGCCGCGCCGAAGTCGAGGTCGGCCGGGGCCGTGAAGACCGGGTTGCTGTCGAGGATTACCAGCAGCTTGACGGTGCCGGCGTTCAGATCCTGCACGAGCGAGGCGAGCGACGCGGTGGGGAGCGCGGCATCGACGAGCGGCTCGGTCAAGACGGCCGTCGTGCCGAGGTTGCCGAGCGCCTGGTTCACGGCGAGCGCCACGGCGTGGACGTCGGCAGGCTGCCGATCGCCGACCACCACCAGGCTCTTGCCCTTCGCCGCGAGCAGATCCTTCACCGCCGTCGCGATGAACTTGTCGATCGGCTCCGCGCCGAGCGACGGCACCGCGCCGCCCTGGACTCCCGCGAGGATCGCGCGCGCGGCGGCGTTCACCTGGCTGGCCTTGAGCGGCAGACGATGGTCCGCGATCGAGCCGGTCGGCGTCGGTGTGGGCTCGGCCACGTACAGCCGGTTCATCTCGGCCCTGGCCTTGCGCACGCGGCGCCCGTTGGCGAAGTCGCGCGCGTAGCGGACGTTTCCCGCGGTCCCCGCGCCGAACAGATCCGCGTCGAGCGCGATGATCACGTCGGCCTGATCGAGGCGATAGTGCACGTCGACTGGCTCACCGAAGGCGAGCGCGCCACCCTCGCGCACGCTGTCGCGCGAGGCGGGCTCGTACACGTGCAGCTTCGCCTGTGGAAGCGCGGTGAGCAGTTCCTTGAGCTGTGCCGCCAGCGTGGGTGAACCGAGGGCGCCGCTGAGGAAGCGGAGCCCGGCTCCGGCAGATGCCGTCAGCTCGCCGAGCTGATTCCGCATCGACTGGACGAAGCTGGCCCAGGGGCGGATCTCGCCGAGGTACCGAATCGACTGCGCGCGATCCGGGTCGTACATCGTCAGGACAGTCGCCTGTCCGAACAGGTCGGTCGCGCCGACGCTGGACGGATGATCTGGATTGCCCTCGAGCTTGGTCGGCCGTCCCTCGTGGCTCTCGGCCAGCAGCCCCGCTCCCACTCCGCCGAGCGTCATCGTCGTGGCGAAGAACAGCGGCTTACCCGGGATGACGTCTTCGGGCTGCCGGACGTAGGGCACGATCAGCTCGTCGGGCTGACGCGTGCAGGCGGTCGCGCCGGCAAGCGCCAGCGACGCGCCCATCAGCCTCAGGAAGCCGCGGCGGCCTACCGGATCGAGCCATTCGGAGGCCTGCGCCGGGAACTCGCGCTTCACGAAATCGCGAAAGGCCTCGGTGTCGGCAAGTTCCTCGAGGCTCTGCCAGTACTGGCGGCCGGATGTGGCCGCCAGGCGTGCGCGAATCGAGGCGAGGTCGAACGTTCTGTCTGCGCTCATGAGGATGTTGCGCGCGTTCCTATCGGTGACACGTGGAGCAGGAGGTCAGCGACTGAATCTGGTACTCCTTCACCAGCCGTTGCCCCACCACGAGCTGTTCGCGATCGCTCAGCTGATACTCCATGTCCGTGATCTTGTCGCGCGGCCGGACATACTTGGCCGGGTTGCGGTGACACTCGAGACACCATCCCATCTGGAGGGTGGCCTTCTGCAGCATGAGCGGCATGCGATCCACGCGCCCGTGACAGGTCGCGCATCCCATGCCCTTCTTCACGTGGACGCTGTGGTTGAAATAGACGAAGTCGGGCAGATCGTGCACGCGCGTCCAGTGCAGCGGCTTGTCGTCCCGGAAGCTGGCGCGGACGATTTCGAGATACGGGCTGTTCATCCAGATCTGCGAGTGGCAGTTCATGCAGGTCTTGGTGGGAGGAATGCCTGCCGATGCGGCCTTCTCCACTGACGTGTGGCAGAAACGGCAATCGATGCCGAGCCCGGCGTTGTGATGCTGGTGGCTGAACTGCACCGGCTGCTCGCGGACCGTGTCCGCGCGCGTGACGTAGGGCGATCGGCTCAGTCGATCCAGCGTGAGCCCGAGCGTACCAAGGAGGACGAGCACGCCAATGATGCTTCCGCGGGCATAGCTATTGGCACTCGGGGGAAAAATCTGCGACATCTTGATCGTCTACATGGGTTCGCCGCCGGGCCGCTCGGACCCTGGCGGGCGAAGGCGTGCGTGGGGCGGGCGAGGTGCTGCTCCGAACGCCCGTCAGAAGTATCAAACTGCCAACAGGAGTGTCAAGGACGAGGCAGGTCTGCTTTAGCGGTTTCTGGCTGTGTTTCCGGCGAAAACGTGGTATTGCGCGCGTACTTTTCGAACCACGCCATCTCGGCGTTGAATTTCGCGAGTTGGTGTCGCAATTCCTGCCACCCGTGACCCTCTCGCGGCGCCACGTAGAGGTGAGTCGGCACGCCGAGACTTTTCACCGCGCGGTACATCTCGACCGACTGAGGCAATGGCACGCGCGGATCGTCCTGGCCGACGAAGAAGATCGTCGGTGTTTTCACCTGCGCGACGTACTTCAGCGGCGACTGCTCCCAGTAGAGGTCGATCGGCGCGCGCGCCTGCCACGGCGTGCCGCCAAACCAGGGCGTCCTGTAGCTGCGGATGTCGCTCTGGGCGTACATGGAGACCCAGTTGGCGGCACCGGCACCCGATGAGGCCGCCTTGAAGCGGTTCGTGAAGGTGATGAGCTTGTTCGTCATGTGCCCACCGGCGCTCCAGCCCATGGCGACGAGCCGGTCGGGATCGGCGATCCCGCGCGCCACGAGCGCATCCACGCCCGCGATGACATCAAGATGAGCGTTGCGGAAGTAGCCCCCGACCATGTCGCGCAGGAACGCGTTGCCGTATCCCGTGCTGCCGCGATAGTTCGGTCGCAGGACCACGAAGCCCTTCCCTGTCAGCACTTGCACATAACTCATGCGGCTGCCCCAGCCGAACTTGTCCGAAGACGCCGGACCGCCGTGGGTCTGCACGACCAGCGGATACTTTCGGCCGGCCTCGTAGTCGGCCGGGTAGAAGACCAGGCCGTCAATGCCCTGGCCGTCGGGCGCGGTCCACTCAGCGCGCTCCTGCCTTGCGATCGCAAATTGTTTGGGCAGATCCCCAAAGATTTCGGTTACTTGAGCGGGCTTTGCGTCCGCATCGTCAGCGAGGGTCCAGACCTCGCCCGGGTGCGTCGCTTCCTCGACCAGGAAAACGTGACGCCTCGCGGAAGCCGAGTACGACCAGTCGTTCAGCGCGTGATCGCCAGTCGTGAGCTGCCGCGGCCGGCTCGACTGGTCGAGCGCGAACGCAAACAGCTCGCTATGGACCCCCATGTTCACCGTGGCGACCACGGTCGCGGCATCCGCCCACCGCGCCGACTCGATTTCGAACGGAAAGTCCGGCGCGAGAGGCCGGGCCGGACCGCCCGCCGCTGGCATCACGAACGCCGCAGCCTGGTAGTAGGTCTCAAAAGTCGGACTGGCGGACGCAAGGAACAACACATGCCGGCCATCGGGAGAGAGCGAGGCCTGCTGCTCCCCCACGCCATTGGTCGTCAACCGGCGAGGATCCCTGCCCTCGGCGTCGCTGATCCAGACCTCACCCTGCTCCGCGTCCCCAAGCAGCGGCGTCGGCGCGCGCTCGGTGACGATCTGCCGGCCATCTCCCGAAAGCCGGTAACTCAGGACGCTGAAGTCGCCACTCGTGAGGCGCGTTTCCTGGCCACTTGCGACGGCGATGTACCACAAATGGCGCTGTTTGAAGTTTTCGTCGTATTGAAAGACGTCCGCCTTGGCAGAGATTGCGGCCCGTTCTTCTACGCTTTTCGCCTCCTCGGCAAGGAAGTAGATCCGGGCGCCGTCCGGGGACCAGTCGATGGTAGAAACTGCTGTCACATGCGCCGAGAGCGGACGGCCCTCGCCGCCTCCCCCAGCCAACAAATGAATCTGCACATCATCCTGGCCCTCGCGGCGTGCAAGAAATGCCAGGGTCTTGCCGTCAGGCGACCAGCGCGGGCTCGATTCGCCGCGAGTGCCGCGCGTCAGTTGGACGGGCGCGCCGCCGGACACCGGGACGCGCCAGATGTGGCCGATGCGCTTGTTTTCTTTCCAGTCCGGCGCGTCCTGAACGTACGCCACCAGGCTTCCGTCTGGCGACAACTGCGGATCGGAGAGCGCCGGGATGTTCAGCAGATCCAGGAAGGACATCGCACGCGGCGGATTCGACTCGGTGCCGCCGATAATGAGGGCGGCGAGAGCCACCAGGGGCAGTCGCATGCCCGGATTCTGCCATGACCGCAATCCTGCTCGACCACATCACCAAGCGCTTCGGCAGCCACGTCGCGGTGAACGACCTGTCGCTTCGCGTGCCGGCCGGATCCGTGTTCGGCTTCATCGGCCCCAACGGCTCGGGCAAGACGACGACGCTCCGGATGATTCTGCACATCCTGTTGCCGGATTCCGGAAGGATCGAGGTGTTTGGAGATCCGCGGACAGACATCGCTCGACGTAAAATAGGGTATTTGCCAGAAGAGCGGGGTCTCTACAAGAAAATGAGCGTGCGCCGGCTTCTGCGGTACTACGGGCAACTCAAGGGTAAACCGCTGAAAGAAATCGATGTCGAGATAAATAGGTGGATTGACCAAATAGGGCTCGGGGCGTGGCTCGACAAACCCATCGAAGCGCTTTCCAAGGGCATGGCGCAGAAGGTCCAGTTCGTGTCGGCGCTGATCTCGAAACCGGAACTTCTGATCCTCGATGAACCGTTCTCAGGGCTGGACCCGGTGAACGCCGAAGTCCTCAAGGACGCGATTCTCGAGGTCCGGCGGCAGGGGACTACCATCCTCTTCAGCACGCACGACATGGCCGTGGCCGAACGGATGTGCGACCGCATCTGCATGATCTTCCGAGGGCAGAAGGTGCTCGATGGCACCCTCGACGAGATCCAGTCGGATTACGGCACCGACACGGTGCGCGTGAAGGTAGACGGCCCGGTCGACATGCTCAGATCGCTGCCGGGCGTCACCGGCGTCAACGACCACGGCCAGTTGCAGGAGCTCAGGTTCACCGGCAACCCGCAGGCGCTGCTCTCCGCGCTCGTCGCGCGTGTGCCGGTTCTGCACTTCGAGGTTTCGCACCCCTCGCTCCACGACATCTTCGTGCGCATCGCGCGGCCCACTTCGGAGGAGCTGCGGGAGTCCTCGCATGGGTAGGGTCTTCACCATCGCCCGCTCGGAGTTCATCACGGCCGTCCGCGCACGGGGGTTCCTCATCGGCATCATGCTGATGCCGATCCTGTTCGGCGGCGCTGTCCTGCTGCAGCGCGTCGTCGACCGGCAGGCCAACGGGATTCTCCGTCACGTGGCCGTCATCGACGACACAGGTGAGCTGTATTCGCGCCTGTCCGAGGCTGCCGCTGCCTGGAATCGCGGGGAGCGCGACACCGGGCCGAAGGTGACTGACGGGCCCAGGTTCACCCTGGAACAGGTGACTCCAGCCGGGGATCGCGACGCCCTCCGGCTGGCGCTCTCCGAGCGCGTCCGCGGGCAGGATCTGTATGCGTTTGTGGAGATCCCCGCCGGCCTGCTGCAGGGCGACGGCAGGGCGACGCTCATGTACTACTCGGGCGCCCCGGCCTATCGCGAGCTGCCCGACTGGCTCCAGCGCACGGTGCTCAAGGAAGTCGTCACGCGGCGCTTCGAGAATGCCAAGGTCAGCCCGCTCGTCGTCGCATCGCTGCTGAAGCCGATCAGCACCGAGGAGATGGGCCTGCTCGGCCGCGACCCGGACGGCTCGGTGCGCGCGGCCCGGCCGACCGATCGCGTCCGCGTGATTGGCATCCCTGTCGCCTTCATGTTCCTGCTCTTCCTCATCGTCGTGATGACGACGCCGCAGCTGCTGAATGCGGTGCTGGAGGAAAAGATGAGCCGCATCAGCGAAGTGCTGCTCGGCTCGGTGACGCCTTTCGAGCTGATGCTCGGCAAGCTCCTCGCGAGCACCTCCGTGTCGGCCGTGATGACGCTGGTCTACCTCACGGGCGCCGCGTGGACGGCGCATCGATGGGGGTATCTCGATGCCATCGAGCCGCGGATGATCGCCTGGTTCGTCTTTTTCCTGCTGCTGTCGGTCCTGATCTACGGCTCGATGTTCATCGCTATCGGGTCGGCGTGCAGCGACCTGCGCGATGCACAGAACCTGATGACGCCGGCGATGATGATCCTGCTGGTCCCGGCGCTCACGTGGACGCTCGTCACGCGTGCGCCGCATAGCGCCTCCGCGGTGGCCATCAGCCTGTTCCCGCCGGCCACGCCGTTCCTCATGCTGCTCCGCCTCGCGCTTCCGGAGCGGCCGCCGGCCTGGCAGGTCGGCCTCGGCGTCGCCCTCACGATCCTGACGATGCTCGTCATTGTCTGGGCCGCCGGCCGCATCGTCCGCGTCGGCCTGCTGATGCAGGGGAAGGCTGTCAGGTTTGGGGAAATCCTCAGGTGGGTAAGAGCCTAAGGACGAAGGACGAAGGACGAAGGGCGAAGGGGCGAAGGGCGAAGGGCGAGCAACTACATTAGGTCTCCCGCATTCGGCGGGAAGCTCGCAGGCGTGCGCGGCAGGTCTTGATGGCAGCGACGGTCAATGCGATGACCTCTTCCGATCGTGCAGCGATTGACTTCGCCTGCGACACGAGACTTGCTGAGAGACCGACACTCAGCAAGCGCTCGATCCAGAACAACGTCTCGTCCGCCTCTTCCTCGACTCTCTTGAGCTTGCAGAGCAGGTCGCGGGTTGACTGCGCCCGGTCGGCAGCACGGTAGTTGGCTCCAACACCACATCCGGCGCGGAGGAACTGCTTTCCAAGCTCGCGAACGATCCAGTTCTCCGGCAGCTCCAGCGCCAGCCTGACCGTGAGATTGGCGACTTCTGCGGTCAGTGACTTCAAGCGATAGTTCGGCATGCCACGGTACCCGCATCAGCCATGCCACAGCCCCGCGGGCAAGCAGGCCGAGAGGTCTTACGGCTGTCGCACTAGCCGTTGGCAATTTCTGCGGCCGGTGACCCCCTGAACGTTGCACTTCTTCTTTCGTCCGTTGTCCTTCTTCTTTCGTCCGTTGTCCTTCGTCCGTTGTCCTTCGTCCGTTGTCCTTCGTCCGTCGTCCTTCGTCCTTCGTCCCTATTTCCAAATCCGCCGCCACCATGCGACATCTTCGGTCGTCGGCGGTACCGGCAGCGACGCCTGTTTCCGGATCTCTTCGATCCGCCAGCCGGTGAGATTCGAGAGCGTCTGAGCCTCCTTCTCGCGACGCTCGGACAGTGTGCGCTTGTAATCGGTGGCCGCCGGACAGCTGTCGCCGCCAGTCCACGCGTGCCGCAACACGTACCGCCCCTGAAAGTTTTCGCGATCGCCGGTCTGCTGGAACACCAGATCTTCAGGGAAGTGCTGCGCGTCGTAGCGGACGTGCAGGCGCGTGACGAAGACGTTCTGCCCGGCGCGCGCGTCGTCTCCGGTCCAGAACACGCCCAGCGTTTTCAACTCGGAGGCTGACATCGGATCGGCGGCGCACGGATCGCACCAGGCCATGTCCCATGCGTACTCGAGGAACACCGCCGACATCGACTCGCGCCTGACCTGCTGCTCGAACATCGCGCGGTAGAAGCGCGGGAAGTCATCCTTGACGTACGGCGGCAGCTCGCTGCCGCTCGGCAGCTTCACCGTGCGGTAGTTCGTCGTCTCGACGCGGCCCGTTCTGGTGAGCGCGTAGATGAACAGCTCCTGCGGACCGTTCGCGTTCACCGTGCCGAGCCGGATGGGCAGCATGAACTTCGGCGACTCGTACGCGACCTGCAGCGGGCGCAGGTAAGTGAAGCCGAGCCGCGTCTGCTCGCTCAGGTTCACTCGAGCCACGAAGAACCGCATGTTCTGGCGGAGGTAGCTGCCGATCACGGGGCCGGCGCCGGCGGGAATGCGGTAGCCGTTCTCGGTGAGCCATGTCTCGAGCCCGCCGCTCTGCTTTGCCGACAGGATCAGGATGTCGTACTCGCCCACGGTGTACTGCGCCTCGATGGTGACCCCGAGCGCCTTCGCGCGTTCTTGCATTGCCGGTGCCGAGACGTCTTTCATGACGCCGGCCATCGCCATCGGCCGCAGCATGTCGTAGCGGCGGCACGGATCGCTGTCGAAGTACTCCACCAGGCGAGGCGAGGTGTAGGCATCGATGTGATCGATCAGCGACTTCTCAGCGACGTGGATTTGCTCGCGCGTGATGAACGTGGGCACGGGAATGACGACGGCGAATTCCTTCGGCGTGCCCTTGAAGTCGCTGGCCATCGTCAGCACCGTGCGGTCGCCGTCGCGCGCGAGCACGACCTGCGACGCGCGATTGAACAGCGACGTGTCGGCCTTCGCGACGTAGAAGCCGCAGAACGCGCGCAGCGCATCACCCTGCCAGCACAGAAGCAGGGCCAGCGTGCACAGGACGGGAGACAGGAGTCGGCGCATGGGACACGTCCTCCGGTGGAAGAGAGTGACGGCCCGGCCACGCGTACCGCGAGCCGGGGAGAAGGCGATCGATGAGAGGGACGAGCAACGAGCTGCACGCAAGCGACCAGAGGAGGCCGTTGGTGCGGAACAGGCGGAACTGCACGTACCACGCACCGGCGGCGACGAGCGTGGCAAACACCAGGCGGCCGGCGCGCGAGTCCGGCGTTGTCTTCGGATCGGAAATCATGAAGAACGCAAACAGGAGCAGCGCGCCGCTCTGGAAGCGGTGGATGGGAATCGCCGAGGGCTCTCCCAGCCAGTACGAGCGGCCGGCCACCAGGGCGGCGTAGACGCAGAGGAACGCCAGCGTCACATCGGCCCGCGCCGCGCGCGTGACGACGAGGAAGCCGAACCCCGCCATCAGGAACGCGAACCACGCGGGGTTGCCCCACTGGCCCGGCGACACCCACACGGCATCGCTGAGCAGCAGCATCACGGCGAGGCCGATGTTGGTCGGATTGAAGACGTGCTTGCCGCGGATGCGAACGAGGAACTTGCTGCTGATGGCAATGGTGGCGGCCGCTGCCGCGAGCAGCGGGTCGCTGGTGCGACAGAGCAGGCAGAGCGAAAGGCCCGAGATGAGCGCGCTGCGCGCGTCGAACGCGGGCAGTCGCCGCCCCAGGATCCAGGCGAACTGCGTCGCGAGGCACGTACCCAGCAGCAACGCCGCTCGGGCCGGTGAGATGTCGAACCCCAGCGCAGCCCAGCCGTAGGCCAGAAGGCCGGAAAGGACGGCAATCTGATACAAACGAGGGTCGAACCGCAGGTTCATACTGGTTGAACGGGCGGAGCGGGGTTTCTTGCAGAGCAGAACTGATGTTCTGCTCCACGACGTGTTGTGGGTGGCCACAATGTGGCGCAGGACTTCAGTCCTGCGCAATTTCCCAGCGGCCGGATAAAATCAGTTCATGAGGCCATCCCTGGTTCTTTCTGCCGTCCTCCTCGGCGCGCTCGCAGCGGTCCCCACTCGCGCCCAGGCGCCGGCCGCGCCGAAGATGACGGTCTACAAGTCGCCCACCTGCGGCTGCTGCGCCAAGTGGGTCGCTCACATGCGGAACGCCGGGTTCGACCTCACCGTCAACGACGTGCCGAACGTCGGCGAGATCAAGGCCCAGCACCACGTACCCGCCGACGCCCAGTCGTGCCACACCGCGCTCGTCGGCGGCTACGTGATTGAGGGCCACGTCCCCGCGGACGTCGTCAAGCAGCTGCTCAAGGAGAAGCCGGCGGTCGTCGGGCTGGCGGTGCCGGGCATGCCTGTCGGGTCGCCTGGCATGGAGAGCGCGGACGCGGACAAGCAGGCCTACAACGTCCTTTCCTTCGACAAGGCCGGCAAGACGCAGGTGTACGCCGTCCGCTGACGGTCATGTCGAACCGGGCTCCGGCAGCCTTGCTGGCCGCCGTCATGGCTGCAGGCTGCAGTCAGCCCGCGGCGGCGCCGTCATCGTCTCCACAGCCTGGAACCGCAATGCCAGCGACGCCTTCCGCTGAACGCGACGCGCACAGCTACGCCGTGCCGTCGAACGCGCGCGTGACGCACGTCGCGCTCGACCTCACCGCCGACTTTGCCGCGCACGTCCTGGCGGGGCACGCGACGCTGACAATCGAGGCCCTGCCGTCGGCGACCACGCTCGTCCTCGACACGCGCGATCTCGTCATCCAGGGCGTCACCGATGGGGCGGGTCAGCCGCTCCACTACGAGCTTGGCCCCGAGCATCAGATCCTCGGCCGCGCGCTGAAGGTCACGCTGCCGGCGGATCGTCATCTCGTCACGGTGTCGTACCGAACCAGTCCGCGGGCTGCGGCGCTTCAGTGGCTGCAGCCGGCACAGACCGCCGGCGGCACGCACCCGTACCTCTTCTCGCAGGGCGAAGCGATCCTCACCCGCACGTGGATCCCGACGCAGGACAGCCCGGGCATCCGCCAGACTTATGAAGCGCGCATCGTCGCGCCAGCGCCGCTGACCGTCGTGATGAGCGCAGAACAACGCACACCGGAGGGGACGCCGGTGAACGGCGGAAGCGCGCGTGCATTCGAGTTCAGGCTGGAGCAGCCGGTACCGCCGTACCTCATCGCGATTGCGATCGGCGAACTCGCGTTCAAGGCGGTCGGGCCGCGCTCGGGCGTTTACGCCGAACCGTCCGTCGTCGAGAAGGCGGCCTGGGAGTTCGCCGACATCGAGAAGATGATCGACGCCGCGGAATCGATCGGCGGCCCGTATCGCTGGGGCCGCTACGACGTGCTCGTGATGCCGCCGTCGTTTCCGTTCGGCGGCATGGAGAACCCGCGACTCACGTTCGCAACGCCGACCGTTCTCGCGGGCGATCGATCGCTCACGTCGCTGATCGCGCACGAGCTGGCGCACTCGTGGTCGGGCAACCTGGTCACCAACGCCACCTGGCGCGACTTCTGGCTGAACGAAGGCTTCACCACCTACTTCGAGAATCGGATCATGGAGACCTTGTACGGTCCCGAGCGCGCCGCGATGCTTCGGGCGCTGGGCCGGAGAGATCTGAACGAGAAGCTCGGGGAGTTGAAGGACATGCCCGGCGATCAGGTGCTGCACATCGACCTCACCGGCCGGGACCCGGACGATGGCGCCACCTCGGTGCCGTACGAGAAGGGCGCGCTCTTCCTCCGAACCGTGGAAAAGCAGGTTGGCCGTGACCGGTTCGACTCGTGGCTACGCGGCTACTTCGATCGCCATGCCTTCACTTCGCTGACCACGTCGCAGTTCCTCGACGACTTCCGGCAGTACCTCGAGCAGGACGATGCGGACCTGGAGACCACGCTGAAGGTGCAGGACTGGCTCGAGAAGCCGGGCATTCCGTCGAACGCACCGGCGGTGGGGGACGTCTTCACGCGGGTGGACAAGGAAGTGGCGCGCTTCAACGCCGGCAGTCCGGCGGCGTCGCTGGTGACCGCCGGGTGGACGACCCAGGAATGGCAGCACTTCCTGGAGACGCTGCCACCGGGGATGAGCACCCGGCACCTCGAGGACCTGGACCACGCGTTCGGACTCAGCCGGTCCGGAAACAGCGAGGTGCTCTTCGCGTGGCTGCGGATAGCCGTCAGGGGGCACTACCGGCCGGCCATGCCGGCCCTGGAGCACTTCCTGACCTCGCAGGGACGCCGCAAGTTCCTGACGCCTCTTTACCGTGAACTCCTGGCGACGGACTGGGGCAAAGAAGAGGCGAAACGTATCTACGGAATGGCCCGGCCGCACTACCACGCCGTGGCGACCTCGACGCTCGACGGCATCGTGCCCGTGGGCACCGGCAGGAAGTAGTAATCTTGGGCAGCTCTGCTGCCGATAGCCTTGCCGTGAGCACTTCGTCCGGGCGTGCCGGCAGCGTCAGTGTGGAAACTGACGAATCGGCAGACTCGCACCTTCGAGCGGTACTCGAATCGCAGCCGGTCACCCTGGTGCGACTGGCCAAGGACGGCACCTTTCTGGCCGTCAACGAGGCCGGCCTGGCGGCCCTCAACGCCGAGCGGCTCGACCAGGTGCTTGGCACCTCCTTCCTGAAGCTGCTGCCCGAAGAGGAACGGCCGAACGTTTCTGTCTTCATCGAGCGCGTCATCTCCGGACATCGGGGGTCGATCGAAGTCGACCTGACCGGGCTGACCGGAACGCGCCACACGATGCAGCTCCACGCGTCGCCGCACCCGGGCGCGCCGGACGGCATCGATTCGGTCCTGGCCACTGTGAGGGACATCACCGAGGCCCGACGGCTCGAGCAGTCGCTGGTCGAATCAATGGCGCGGCAGGCGGAGCTTGCCGCGGCCCACGACGCGGAGCAGGCGCGGTTGACCGCAGCGCTGAACGAAGTCCGCCAGGCGCAGTCGGACGGCGCCGCGTCGTCCAGTCAACTCGCGGAGCTCGAAAAGCAGCTGCACCAGGCGCTCGAGGAGCGCGCCGCGGTCACCAAGCGCAACGCGGCCGAGATCGAAGGGCTCACCGAAGCGCTAGAGGAGCGCACGCGCATCAGCGAAGAGCAGTCCGCGCGGCTCGCGCAGTACGCCGAGCTCGAGAAGACACTCAAGTCCGAGGCGACGGAGCTGGCTGGGCGGCAGGAGGCGCTTACGGCCGACCTCGACGTGCTGCGGAAGGAATACGAACTGCTCCAGAAGTCGGCCGGCGCGAGCGACGCCGAGCGCGAGGCTCAGCGGGCCCAGCTCGAAAAGGGCCAGGCGGACGCCGCGCAGGCGCAGGCCGACGTGCAGGTTCTAAAGGACGCGCTGAACGAGGCGATAGCCGAACAGGGGCGTCTCGCCGAGACGGTGGGCGCGCACGAAGGCGCCGTTACCGAAGCACAGGCCCGCATCAGCGAGCTCGAGCGGTCGCTGGCGGCCGCACAGGAGGAGGCAGCCGGCAAAGCCGCTGACTTCGAGTCGCAGCTTGGCGCCGCGCGTCAGGAGATGGAAGGCCTGGCACAGTCGCGACGGCTCGCCGAGGCGGCGCTCAACGCCCGCATCGGATCGCTCGAAGGTGAGCTGAAGGTCGTGCGTCAGGCGGAGCGGGATTCGGTGACGCGGCTGAACGCGCTGTCGGAAGTGGCGCAGCGTATCGCCCGCGAGATGACCGAGGCGGCTGCCAATGCCAGACCGGCCTCGGCGCCCGGCTTCACGGTGGGCGCGCTCGCGGGCCGGATCGAGAAGCCAATCGGCGACGTGCTGGGCAGCGGCATCAGCGTGGCCGTGCTCGTGGCATCGCCGGATACGTCCGTCCAGGCCTCGATCGAGCGCGTTGAGCACGCGCTGATCGGGCTGGCCGTCAACCGCGGCGTGGCCATGCGTGCCGGTCAGGTGGCGCTGGAATTCGCCGACGTCGACGTCGACGACGGGGCGGCGCGCGCGCGCGGCGGCATGCAGCCCGGCGAATACGTGCTGCTCGCGGCTCACGTCATCGGCGAGGGTGCGGCAGACAACCTGCCCGGCGACCTGTTCGAGACGGGCGACGCGGCACGGTGGGAACATGCCGACGCGGGCCTGTCGTCGGCGTACGACTCGGTGCGCGCCTCTGGCGGCAACCTCTGGCTCTCGAAAGAAGGCCCGGCGGGTGTCGTATTCGAGATGTATCTGCCACGCGGTGGGAAACGGTAATGGCTGAGACGAACGCCGAGGCGCCAGTTCGCACGGACCCGAGATACCCGGCCTCGGCGGTCTCGGGCATCACCTCGATGCGGCTGTCGCCAGGCGACGCGGTGAAGCTGGTGAACATCTCGGCGAGCGGTGTGCTCGTCGAGGGCAAGACGCGCTTCGTGCCGGGCACGCGCGTGACGGTGATCTTCGAAGGCCCCGCGGCGCCGCCGTCGGTCAAGGCGCGCGTCATCCGCTGCCAGGTATCGGCGATCGGCGGTGGCGGCAGCCTGCAGTATCACTCGGCTATCGCGTTCGAGGCCAAAATCGAACTGCCCGTCGACGAGGCCGCGCTCCCGCCCGCCCCGGCGCCTCCCCCGCCCTCGGCGCCCACGAAGAAGTCCTCGAAGGCGGCCGCGGCAGCCTCGCCGGCCCCACTCGTCAATCGCTGGTAACAGAGAGCACTGGGGACAATCCCCAACTCGTCGTCTTTTTGGGACTGTCCCCAGTGCAGAGCGTCACGCGACAGCCTCGCCAAGAAATCTCACGAGGCCGGCCGCGTCGAACGCGCCCGATCGCCGCACGCTCTCGGCGCCTTTGCGAAACACGATGAAGGTGGGAATCGATCGGATCCGGTAGCGGCCGGCAAGATCGGGGAACACGTCCGTGTTGAGCTTCGCGACGAGCAGCCGCCCGCGAAGCGAGCGCGCGACCTTCTCCACTTCGGGCGCGACGACGCGACACGGGGCGCACCACGGCGCCCAGAAGTCCACCAGCACGGGCACGCGCGACGTGGCGATGAGGCGATCGAACACGTGGACCTCCGGCACGTCGACCGGCTCGGCGGGCGCGCTCAAGTCTGCATGACAGTGGCCGCACCGCGCGGCCTGCCCCAGATGATCGAAGGCCTGCCGATTCGTCTTGCCGCAGGCCGTGCACGGAGTCAGCACGCCGTGATCGTCCAGTGACAGACCGCTCATCGCGGCGCCTCCCAGTCGTCGAGCATCCCCGCCAGCTCCGGTGCTGACGCGAGGTGCACGAGGAGCCGGTCGGCCTCGCCAAGCGCCTCCACGAGCATGGGCGCGTCGATCGCGGTCCCGCGCGCAACCGCCAGGCGGCTCGCCGCCAGCCTGAGCACGGCGTAGGCGGCCACGATTGAGTTGTACCACGTCGAGAGCCCCTGGCCGTAATAGCCGATCCAGTTGGCGAACGCGCGCGCCGCGAGATAGCGTCCGATGGCCGCGTGCCACAGATGCCAGCCAGGGACCTCGCCAGTTGCGCCTGACGACAAGGACGCGGGACGTCGCCCTGCGGGGACTGATCGCCACACGAGCGACTCGAGCGTCGTGAGAGTGGAGAGTGGAACGTCGAACGGTTCGCCGCCGATCCCGGGTGCGGCGAATGCCGCGTGCACGGCATCCGTCAGCACATCGTCGCTGGGTCGCCACGCGGTGAGGGCACCGACTGCCGCGCGCAGCGCGCCAAGCGCCTGCTCGGGCGATTGCCCCTCGCGCGCGAGCAGCGCTACTGCCGATCGCTCCCACAGATCCCAGCCATCCCAGTCCCAGAGCACGCCGGGCCGGACCAGCGGCGGCAGCTCGTCGCGTGCATCGAGGCCTTCCCACACGCCAACGGCATGCGTGTCGGTGACGGCCCCGGACGTCACCACGACGGCAGGACCGCCGTCGATCAGCATCCGGGCTGCCGTCGGACACAGGTGCGACAGCGTCACGAACGTGCCGCGCGGATCGATCAACACGACTCGCGGGAAGTGGCGGCACGCGGAGGGCAGGTGCGAGTGATCCATCTGCCGCTGGATCGCGCAGAGGTTGCCGCGCTGCGGCTCGAAGAAGACGCATGCGCCGCTGGAGCGCCGCCGCAGGACAACGGGCTCGCCATGCGGCAGATCCTCGACGGACTCGAAGAGGTCCGGCCCGTGCGTCGCGCCGTCGACGTGGAGCTGTCCCCACTCAAGCGCGACCTGCAGCGAGCGATAGAGCGGCGCCTCCACGGGGATCGCCCACCCGGACGTACAGCAGACGCCGGCGTGCCGGCACCGGTACGACGCGTGGAAGCCGAGAACGTGCACCACGACGGCGAGCTCTCCCTGAGGGAGCTTACTCCGTCCGCAGTGCGGTGATCGGATCGACCTGCATGGCTCGCCGCGCCGGCACGACGCTGGCGAGGAGCGCCACGAGCGTCAGCATCGCGGGCACGGCAATGAACGTGACAGGGTCGATCGGGCGTACCTGATAGAGGAGGCTCCCGATGAACCGCGCCACGACGAGCGAGATCGCCAGGCCAACGGCGACGCCGCCGAGCGCCAGCCACAGGCCGCGCGAGACCACGAGGCCGAGCACGGCCGTCCGATCGGCGCCGATGGCCATGCGGATGCCGATCTCGCGTGTGCGCTGGCTGACCAGGTACGCCAGCACGCCGTAAATGCCGATTGCGGCAAGCGTGAGCGCGAGCGTTGCGAACAGACCGAGCAGGAGTCCCGTGAACCGCGGCGTTGACGCGGCGCCCGCAACGACATCGGTCATCGGCCGGATCGCGGCGATCGGCAGATTCGGGTCCATCGCCAGCACTTCGTGGCGCATGGCGCTCACCAGGGACATCGGGTCCCCGGCGGTGCGCACGACGAGCGTCATGTTGCGAATCGGAAACCCCGTCTGTGCGAACTGCGAGTGAGGCCGGTAGAACTTTTCCTTCACCATCGAGCCAAGGCCGTTGTGCTGGAGGTCGCCGACGACGCCCACGACGGTGATCCACGGCCCATTGCCGCTGCCCCCCATGCGGATGCGATGGCCCACCGCGTCGCCGTTCCTCCAGTACATCTTCGCCAGCGTCTCGTTGACGACCGCGACGGGTGCCGAGTCGGCGCGATCGGCTGCGTTGAACCATCGGCCCGCGACGAGGTGCTCGCCGAGAGCTTCGAAGGCGCCATCGGTGGCGACCTGCCAGTCGCCTTTCACGTTCACGCCTGGCGCCGGCACGAAGCCCTCCACTGTAAGGCCCCAGTCGCCGATGGTGTTCGCCAGCGGCAGCGACCGCACGGCGCCGGCGGCCGTGACGCCGGGAACAGCGCGGACGCGATTCATCAGGTCGGCGTAGAACTGCTCCACCTTCGCGCTGGTGTCGTACGTCGGCTCCGGCAGCGCCACGCGCAGCGTGAGCACGCCGGTTGGTTCGAACCCGAGCCGGACGTGCTGCAGCGCCCAGAGGCTGCGCAGCACGAGGCCGGCCGACACGAGCAGCACGACGGCCAGCGCCATCTCGGCGACCACCAGCGCGCTGCGCAGTCGCTGCCGGCCGGCGCCTGACGTGGCGTTCTGCGCGCCGTCTTTCAGCGAGTCGGTGAGGCTCAGTGCCGCCGGTCTGAGCGCGGGCAGCACGCCGCAGGCGAGCGCCGTGAGCAGCGATGCGAGGGCCGCGAATCCGAGCACGATGCCATCGACGTGGACTTCGCCGGCACGGGGTATCCCGGCGATGCCCGATGCGGCCACCGCCGAGGCGCCGCCCCAGGCGAGCGCCGCGCCGAGCAGGCCGCCGCCAAGGCCGAGCAACAGCGTCTCGGTCAGCATCTGCCGGACCAGGTGCCAGCGCGCGGCGCCAAGCGCCGTGCGCACGGCCAGCTCGCGCCGCCGGCTCTCCAGTCGCGCGAGCAGCAGGTTGGCCACGTTCGCGCACGCGATGAGGAGCAGCAGCGCCGTCGCGGCAGAGAGCAGCGCCAACGCGGGTCGCGCGGGCGCGAGCACCTCGTCCACCAGCGACACCGCGAACGGCTCGAACTGCATGGGCCTGGGATAGAGGCCTTGCGCCGTCTGCGCGCGGCCGATGCCGGTGACTTCCGCAGAGGCCTGCGCGGCGGTGAAGCCGGGGGCCAGCACCGCGGCGGCGTAGAAACTGTGGTTGCCGCGATCGTTGGGATCCGGGTCGAGCACCAGGGGAATCCAGAGCTCGGTCGGCTCCTCGAAGTCCTCGCTGAAGTCGGTGGGCAGCCTGAAGTCCTTCGGCATGACGCCGATGACTTCGTAGCCGGCGCCGTCGATCTGGATGGTGCGGCCAACGACCGATGGGTCGGCGCCGAAGCGGCGTTTCCAGAGGCTGAAGGACAGCACGACGACGCGCGCACCGGTGCCACTGGCGTCTTCGCCGTGCTGGAAGCCGCGGCCGATGAACGGGCGCGCGCCGAGGACGTCGAACACGTTGGCGGTCGCCTGACCGGCACCGACGCGCTCGGGCTCCCCCGTGCCGGTGAGGTTCGCCTGGCCCGAGCCCCAGGCCGCGACACCGCGCAGGCTGCGCGCCGCGCGGTAGTCCCGCACTTCGGCCGACGACACCCACGTCTTGTCCCAGCCGCGCCAGCGGCTCCAGATCATCACGCGCCGGTCCGGCTCGCTCCACGGTAACGGCGCCAGCAGCGAGGCGCGGACCACGCTGAAGATGGCGGTGGTCGCGCCGAGGCCAAGGCCGAGCGTGAGGATGGCCACGAGGGTGAAGCCCGGCTGCCGCGCGAGCGCGCGCAGGCTGTGATGGACGTCCTTGATCAACTGGTCCATGGGCGGGCTCCCGTTAGACTGCTATCTTTTTAGCACATACGCGCCCGGGGCGCTGAGAGTTCGCGCGTCCCTGACCCCTGGCTCCTGGCCCCTGGCCCCTGACCCCCTGACCCCCTGACCCCTGGCCCCCGGCACTAGAATGCGCACAGTGACCGAGAGGGGGCTGCCTTACCGGGCAACGGCCGCCGGCGCCACCTACGACGCCGTGCCGCGGCTGCCCGTCTCGGTGCTGCTCCACAACGTGCGGAGCGCCTACAACGTGGGCGCGTTCTTCCGGACCATGGACGCAGTCGGGGGCGAACATCTCTACCTGGCGGGGATCTCGCCCACGCCGGCGCATCGCGGCGTCGCGAAGACGGCGCTCGGCGCCGAGGCCACGCTGCCGTGGAGCCGCGTCGAGGAGCCTGCGCAGACACTGGAAACGCTGCACTGTGGCGGTTTGACGATTGCCGCGGTGGAAACGTTGGTTCCAGCCGTGGATCTGTTCGAGTGGCAGCCCGTTTTCCCCGTCTGCCTCGTGTTCGGGCATGAAGTGGACGGCCTGGGGCCCGAGATTGTCGAGCGCGCTGCGGTGCGCGTCCGCATCCCGATGCTCGGGCGCAAGCAGTCGCTCAACGTCGCCACATCCGGCGGTGTCGTCTTGTACGAATTGTTGCGCAAATACCGCGCACTCAACTCACCACGCTCCTAGTCCTGTTCTACACTCGTCGCGTCGTGGAGCCCCAGCCCCCCTCGGCCCCCCCGCCATCTCCGCCTCCTTCCCCCGGGCTCCGAATCGCAACGTGGAACGTGAACGGCATCCGCGCGCGCGCCGGCCAGGTGATCGACTGGATCTCCCGTGACGCGCCCGACATCGTCTGCCTGCAGGAGATCAAGGCGCGGCCCGATCAGTTGCCGCCGCTGCTGTTCGAGCCGGAAGGCTACTGGTGCAGGTGGCACGGTCACGGCGGCTACTCGGGCGTCGCGATTTTCGTGAAGAAGACCCTGTCGCCGGAGCCGCCGCGCTTCGTGCATCCAGCGTTCGACTTCGAGTCGCGCGTATTGACCGTGGAGCTCACCGACGTCAGGGTGGCGTCGGTGTATGTGCCGAACGGCGGGAAGGACTTCCCTGCCAAGATGGGGTTCCTCGAGCAGCTCGTGGCGTGGGCCGGTGAATCGGGGACCGCGGGTCCGGCACTGGTCGTCTGCGGCGACCTCAACGTGGCGCATACGGATCAGGACCTTCACCCGAAGGAACGGAAGGCGGGTGCCATCGGCCAGCGGCCCGAGGAGCGGCTGCTATTCGATCGCCTGCTCGGTCAGGGCCTTGTGGACGTCGGCCGATCGCTGGCGCCGCAGGACGAGTCGATGTTCTCGTGGTGGGCGCCGTGGCGCAACCTGCGGCAGCGGAACATCGGCTGGAGAATCGACTACGTGCTCGCTTCCAGCCCGTTGGCGCCCCGCGCCGAGACGTGCCCCGTGCTCGCCGACATCGGCACGAGCGACCATGCGCCCGTGATGGCCACTTTCAGGTAAGCTTCGCCGCATGGCTGGCGCCCTTACACGGCGTGACTTCCTGCAGCAGACCGCAGCCGCGGCGCTGGTGGCGGGTCTGCCGCAGGCGCCGGTCCGCGGCCATCGTCTCGGCCTCGACAACTTCGCCGTCCGCGCCATGGGCTGGAAGGCGCCGCAACTGGTGGACTACGCGGCATCGCTCGGCTGCAGCACGCTGTTCATCACCGATCTCGACGCCTTCGAGTCGCTCGACGACGGGTACATGGCGGCGGTGCGCGAGAAGGCGACGTCGAAATTCCTGCGCGTGCAGCTCGGCACGTGGAGCGTGTGCCCCACCTCGAAGGCCTTCAAGCCGAATCACGGCACGGCCGACGAGCATCTCTCGCTCGCCATTCGCGCGGCTAAAGCGCTCGGCTCACCCGTGATCCGCGTCGTCCTCGGCACGTGGGAGGACCGGCTGACCGATGGCGGCATCGATCGCCATATCGAGAGCCTGCTGGGCGTGTGCGCGCGCGCGAAGTCGCTCGCGGTCGACTCGAACGTGAAGATCGCCATCGAAAATCACGCGGGTGACATGCACTCGACGGAGCTCGCGAAGCTCGTGGAGACGGCGGGCACCGATTACGTCGGTGTGAACCTGGACTCGGGCAACGCGCTATGGACGCTGGAAGATCCGATCGACAACCTGCGCAACCTCGCCAAGTACGTCGTCACGACGAGCCTGAGGGATGGCGCGGTGTGGGAAATTCCCGATGGCGCCGCGGTGGCGTGGACGGCGATGGGCGAAGGGCAGATGGATCTGAGGAACTACTTCGTCCTCTTCGATCGCCTCTGCCCCACCGTGCCCGTCCACATCGAGACGATCTCAGGCTTCAACCGCGAATTTCCGTACAAGAAGCCGGAGTTCTGGAAGGCGTGGCCGAACATGCCCGAGCAGGCCTTCGCGCACTTCAAGGCGCTCGCGAAAAAGGGCACGCCGGTTGCGCCCTACACGCCTCCGGCCGGTCAGGATCCCAAACGAGCCGAGCAGAGCTATCAGCTCGGCGAGATCGAGCGCAGCATTCGCTACTGCAAGACGGCGCTTCACCTCTGACGATGTCGGTCTCTAGGAACTGACGCTGCCGGGTGCTCGCGGAACTGACGCGGTCGGGTCCTATTTCACGCTGACCGCTCCTCGCGGAGCACCCCTCGCACCCCACGCACCCCAAGCACCCCACGCACCTCGCACACCTTGCGCACCTTGCGCACCTCGCGCACCTCGCGCACCTCGCGCACCTTGCGCACCCTGCGCACCCTGCGCACCCTGCTTCAGCTGCTGTGGTCGTGGAGAATACGCCAGCCGGATGGCGTGCGCTTCCAGACGAGGGAGAACCAGCCGGAACGATCGGGCTGACCGCCGCCGCTGAGCGTGAAGCGGCCGGTCATGAGCGCGTGGTCCGCGCCGAGCGGACGGACCGTGGTCTGGTCGAATCGAAGCTGCTGATCGGGCTTGCCGCCGGTGAAGTATTTCGACGCGTAACGCGCCTTGATGGCGTCTCTCCCGATTGGACCGGTCGCCGTCACGTACGTCGCATCGTCCGCGTATGGCGCTACGAAGGCGTCGAGGTCGCCGCCATTCCAGGCGACGGCAGTAGATTGCAGCAATCGAATCAGGCCGGCGTCATCATCACCGCCGCCAGCCTGTGGCGCGGTTGCCGAGACGCGCCCGAAGCCAATCACGAGCAGGACAACCGCGAGCCACGTCAACCGACCAGTCATGCTCACCCCTGAGGACCCTGTTGCGTTAGTCTCGAAGGACCCGGCATCGTCAGTTCAAGAGGACCCTGCAGCGTCAGTCCCAGGAAGACCGGACGGCGTCAGTTCCAAGAACTCGAGCGCGCCTATTTGAATAAATCGTCGAACGCCTTGCGTGCCGACGTCGGCGCGGTCGATCCGGTTTCGCGCTCGACGCGGACGGTCGGATGAAACAGTTCGCACGAGTTCCGCACGTCCTTCGGTGAGACTCGCGCGCTGATCGACTGCCGGCACTCGAACCGCGCGCCGGGGTCGAATGACTCGCACTGGACGCACGATCGGAGATCGACGCCGCAGCGCTTGCACTGGCTGTCGAACGCGACCTCCTCGCCGACGGTGTTCCCGCAACGCGTGCAGCGGATCACCTGGGTGAACCCAGGCATCCTGGTGACGCGGAAGTCGCGCGGATCCCGCCGGCCTCGTTCTTCCTTCGGTTTTTCCGGCTTCGGGCCGCGCGGCTCCCTCGGCTCGTCCTGATACCCGCGCTGACGATATTTCCTATCCGACATACGCTACTCCACTGGCCAGACGGCGATGCCCTTCTGCCCGTCGACCACGCCAAGCACCGACGTGCCGTCGGGACTGAAGGCGAGCCCTCTGATTGCGCTGCCCGTCGGAATGCTGTGCCGCTGCTTCAACGTGGTGGCATCCAGGAATCGAACCGCGGCAGGCAGTTTCTCGGACAGCGGATCGAACCCGCCGACGGCGATGGTGTTGCCGTCGGGCGAGACGGCGATCTCCGTCAAGACGAACTGCAGCGGCTCGGACGCGCGCGCGACGGTCCATGACCCGGCCGCGATCGCGGTGACCGACCGCGAGACGCCGGCGACCAGGAGCAACTTCGAATCCGGTGACCAGGCAAGGCCATAGGTAGCGTGCGTCAGCGATGACAAGGTCGCCACCTTTCGCCACGAGCGCGCATCCCAGACATGCACGTCGTTGTCGAGGCCACCCGAGGCGAGCCACTGGCCGTCTGGCGAGAACGAGACGGCGTTGGTTCTCCCGAGGTCGGCGGCGAGCGTCTGGGTGGTCGCGCCCGTCGACGCATCGTGAACCTGGACAGTGCCGTTGGCTCCCGCCGATGCCCACCACCTGCCGTCTGGTGAGGAGCCCAGCGCGCGCAATGCGCAGGGCGGACGGTTCGCGACGAACACCGTCGCAGCGCCGTGCGGCGATCCCGAAGGCCAGTCGAGCAGCCACAACGTCTTCCCATCGGTGGCCGCGATCGTGTTGCCGTCGGCACAGACGCCGAATGCTCGAAACTGATTCTCACCCGCGATCACCCGCGGCGCATCAGCCGGCGCTGCCCGCAGATGGCTCGCGCCGATCGCTCCGATCAACACCAGTGCGGCAACGGCGCAACCGCCAACTCCAGTTGACGGTCGTGATCCAATTTGGAACACAGACCCCCTCTTGGGGACAGTCCCCACTTGAGTCAAGCACGCTCAAGACAGAGCTCGAAGGTTACCTTGGCGATCGGCGATCCGGGATCGCCGGTGAGCAGTACGGGCCTGACGAGCTCGCGGCTCAGCACGAGGGGATCCGCGTTGAACTTGCGATCCGGGTCACCCTCGAAAACCGGGTCGGTCGCGAAATACAGCTGCGTGATGAGCGGCTTACAACCGGGCGCTTTCGCCAGGTAGTGGACGTGCTGCGCGACGCGATCGGGATAGTGCCCTGGCATCACGGTCTCGACGTGATAAGCGCCTTTGCCGTCGGGCATCATCATCGCGCGGTACTTGTAGCCTTCGATGTCGTAGTGCCCGAGATGATCCGCCTGCCAGATCTCCAGCGTCGCATCGGGACGAATCTCACCGCTCGTGTCGTAGATTGCGCCGGCAATGATGAGGGGCATGCCGGGATCGCCAGGCGCGCTCAGCGTTGCGCGTGACGGCGCGCCGCGCCGATAGAACGGGCCGAGCTCGTTCTTCGGCGTCGGTGCCTTCGCGGCCTGCTCGGCGGCGAGCAGCGCCTCGACGAACGAGCTTCCGAACGGCGCGGCCCCCAACAGCACGCCCGTCGCGGCGCACTTGTATAGCAGATCCCGGCGGGACAGTGTCGGCATGCCGGTGACAATACGCTCCCGAACGACGGACCGCAAGACACGGCCGAACTAAAGTTCGGCCCTGCGACTGGAGTTCGGCTCGACGACTGCAATCGCACCCAGCACGAAGCACCGGGCACAACACGAGGCACGCAGCTCCAGGCACCCAGCACGGTCAGTGCAAGCGATAGTTCTTCTCCCCCGCTTCAACCGCCGTCTTGAGCCAGTTCTGCTTCGGCGGCAGCGGGCACGTCGCGAAAACGGTGAACGCGCAGGGCGGGTTGTAGGCCTGGTTGAAATCGATGGTCGTCTTCCCGCCAACGGGCAACGGCACGTGCAGGTATCGGCCGGCGGGATACGTGCTGCCGCCGTTCGTGCGATCGCGGAAGATGACGAACAGGTCCGGCTCGGCCGGGTCGTCAATCAACGCGTCGACCGCGTACTCGGCGTCGTGCAGCTTGAAGATCAGCCGGCCAGGGCTCGGCGTGTCGATGACGTCGCCCAGTACGTTGACGATGGGGACCTGCTTGCGTGGATTGAACGGCTCGAACCGCGCCTCCACGCGAGCGGCTTCATCGATGGGAAAGGTCTCGACGCCCTTGAATTCCTGACGTGCCGGGTTGGCCAGATCACGCACGCGGAGGCCGATCCGCGGGCCGCGCTGGATCGCCAGCATGCGCAGCGAGCCCGACGCGAGCACGGTCTTGTCGAGCGTCAGCTCGCCGTTGGTGAAGGGCTTCCCGTCGACGGTCACGGTGGCGCCTTCCGACGCCAGAAAGGTGACGCGGCCGCCAACGAGCGTGAACGTCCCGAGCATGGCGGGCGCATCTCGTGGGAGGGGCAGGTCCGTGCCGGCCGCACTTCCCGCGTAATTCACGCCATCGTGCAGCCAGTGCAATCCCACCAGCGTCAACCATCCGTCGTCCGCGGTCAGCTCGGTAAAGCGAGCCTTCCGCCAGGTCGAGATGCGTTCCTGCTCCGAGGAGGCGGCGGGCGATTGCTCGAACGCGCCGCCGGCGGCGATGAGCACGAGTGCGGGGATGACGAGAAGACGCATCGAATGGGCCGCCGGCTCAGCGCGTGGCGGCGGCCTGCCGCGCGAGGCGCAACGCCTCGAGCGCGGCCCCCCTGGCGCCGGCTGTGTCGCCGTTTGGCATCACGCGGATCGGAATATCGGCCTGCTCCTGCCGCTGCACCGGCATGCCGGCGGCAATTTCGGCGAGGAACCAGCGTTGGAATTCCTCGGACGCCTCGAGGGCGCCGCCGCCGACGATGAGCGCGTCCGGGTCGAAGGTGTTGATCATCTGATCGAAGAACAGGCCCAGCGCGTGGGCCTGCACGCGGAAAATCTGGCGACACATGTCGTCGCCGGCTTCCGCCATCCCGCGCACGCGCTTGGCAGCCTCGCGTATTTCGAGTTTTCCAAGCTCATGTTCCGGGTTCTTCGCGAGGAACCACGGCAGCAGCGTCTGCCGTATGGCGGTCAGCGAGCAGAGGGATTCCAGGTCGCCGATCCGCCCGCAGTTGCAGTGCGGGGTGACACCTTCGATTCCGGCGATGCTCTGATATGGAACCAGCACGTGCCCCAGCTCGCCGCCGAACCCGCTGCGGCCCTTGACCACGTGGCCGCTGACGATCACGCCGCCACCCAGCCCCGTGCCGATGATGGCCGATATCGACGTGGCCTTCTCCGGGTGCTCGAAGATCGACCAGTGCCCCCACAGCGCGCCGGCGTTGCCATCGTTGAGATAGGTGACTGGCAGGCCGAGCATCGCCGATAGCCGCTTCGGCAGGTCGAGGCCTGCCCACGCCTGGTGGACGAAGTTGGTGGAACCTCTGGCGCTGAGCACGCCCTCCGCGCTCGCCGGGCCAGGCGTGTCGAGACCCACGTGGGTGATGTCGCCGAGTGACGTGCCCGCGCGGGTGCCGGCGACATTCAGCCCCTCTACGATCTGCTTCAGGCAGACGTCAGGGCCCTCGACCGCGCGCGCCGGATGCTCACAGAGCCCGTCGATGAGGAACCGGCCCTCGTAGTCGACCAGAGTGTAGTTGACGGCCGTTCCGCCGAGATCAACGCCCGCTACGATGTGCATGGGAACTATCGCCGCTGGGACGGTAGCAGCCGGAACGATGGCGGTCAACTACTCGTAACGCAGCGCCTCCGTCGGGTTGACGCGCGTTGCGCGCAGCGCCGGCACGAGCGTGGCCAGCGTCGCGACGGCGAGCAGCCCGAGCGCGACCGCGACGAACGTCGGCGGGTCCGTGCTCGTGACCCCGAACAGTTGCGCCTGCAGCAGGCGCGTCAGCGCCAGCGCGGCGAGAAGCCCGAGTACCACGCCCACCGCCGCCAACGCGAGGCCCTGCTTCAACACCAGGCCGAGCACGCTCGCTCGCGCCGCGCCGAGCGCCATGCGCACGCCGATCTCCTGCGACCGTCGCGTTACGTCGAACGCCATCACGCCGTAGATGCCGAGCGCGGCCAGCACCATCGCGAGCGCGGCGAAGGTGGCGAGCAGCGTCATCAGGAGACGCCGCTGCCCGACAGCGCGGTCCATCAGAGTGTCCATCGTGAAGACATCGGCGATGGGCTGATCGCGATCGACTTCACGTATGGCGGCCCGCACCGAGCTGACGATTGCCGCTGGATCGCCGGCCGTGCGAATCACAAAGCCGAGCTGCGCTTCTCCCCACTGGGCGTGAGGGAAATGGAGCTGCACGCGACGTTCCGCGTCGAGCCCCTCGTGAGCCATGTGACCGACGACGCCGATCACGGTGACCCAATCGACGTCCTTGAACCGCGACGTGTCATCGAACGTGATGCGCTTGCCGATCGGATCGACTTCCGGCCAGAAGCGTCTGGCGGCTTCCTCGTCCACCACGACGACCTTCGGCACGCCCGAGCGGTCTGTCTCGGCGATCGTCCGTCCGCGAATGAGCGGCACCTTGATGGCCTCGAGGAATCCCGGCGTCACCTCGCGCACGTCGCCCCAGGGACTCGGCTGCCCCTTCGGAGGCTGGTAACCTTCGACGGAGAAGCTGCTGGTGCCCCAGTTCGCGCCAAAAGGGATGTTCGTGGTGGCGCCTACCGAGACGACACCCGGCAGGGCCGCGATTCGTTGCCGCGCGGCCTGGAAAAAGGCAATTCTCGCCGGTTTGTCCTTGTACGTCGCGTCCGGCAGCGAGACGGTCATCGTGACCAGATGCGATGGATCGAACCCGGGGCTCACGCCCTGCAGACGCGCGAAGCTCTTGAGCAGCAATCCGGCGCAGACGAGCAGCGTCAACGCGACCGCCATCTCCGCGACGACGAGCGTGCGGCGAATCCACCGGCCTTCGCGTTCGCCCGCGGTCCGGGCGCCGTCCTTCAGCGCGTGCTGCAGATCGGCACGCGACGCCGTAAGCGCCGGGGCGAACCCGAAGAGCAGGCCGGTCGCGAGCGCAATGCCAAGCGTGTACAGCAGCACCGCGCCATCGATGTGGATCAGGTCAGTCCGCAGCTGATCCATCGGCGCCAGCGCAATCAACCCGCGAATGGCACCGTACGCGATGAGCAGTCCCACTGCGCCACCGGCCAGCGAGAGGAGCACGCTCTCGGTGAGCAATTGCCTGATGAGCGCGCGACGCGTGGCACCGATCGCTGAGCGGACGGCCATCTCGCGCGTGCGGGCAGCCGAGCGCGCGAGCAGCAGGTTCGCGATGTTCGCGCACGCAATCAGAAGAACGCATCCCACCGCGCCCAGGAGCACCAGCAAGGTCGGCCGGACCTTCGCGGAGCCGAATTCGTCGAGAGACCGCGTCTTGATCGTCCAGACGTCGTCGTACGAGGCGGGATGATCGCGCTTGAGGCCGGCGGCAAACGCGGTGACATCGCGGCGCGCCTGCTCGAGCGAGATGCCCGGCTTCAGGCGGCCGACGGCGCTGAGAAATTCGTTCGTCCTGTGGTTGTCATCGTACAGAAACGGCTTGAACACCGCGGGAGCCCAGAGCTCGGTGCGCCGGTTGAAGAACCCGTCGAAGCCCGGCGGCATCACGCCGATGACGTCGAACGGCTCGGCACCAATCACGATCTTCCGGCCAACGATCTTCGGGTCGGCGCCGAACCGCCGTTGCCACAGGCCGTAGCCGAGCACGACGACGTGCCGGCGGCCGTCCGTGTCTTCGCCCTCGGCGAAGGTGCGCCCGAGTAGAGGGGCGACACGGAAGACCTTGAAGAACTCCGCCGTCGCGACTGCGCCTATGACTTTCTCCGGATCGCCGCCTTCAGTCAGATTGGCGTTCCAAGGGGTCATCACGGCAAACGACTGGAACAGGCGCATGCGCTCGCGGATGTCGTGATACGACGGCACGGCGAAGCCGGCTTCGAGGTTGTTCAGGTTCGGATAGAAGTGATTGACGGTGACGAGCTGCTCCGGGCGATCGTACGGCAGCGGCTTCAGCAGGACCGCGTTCACCAGCGAGAAGATCGCCGTGTTGGCGCCAATGCCGAGCGCCAGCGTCAGGATGACGACCAGCGAGAACCCCGGCTGGTGAATGAGGCGGCGAATCGCGTAACGCATCGGGTTCTCTCCGTCCGGCTCGTTGCTATTCTGCCTTCAACGCTTCCATCGGATCCACGCGCACCGCTGGGCCGGACGATTGGTTTTGACGACAACGGCCATGAAATCGTTGCTGAACCGCGTATGCCGCCCGGCTAACACTGAAGTGCTCAAAAATCAGCACTTGCATAGTACAGGACTGGTGATGCACAGGAGTAAAGTCCTGTGCCACGGGTGACGCTGACAGCGCTGTGAAAGCTGACGCTGACAGTTCTATGACAGTGACACCAGTGGAGCAGAACTTCAGTTCTGCTCTCCAGGGCACGGGCGCTTGTGGAGCAGAGCGTCAGTTCTGCTCTTCAGGGCACGGCTGCCTGTTGAGCAGATCTTCAGTACTGCTCTTCATGTATCCTCGCGCCGTGAAGTGGCGCGCGGTGATCGTGGCGGGGCTGGCAGCCGCGCTGCTCGGCGCAGCGGCAGCCCCGCGGCGCGATCTGGGCATCGACGAATCGCGCGGCGGCCATACGCTGGCGCGCCACGTGGGACGCACCGACAGCCAGTTGCTCGATCGCCTCGCGCGGGAGCCGCGCATCTCGGCGGCCTCCACCTACACGGATCGCGCGACCGGGGAACTGGTGGCGGGCCTTGCGCTCGAACGCGAGCGGAGCCGAGTAGACGCGTGGCGCCGTCGCTACGGATCGCGGCCGAACCTTGTGCTGCACGTCGATGCGCCGCGCGGCCCGCCGATAGGCCGCGTCATGCGCCGTGGATCGCGCCAGTCGATTCCCGCCACGTCCGCCCTGGTCGTCCTGCGCTGGAACGAGGGGCTGCAGGACTTCTACGTGCTGACTTCCTATCCGGAGGCACGCGAGTGAGCCGCACGACACGAAGCCCGTATTCGCAGCTCGAGGCCTTCTTCGCGGGCTATCTCAATCAGGACTTCCCGGAGACCTACGGTGACGTCGCGGGCGCGGTCCGCGCGTTCGCCGCCGACGCGACCGCGGCGGAACGTCAGGCGCTTGCACGTGAATGGCATGCGTTCCGCGAGGAAGTGGGAGAAGATGCCACCGTGACCAGCCTTGGACGCACGCTTGCCTCCCGGTTCGCTTCCGCGTGGGCGCCCCGGCGCCGCGCGGAGCTCGATCAGCTCGATCGCCTGATACGCGCCCTCGGATCGCGCGCGTGATCTCCACGCCGCACGCTCCTCCAGAAACGGGTACGACGCTTGTCCGCGCAATCGGCGTACGGGGGCTCGCTGCCGGACTGTTCAACACGATCGTCGGCGCCGGCATCTTCGTCCTGCCGGCCACGGTCGCCAGCCTCGTGGCGCGCGGCGCGCCGTACGCGTACCTGGCCTGTGCCATCGCCATCCTGTTCGTCACGCTCTGCTACGCCGCCGCGGGCAGCCGAGTGATCGACCCGGGCGGCAGCTACGCGTACGTCGGCAGGGCCTTCGGACCGCTCGCCGGGTTTCTCGGCGGTGTGATGGTCTGGCTGAGCGATCTGCTGGCGACCTCCGGCGTCGCGTCGGCATTCACTGCCGGTGTTGCTCTCTATGTCCCCGCGCTCGACTCGCCCGTGGGGCGCCTCGCGTTCATCATCGCCGTCGTCGGCGGCCTGGCTGCGATCAACGTGCGCGGCGTGAAGCAGGGCACGCGCGTCATGGAGTTCGTCACGATCGCCAAGCTGGCGCCGCTGGTGCTGTTCATCGGGGTCGGTCTGGCCCTGCGGAGCCACAATCTGGCGCCGCCGGAGGTGCCGGCCGGCGAGGCACTCGGCCGGGCTACGCTGGTGCTGATGTTCGTGTTCTCGGGCGCCGAGTCGGCCGTGGCGCTCTCGGGGGAAGTCGCCGATCCGGTCCGCACCATCCCGCGCGCCCTGCTGTTATCGCTGGGACTGGTGACGCTGCTCTACGGGCTGGTGCACCTGGTGGCCGAGGCCACGCTCGGCCCGGCGCTCGTGACGTCCACGGTCGCGCCGTTGGCGGACGCCGCCGGCATTCTGGCGGGATCGCCGTTTCGCACGCTGATGCTCCTCGGCACGCTGTTCTCGATGCTGGGGTACCTGAGCGCTGTGGCCCTGGCCTCCCCGCGCACGCTGTTCGCGCTGAGCGGAGGCGGCATCTTTCCGGTGCTCGAGCGCGTTCATCCACGCCATCGCACACCCTACGTCGCCATCCTCGTCCACGCCGTCTCGATCGTCGTTGTCGCGTCGATGGGCTCTTTCGCGGTGCTGGTGCCGTTTGCGAGCGTGGCGGTGCTGGTGCTGTATCTCGCGGTCTCGCTGGCGAGCTGGGAGCTTCAGCGGCGCGACGTGCGCGCGGCGAGCGACGTGTTCAGCGTGCCGTTCGTCGTGCCCGTGATCGCGTCAGCATTCTGCATCTGGCTGCTCTGGCACGCGAGCCGGACGGAGCTGCTGCTGGAAGGAATCGTCATGGCCGCAGCCACCGCGCTCTACGCCGTTCGCAGGTTCACTTCAACGCGAAGCTGATCTCCACTTCGTCCAGGCGACCCCAGGGCAGCCGCAGCTTGAACTCGTCGAGATTCCGGAACTTCTGCCTCGCGATTTTCCGCGGGCCGCGTGCCGGCATCGGCTGATCGTCCAGGTCGCCGACGAGGTTTTCGGCGAGCGGCTTGATCTCGCCGGTCAGGTAGGCTTCGACCCGCGTCGCCTGATCGGCGTTGAGCGTGGACGGATCCATCGAGTGCGCCGCCAGGTAGTCGGTGACGGCCTGCGGGCGGATGACCGCCTGATACACGAAGTCGACGACGAGATGATGGAGCACGGCGATGATCTGCGCATCGTCGAGACGGCTCTGGAGCGCCGCGTCGGGCGCCGGCGTTCGAGTCGCGGCGCTGACGCGCAGCAGCCCTTCGACCAGCGAGGAGGCCAGCGGGGCCGGCGCCGGCCCGCCGGCATAGCTCGCGAGACGCGTGAACAGGTGCTTGTTGCGGAGCGCCTCGACGAGAGGAACTGACGCACCTGTGGCGTCGCCGCTGGCAACGTCCGCAATCGCGACGCGACGCCCGGCACCCACGAGCGACATTGCCTGAGCCGCGAGCTTCGCAGCGCCCGCCTCGTCGGCCGGCGCGCCCGCGATGAGCCACGTGAGATCGCGCGATCCTGCCTGCCTGGTCAGCGCAGATCCCGCGACCTGCACGAACGACTCGGCGCCTGGCGGGACCGTTGGGAGCCCGGTCTCGAGCACGACGCCCGGATGGAGCCCGGTGATGTCCCCGACGGCACGGCCGAGCAGCAGGAGGGCGGCAGGGTCGGCGTCGGCAATCACCTGAACGCGCGGCGTGATGCCCTGAGATGCCGCGCGCGCCATGAGGTCATCCTGCTCCGCCGCCGCCAGTCCCCGCGGCGGGCTGGACGTGGTGATGATCACGAGGTCGTCCACCGCGCCTTTCGCCGCCAGGTCCAGTGCCGCGCCGGTCACCGCGAGATTGCGCGCGCGCACCGTGCGGTAGAGTTCGATCATCGGCTGCGGGATGTCCGCCTCGAGCTGTTGCGCCTCGGCGGCCGATTTTTGATCCCTGGCACTGCTGCCGCCCAGTTCGGCCCACCGGACGATCGTCTCTTTCCACGTCCCCTTCCGCCCATCCTCCGGAGGCTGAAGCGGCAGGAGCGTGCTGAATGCGTACACCCTGACGTCCTTGCGCCGTGCCTTGAGGCGACCGAGCACGGCGACGCGGCGAAGGGCCTTCTCCTGCGAGGGCGATGGCCGGCGCGACGCGATCTGACCGCCGTAGGCGAGCATGTCGGTGGACACGATCACCGCGTCGATGCTGGTGAGATCGAGGCCGTCGAGCCACTCGGCGATGCCGTCGGCGTCGCCCTCGGCCGTGAAGTGGCCGAGCCGGTAGCGCGGCGGCCCGATGACCTCGGCGTCCGCGATGGCGCCGGCCAGTTGGGCCGACTGCAGGCCAACGGGACGGTCGTCGAGCGGGACCAGGGCGATGCGGGCCAGCCGTGACGAGGGCGGAACGAGCGAAATCGCGGCCAAAACGAGGGAGAACAGCGACGCCGCGCGCAGGGGCATGACGTCGATTCTAGCGGCCGCGCGGGGACGCGCGCCCTTGAATGCGCTCCAGCGACGCGATTAGAGTCGAGGGATGCATATCAGGATGCCGCTATCGTGCCTCCTCAGCACGCTGCTGGGCGCCCCCCTCGCGGCCCAGACTCCAAAGCCCGCAGCGCCAGCCCAGCCAACCACGCAGGCGGCGCCGGCGCCGGCTCCGGTACGACGGCGTCCCGCCGCGGCAGCGCCCGTCACGGTGACGATAACCGTCTCCGACAAGACGGGCTCACCGATCGGCGACGCCTCGGTCAGCATGATGAGCGATCAGCCCCGCGAGGCGAAGACCACGGCGGGGGGCATCGCGCGGTTCCTGACCGTGAAGCCCGGCGAGTACCACCTGCGCCTCGATCGCGAGGGGTTCGTGTCGCTCGAACGCGACCTCACCGTCAAAGGCGGCCCGCCGGTCGACGTCCAGATCACGCTCTCGCCGATGCCGGCGCCGCCGGCTCCGAAGGCGCCGGAGCCGACACCGTCCACGAATGCGCCGGCGGGAGATGCGAAAGCCCTCTCCGTCGTCGACTTCCTGGAGGGCAATCACCTGAGTGGCCGCGACCCGATCAAGTCGGATCAGCTCGGTTGCACGGCGAGCGCGCAAACGACGCTGCTCCAGATCCGCGATGACCTGCAGGAGAAGTCGGTTGCCGACGCCGACGAAGTGCTCTACGTCGTCGCGGGCCAGGGCTCGCTGCGGCTGGGGAACAAGGACATCCCGCTCGAAGCCGGCGGACTGGCCGTGGTGCCGCGCGGTACGGTGCGCGGGCTCAGCCGAAAGGGCAAGAACCCTCTCATCGTGCTGTCGGTTGTGTCGGGACCTCCATGCACGAAGTAGATTGACGATTGTCCGATGACGAATGACGACACGGAGGCTGTCGTGAAGAAGCTGACGGTGGTGGCAATCTTCCTGGCGGTGCTCCTTCCATCCGGGCCCGCTGTGGCGCAGGAGACGGAACACCACCACCACGAAGAGCAGCTCGGCACGGTCAGGTTTCCGACGTCTTGTCCGGCCGCCGTGCAGAAGGACTTCGAGCGTGGCGTCGCGCTGCTCCACTCGTTCTGGTACGAGGAAGCCGAGAAGCAGTTCGTCGCCGTCACGAAGGCATCGCCGGGTTGCGCGATGGCGCACTGGGGCGTGGCGATGAGCCTCTACCATCAGCTCTGGGAGCAGGTGGGCAAGGCCGATCTCGATCGCGGCTGGGCGGAGGTCCAGCAGGGACAGGCCAGCCCGAAGACCACGAGCCGTGAGAAGGGATACCTCGCGGCCGCCGCCGCCTTTTTCGGCAATACCGAGGGACGCGATCACGTGACCCGCGCGAAGGCCTACTCCGACGGCATGGAGAAGGTCTATCGCGACAACCCGGACGACACCGAGGCCGCCGCGTTCTACGCGCTGTCGCTGCTCGCCAGCGAGCCGCCCAACGACACGACGTTCGACGACCGGAAGAAGGCGATCCCGATCCTGAACGAGCTGTTCGCGAAGAACCCCGATCAGCCGGGTGTCGCGCATTACCTGATTCACAGCTGCGACAAGCCCCAGCTTGCCGCGATGGGTCTCGAGGCCGCGCGCCGCTACGCGAAGATCGCGCCGTCCTCGCCGCACGCGCTCCACATGCCGTCGCACATCTTCATTCGCCTGGGCCTGTGGCAGGAATCGATCGACTCCAACCTCGCGTCCATCGCGTCCACCAGGAAGAGCACCGAGATGCACATGGCCGGCGAAGGCCACCAGTTCCACGCGATGGACTTCCTTCAGTACTCCTACATGCAGACGGGAGGCGACGTGAAGGCGAAGGCGCTGGTGGACGAAGTCAACGCGATGACCATGCAGCACGAGATGGCCGGACGCGACATGCTGGCGTACGGCCGCACGCAGTTCGCGGCGCGGTATGCGATGGAGCGGCGTCAGTGGGCCGAGGCGGCCGGGCTGCCGCTGGTCTCGACGCACGATCCCGAAGTGACGGCAATCACCCTCTACGCTCGCGCGATCGGCTCGGCGCGGACCGGCGATGCCGCCGGCGCCCGCGCGGCGCTGCAGCAATTCGAGGAGCAGTTGGCGATCCTCGCCAAGGGCCCCAACGCGTACATGATGGTGTACATGGATGTCCCCAGGGAGACGATAAAGGCCTGGGTCGCCTTCGTGGAGGGGCGATCGGACGAAGCCGTTCGGCTGATGCGCGCCGCGGCCGATCTGCAGGACTCGCGGGGCCTCGCGGAAGTGGACGTGCCCGAGCGCGAGCAGCTGGCCGACATGCTGTTCGAGCTGAAGCGCCCCGCCGACGCGCTGGCCGAGTACGAGGCGACGCTGAAGGAAGCACCGGGCCGGTTCAACGCGCTCTACGGCGCGGCGCAGTCAGCCGAACTGCTCGGCAACGGCGACAAGGCGCACGGCTACTACGCGCAGCTCCTGCAGAATTGCAAGGGTGGTTCCCCGTCGGACCGGCCGGAATTGAACCGCGCAAAGACGCTCGTGGCACAACGGTAGGGCACTACCTGCCCGTGCTTCGTGCTGGGTGCCAAGTGCGGTGCCGGGTGCCGGGTGAGGTGCCAGGTGCGAGGTGGCGTTCGCAGTCGCAGCAGTCGTAGGGCGCAGCTTCAGCTGCGCCATGGCGAAACACTCGGCCCTACGTATCCCCGGAACCGCACATAGCACTCAGCACCGCACCAAGCACGAAGCACAAGGCACCTGGCACCGCACGTGGCACCAAGCACGTCGCACCAGGCACGGCCGGGTGCATGCCGATGCTCAGCCTTTGGCTTCGATCTTCGCCCAGCTGTCCTTGAGCGTGACGGTGCGGTTGAACACCTGACGCACGGGCGTGGAGTCGGGATCGACGACGAAGTAGCCGAGGCGCTCGAACTGGAAGCGCGTGCCGGACGGCGCCGCGGCGAGCGAGGGCTCCAGCTTGCATGCCTCGAGCACGTGGAGCGAGTCCGAGTTGAGCGTCGAGAGCCAGTCAGTGCCCTCGTCGGCGCCGGGATCGGGTACCGAGAACAACCGGTCGTAGAGCCGGACTTCCCCGTCGACGGCATGTGCGGCCGAGACCCAGTGCAGCGTCGCCTTCACCTTGCGGCCGTCTGGAGCGTCGCCGCCGCGCGTCGCGGCATCGTACGTGCACCGCAGCTCGACGACCTCGCCGGTTGCCGGATCGGTGATCGCTTCGCGGCACGTGATCAGGTACGCGTTGCGCAGCCGGACCTCCCGGCCAGGCGCCAGCCGGAAGAATTTCTTCGGCGGGTCAAGCCGGAAGTCGTCGTGCTCGATGTACAGCTCGCGTGAGAAGGGGACCTGCCGCGTCCCGGCGGACGGATCCTCCGGGTTGTTGACCACGTCCATCTGCTCGACCTGACCCTCGGGATAGTTGTCGAGGACAACTTTCAGCGGCTTGAGCACGGCCATCGCGCGCGGCGCGCGCTTGTTGAGGTCCTCTCGCACGCAGTGCTCGAGCAGCGCGACGTCGATCGTGTTCTCCTTCTTCGCCACGCCTACGCGCTCGCAGAAGTCGCGAATCGCCTCGGCCGTATAGCCGCGACGGCGAAGGCCGCTGATCGTCGGCATGCGCGGATCGTCCCACCCGGCGACGCGGCGCTCCTGGACGAGCTGCAGCAGCTTGCGCTTGCTCATCACCGTGTAGTTCAGGTTCAGGCGCGCGAACTCGATCTGCTGCGGACGGTACGGCGTCTCGAGCGATTCGATGACCCAGTCGTAGAACGGCCGGTGATCCTCGAATTCCAGCGTGCAGAGCGAGTGCGTGATGCCCTCGAGCGCATCCTCGATCGGGTGCGCGTAGTCGTACATCGGATAGATCGACCAGGCGTCCCCGGTCCGATGGTGGCTCGCGTGGCGAATCCGGTACAGCGTGGGGTCGCGCATGTTGATGTTCGGCGACGCCATGTCGATCCTGGCGCGCAGCACGCGGCTGCCGTCGGGGAACTCGCCCGCCTTCATGCGCCGGAACAGATCGAGGTTCTCCTCGACCGGCCGGCTGCGGTACGGGCTGTCCCGGCCCGGCTCGGTCAGCGTGCCGCGATACTCGCGGATCTGGTCCGCCGTGAGGTCGTCCACGTACGCCTTGCCCATGCGAATGAGCTGCTCGGCGTAGTCGTACATCTGCTGGAAGTAATCCGCCGCATAAAGCGTCCCGCCCGCCCAGTGGAAACCGAGCCACGCGACGTCCTGCTCGATCGACTCGACGTACTCGATGTCTTCCTTGGTGGGGTTCGTGTCGTCCATCCGGAGGTTGCACTTGCCGGCGAATTCCAGAGCGACGCCGAAGTTGAGACAAATCGCCTTCGCGTGACCGATGTGCAGGTAGCCGTTGGGCTCGGGAGGAAACCGCGTGTGGACGCGGCCTCCGTGCTTTCCGGCCGCGCGGTCCGACACGACGATCTCGCGGATGAAGTCGCTTGGCGCCGTGCCCACCGGGGCGTTCGGGTTCGAAGTATCCATGAGGAAACCTCAATTGTACTCACATACACTGTGCCGACGTGACCTTCTACTCAGGAGCCCGCTACCCGTCACGCGTGAGGCTCGACGGCCGGTATACCAGCCTCGAGCCGCTCGACGCGACCGCGCACTCCGACGCACTGTTCGGGGCCACGAGAGGCCGCGGGAACGACGACCTGTGGCGGTACCTCGCAGATGGGCCGTTCGACTCGGCCGACGCCTTCCGGCAGGAGATCGCCCGCAAGGCGGTGTCGGCCGACGCGGTGTTCCTCGCAATCCTCGATGCTGCCAGGGCGCGCTCCATCGGCTACGCGTCGTACATGCGCATCGAGCCGGCGCACGGCGTCATCGAGGTAGGCAACGTCCTGTTCAGCCGCGAGCTCCAGGGGACGACCGGCGCGACCGAGGCGATGTATCTTATGGCCCGCCACGCGTTCGAGAATCTCGGCTACCGCCGGTACGAGTGGAAGTGCAACGCGCTCAACGCGCCTTCCCGTGCGGCGGCGCTCAGGCTCGGGTTCACGTTCGAGGGGATCTTCCGCCAGCACATGGTGATCAAGGGCCGTAACCGCGACACCGCCTGGTTCTCGATGATCGACGATGAGTGGCCGCGTCTGAAGGCCGCGTTCGATCGCTGGCTGGATCCGTCGAACTTCGACGCGCAGGGCCGCCAACGCGCGACGCTGCGCAGCTTCCGGGAGTAGCTCACATGTCCGATCGACCGTCACGCCGCAGGGTATTGAAGTCGTTGGTGAGCGGCGCGGCCGCCACGGTGGCCGCGTCGGCTGCGGCCGGTGGGGCCGAGCCCGTCGCACCCGTCGCACCCGACGCACCTGTCCTCGCCCTGACTGATTTCCAGCCA
>Ga0207701_10000334_pt1 | contig 48346 bp, 38 predicted proteins | sample KBSSwiSSwithPhiX_FD_184294 | JGI IMG/M metagenome (GOLD analysis project Ga0207701, IMG submission 184294) | Switchgrass rhizosphere bulk soil microbial communities from Kellogg Biological Station, Michigan, USA, with PhiX - S5 (SPAdes) (version 2) | ecosystem: Environmental > Terrestrial >... | reverse complement strand
TCACCGGGTGTCTTCACGTGCGATGCGGCGATGACGCTGCACCCGCTGCTCGTCGACGAGCGCTTCCTGAACGGCGATCAGCGGAACCGGGCGACGATCAACGGTATCTGGGAACTGCCGGCAGGCTTCCAGTTGAGTGGCTTGTATTTCTTCGCGGACAACGGGAAGACGACGGCGACCTCCGGGCTGGACGTCCTCGGCCTCGGCGCATCGACGACCGCGAGTCTCGTCGGTACGAATGCGGGCATTACCGGCTCGGCCAACAGGCTTCGCCGCGACGGAACGCTCATCGCGCGCAACAGCTTCGACCGCGCCGACCTGCATCGGGTGGACATGCGCATCCAGAAGCGTTTCCGGCTGAACGGCCGCGTGACGCTCGACGGGATTGCGGAGGTGTTCAACATGTTCAACCATGCGAACTACAACGCGTTTGTCACCAACGAAGCGGCAGCGAACTATCGCCAGCCGCAGTACGACTCGAACATCGCGTTCCAGCCGCGGACCGCACAGTTCGGCTTCAGGACGACCTTTTGAGCTTGGGTTTTGGGGTTTGGGATTTGGGCTTTGGGATTTACTATTTTCGTCTCGAGGAGGTTTCGCAATGATCCGCAAGTCATCCTGGATTGTCCTGGCGTTGTCCGGCCTGTTGCTCGCCGCCGTGCCGGTCGCCGCGCATCATGCGATCGCGGCGCAGTACGACATGGACAAGGCTGGTGAGTGGACGGGCACGCTGAAGAAGATGGAGTTCATCAACCCGCACTCGATGCTGCACCTCGACGTGGCCGGGCCCGATGGCAAGGTGACCGAGTGGGTGTTCCAGACCACCAACGCGGGCACGCTGCGCACGCGCGGCCTCGCGCGCACCGGCGCGGGCTCTCTGGAAGTGGGCGCCAAGTACACGGTCAAGGGGTTTGCGGCCCGCAACGGCAACCCGATGGGATTCCTGCGAGTTCTGGTGTTTCCCGACGGCAAGGAACTGACGTTCTGGTTCGGCGATCCGAACGGCAACTAGGAGAGACTGCCATGTCGCGCCGACTTCTGTATTTCAGCGTCGCTGCATTCATTGCAGTCACGTGTGCCTCGCTTGCGCTGGCGCAGGGGCGCGGCGGTGGTGCCCCGAATGCGGCAGCAGGGGCAGACGTTCCGACTCCGCGTCTGCCTGACGGCCACCCGGATCTGAGCGGTGTGTGGGGCGCCGGCGGCGGCGGTGGCGGCGGCCGTCCCGTTGATGACGACGGCAGCGGCAATCTGTCGGAAGTGTTTCCATCGCGTCGATGCGCGCCGAATCAGGTGAAATGCAGCGAGTACACGAATCAGTCCGAGGACGGTGAGTTCACCGCTCGGATGAACACCAACCGGCCGATCTACAAGCCCGAGTTCTGGGACAAGGTCCAGGAGCTCGACATGTGGACGAACAAGTACGACCCGATCTTCGCGTGTCAGCCCCTTGGTATCCCTCGCGCCGGTGCGCCGAACCGCATCGTCCAGACCGCGAATGACGTCGTGTTCCTATATGCGTCTGGCGGTGGCGGGGCGGGGACGTCGGAGTACCGCATCATTCCGATCGACGGCCGCAAGCACGATCCGGACAAGGCGCAGGACGTGTTTTTCTGGGGTTACTCCGTGGGCCGCTGGGAAGGCGACACGCTCGTCATTGATTCGATCGCGTTCAACGATTTGACGTGGCTCGACAAGGGTGGCTATTTCCACTCCGACAAGCTCCACGTGGTCGAGAAGTTCACGCGGCAGGGCAACACGATGCGCTACGAGGTGACGGCCGAAGATCCGGGAGTCCTCGCCGAGCCATGGGTGCTGACGCCGCGCGTGTTGCGCCTCAATCCGAACAAGGATGCGGGACTGCTGCCTGAAGCGACGCCGTGCCGCGATTACGACCACGACAACATGGTCACGCAGATTCGACATTGATCCGGGATTCGAAGGGATAGCTACCGTCGTAGGGGCGGACCTTTCCGCCTTCGCCACAGGCTTCGGCGGACCCCGCCGTAGCGCAACGCGCGGAGGCGGGCGGGTCCCCAGGAATCGTCATGAAAAGAATTTTGATCACGATCGCATTCGCCGGCATCGTTGTCGTCGGCGTCGCCGCGCAGCAGCGGCAGGGAGGTCCGGCGGCGCGCTATACGCCCGCGCCGGGCGCTAAAGATCTGCGTGCTGTGCTCTTCAACTGGGCGTGGTACATGGGCATGCTGCGCGGTCCGCAGGAGAACGAGGCTGTCGCGACGCTGGAGCTGAAGGCGACCGGCACGATGCAGGTTGACGGCCAGCCATGCCGGTTGACGAAGTACCGCATCAGCAACAACTACCAGCTGACCGGTGAGCGGATTCAGATCGCCTGTACGCGCCCCAACGGACAGACGTATCAGAACGTTGAAGTCGTGAGCGGCCAGTACGCGTGGGACGAAGACACCCCAGGCGCCGAGATCGTGGCGGGGAAAGGGAAGGCGACGCCGAGAGCCAATCTGCTGCGTGAGCGGCTGATTCGTCTATGGGCAAGTCCGCAGGGCGCGGTGAAGGCTGCTGCCGCCGCGAAGGAAAACGCCAGCGTGAGCTGGGACACCGGCAAGGCCGTTGTCACGTTTCCGATCCCGGGCGTTGCCGGCGCGATCGCCAAAGCGACGCTGAGCGCGCAGAATCAGGCGGAGCACGTCGAGGTGCGCGACGGCGCCGTCGTCACGACATTCGACTACGCGAAGTACGACGACTACAACAATCCGCTGAACAAGATCGAAGCGTTCATGCCGGGAACGATGATCGAGAAGCGCAACGGCGTCGCCGTGCGCGACTTGACGACCACCGAAACTGAAACCGGGAACCTGTATGTGATCATGCCGGTTCCGGCGAGTGTAAGGAAATCGGCTTCGCCCCAATCGAACTGAAGGTTTCAGGTATCAGGTTGCAGGGGTGGTCTAGGCCTCGGTCCTGATACCTGGACCATCCCTGAAACCTGATACCTGCTGAATTTCTGTACGGTACACTCCTCCACTCAATGAGGTCGGTATGACTTTCCGCGACGGCCGATTACTGGCCGCGATGTTCGTTCTCTCTTTTTTGGCGATCGGCCACACGCAGGATGCGACCAGCGTTCTCCGCGAGGCTGATACGGCGCTCGGCGCCTCGAACCTGAAGACGCTCCGCTACTCGGGCGCGGGCTTCGCCTACGCGTTCCTTCAGAATCCGCGGCCCGATGTCCGCTATCCGAAGTTCTACGCGAAGTACACACGCACGATTGACTTCGAGAAGGGTGTCTCACGCGAGGAAACCACGCGAAGTCAATTCGAAAATCCGCCGAGCGGCGGCGGCCAGCAGCCGTTGTACACGGATACCACCGGCGCGGCCGTCACGGGTGAGAACTCGGCGTGGGGCGGCGGCTCGGTGCTGCTCACACCGCAGGGATTTGTCCGCGCGGCGCTGGCATCGAAGCCGACGATGACGCGTGCCGGAGGATCGACGGTTGTGTCGTTCATGGTGCGTGACAAGTACAAGGTCAGCGGGTACATCAACGCGCAGCATCTGGTCGATAAAATCGAGACGTGGACGCCGCAGCCGACGCTCGGCGACATGTCCATCGAGACGACCTTCAGCGACTACCGCGACTTCAATGGCGTCAAGTTCCCTGCTCGCATTGTGCAGAAGCAGTGGATCTACCCGATGCTCGAGCTGAACGTCACCGAGGTGCAGCCGAACGCGGCGGTGAACCTGCAGGCTCCGGCGGGAGGGGCGCAGGCCGCGCGCGTGGAGTCAGCAAAGGTCGCCGACGGCGTCTGGTATCTTGCCGGCACGCCGGATCCGAACAGCCAGCTCGTCGAGTTCAAGGACTTCCTCGTGCTCGTGGAATCGTCTGTCACGGAGGGTCGCGCGCTCGCCAACATCGCCGAGGCACATCGCCTGGCCCCTGGCAAACCCATCAAGTACCACATCAACACGCATCACCATTCGGATCACTCCGCCGGGCTACGCGCCTTCGTCGCTGAGGGATCGACGATCGTGACGCACGAGATGAACAAGAAGTTCTACGACGATGTGGTGCTGAAGGCGCCGCACGCGCTGGAGCCGGATGCGTTGACGAAGACCCCGAAGGCCGCGCAATTCGTCTACGTCAAGGACAAGGGCAAGTACGTGATCAGTGACGGCGGGCGGACGATGGAGATTTATCACGTCGACAACGGGCATGCGCGGAACCTGTTGATGTCCTATCTGCCGAAGGAAAAGCTGTTGATGATCACGGACATCTTCAACGACTTCGGCATGCCGCGGCCCAACGATCCGCCGGCCGGCCTCGTCAGCCCGTATTACGCGGCGCTCGACGCGCGGGTGAAGGAGCTCAAACTGGACGTGCAGCAGCTCGCGCCGTCGCACGGACGCGCGGTTGTGCCATTCAGCCAGTTCACGGAAAAGGTGCAGGGCAAGGTTCAAGCGCCCGCCCCGAGACCGATAACCGAAACACGGTAAACAAACCACGGAGACACGGAGCTCACGGAGATTTGTTTTGGCTCCGTGTTCTGCGTGCCTCCGTGGCCCGTGTCGTCAAAACAGGTGGAGGGATGATGAAGTCGTTTTTGTCTGCGGTAGTCGTCGTCGCTGCGACGACGATCACGTCGGCGCAGTACCCCGATGGGCACTGGCAGAACTTCGCGCCATATCCGCAGCCGACGCAGGAGGTCGGCGGCGCGGTGGTCAACGGCAAACTCTACATCCTCGGCGCGTATGGCGCGAATGCGCCGGGCGGCCTTGCCGGATGGCTCAACGAGTACGACCCCGCCACCGACAAATGGACGAAGAAGACCGACATCCCGATGCCCGTGCATCACCAGGCGATGACTGGCTTCAGGGACAAGGTGTACGTCTTCGGCGGCGGCGTGAAGATTTCGCCGACGAGCGACAACTGGTACCCGACCAACCGCGTGTGGGAGTACACGCCCGCCACCAATGCGTGGCGTGAGCTCGGCCCGATGCCGACCAAGCGAGGCGGCGGGATCGCGCTTGTGCTGAACAACCGGATCTGGGTGATCGGCGGAGCGGGGTATCACCCCCTACAGACCGACGATGTGTCGATTGCGGCCAACGTCCCGCATCGCACGGTGAACACCGTGGAGGTGTTCGATCCGGCTACAGGTATGTGGGAGAGCAAGGCGCCGATGCTGGTGCCGCGCAACCACCTCGCGGGCGGAGTGGTCAACGGAAAGATTTACGTGATGGGCGGCCGCGTCGGGTCGTCGTTCGTGGGGGCGAGCAGCACGGACGCCGTCGAAGAATATGATCCTGCGACCGACATGTGGCGTATCCGTTCGCGCATGCCGTATCCGCGCAGCGGGATGGCGTTTGCGAGCGACGGCAAGTTGATCTACATGTCCGGTGGCGAGTATCTGAATCGCGACATGGTCGGTGTCTTCCGGAACGCGGAGGCGTACGACCCGGCGCGCGACGCCTGGTACGAGCTGCCGCCGATGTCGGTCGCGCGCCACGGGTTCGCCGGCGGCATCATCAACGGTGTCTTCTACACCGCCACAGGCCAGCTGCAGAGCGGCACCGGTGGTGGCGGTCCGGGAGGATCGCCGCAGGTGGAAGGATTCGTCATCGGGAAACTTGCACCGGGGACTCGGTAGCCATGAAACGAACCATCTTCGTCATGATCGTGGCGGCCGCGGTTGGCGTGGCTGCACAGGGACGCGGCGGCCGCGGTGACGGCCAAATCCAGGGCATCGCGCCAGGGCAGCCACCGGGCGGTGCACGATGGACAAGGCTCGCGCCGATTCCTGAACCGAACGAGGAGCGCAACAGCGCCGTCGCCGGCGGCAAGCTCTATCTGTTCGGTGGCAATCCCGTCGGCATGACCGGCACGCCGCCGGGAGCGGTGTGGGAGTACGACCCCGCGGGCGACAAGTGGACGAAGAAGAAGAACATGCCGCTCGCGGCGCATCACGTGGCGGTCGCCGAGAACGGCGGCAAGATCTACGTGTTCGGCGGTGGCGTTCAGAAGCAGGCGGGCGGGCCGAGCTACGTGCCCGCGAACAACGCGTGGGAGTACGACCCGGCGGCCGATGCGTGGAAGGCGCTCGCCGCGATGCCGACCGCGCGGCTTGCCGCAGTGGCGGCGGCAGCCGGCGGCAAGATCTACGTGATGGGCGGTGCGGGCAACTACCGGGCTCGCGACGGACAGCCGCTCCAGCCGAACCAGCCGCATCGGGTGTTCGACCTCAACGAAGTCTACGACCCGGCCACCAACACGTGGGCGAGTAAGCAGGTTCTGCCGACTCCGCGCAGCGCCATGTTCGCCGGCGTCGTCAACGGGAAGATTTATCTGATTGGCGGGCGCGTCGGGACGGCGTTCGCCACGACCGGCAGCGTCACCGATATCGTCGAAGAATACGACCCGGCGACCGACAAATGGGGTTTCCTGAAAGATCGCATGCCGACGCCGCGCGATGAGGGTGTTGCCGGTGTCTTCAACAACCGGATCTACGTCGCCGGCGGCGAAAGCATCACGGCGCTGAACAACTCGGTGTCACGCGCGTTCGAGGCCTACGACCCGGCGAGCAACAGCTGGCAGTCGCTCGGCAACATGCCGCTCGCACGCTACGGTCTGGCCGGCGGCGTCATCGGCAACCGCCTGCACATCGTCGGCGGTCACATCACTGCGGCATTCGGCGGGGGAGAGCCGCTGAACACCCCTCAACACGATGCGCTGGAGTTGAGGTAAACCCCAAATCCCAAATCCCAAATCCCAAATCAAAATCGCGACGGTGTTGCGAACTTAGATTTGGGTTTTGGGATTTGTTCCGACCTCCCGCAGCACCGGGATCAGCTTTTCGCCGAACCTTCGGAACGCGTCCTCTGACGCCCAAACGTCCACCACTCGAAAGCCCTTCGGACCCTGCCCGGCGACGTGAACGAGGAGCCCTTCGATGGGCCACTCGCTCGGCGATGTCATCTTGTTCTTTCCCGTGAGCTTTCGGACCGATTCCTCGACTTCCTTCTTTAGTGTCCAGCGGCTTCGAGATGCTGGACGAGTTCGACTTTCACGCCATCGGTCGTGACGAGATAAACGATTCGGTGAGGGAGCTGATTCGGCTGGGTGCAGAAGAGACGGCGAACGCTGCTTTCTTCGCCGTTTCCGCCGACGAAGTTGCACGCCGGATTGGCGCGCGGGTTGGTGTCTGAGGAGAACATGACGCCCAGTGTCTTCAAATCGTTGACCGTCTTGTCGAGATCGATCGGGCCCCAGGCGACGCGATCGATCGAGTGTCCCTCGCTCGGCATCGCCATGTCGTCCTTCGTCGCAAATACGTAAAAGAGTCCGAGATCGCGATACCGAATTCCTTCACGCCCGTAGACCGACGCCCGGTCGCCGCCAAACGCGCGGACGTACCACGCAAGGCTCGCGTTCGGGTCCTTGACGCGCAGGTTGACGTGATGGAGGCCAAGGTTGTCGGGATCCTCGACGAGCTCGATCCGCGTGCCCCAGGGATCTTCCGCGAAAGCGTGCTTCCAGTCGGCGCCCGTTTTCGACGGCGGCGACGTGATCTTCACACCTGCCGCCGCGAGCTCGCGCATTTTGGCGTCGAGGTCCGCATACGAGAAACCGATGCTGTCGATCGCGCTCCCGGCGCTCGGCTTTGCGTCGGACGATATTTCGAAGATGAGCTGCAGCGGCAGCGGATGGTCACCAGACCACCGGCCGAACGCCACTCGGTCGGCGGTTTCGCCGGCGTTGCCGCCCATGTTCTTCAGATACCAGTCGCGGGCGGACGAGATTTCAGGGACGTTCAGATGAATGGAATCAAACGGGGGCGCTTCGTAGGACGTCTGCGCATACAGGGTCGTCGCGGATAGCAGAGTTGCGATTACGAACCGCGGACAAACGGAGGTCACGGAATAAGACATGTCGCTCCGTGTTCTCCGTGCCTCCGTGGCTCGTGACCGCATCAGTTGGTCCTTCCAGCTCCAGCGAATTCGAACACCTCATTGAGCGGCGAATCCAGCGCATGACCGCCGCCGCCCGCAAAGACCGTGTGCCCGCCAATCACGAACAGCTTACCGTTGAAGGCCGCGACGTTGACACCATGACGGCCGGTCGGAAGCGCGGGCAGCCGATACCAGTCGTTAGCCGCCGGATCGAACACCTCGACATCTCGGAGCACGCCCTCGATGTGATAGTCGTGATGTTCGCCGCCCACCACGTAGATCTTCCCTTGATATGTCGTCCATCCCTGCCCGCTGCGGGCCGACGGCATGCGGTTCATCGCGCGCCAGGAATCGGTCGCCGGGTTGTATTCCTCGACCACGTCTACGTTGCTGGCGACATAGCCGCCGATGTTGTTCGCGGTGATGCGGCCGCCGATGAGATAAATCCTTCCGTTCACCACGCCGATGGCGGGGTGGTTCCGCGGCGTCGGCATCGGCTTGCGCGTCTCCCAGCGATTGGTCGCCGGGTCATACACCTCATTGGTGCCGACGACGAGGCCGCCGTTCTGCGTGCGGCCGTCGGGTCCTGCCAGGTCAGTCGAGCCGCCGATGAAATAGATCTTCCCTCCAAGTTCTGTAGCGGCGCCCGCTGTGCGCTTCCCATTGAGCTTGGCGAGCGCTTTCCAGCTGTCGCTGGCCGGGTCGTATTCCCACGCGGTGTCGAGCGTGGCGCTCGGCGCTTCCTGCGTCATCGCACCGGATCCACCGAAGACGTAAATCTTGCCGTTCAACGTGGCGGCGCTCATGTGATCGGTGAAGAACGGCGTGTTCTTCTTCTCCGTCCAGGTGTTGTTGGCCAGGTCGTACACCATCACGCGCGCCGGATGCGTCGCGCGCGCGCCGGGCGTCAGGACGGCCGCGTTGCCGCCAATCAGATAGAGCTTGTCGTTGACCTGCACCGGCGTGTATTCCTCCGCCGGCTGCGGCAGCCTGGCGTATTTTTCGGTGTCCCACCTGCCGGGCGACTGCTGCGCGGTGACACTGACCGCCAGTACCACGGTTAGCCCTCCAAAGATGGTTCCGACGATTGCGTGCCACCCTTTCATGCTGATCCTCCCTGTGCGCTGTTAATAGAGGGATTTGAGATCGGAGTCAATAGCGAGGTCTCGGCTTCTCTTGAGACGACTCGGCTTGTCTTAATACGACGCGAGGGCGTAGACTCGCGACAACCCCGCAAATCCCGGAGCGCACTTATATATGAAACGAGTTCTGGCAATGCTCGCGGCTGCGTGCGTGATCGCCATCGTCATTGGCGACAGGGTAGCCGCACAGAATCCGCCGGCGCGCGGCATGCGCTGGTCGAAGGCAGCGCCGTTCCCTGAGCCGGAAGAGGAACTGTACGGCACTGTCGTGAGTGGCAAGTTGTACGTGATCGGCGGCTTCGGCTTCACGCCGCCCGGTGTGCAGCCTCCGCCGCCGGGTGTGAGCAAAGGACCCTGTTTCAGTTGCCCGCCGGCGCTCGTGTACGAGTACGACCCGGGTCCGGACAAGTGGACGAAGAAGAAGAACATTCCGACGCCCGTCCACCACCAGGCGCAGGCCGCCTACAACGGCAAGATCTATATCTTCGGCGGCTGTACACGCGCGATCAGCGGCGAGGGCGGTACGACGAACGTCTGGGAGTTCGACCCGGTCGCTGATTCGTACCGGGCGATGGCGGCGATGTCGGTGAAACGATGCTCGCCGATCGCCGAAGAAGTCGGCGGAAAAATCTACGTCATCGGCGGGCTCGAGCCGTACGAGAACGGGCAGGGCACGCGCGTGACCGGTCGCAACCAGATGTTTGACCCGGCCACCAACACGTGGACGGAGCGGAGTCCGATGCCCACGGCGCGCAACCATGCGTTTGCGGGCGTGGTCAACGGCAAGATCTACGTCATCGGCGGCCGAATCGGCGCCGGCAACATTCCCGCGACGACCAACGTAGACATCGTCGAGGAATACGACCCCGCGACCAACCTGTGGGGTCCGATCAAGGACCGCATGCCGACGCCGCGGAGCGGCGGCGGCGCGGCAACCTACAACGGCAAGATCTACGTCGGTGGCGGAGAGCTGCAGAACCGTCAGATGTCGGCGGCGTTCCGCGCACTCGAGGCGTACGATCCGGCGTCCAACACGTGGGAGATCCTTCCCTCGATGCCCACCGCCGTCCATGGAAACGCGATGGGCTTCATCGGCAACAAGCTGCACGTGGTGAGCGGAAAGATGGAGGGTGGCGGCGCGCCTGACATGGCGGGCACCGAGCATCCCTATGCGACCGCCTCCCACGACGTACTCGATATTCCATCTGGCACGCAGTAGACCTTGGTTGGTGGTTGGTAGTTGGTGGTTCACCACAGACCACCAGCCACGAACCACGTTTGAATCGGAGGGGGCAACAATGCGACGTGTTCTAACGGCGGCGCTGCTCGTCGCGCTGGCTTTCATCTCGCCACCGGCGATGGCGCAGACCACCAACGGCGTCATTGCCGGCATCATCAGCGACGCGCAGGGAGGCGTGCTTCCTGGCGTGACCGTCACCGCGCGCAATGTCGACACCGGCGCGACGCGAAACATCACGACCGAAGCGGACGGACGGTTTCGTCTGGCCGGTCTCGTTCCCGGTCGCTATGAATTGAAAGCCGAACTTCAGGGGTTCGGCACGGTAACCGTTCCCGACGTGACCGTGGCGGTCAGCAGCGAAACCACCCGCAACGTGACCATGCAGGTGCAAGGGCTGCAGGAGTCGGTGACCGTCACGGGCGAGGCGCCGGTGATTGAGGTGACCAAGACCGACGTGTCGGGCATCGTCACCCAGGACCAGATGCAGATGCTGCCGCTGGCGACACGGCAGCCGATGGACCTGGCGCTGCTGCTGCCGGGGACCAATCAGGACGCGGTGCGCGCGCGGAAGGCGAACTCGAACATCGGCGCGGGCGCATTCACCAACGGCTCCGCGTTGCTGGTCGATGGCGTCTGGAACAAGGAAGGCAACACCGGCGAACCGCGGCAGGACTTTCCGCAGTCGGCGATTCAGGAATTCAAGGTGTTTGTCAGCCAGTCGCCGGCTGAATACGGATGGACCGCCGGCGGCGCCGTGTCGATGGCCACCAAGAGTGGCACCAACAGCCTGCACGGCGAAGCGTTCGAGTTCTACCGGGACAAGGCGCTCAACGCGATAGACCCGTTCGCGAAGGCGGCGGGGCAGCCCAAGCCGAACTTCAACCGTCATCAGTACGGCGTGGCGATCGGTGGACCTGTCATCAGGGACCGCGTGCACTTCTTTGAAGCGGCCGAAGCCCTGGAGAACCACCTGTACGACAACGTGGTCGTGAGGGTGCCGCAGTTCTACGGGAACATGAACGGCGTCTTCAAGAGTCCCGAGTACAACCACATGTCGTTCACCCGGGGTGACGCCCAGATCACACAGAGGCAGTCGGTGTTCCTGCGCTATGCGTGGCAGATTTCCGACTTCACCTGCGAAGGCTGTTCGGCCTCCTCGTCGACGCCGTGGTTCTCGGGCGGCGGCATCAAGCAGAAGCGGTATTCGTGGGCGGGCGCGTATACGTGGGTGATTTCGCCACGGGTGCTGAACGAGGTCCGCGGACAGTTCACGAACTATCACTTCCGTCAGCATCCGCCGGGCGTCGAACCGCAGGAGGATTTGTTCGACAGTTCACCTGAGCGTGCCGCGCCGCTGACAGCGACCTACACCTTCCCGAGCTTGAGCTGGGGAACCAGCGGCAACTTCTACACCAAACAGATTTCCCGCGAGCTGCGGGACGACCTGTCGATCACGACCGGCAGCCACACGTGGAAGTTTGGTGCCGGTGCACAGGAACTCGCCGTCCACGGAGACAACCGCCCTTCGCTCGGCACGTGGACGTTCTCGGTTGACCAGCCGTTCAACCCTGCGAATCTCGCGTCCTTTGTCCCGGTGGCGGGTTCGGTGCGGCAGTTTTCGACGGGCAACCTCGTGAAATTGCCGACGTTCACGCCGAACGTGATGACCAACTATTACGTGGAAGACGAATGGAAGCCCGCCGCGGGAGTGACGCTGAACGTGGGTCTTCGCTACGACTACCAGTTGCACGGCTTCAACCAGGGGCTGACGCTCGACTCGAAGGACCCGGTGTACGACACACCGTTGTTCCCGACCACCGGTACGGCAGCCAGTCTGGCGCCGCTCGTCCATTTCGACAAGCGCGGCGATAAGAACAACTTCGGTCCGCGCGTCGGGTTTGCGTGGGACGTGCGCAACGACACGAAGACCGTCGTCCGCGCCGACTACGGCATCTACTACAACCCGATGAACCTGCAGATCACCTCGGCGGAGATGGCCAACTACCGGCAGCCGACGGCGATTATCACGAACCCGACGTATCCCGACCCGTACGGCGGGCGAGATCCGCTGACATTCGTCTCGACCGCGCCGGCGAACATCCAGGTCATGGCCGACGACCTCGAGAACCTGCAGTCGGCGGCGTACACCGCGGGCGTCTCGCGAGCCCTGACGTCGGTGCTCGCGATCCACGTCGACGGCGTGTACAACCGGATGTCGAAGGTCCCGATGACGATCGACATCAACCCGCGCAGCGGTGGCACGACAGGAAACCGTCCGCTGCCGCAATTCGCGCGCGTCCTGCAGGCGCAGTCGATTGGGTTCATGAACTACCGGGCGCTCCTCGTCCGCCTCGAGAAGCGGCTCGAGCGCAACTACATGTATCTCGTGTCGTACACGTTGTCGGGCAGCAATGGGAACGTGAACAACTCGGGCGGCACGCAGTCGGTGGTCACTGACTCGGGGCACATCAACTACGACGAGGGGCCGAACAACAGCGACCGGCTGCACACGCTGGTGGCGAGCGGTTCGCTTCTGCTGCCGGCCGATGTCACGATCGGTGGAGTGTTCAGCTACCGCTCGACGATGCCATTCAGCGCGCTTGCCGGCATCGATATCAACGGCGATGGCAACGTCACCGACTACGTGCCCGGCACGAACCGGAACGCGTTCAACCGCGGCAACGACGCCGACATGCTCGCACTCGTGAACGCGTGGCGCGGCGTCAACGCGTTGGGACCGATTAATCCGGCATTCAGCACCAACGAGTTCTATTCGCTCGACATCCGCGGCAGCAAGGCGATCGCGCTGAATGCGGGACGGCGCGTGGAACTGATTGCCCAGGTGTTCAACGTGCTCAACAGGAAGAACCTCATTGCGGCATGGACGACCAATGCGCTTTCGCCGGCCTTCGGCACCAGCGTGTCGGCGTCGAACATGCGGCAGGCTGAAATCGCGGTGCGGTTCACGTACTAAACCCTTAGTGGTTGGTGGTTCGTGGTTTGTGGTTGGCGTAAGAGCTTCCTGTTTTTTGTCCTTAACCACCAACCACTAACTACCAACCACTAACCAGTGGCAGCCCTTCTCACCGCCGCATTCTTCGCCAGCGGCGCGTCAGCACTCATATTCGAGACACTCTGGTTCCGGCAGGCGGGACTGGCCTTCGGCAACAGCATCTGGGCGTCGAGTCTGGTCCTGTCCGCGTTCATGGCCGGCCTTGCGCTCGGCAATGCGCTGGCGGCCAGAGTCGGTCCGCGGCTCGCAAATCCGGTGCGTGCGTACGCGTACGCGGAAGCGGCAATTGCGCTGACCGGAATTGGGCTCGTCTACGTCTTTCCCGTCCTCGGTGCGGCGCTCGCGCCCGCCTTTCGACCGCTGCTGGATCAGCCGTGGCTGCTGAATCCGCTGCGGCTGCTCGTGGCGTTCGTCTTACTGCTGATTCCGTCGACAGCAATGGGCATCACGCTGCCGCTGCTCGTTACGGCACTCGCAGACGGGATCCGGGATCCGGGATCCGGGATCCGAAAGGCTCCCGATTCGTTTGGCCGCGTCCTCGGATGGCTGTACGGGTGGAACACGCTCGGTGCGATGGCAGGCGTCATCGCCTGCGAAATATGGTTGCTCGGCCGGTTCGGTGTGCGAGGTACCGCCGTCGCGGCGGGCGGTTTGAATCTGGTGGCCGCGGCTGTGGCGGGGCTCCTGTCGGTACGTAAGCTGGGCTCCACGAGGCGTACGGATCCAGCGCCTCGTGGAGCCGGCGTAACAGTATCCGGTAGCGGGGTTTGGCAGTGGCTGGTTGCGGCGGCAATGGCCGGCTTTGCTCTGCTCGCCCTGGAAGTGATCTGGTTCCGGTTCCTGCTGCTCTTCGTCAAAGGGCACTCGACCGCGTTTGCCGTCATGCTCGGCGTCGTGCTTGCCGGCATCGCTCTCGGCGGACTCATCGCTTCACTGTGGCTGCGATTGACCCCCGGCGCGTATCGCCTAGCGGCGCCGATCGCGTTTGCGGCCACCGTCGCTGTCGTCGCGTCCTACCAGTCGTTCCCGTCTGTCATCGCGCCCTTCGGTCTTGAATCGATCACGCAGCCGGACGCGATCCTTCGCGTCAGTCTGCGGCTGATGTTCCCGGTCTCGTTTATCTCTGGAGTGTTCTTTCCGCTGGTGGGCGCGGCGCTGCGGACAGGACTGCTGTCTGAGATTGCCACTGCCGGGACGCTGACGCTGGTCAACACGATTGGCGCAGCCGTCGGCTCGCTCGTCGCCGGCTTTGTCCTGCTTCCGTGGCTCGGTGTCGAGCGAAGCTTGTTTGCGATCGGATTGCTCTATGCGGTCGTCGGCGGCGTCGTCAGCCGTCTGCGGCGGGCACCGCTGGTGGTATACGGTGCAGCCGTCGTTGCTCTTGTCGCGCTCGCGCTATTTCCATTCGGACAGTTCAACGCGCGCCTCGTGTCGATTCCCGTCGAACGATGGGCGCAGGGGGAGGCCGAGAGGCGGCTCATTGCTGTTCGCGAAGGGTTGACCGAAACCGTCGTCTTCTTCCAGCGGATGCTGCTCGGCAAACCGGTCAGCGACGTCATGCTGACGAATTCCTTTTCGATGTCGACGACAGGGTATGGAGTCCGCCGATACCAGAAGCTCTACGTCTACTGGCCGATAGCGGTCCACCCTGATCTGAAGCGCGCCCTGATCATCGGCTACGGCGTCGGCAACACCGCGAAGGCGCTGACCGATTCGACCGGCATCGAATCGATTGATCTGGTGGACCTCTCGCGCGATATCCTCGCGATGGCGCCGATTGTCTTTCCGGACCCGCGCGAACAGCCGCTTCGCGATCCGCGAATGCACGTCCACATCGAGGACGGCCGCTACTTCCTCCAGACCACTGATCGTCAGTTCGACCTGATCACCGGCGAACCGCCGCCCCCAGGTATCGCAGGCGTCGAGAATTTGTATTCACGCGAATATTTCCAGCTCATTCACGACCGTCTCGCCGCGCAGGGCCTCGTGACCTACTGGCTGCCGCTCGCGGATCTGACGGACGGCAGCGCGAAGGCGATTTTGCGTGCGTTCTGTGACGTCTTTGACGACTGTTCCCTATGGAACGGGTCGGGGACGAACCTCATGATCGTCGGCAGTCGTCGAGACGACTCGGCGGAGGCGCACGGTTCGATCTCGGCGCAGGACTTCGTCCGTCAGTGGAATGTCCCGACCGTTGCGGCGGAGATGAAGCGTCTTGGCGTGGAGCGACCCGAGCAGCTCGGCGCGCTCTTTCTGGGCGACGCCGCGTTCATCCACGCGCTGGTCGGCGACGCGCGGCCGTTAACCGATGACGACCCGAAGCTGATCGAAGCGGCGTCCCAATCGCCGGAGGAATCCACCCGCCTGCTCGCGAGCATCACGGACACGGGGGCGGCACGCACGCGATTTCAGACAAGCGAGTTCATCGCCCGGCATTGGCCGGCATCGCTCATTGGTTCGTCTGCAGCGTATTTCGACGTCCAACACATTATCGATGCGCACATGTACGGTTCGCTGGTGAAACAGGCCCTTGCGCTCGACGATGTGCATCGCTTGCTGACGGGGACGAGTGTGCAGACGCCGATTCTCTGGCGCCTGGCGAGCAATGCTGACATTCAGCAAGTCGTGTCGAATGCCTCGCCCGAGGAGTTGATGAACCCCCTGCTGCAGTATCACCTCGCGATTCGACTGTTGTCGGAACGGAATTACCGGGCAGCGGCGGCCGCTTTTAACGAGGCGCTGGAATCGCCCGAGGTGGGCGACAACGCGTTTGTACTGTACATCTACACGCTCTGCCTGTCAGGCCAGAAGGCACAGGCGCAGGCGATCAGCAGTGAGGCGTTTGCTGCTTCGGGCGTATCATCGCTGCCGCCGATCTGGATCTGGATGAAGGACACATTCGGGATCGATCCGCAAAGGAAAGTGAAATAGAGATGCGGAAATCACGTCGTCATTTTCTGAAGGGAGTCGTGGCCGTGGGTGCAGCAGCCTCAGGCACCAGCCTTCAGGGGCAGGCCGCGAACCGCGTGAGCGGCTTCGACCATGTCGCGGTGCCGATGCAGAACACCGATGCGATGGTCGCGTTCTATCGCCGCCTCGGATTTCAGATGACCGAAAACGAGAACGCCGTATCGGTCTACATCGGCAGCCAGATGATCAACTTCCACCGACCCACACGCTGGCAGGATCAATCGTTCACCTTGCGCGCGCCCGCCGCGAAGCCTCCGTCTGGCGACTTCTGCTTCGTGTGGGATGGGACGGCGGCGTCGTTGAAGGCGCTGCTGGACAGCGCAGGGGTGAAGACCGAGCTCGGGCCTGTCGATCGAGCGGGCGGGCGTCGGAAGACAGGTTCGAGCACTTACATCCGCGATCCCGACGGCAATCTTCTGGAATTCATGATCTACGCGTGAGTAAGTGGGAGAAGTGGAAACGTGGAAAAGTAAAGTCCTAAGTGTTAAGTGGAAAGTAGAACGTTACAATCCGGCGCACGCGGGAGGAAGTTGATGTCCTGGACTCGAAGGCACTCATTTGCGCTCATGACCATCGCGGCACTGGCCGCCTCACTGTTCGGCGCCGTACATCTGCAGGGGCAGGCCGCGCTTCGCTGGGTCAAGGCTGCACCGTTCCCCGAACCTGAAGAGGAGCTGTATGCGGTCACGGTGAACGGCAAGATGTACGTGATCGGCGGCTTCGGCTACATGCCGTTCGGCAACCCGCCTGGACTCGTCTACGAGTACGACCCAGGTCCCGACAAGTGGACGAAGAAAAAAACTCTTCCGCAGCGCGTCCATCATCAGGCGCAGGCGGTCTACAACAACAAGATTTACGTCTTCGGCGGCTGCAGGATGGGGATCTTCGGCACCGATGCGGTCACCAACGTGTGGGAGTACGACCCGGCGACCGACAACTTCCGCGCGATGGCGGCGATTCCCGGTCCGCGTTGTTCTGCCGTCGCTGCTACGGTGAACAACAAGATCTATCTGATTGGCGGCATCGAACCGTTTGAAAACGGTCAGGGGAGCCGCATCAGTGGACGCAACCAGGTGTTCGATCCTGTGGCGAACACCTGGGGGACTGCCGACTTGAGCCCGATGCCGACCACCCGCAACCATGCGTTTGTCGGCGTGGTGAACAACAAGGTCTACGTCATCGGTGGACGCCAGGCGGCGGGCATGATTCCGTACAGCAGCAACACCGACGTCGTCGAGGAATACGACCCGGCGACCAACATGTGGGGCAACGTGAAGCAGCGGATGCCGACCGCGCGCAGCGGCGGCGGCTATGCGACCTACAACGGGCGGATCTACATCGGTGGCGGCGAGTGGATCTCACGCGAGGTGATGGCATCGTTCCGCGCGCTCGAGGCCTATGACCCCGCGACCGATACGTGGCAGCTCCTGCCGCCGCTCCCGGGCGCGGTGCACGGCAACGCGATGAGTTTCATCGGGAGCAAGCTGCACAACGTCAGCGGCAAGATGGAAAACGGCGGGCTGCCCGATCAGATGGCGCCGGCGACCGCCGATCACAGCGTGATGGATTTTCCCGCCGCGACAGGCCGGACGAACTGACGGGGGCTGATCATGAAGATACGAACGGTTTCGATGGCTGCGCTCGCGGCCGCTACGGCGATAGGCGCACTTGCCACGCAGCCAGTCCTCCGCGCACAGGACCCGACGCTCCGCTGGGTGAAGGCGGCGCCGTTCCCGGTTCCTGAAGAGGAGCTCTACGGCGTCTCGGCAAACAACAAGATGTACGTCATCGGCGGATATGGCGCGACGGGTCAAGCGGCGCCGGCGATGGTGTGGGAATACGATCCCGGCCCGGACAAGTGGACACGCAAGAAGACCCTGCCGGTCGCCGTGCATCATCAGGCGCAGACCGTGATGAACGGCAAGATCTACTTCTTCGGCGGGTGCCAGCGTCCTGTCAGCGGCGCTGGCGTCAACGGATGGGCGCCGGTTGATAACGCATGGGAGTACGACCCCGCCGCCGACACCTACAAGGCGCTTGCTCCGATGCCTGGCAAGCGTTGCTCGGCGATCGCTGAGAACGTCGGTGGAAAGATCTACGTGATTGGCGGCGTCACGACGATGGACAACACCACGGATGTCGCGTTCAACGGTCAGGGGCCGGCGCGCGTGCTGGGTGTGAATCAGGTGTACGACCCGGCCACCAACACGTGGACAACGAAGAGTCCGATGCCCACGGGCCGTAACCATGCGTTCTCCGGCGTCGTGAACGGGAAGATCTACGTCATCGGCGGCCGGATCGGGCACGGCTTCGTCACCACCTCGAGCAACACCGACGTCGTCGAGGAATACGACCCCGCGAAGGATCTGTGGGGCGTCGCGAAGGCACGGATGATTAGCCCGAGAAGCGGCGGCGGCTGGGCAACCTACAACGGCAGGATCTACGTGGCGGGCGGTGAGGTCCAGAACGAGCGCTACAGCGCCGCGTTCCGGTCGCTCGAAAGCTACGACCCGGTTGCCAATCGCTGGGACATCCTGCCGTCGCTGCCCGGCGCCGTCCACGGCAATGCGGTCGCGTTCATCGGCAACAGGCTGCACACGGTCAGTGGCAAGATGGAAGGCGGTGGCTTCGCCGACGCGCCCGGGAAGGCGACGGCCGATCATTCAGTGATGGAGATGCATGCTGCAGGCACCCAATAGGTTCGTGGTCGCCGGTTTGTGGCTGGTGGTCGTTGCGTCCCTTGCGGCGCAACGCTCCCCAACGCCGAACTGGGACACGCTGCGCCCTGAAATCCTTCAACACTACCGGTCGCTCGTGCAGCTCGACACGACGTCGGGGCATGAAACACGCGCGGTCGAGTATCTGAAGAAAGTGCTCGAGGGCGAAGGCATCGCGACGCAGACGTTCGCGCTCAATCCCGCTCGCGCGAATCTGGTTGCGCGGCTCAAGGGAAACGGCTCGAAGCGGCCGCTGCTGATTCTCGCGCACACGGACGTGGTCGGCGTCCAGCGCGAGAAGTGGCCCGTCGATCCGTTTGCAGCCGTGATGAAGGACGGCTACATCTGGGGCCGCGGCAGCAAGGACGACAAGCCGGTGTTGGCCGCCAACCTGATGGCGATGCTGATGGTGAAGCGCCTCGGCATCCAGCTGGATCGCGACGTGATCTTCCTGGCGGAGTCCGGCGAAGAGGCCGATCTCGAGGGCGTCGGCATCAACTACATGGTCCGCGAGCACTTCGCGGAGATCGACGCCGAGTTCGCGATGACCGAAGGCGGGGGCGCGAGGATCGACGGCGGGCGCGTCACGCGCGTCAGCATCGGCACCGCCGAGAAGCTGCCCGCACGTGTGCGGCTGGTGGCCCGCGGCACCGCCGGGCACGGATCTGTTCCACGGCTGGACAACGCATTGATGCATCTGGGCGCGGCTGTCGACAAGGTCGGGCGGTGGGAGACGCCGATGCGGCTGAACGACACGACGCGCGCCTACTTCGAGAAGATGGCGGCGATCAGCCCGCCGGAACGCGCGTCGATCTATAAAGCGCTGCTCGATCCGAAGACCGCCGCGGAGGCGCAGAAGTTCCTGCGCGAACATTCCCCCGGCGAATATTCGATGCTGCGGACGTCGGTGGTCCCGACGATGCTCAAGGCCGGCGTCGGAGCGAACGTCATTCCGTCAGAGGCGGAAGCGACGCTCGACGTGCGCGCGCTGCCCGACGAGAAACTCGACGCGTTCTACGCGGAGATGGCGAAGGTGATTGCCGATCCGGCGGTTGCCGTCGAACGCCTTCCGCAGACGCGTCCACCATCGCCGGCGTCGAAACTGGGGACCGAGATGTACCGCGCGATGGAACGCGTCGCCGGCACGATCTATCCGGGCGCGACGGTCATCCCGTCGATGTCAACCGGGGCCAGCGACCAGGCGCAGCTCCGGGCCAAGGGCATCGAGTCCTACGGCATCGGCCCGGCGTCCACCGAAGCCGACGAAATCAACTACCCAGCCCATGGCGACGTCGAGCGGCTCGCCGAATCGTCGCTGTATCCATTCGTTCAGTACGTCTGGAACGTCGTCGTCGAAGTCGCCGGTCACAAGTAGCCGCGCGAAAACGACGTACCACGGAAACGACGGGCGACGGAAACGACCGGCCACGGAAACGACCGGCCACGGAAACGACGTAGAGGCGGACCTTCAGGTCTGCCCCTTTTTTCTACACACGCTGGTTCGTGTGGACACGTCGGTTGGTGGAGCGTCAGTCCCGGTCGCCGGCCCCGGTAGGGTCATTGCTCGGAGGGTAGTGGATGGCACCAACGCGAGCTACGAACCACCAACTACCCGATTTCTAACGTGTCGCGCTCGGATCGCTGCCGGCCGGATCGCCCATCTCTTTCAAGTACTGCTGAAGCTCCGACGGGATGCAGGTGAAGTCGTCGAGCTGCTGGTTCGGAATCCACCTGAAATGTACGTCGCCGATATAGAACGGCTTCGTGTAGAGCTTCGGATCGTCCATGGTGATGGTGAGCGTCAGGTCGTTCTTGCTGTCTCGGTGAAAACGCTCCGTGACCCGCGCATCGACGCTGTGTGGATAGCCGCTGTCGGTCGCCCAGGTATTCGGGGCGAGTCCGGTGGTCTCCACGACGAACGTGTAGTCGTCTTCCCAGTGACCGATCGAGTAGCCGTTGTACTTCGGATCGAGGGTGTCGCGGCCCCTGCCGCCCACATTCGTCGGCAGGGTTCGTCCGTCCGTCCAGATCTCACGCCAGAGATCCATGTACTGGAGCAGGATGAAGGTCCGGTTCGGCTGCGTCGTAATGGTCATCCCCCGGATCTCGTTGGTCATGTTCTGTGGAAAGCCGTAGGGATCGCAGTAGCGGACGTGCATATCGTTCGTGCCGGCGGGACTGTACTTGGTGAGCGGCTTGTTCCGCGCGAACATCTGCTCGCCGAGCGGCGTCAGCGGCGGCGCCGGCGGATTCTTCGGATTGACGCGGCTCCTCGGCACAGCGGCGCCCGATGACGGTCCGGCCCATGTCCCCGTGAGATCGCGCTTCGGCGCGGGGCCACCTTCGCCAACGGCCCTGTCCGCCGGGTAGTACTTCCACGGAGACCGTGGCGCGTTGTTCTGTTGGTTGTTCTGGGCGGCGACAAAGACAGCCAGTAAGAGCACGGTCGCTACGCCTGCGATTGCGCCGATGTATGGATGTCGCATGGTATAGCTCTTACTTCGCGTCGATCCCGGACGGCCTCGCGAGCTTGTCGCGATATTCGATCGCCTCTGACGGGATGCAGAGTGTCTCGGCAAAATCCTGCGCCTTCATCCAGTAGAAGTTCGCGCGCATGAACGTCCAGGGCTTCGTGTAGTACTTCGGATCGTCGACCGTCACCGTCAATTGCAGGTTGTACTGATCGGCGCGTGTGTAGCGCTCCTGGATGTGCGCCATCGCGCTGCGCGGATGCCCGGCCTCATCGAGCCACGCCCGTTCATCGAGGCCTGTCGTATCGATGACAAGCGTGTTGTCGTTTTCCCAGTGGCCGACTGAATAGCCGTAGTACCGCGATTCCGGCGCGTCGCGCACGTCGACGGCTTTCGGAAGCGCTCGTCCATCCGTCCAGATCTCGCGCCAGACCCGCTGCTGCTCGTACGCGATGAGGATGCGGTTCGGCGCCGATCCGAAGAGCGTGCCTCCGCGGCTGCTGACGGCATGTGCCAGCAGGTCGCGCGGAAATCCGAGCGGATCGCAGGTGATGAATGGATCGTTCGAGGCCCCCAGGTCATCGCTCCTCGTGGCGTTCCCATAGGCCTTCCGCAGCTTGAATTGCGCCTGGCCCGCGGGGGTCATCGGCGGCACGGGATCAGGCTTGTTGTTCTGCGGCCCAACCCAGGCGCCAGAAAGGTCACGCTTGGGCGCCGGTCCAGGCGGATTCGGCATCCTCGGCACGCCCTCGGACACGAATCCTTCGCCGCTGATGCGCTGCCGGCCTTGAGCCATCGGATCCGCGGCTTGCGCGGCAAGCAGCGCCAGCATTGCGGCGAGTGAAGCCAGGATGGAGTTGCGCACGATCTACCTCCCTCGTCGTTGTTGTGAGGTGTTCAGCGAATCACGAGCGATCTCGGAGGCGTACTTTACGCCGAATTGCACGATTCGTGGATCGCCAGGCATCCGCCGGGATATCAGACGCGACGGAGCGGTGGAATGGTGCGAGGGCCAGACGGATCGAACTGGTTGCTGCAGGCAGGGCATTGCAGCTCGAGACCATTGTCCGGCGCGATGAACACTTCCAAGGCGTGCGCGTTCATTTCGACGGACGCACCGAGATACGCGACCGACACAATGCGTCCGCCGCTGGGAGTGTCGAGGACGTCGAGGCGAGACTGGCAGTTCGGACAGCGGACTTTTGCAGGTTCGGTAGATGCCGACGTGGTGACCACGGCCGAGATTGTAGCTGCGAAATCAGAGGTCGCCCAGGGCGTCCGGGATTTTTTCCTGGATCTCCGGTGGCAGCGATGCCATATCCGTCGCCCAGGTGTGACGACAATTCGCGCAGGTCAGCATCATCACCGTCATGCTTTTCACGATCAGCATGCTGCCCACGTGCTGACACTTTGGGCACGGAATCGGTAAGGGTCGATTGGTATTGGGCACCGAGCGTGAGGATCGTAGATCCGTCTGATGCCGCTTGCCTAGATGGATATCGCGTCCCCAATCAGCACGCACGTTTGGGGCGTAATTATGGAATTCAATTGGTCAGCGTCTTCGACCAACGAAACAAAAGGGGGACAAAGCGAAATGGTAAGGGGCGGGTCCGAAGACCCGCCCCTCCGTCGGGCGAGCGAAACCAGAAATCAACGACCTGCAGCGGGCTTGGCGAACTTTGCCGCGTCCACCGGCGCGTTCGGTTGCACCGACTCTAAATTGACGGTGTACTGGCCATCCACCCACGTCATCTGCCAGCTGAAAGGTATCTTCACCCCCGCGCCGGGCACGTCGCGATAGTCGGAGTAGGTGACGTGAGTCGGCACAGTGCCGACCATCGTCGGCGCAAACCGCGTTTGCCGGACGAGCAGTCCCGAGGCCCTGTCGAAGTACAGCTTCACGGGAACACGATCGGTCGTTCCCTGTACGACGAACACGGGCTTGTCGTCGATGGTGACGGCGGGGAAGTCGGCGCGCCAACCGGTGGCCAGCTGTTTAATCGACGCGGGGAACGCCAGCTGCGCATCGACGCGTGCGCCAACCAGATCCGCGCCGACGAACGGAATCATCGCGACTGGGGAAAGGTCGCGCGGCGCCGCGTGCCACGCTTCGCGGCCGTCGTAAACCGTGGTCGAATCGCCGCTCACCATGTGGACGATCAGCGCCCGCTGATTCGGCCCCTTTGCGTAGAGGTCAACTGGAACCTTGGCGAAATCCGAATCGAATCCTTCATAAGTGCCTTTGGCCGTGAAGCTCGTGAGCCGGCCGAGCGCCTGCGCGCCGCCGATGGCCTGCAGATACTTGTCGAGAATCTGGTCGGCGGTCGCCGTCACGCGTGCGCCGGGAAACGCTTCCACTTCGTCTGGATCGTCGGGCGGCGGTTCGCCGTACTGCACGGCGAGGCTGGGGATGACCTTCGGCTTCTGGCTGCCGCGGTGGCACGTGTAGCAGGTGACGAACGGACGGCCGCCGAAGTTCGCCTCGTTGATCGCGTTGACCATCCTGATCATCTGGCGCGCCCGGTTTTTCAGCGGCGTATCGGTCGCGTAATTGGCCCAGTCGCTGGCGCTCGCGCCGCCGTGGCAGTCGGTGCAGTTCAAGGCGAGTGACGCGGAGAAGAAGCCCATCGTATTCATGAACTCGCGGACGGGAATGCCGCGCAGCACCGTGACGTTCTTGAACGCTTCTTCCGACATCTGCGGCCGCTGTGCTCCTGCCTGCGCCGCCGCCGGACGCGCCTGACCGGAGACCAAAGCGGTACTGAGCAGCCATGTCATTGCGAGCACTGCGCCACACAGGGTTGTCCACCGACTGAGCTTCATCTCATATCCCTTTCCTTGGATCACGACGGCCGCTTCGCGGCGTTCACGAAGCACATAAAGAGCCACATTCTAATCGTCCGACGGCGCGCCGGGCTATACATCCGGCCAAGATTCGTGTTCAAATCACGCCGCGTCCAAGGAGGGGATCTCGAGATGCGTCACTCGCTTGCCTCCGTCATTCGCCTGCTCGTTCTGCTGGCGTGTGCGTCAGCGGCCATGGCTCAGGGAACGAAGCTCCCGGGCAAAGACAGTTTGTATAACGGCAATCGGTTGAAGCCGGATCCAACTCCTGGCGGGCCGGCACCGGTGCGTGACATCAGCGGCTCCTGGGCCGGCAACCTGACACCCGATCGTGGGGAAGTTCCCACACTGACGCCCGCCGGTCAGAAATTATTCGCGCTGAACAAACCCGAAACGGAAGTGGGCACGGGCCACTCGAATGATCCGATGAACACGTGCGATCCACTGGGCATCCCGAGGAACACCGTGTTCGAGACGCGTGGCCTCGCGTTCGGGACGATGGGCCCTGACCGCATCGTGGTGCTCCATCAGTATCAGCGGATCTGGCGATACGTCTGGATGGACGGCAAACACCCGCTGCCAACCAAATTCGACGTCCCTGGCGGCGTACCGTCGCGGTACTACGGCTACTCAATCGGTCGCTGGGAAGGGGACAACACGCTGGTCATCAACACGGTTGGCGTGAACGATTCCACCTGGCTGGACAAGGCCGGTCATCCTCACAGCGTCGAAGCCAAGATCGAGGAGCGCTACACGCGCGTCGATCACAACCACCTGCAGATGGTTGTCACCGTGGACGATCCAAAGGTCTTCACGAAGCCGTTCGTGCTCTCGAAAAACGAGTACCGATGGATCCCGGATCAGGAAGCGGAAGAGCAGATGTGCGTGCCGTCGGAAATGATCAACTACATGAAGACGATCAGCGATCCGGCCTTCGGCGTGAGCACCGGAGACGCAACGAAGCGATGAACAAGGGAGTTGCGCTTGCCGCGATCTGTTTGCTGATCGCGGTCTCGGCCCGCGGTCAGGAAAAGCCCTTGATGGCGGAGGATGTCTTCAAGAACATCCAGGTGCTGAAAGGAATTCCCGTCAAGGAATTCATGAACACGATGGGGTTCTTTTCGGCCGCCACCAATCTCAACTGCATCGACTGTCATTCTCCCCAGAGCGAAAGCCTCGAGGGATACGCCATCGATACGCCGAAGAAGCAAACCGCGCGGCGGATGGTGTTGATGGTCAATCAAATCAATCAGGCGAATTTCGGCGGCCGGAAGATGGTGACCTGTTATACCTGCCACCGCGCGAGCGATCGGCCGGAAGCGGTGCCCAGCCTGCTGGATCAATATAGTGTCCCCGAGGACGATCCCAACCGCGTCGAAGTGGTTCCCGCCGGACCGGTGCAGTCGGTCAAGAAGATTTCAGCGGAACAGATTCTGGACAAGTACATCCAAGCCATCGGTGGGGCCGCGCAGGTGGCACGGCTCACCAGCTTTGTCGCGAAGGGCACCTATGAGGGGTACGACACCCTATCGGCGAAGGTGCCGGTCGACATCTTCGCCAACTCGCCGAATCAGATGGCGACGGTCGTCCACACGCAGAACGGAGACAGCGTGACGACCTACGACGGCCGGACCGGTTGGATCGCCGCGGCCGACAAGCTGATGCGTGTACTTCCGCTCGATGGCGGCGATCTGGAAGGGGCGAAGATGGATGCCTCGCTCTCGTTTCCGGCGCGCATCAAACAGGACTTCCAGTGGCGCACCGGGTTCCCGTCGGTCACCATTGACGATCAGCCGGTTGAAGTGATCCAGAACGCCGCCCGCGGCGCGACCGGAGCGAAACTGTACTTCGACAGCGAGTCGGGGCTGCTCGTGCGGCAGGTCCGCTTCGTCGACACGGCGGTCGGGGTTATTCCAACGCAGATCGACTATTCGGATTACCGCGACGTGGCTGGCGTAAAGGTGCCATTCAAACGCGTCATTACCTGGACCGATGGTCGGTCGACGATCGAACTGGCTCAGGTCCAACCAAACGCGCGGATCGAGACGGCGCAATTCGCGAAACCCGCGCCGCCAAAGGCGAAAGCGGCAGCGCCGTAACCTTGACAGCATGCGAGGCGGTCGCGTATACAGGCCGCAAGTCCAATCAGAGTGGCGGACCTGACAAGGTCCGCCCTGCACTTAGTGGAAGGAAGAACGCGATGAAAATCAGGCTTGCCGGTGTGGTGGTGGCCGCGTGTTATCTCCTGGGGTTGGCGGGAACGGCGTCCGCGCACCATGGATTCAACGTCGAGTTCGACGGTACGAAGTGCATGGATCTCAAGGGGACGCTCACCGGTGTCTTGTGGGAGAACCCGCACGCGTACTTGAACCTGGACGTGAAGGACGGCAGCGGCAACACAGTGGCGTGGCGCCTCGAAATGATCACGCCGAACGCGCTCAAACGGAACGGCACGACCAGGCAGGACTTCACCGCCAACATGGGGAAGGAAATGAACGCTCGTGCGTGCCCCGCCAAGGTCGGTGGCGATTCACGCGGCGCGGCTGAATACATCAAGCTGGCGGACGGGATCCTGCGCATCGTCGGACAGATTCCTGAACGCGGGATGACCCCGGACAAGCTGAATTTCTGAGGAGTTCCGAGATGAAACGGACAGCTGGAGTTGTCGCCGCCCTTGTCTGCTTCTTGTTGGTGCCGCTGCTCGCGCAACGCGGGTCGGGCCAGGGCGGGCAGCGTGGATCAGCACCGCCCGCGCCCGCCGCGCAGGGCGCCAAGCCGCCGGTCAGGATCGCCGGCGATTTCGACAAGGTGAAGATTCTCGAGCCCGGCGGCCCGACGGCGCGCACCGCGGACGGTCATCCCGATCTGAGCGGCCGCTATTACCCGAACCACGCGGGGCGCATGCTCCAGGGCGCGTACCGGATCCCCGCAGAGATCATGCGTCAATACGATCCGGTCAAGACGCCGCAGGAGAACCCGGTGTTCAGGCCGGAGGCTGTCGAGAAGTATCAGCACCCGACGCCGTACGGCATCTGTCCTCCCGGCGGCACGCCCACTTCGATTACGACGCAGGCCACCGAGCACGGCCCGCTCGAGATCGTTCAGGTACCGGGACGAGTGTGGCTGCTGACCGAATTCCCACAGACGATCCGGATGATTCCGACCGACGGCCGCAAGCATTCGCCTGATCCGGACCCGAGCTTCAATGGAGAGTCGGTGGGCCGGTGGGAGGGCGACACGCTCGTCGTCGACACGATTGCCATCGACACGAGGATGCGCAACATCTCGGTCGGCAGGACCGGCGACGCCAATGCTTGGCTGCACAGCGAAAAGGAGCACGTGATCGAGCGGTTCAGCCGCCCGTCGAAGAACTATCTGATGTACCAGCTGACGGTCGAAGATCCCGTCGTGCTGACGAAGCCGTTTACCTCGGCGCCCCATGTCTGGACGCTCGCGCAGGATCCTAACGACGTCTGGACGGAATATATCTGCACCGCGAACGAGGAGCCGGAAGTCTACAAGAACCTGGATTCGCAGACCAAGCAAGACTACGAAAGGAGCGGCCGGGACGGCACGGCTCCGGCAGGCCGCGGCGACAGGCAATGAGAGAAAGGAATCTCATGACGACCAAGGTAGCAGCGCTGTTGATGCTTGCGGGTGTGCTGGCGGTTTCCTCTCCCGTGTTCGCGCATCACGGAAACGCCGCGTACGATGGCTCGGTCGTCGAGCTCAAGAACGCCACCGTCACGAAGCTATCGTGGGCGAATCCTCACACGATCATCGAATTCGATGTGAAGGATGAGAAAGGACAGCCCGTACACTGGGCCGCCGAACTGGGTAGTCCGTCGGCACTCGGCCTGATTGGCTGGACCAAGACGTCCGTGTCACCCGGCGACATGATCACCGTGTTCGTCCATCAGGCGAAATCGAAGAACCCGGTCGGACGCATCGACCACATCGTGCTCGCCGACGGCAGCAGCCTGCGCGACAGCGGCGGTGGTGGCGGAAATAACGACGTGGACAACGGGCGCGGCCGTGGCGGCCGTGGCGGACGTGGTGGCCGCGGCGGCGCGGCCGACGCGAACCCGTAGACGTGACGTCTTGTAATCCTTACCGCTTCGCGCGTGGGACCGCGTTACCGGTCACCTGAATCCAATCGACGCGCGATCCTCCACCCGAGCCGTGGCCGGCTCCTCGCATCAAGTCCGTGAACCCAATCTCCTCGACATGGGTCAGATCCGGGTTGTCCACCCAGCGCGCTTCACGGCCTTCGACCACCTGCGTAATATCAAGATTCCGCCAGCGCACGTCGTAGAGCTGGATTTCCGACTCCACCCAGTCGGTCGAGAGGCCGACGGCCTTGTCGCCAATCAGCCACGTGCCGTCGGCGAGCTTGAGGACTGGACGGAGCAGATGGAACCCGCTCACCCTCGTACGCCACTTGATGGTCGCCAGGCCGCTCAAGTCCACATCGTTGTTCCTGTCCCTGAGCGTGATCGCCCAGTTCGAGGTGCACAGCAGCGACATCACGTAGGTGATGTCGTCGTTGTATGGCTGGAGGACCGTGCGGGTACCGGCCTTGTCGCCGTACAGCCGCACTTCGAGATTCGGATTCTTCACGTCGCCCTGAACGATCGTGTGTTCCGGCTCTCGCTCGTTGTTCTGATTGGGCACGCTGGTGTCGTACTTCCAGTCTTCGCGGAAGAACACCGGGGGATAGTGCGCGGTCACCGCTCCACCCAGTTGACCGGGTCGAGGGCCACGGCCACCTTGCGCCTCTCCTCGTTGTGGCGCATCGCCTCGTTGTGCGTTGGCCGACGCGGCCAGGCACAGTGTCAAAAGCGCAAGCGCCGACACCTGTGCGAGTCGCGTCATCACTTTTGCGGCTCCGCGCCGTATCGGGACGGTGTCGACTCGTCCCTGTCGGCGAGCACCGTACCATCCGCGAGAATCACCTTGTTCGTGCGTCCCACGTGCACGCCGCTCTTGGCCTGATATACGTACGCGGTGATCACATCCCCCGCTCGCAGCGTCGTCCGGCTCCACCCGAGCAGCACCATCGACGGCGGACTTCCAATTTCCATCGTCCATTTCTGGACTTCGCCGGTCGCCGTCTTGTAGTCGAATTTGATGAGCGAATGCGGGTTCATCCAGTCGAATTCCGTGACGACGCAACCTTTCATTTCCATCGGCTTGTCGGAGTAGGCGGCATCGCCATGATGCGCGGCGAGCGGCGCACCCAGCCCCAGCAGCGCGGCGATCATCGGGACGAACACTCGAACTCTCATCCTCATCGTCACTCCCTCACCTTCCACGGCCACCGCCGCCGAGGCGCTGTTGCTGCGCGTCGGGATAGCTGCCGGCCGGATCGCCCTGCTCCTGCAGGTACTTCAACGTCTCCGATGGGACGCACAGCCATTCGTTGATCTTCTGATTCGGCACCCAGCGGTAGAAATAGGTTCCCAGCGAAAACGGCTTGGTGAACATCTTCGGGTCGTCGATCGTCATCGCGACCTTCATCGTGTTGTGATCGACCCGGGTCCAGCGCTCTTGCACATGCGCCATGACAGAGTGCGGGGTCCCGTCGCGGAGCAGCCACGTTCTCTCGTCCAGGCCGGTGGTATCGATCACGAAGTTGTAGTCATCCTCCCAGCGACCGACCGAGTAGCCCATGTAAGTCGGATCGAGTGAGTCTCTGTCGTCGCCGCCGACTTTTGTTGGGAGCGCGCGTCCATCCGTCCAGACTTCGCGCCAGAAGCCGCCGAACTGCAGGAGGAAGATGACCCGGTTCGGCATGGTCGACACCGACATCGCGCGATTCTGGTAGATGAAATTCAGCGGGAACCCGAGCGGATCACAAAACCGTGCGGTCGGGTCGTTCGTGCCTGCCGGTCCGTATCGTCCGATCGGCTTCCGTTGCGCCAGGACCTGCTGCCCGAGCGGCGTCAGCGACGGTCTTTCGGCTGCTGCTCCACGCGGAATCTCGTCGGTTGACCCCGGTCCAGCCCAGGTCCCCGAGAGGTCACGCTTCGGCGCGGGACCGCCATCACCTGTGATCGTGTCGCGCGGGTAGTAGACCCATGGTGATTTGGCTTGCGAGGAAACCACCACGGTCGCGGCGGCGACAATGGCGGCGCCGACCAGGACGTGTCGCATGTAGGCCCCTTTCCCTCGATATCGGCGCAGAGCATAACCCGTTTCCCTGTTGACAGTCATGCATGAATCGCGTACCTAGGAGTCCACATTCAGCAGGTCTGGTACTCATGAGCCGCACGTCGAAGCCTTCGAGGAGAGATTTTCTCGCTGCCACCGCCGCGACCAGTGTCGCGATGGGGATGGGGCAGATCGCGAGCGCGGATCCGCCACAAACGGCGGCTTCGAGACCTGACATTCCACTGACAAAAGGCGAGCCCGAAATTTATCGCGGCACCGCCGCCGGCGCTGTGCTTGCGCAGTTGAGAGCCGCCGGTGTTCGCACGCTGTTCCACACCAACACGAGCGGATTCGTTCCGTTCTGGGAAGCCGTCTACGCCGCGGGCGACGTGCAAGTGATCAACATGACGCACGAGGGGCAGGCGGTCGCCGCCGCGGCGGGTTACACGATGGCGAGCCGGAACCTCGGCTTCTTCTTCGGAAGCCACGTGGGCATACCCAACGCGTTGAGCAACACGTACAACGCCTGGAAAGACCGGGTGCCGTTGCTGCTGACGTATTCGGGTGGCCAGCGCGAGGAAGGCAAGGACGGCTTCGAGTGGTGGGACAACACGCTCGGACCCACCGAAGCGTTCACGACCTGGAGGGGCGACCTCGAACCCGAGGACGTGACCGACACGCTGCGCCTCGCCATCAAGTTTGCGTTCGGTCCGCCGAGCGGCCCGGTGACGTTGACCTTCGGCGCGGCAGGCCAGAAGGTCGAGGCGCCGATTCATCCGATCGACCTTGCGACCATGCGCGTACGGTCACGCGCCCCCGCCGAGGCGATCGAGAAGCTTGCCCAATGGTTGATCGAGGCTCAAAACCCGCTCTTCGTCGTCGGCTCTCAGGTCGGCATCGAGGGCGCGTATTCCGAGATGCTCGCGCTGGCGGAAAAGCTCTCCGTTCCTGTCGCGGAGACGATGCATAGCCTGTACGCGAACTTCCCGAACGACCATCCGCTGTTTGTCGGGGAGCTGCAGGCGCAGCGGTATCCGCGCAAGCAGGACTTGTTAATCAGCTTCGGCGAAAGCTTCACCGCGGGGCGAGAAGATGAGCGAGGGCTGACCGCCAGTGGACCTCGCCGCATCGTCCATATCAGCCACGATTCGCAGGCGCTCGGCCGATCCTTTGTGCCGGATGTGACCATTCTGTCGGACCTGCGCACGGCCATCCGAGACCTGTCCGACGCGGTCGACGCGATTGCCACGAGCGATCGCATCGCGAGGATTCGAGCGAGCCGACTAGCGCAGGTGTCCACGCTGACAAACAGCCTGAAGCAATCGCGAGAAATCGCGCTGCGCGCACAATTCGACAGCAGTCCCGTCACCTGGGAACGCGTCGGCTTCGAGCTGGAGAAAGTGCTCGACAAGGACGCGGTCATCGTCCCGGAACTTGGAACGCAGTACTACAAGATCTACCGCCAGCTCAAACTGGGCGGCACGAACAAGCAGCGGATTGGACGCACCAAGGGCGACGCGCTCGGGTGGGGCGTGGCCGCGGCGTTCGGCGTGAATCTCGCGCTGCCGGACCGGCAGGTTGTCGCGCTGCAGGGCGACGGCGGATTCCTGTTCAACCAGTCCGAGGCGCTGTGGAGCATCGCGCGCTACGAAGCCCCGATGCTCATCGTCGTGATGAACAACCACTCGTACAACGAGAGCCGTGCGCGGAACATGCTCAACGGCGGAACGTTCTACGACGCGGGCAAGGACTTCAACGGATACCTCGGCGATCCGAACGTCGAATTCACGAAGATCGCGGAGGCCTACGGGTTGAAGGGCGAGAAGGTGACCCGTGCAGCGGATCTCGCGCCGGCCCTGCAACGCTGTCTGCGCAGCATGCGTGACGGTAAGGCCGTCGTGCTGGACATCGATGTGGCTGTCGATGGCGCGCCAATCAGCGAGCCGACCTGGTATCAGAAGCACTCGATCGCGGAGATTCGCAAGAAGAGGTTCAATGCATAAACGCCTCGTCCTCGTTGCCATCGTGCTTGTGATGTCGTGGCCCGGGACCGCGGGTGCGCAGCGCGGCGACGATCCGCAGGTCGAAAAGGGACGCGTGGTCGTGGCGCAGGTCTGCACCACATGTCACACGACGCTCGGCCGGATGCTCCAGGTCCATAAGCAGACGCGCGAGCAGTGGCGAGAGCTGGTTTTCTTTATGATCAGCCGCGGCGCGCAGGTCATGCCCGACGAAATCGACGCGGTCACGGCATTTCTCGTCGCAAACTCCGGACGTGAACGGCCCGCGGCGCGAAGCCCGGGTCAGCCGGAGGAGAAAAAGTAATTGAATCGGAGGCCAGGAATGAGACCACGGGTCGGCTATCTGCAGATGTTCGCGACGCTCGTCATCGTCGCAGCCGTTTCCCTCATCGGGAATGCGCAGGACGGTCGGGGCGGCGGCCGCGGCGGTGGCCGTGGCGGCGAGGGACCTCCGCCGCCGAAGGACGTCGTCGCGCCTGCGATCCCCGGCGTCGTGGCCGCCGGCACGCACATCGAGCTTGTGGCCTATCCCGTCGCCGGGACCGAGGGGCCCATCAGGGTCCTCGATGGCAGCGGCGTCCTTTGGACAGAGAGAAATGTCTCGCATATTTCGAAAATCGATCTGAACGGCAACCGATCGACGTTTGTCGAGAGCGCGGAAGGCGCCAACGGTCTCGGATGGGATTCGAAGGGGCGGTTACTTGCGGTCCTGCGTCCGAGCTCGGGCGAGAAGGTCGCCGTGCTCTATCCGCCGGCCAGCGTGGCGACGCTTGCGGACAAGGTCGATGGCAAGCCGTTCAACGCGCTGAACGACCTGATTGTCAGCACCAAGGACGACATCTACTTCACTGATACGCAGGGCATTTACTTCCTGCGGCCGGGCGGCCAGGTGAAGAAGGTTGTCGACCTCAAGAACATGAACGGCGTTGTGCTGAGCAGCGACGAGAAAACGCTCTACGCCAATCACAAGGATGGCGAGTACATCCTGGCGTTCGACGTGCAGCCGGATGGCACGCTGAAGAACCAGCGCAACTTTGGCAAGTACAAGAGCGTCACGACGCCTGGCGCAGCCGATCCTCGGCTCGGCGAGGACAACGGCGCCGACGGGATGGCGATCGACGATGCCGGCCGCATCTATACCGCTACCAACGTCGGCGTCGAGGTGTTCAGTCCAAAGGGCGAGTACCTCGGCGCGATTCCGATTGGCCTCTGGGGCGCAGAGCAGAACAGGATCCAGAAACCGCAGAACCTCACCTTCGCGGGTCCCGACAGAAAGTGGCTCTACACCGTCGGGTCCAATGCGATCTATCGCGTGCAGTTGCTGGCGGCAGGCATCAAGAGCCGGGGAAAGTAGACCGTAGACAACCGGAAACACGAGTAACGGAGGGGAAGCCGTGCTGAGAATCGGCAAGGTCATCTTGGCGTTCGGGTTCGTGTTGTTGCTGCCAGTCGTGGCCTCCGCGCAGGCGACGATCAGCGGCGTTGTCAGGGACGCATCAGGCGCCGTGCTCCCGGGCGTCACCGTGGAAGCGTCGAGTCCTGCACTCATCGAGAAGGTCCGGACGACCGTCACCGACGGCACCGGCCAGTACGCGATTCCGGACCTCCGGCCCGGGCTCTACTCCGTGAAGTTCACGCTCACCGGTTTCTCCGCCGTGGAACGCGAAGGCGTCGAGCTGTCTGGCAGCTTTACTGCGCGCATCAACGCCGACATGCGCGTGGGTGGCCTCGAAGAAACGATCAAAGTCACCGGCGAGACGCCGGTCGTCGACATCCAGAGCACGCAGCAGGAACGCGTGCTGGATCGCGAGGTCCTCGACGCGCTGCCGAACGCCGGACTTCGAACCGCGCTCGGCGTGCTGATTCCGAGCGTCGACTTCCGTCGTCAGGACGTGGGCGGCGCGGGCGTGCGGGCCGTGACCGGCAACATGGTGGCGCACGGCGCGAGATCCGAAGACGCCGGCACCACCTTGAACGGGATGTCGATTGCCTCGTTCGGAACCGGTGCCGCGACGGCGACGATCTTCATGAACCCGATGGGGATTCAGGAAATGACCATCGATACGGGTTCGAACGATGCCGAGCTGCACGCGGGCGGCGTGCGGACGAATTACACATTGCGCGAGGGCGGCAATACGTTCCACGGCGTCGTCTTCGGCGCGTATGCGCCGGGCAAGCTGCAGGGCGACAACCTGACCGACTCGCTGAAAAGCCGCGGTCTCACCGAGCCGAACAAGATCAAGGCGAACTGGGACATCAACCCGGCGTTCGGCGGCCCGATCCTGCGCGACAAGGTCTGGTTCTTCGGCGCCGCGCGCTACAACGTGACGGCCGACTATGTCGCGGGACTGAAATGGAACAAGAACACCAATAACCTGAACGCATGGACCTACGAGCCCGACGAGAACCGTCGTGTGTGGAACGAGCAGAAGCAGCCGGACGAGCAGGTGCGCGTCAGCTGGCAGGCGACGCCGCGGAATAAGCTGGGCGGCACCTACTACAACACCAGCTACTGCTTCTGCCCAACCGACGCCTCGGCGACGCTGTCGTGGGAAGCCGGTCAGCGTGCCGAGTACCCCTTCCAGCGGCTCGTGACGGGCGACTGGACGCTGCCGCTCACCAGCCGGATGCTCATTGAAGCGAATGGCCTGGTCTACAAGTCACAGAGCAACCGCATACCGTGGGACGGGCTGGCGCAGGGGATGATCCCCGTCCAGGAGCAGAACACCGGCATGCGCTATCGGGCAGCCGAGTCCTATCGCGTCCAGGACCAGAGCGTCTACAACATCAGCGGTGCGTTCTCCTATGTGACCGGAGCGCATGCGATCAAGGTTGGAGGCTCCGACAAGTTCGGCGATCTCGGTCAGCGCGAATACGACCTGTCGCCCGTGAGCTACCGAGTGCGCGGTGGCGTGCCGAATCGCATCACCGAACGCGCCCTCGGCACGTGGAGGGCGAACGTCGACTCCGACCTCGGTCTCTATGCGCAGGATCGATGGACCCGCAGCAGGCTGACAATGAACTACGGAGTGCGGTACGACTACTTCGCCAGCAGCTACCCGGCGCAGCACATTGGTCCGACCACGCTCGCCCCGAACCGCGACATCACGTTCCCGGCGCAGCCGGGACTCGGTTCACTACATGACCTCTCGCCGCGGCTCGGTGCCGCCTACGATCTGTTTGGCGACGGGAAGACGGCGCTGAAAGTGAGCGTGAACCGCTACGTGCTTGCGATGGGGCCGGACGTCAGCTTCATTCAGCTCGCGAATCCCTCGCGTAATCTCGTCACCAGCGCCACCCGTACGTGGAACGATACGACGTTCGCCGCTGGCGACCCGCGAAGGAGCAACTTCGTTCCCGACTGCGATCTCCTGAACGTGAGAGCCAACGGCGAGTGCGGTGCGCTGTCGAACGAAAACTTCGGCACGGTCGTCACCAACCTCACGTACGACACCGAGACATTGACCGGGTGGGGCAAGCGGAATTTCAACTGGGAGTTCTCGGCGGGCGTGCAGCGCGAGCTGGTGCCGCGCGTCTCGGCCGACTTCACCTACTTCCGGCGCTGGTACGGCAACTTCGTCCTCGTCGACGATCTCGCGATCGGACCGGCCGATTTCGATAAGTTCACGATCACTGCGCCGAGAGACCCGCGGCTGCCCGGCGGCGGCGGGTACCCGGTCGAGGGCTACGACCTCAAGCCCGCGAAATTCGGCGTGGCGGCGCAGCCGTACGTCACGCTCTCCCGTAAGTACGGCAAGCAGGAGGACTACTGGGATGGCATCGACGCCACCATCAATGCGCGGCCGCGTGACGGTCTGTTCTTCCAGGGCGGCGTGAGTACCGGCCGCCGCGTGGAGGACAATTGCGACGTCATCACGAAGGTGGACAACCCCAGCTCGCTCTACTGCCACCGCGAAGAGCCGATGCTGACGTTCGTCAAGGGGTATGGCTCGTACACGATCCCGAAGGTGGACGTGGTGATCAGTGGGACGTACCAGACCAAGCCGGGTCCGCTCGTGCTGGCCATCTACACCGCGACCAACGCGGAGATCGCGCCGAGCCTCGGGCGCAGCCTGGCGGCGGGCGCCACGTCGAACGTCGACATGCACCTTCTCGCACCGGGTCCATACACGACCACCAACGGCGGGTCAGGGCAGGTTCATGGCGAGCGGCTCCACCAGGTCGACTTCCGCTTCTCGAAGCTGCTGCGGTTCGGCGGCACCCGCGCGCGGGCGAACATGGACGTCTACAATGCACTCAACTCGAGCTCGGTGCTCCTACAGAACGACACGTTCGGCGATTGGCAGCGGCCGACCGAGATCCTGATCGCCCGGTTCGTGAAGTTCAGCGTCCAGTTCGACTTCTGATACCACTACGGAGGCACAGAGAACGAATCTCCGTGCCTCCGTATAGACTGTCTTCCCCATCCTGTCTTCGCGCGCGATCGTTTCAACTGCGCGAGTCCGCATGTTCACTCACGGCCTCCAGGCTCGACGCCGCGGCAAAACGCTGGCGTCGGCTCGTCGTCCTCAGCTTCGTGAGCGAAGACGCAGCTTTCGATGCTCGACGGACTGCGCCTGTGAAGCCGCCGCCGCGTTTTGTCGGGTATCGGTGCTCGCGGCGCTCGCAGTCGGCCGCTCGTGAACACGCGACCTGGCGCACCAGGAAGCGTGCGGCGTTCTTGCCAGCAGGCGCCAAGCACCACTAGTAATAAGTCGTGGTCCGGAATGCATATGTCCGACCGCCGAATACGAGAGGCTTATGCAACTCCTGTTTGATCTCGATGGCACGCTGACGGACTCAAGCCCGGGGATCAGCCGATGCCTGGCCTATACGATGCGGGCGCTGGGTCAGGACGTGCCGCCGATTCCGCGTTTGCGCCGTTGCGTCGGGCCGCCACTCGCGACCGTATTTCAGTCCTTATTGACCAATTGCGATACCGATGACATCGAGCGAGCGATTGGCATCTACCGGGAACGATATGAAGCGACTGGGATCAGCGAAAGTGCGTTGTTCCCCGGAGTCGTGGAGGCGCTAGCCACGTTGCACAAGAGCACGCATTGCTTGCAGCTTGTCACCGTCAAGCCAGAACCCTACGCGAGACGAATCCTGGAGCAATTCCGCATCGCCACTTTCTTCGATGACGTCTTCGCGCCGATGTTGGACGACCGCGTCACAACGAAGTCGGTGCTGGTTCGAACCGCACTCGCGGGCGGAACACACCAACAGAGCGACATTGCCATGATTGGCGATCGTGCAGAGGACATCATTGCCGCACGCGAGCATCGAATCTTCGCGGCCGCCGCGGCATGGGGATATGCGACATCGGAAGAAATCGCGGCGGCGAAGCCGGATCGCATCTTTCACACGATGACCGAATATGTTCGGTGGATCGAATCCCGCGACGGGGCCGATCGATCGAACGATTGATGTGAGGCGTGCTTCTCGTGGAAGCAGGTCCTTTGCCAGAATCCCCAGTCGTGAGTATCTTTCGAGTACCCCTCGGTCCCACGGTTCCTTGCAAGCAGTCAATGTAGTTTGCGGTGCGCGCTGTCACTGCGTTGGTACCGGTTCGGTCAGCCGACGCTGGTCTTAAGGTGAAGAACGCCTCCAGGATGTCCAGCCACTCGAATCACGGACTTGGTTCCCTGCTGCGAACGCATCGTGAGCGGCAGGGTCTCACGCTCGAAGCATTAGCCCAATCGATCAAGGTCAGTCGGTCGCTGCTCGACGACCTCGAGCGAAATGATCTCGCGCGATGGCCGCCCGGGATTTATGGCCGCGCGCTCGTGCGCGAGTACGCCAAATCGATCGGGTTGCCCGCCGATGACGTGGTCCGACAGTTTCTCGAGCTGTTGTGCCCGGCAGATCGGCGTGATGCGGCACCGATACGATGTGACGCGTCGGTCGGCGACGCGACCGCCGCGTTGCGAATGACACTGGCGAACGCTCCGGTGCAAACCAGCCGACGGATCGCGCACCGTCTGGTTGGCGCTGCGGGCGAATTGGCCTTCGTCGTGGCCACCGCATGTCTGGTCGCACTGGCGACCGGGCTGCCAATATGGACCGCGATCGCGATCGTCACGCTGATCTGGCTGCCTGCAACAGCGGTGCTGTGTGGTCACGAGGTGGTGTATCGAATCCTTCGTCTCGATCGATGGAGCATCTTCTCGACGCATCCGGGAGTGACTCGTATATCGCCGGCAATGGCGAGCCTGGTGTCGATTGGGAAGACCGTTGCGAGCGCGACCAATGATGCGGGTGGCGGTGCGTTGTTCGCCGAACCGGACGTGCAGGCAGAGCCGTCGAACCCTGCGTCCGTCCATTGAGTTCCCGGCGGTGATCGACGAAGGTAGTCGCGTCCTCCACGCGCAGCGGAACGCCTGATCGAAGGCGACGATTTCCGTGAGCGTTGATTCGACGCTCGGCGTGAAGATGCACCTTTCGATGCTCGACGGACTGCGCCTCAGAAGCCCCGCCGTGCCAGAGTTCGGAAGCGCGCTCGAAGTGTGCCCTGCCCAGCGAGACCCAGACGGTCCATACGAAGGCTTCTGAGGAATCATGGATCGGGAGGGACGCACGATACCACCGAGCGGTGCCGTCAGATGCAGCGGCGTGGTTAGACGGCCCTAGCTGGCCTCCTCGGCGATCGCAATCGGCGTTTCCAGGAGGATAGGTCATCGTCGGATTCTTGATAAATCTCTCCGTCCCACGCAAGGACTGCGTCAATAAATTCTGACGGATAGCTGTGCGCAGCCACGTCATGATTTATCAATTCCGGAGCTGCGTATGTGCGCATGGTTCCGCGAATCCTAATCTCCTTTGAACTCACAGCCGACGGGTGATTGCAGAAGTCACACCGATGGATTCCACACGTCCCCACTCAGACTATCGTTTGACCCACTCGTCTGCGTCCCGCTTATCGCTTTTCAGCCGTGCTGCGCCGAGCGACGGCCCGTGTCGTCATTCGAAGGTTCACGGGTCGCGTCGCTCGGCCGTGAGGGCTGGGCGTCCGACGCGTCTGTTCAATCGCAAACCACGATCGGCGTACAAAGTAAGGGCGGGTCTGAAGGCCCGCCCCTACGAACACCAAGCATCAACCACCAACCAGGCTACGCCCAGCTGAAGCCCTGCTTCCCGATCGGGATCGAGCGGATCCGTTTGCCTGTCGCTGCGTAGATCGCGTTGGTGATCGCCGGGATGATCGGCGGCAGCGCCGGTTCGCCGAGTCCGGTCGGCGCGTTGTCGGTCTTCAGGAAGTGCACCTCGATGTCCTTCGGCGCCTGGTTCATCCGCACCAGGCGGTGATCGTTGAAGTTCACCTGCTGCGCCCGGCCGTTGACGAAGGTGGTCTCCTGCGCCATGACCGCACCCATGCCGTCGATGACCGAGCCCTGCACCTGATGTACGGCGTTCAGCGGGTTGATCACCTGGCTGCCAATGTCGGCCGCGACCCACACCTTGTTCACCTTCACGCGGTTCTGCCCGTCGACAGCGACTTCGGCAATCTCGGCGAAGTAGCCAAGGTGCGCGTAGAGAAAGGCCACGCCCATGCCGGTGCCCTTCGGCAGCTGCCGTTTGCCCCAGCCTGACTTTTCAGCCGCCAGTCTCAACACGCCTTTCGCGCGCTCGGCATTGAACGCGTCGCGCGTATTCGGCAGCAGCTTGCGCGGCGTATCGAGCAGCGCAAGGCGGAACTCGACGGGATCCTTGCCTGAGGCCACCGCAAGCTCGTCGATGAAGCTCTGATACACGAACGTCGTTCCGTTGGTGCCGGGCGCGCGCAATGGACCCGTCGGGATGCCCATCGGGATGAGCGATGCGTTGAACGAGAAGTTCGGGATGAAACCCGCGGGGAACGATGCACCGCCAATCGCGGTATTGGGCGCGAACTTCTCGCCCTCGCCGAAAGCGACGTAGTGCTGGTTCCACGCGACGACCTTCCCGGAGGCGTCAAGGCCGGCTCTGAAGAAGTGGTACCCGGCGGGCCGATAGAAGTCGTGCGTGAGGTCGTCCTGACGCGTCCACAGCAGCTTGATCGGCGTGCCATTCATCTCACGCGCAATCCACGCCGCTTCCGCCATGTAGTCGTTCAGGATCCGGCGTCCAAAGCCGCCGCCCATGCGGACGAAGTGCACGGTGATGTCGCTGTCGGACATGCCGAGTGACTGCGCGATGACCTGTCGTCCTTCGCGCGGCGTCTGCGTGCCGACCCACACCTCGAGCTTTCCGTCCTTATAGTGCGCGGTGCAGTTCTGCGGTTCGAGGGGCGCATGCGCGAGGAACGGGTAGTAATAGGCCGCGTCGACCCGCTTCGTCGCGCCTGCGAGCGCCCCTTCGGTGTCGCCATCGTTATAGAGCTTGATCTGCGGCGCCTGCTGCGACAGCTCCTGCGCGCGTCTGTTGAAGCCTTCCGTGCTGTTTGACGCGGTCGGACCTTCGTTCCAGGTCACTTTCAGCTTCGCGCGCGCCTGCTGCGCCTGCCACCAGCTGTCGGCGACAATCGCGACGCCGCCATGCAGGCTCACGCCGATGCAGCAGGCGGGATACGTGTAGGTGAGATCAGGACCACCGGGAACGACGAATGCGTTGCGGATACCCGGCAGCTTCTTGATCTCGTCGATGTTCGCGGTCGCGACCTTGCCGCCCGGTACCGGACATTTTTCGTACGCGGCGTAGAGCATGCCCGGCAACTTGACGTCGATGGCGTACAGCGGTTCGCCGCGCACGATCTTCGGCACGTCCTGATTGCGCGCGGAGGATCCGATCACCTTGTAGTCTTTGGGGTCCTTGACCTTGACCGACTTCAGATCCGGCGCCGGCATTGCAGCGGCTTTCGCGGCCAGCTCGCCGTAGCCGAGCGACCGGTTCGATGAGGCATGACGCACGCGTCCTGACGCGGTGGTGCACTCGGTGGCCTGGACGCCCCATGTCTGGGCGGCGGCCGCCACCAGCATCTGCCGCGCCGCGGCGCCGCACTGACGCAGCGGCTCCCAGTTGATCGGGGTCGCCGTGCTGCCGCCGGTCCGCTGAATGCCGAAGCTCTGCTCATCGAGCGGCGCGTTCTCGATGCGGACGTCCTTCCAATCCACGTCGAGTTCGTCCGCGATGATCATCGGGAGGTGCACCTTCGCGCCCTGGCCACCCTCGGGGTTCTTGCCGAGAATCGTGACCTTGCCGTCTGGGTCAATTTTCAGGAACGCCCAGGGCTTGTAGTTCGCGCCCCCGGCCGGTGCGCGGCTCCCTTCCTGCCCGAGCACGTCAGGCGGATCGAGATAGATGGCGACCACCAGGCCGCCGCCCGCGAGTGCGGTGGTGCGGAGGAAAGCTCGGCGGTTCATCGGATCACCTCGGCCGTCGTCGCGGTCGGACTGACATTGCCTGCCGCGCGGTGAATCGCTTCACGGATGCGTGTGTAGGTGGCGCAGCGACAGAGATTCCCGCTCATCGCCGTGTCGATGTCCGCGTCGCTTGGACGCGGGTTGCGTCGGAGCAGCGCCGCGGCGGACATGATTTGTCCCGCCTGGCAGTAGCCGCACTGCGGCACGTCGAGCTCTTCCCAGACTCGCTGCAGCGGGTGCGCCCCGTCCGGCGAGAGGCCTTCGATCGTGGTGATCGCTGCCCCGGCTGCCGCCGACACCGTCGTCTGGCACGAGCGCACGGCATTGCCGCGGAGGTGCACCGTGCACGCACCGCACTGACCGAGGCCGCAGCCGAACTTGGTTCCGCGCAGGTCGAGGACGTCGCGCAGCACCCAGAGCAACGGCATGTCCGCGGGGACATCGACCGTCACCGATTTCCCATTGACGTTCAAAGTGAATGGCATGGCAACTCCGGGCGGACCTGCCCGCCTTCCTTAAGGCTATGGCGGGTCCGCCTCTACGACGTTTATGCTACGGCAATCGCTCGCGCTCGGCGCGGAGAAAAAAGGCCCCTTCCGCCACAACCATATCTCCCGCGTCGAGGCCGCTCGAGATCGCGATTTCGCTGCCCATCGTGTCGCCTGGGGTGACGGTCCGCTGCGCAAATCGGCCCGGCCTGGTTGAAACGAACACGACGGATTGCGTGCCCATCATCTGAACCGCGGTTTTCGGCACCATCACCACCGACCGTGTGCTGCGGCCGGCAATGCTGACGTCGACGAACATGCCCAGGCGCAGCCGGTCGGCGCCATTGGCGACTTCCGCGCGAACCTTCGCTGTTCGTGTTTCCGCCTGCACCTGCGGATCGATGTAGTTCACGCGTCCGCGCAGCTCGAGCCCCGGATACGCCGCGGTTGTAATCGTCACCGGACTTCCGACGCCGACGCTGGCGAAGTCGCGCTCGTACAGATCGGCGACCACCCAGACGTCCGACAGGTCGGTCACGGTGAAGAGCGGCGTGGCGGGATCGATATTCAATCCCGGGTTTGCGTTGCGCTTCGTGATGACTCCCGCGATCGGCGCCTTGACGTCAAAGGTCGTGATGACGTCGGCCGGCGACGCGATGCGCTGCGCCTTGTCCTCGGGGATGCCGAGCAGAACCAGGCGCGATCGCGCGACCTCCTGCGCACGATCCATTTCGGCGGCCTCCGCCGTCATCCTCTCGAGTTCTTCGCGGCTGACGGCGCCAATCGCGTACAGCCGCTGCGTCCGCGTGAGCGCGAGGCCGTGCGCATCGCGCGCCGCCTTGGCCTGGATGAACGTCGTCTGCGCGTCGGCAAGCTCAGGGCTGTAGACCGTCGCGAGCATCTCATTCAGCATCACGCGCTGACCGAGCTCGGCGCGCACCTGGGTGATGCGGCCTGCGACGAGCGACGTCACGTCGAGGTTCTTGTACGCATTCGGTTGCACGACGCCGGGCAGGTGGAGACGTGTCGTCGCGGTACCCTTTCGCGCTGCGACGAGTTGGATACCGGCCCGCTGGATCATGTCCGGGGTGAGGACGATCTCCCGGGATCCGGGATTCGGGGTTGGGGATTCGCTGTTCCCGGTTCCCGGTTCGGGCATCGGCATGCCCGCATGGTCATGAGCGGCGGGCACTGATTGCGGCGTCGTGGCCGGGTCTTTCGAATCCCGCGGATCCCGGATCCCGGATCCCGGATCCCGGTCCCGCGAGCATGCAGCCGCCGAGCCTACGACAACCAGGGTGACGACGGCGGCCACGAGCCACCCTCTCATCGAATCTCCCCGCGCGCGCGACGGAGGGCGACGCGCGTGCCCCACGCCCGCTGCAGGACCGAGGTGTAGCCGGCTTCGACGTCGAGATATCGGCGTTGTTCGATGAGCAAATCGTTCAGCGGCGTTCGGCCCAGATCGTACGCCTCGAGTTGTACGTCCACATTCTGCCTCGCCAAGTCGCGGAGGCTGGTGGCGTACATCTCGACCGCCTTGCGTGCTTCCCGATCGCGGATGGCGGCCGCGTCAAGCTCTGCCTGCGCGGTCAGCTGCCGCGCCGCAAGGGTTTGCTCTTCGGCACTTCGCTGCGCGAGCGCGGAGGCGACGGCGCCCTGATTGTGGTTTCGCACCGGTAGCTGGAAGGCGGCGCCGACGGTGAAGCTGTGAAAGCTGCCCTCGACAGGCACCAGCCGGCCCGATTCGTCGAATCCGCGCTGCGCGAACCCGTACCCCTCGCGCCCGTAGTTGCCGATGAGCGACATGTCCGCCCGGCCTTCGCGGCGCGCGGCTTCGACCCGCGCCTCGGCGAGCGTGACCCGCGACGCGGCTTCGCGCACGTCTGCCCGCGCCGCAACCGACGCCGGCTGTTGCTGCGTGGCCTCGTCATTTGCGCGGACGAGCGTTTCGAGCGACTCTCGCAGGACCAGCGGCTCATTGGCGCTCAGACCGACGAGCGCCTTCAGTTCAACGGCGGCCGCCTCGGCGTCCGCCTGTGCAATCACGAGGTCAGCCTCGAGCCGTCCGGCTTCGACCGCCGCGATGTTCGCGTCCAGCTTCGGCGTGTAGCCCTCCGTCACCTTCGCGTCGAGCAACTCGCGCATGCGCCGGGCGGCCATCAGCGCCTCGTTCATGATCTCCACGTTCCGCCGTGCCGCCAGCAGCCGTCCGGCCTGGTCACGGACGGAGGCGGCAAGCATCCGCTCGCGATCCTGCACCGCAAGTGTCGTGGCTTCAACGGATCGTTGTGCCGCGCTGACCCTCGCGTTTCGACGCGACAGATCCAGGGGCCACTCCACCTCGAACAACGACTGATGCTGCGAGCCAGTCATCAGCATCTGACTTGCGGTGAACGTCGGATTTGGCTTGAGCTCCGCTTGCGTGACCTGGCCGCCTGCTGCGGTGATCGCGGTTCGAGCTGCGCGGATCTCCGGCGAGCGCTCGAGCGCGGTGATGACGAGCTGCTCAACGCTGGTGGCTTCCTGTGCAAACGCATTCACGACGACACTCATGATGAACGCGAGCGCCACGGCAATTCTCATTGCACGCTCCCCTTGAATGCCGCGGATCCGCGGCCCGCCGGTCCATTCCATTCCAGCGTCATGTCCCATGACCCGGACATCGCGAAATCACCTTTCGCTTCGTACACCCCCGCTCGTTCTCCCGGCGTGACCGTTGTCGTGCCCGCCATTGTCATACCCGGCATCGTCATCGCGGCATTCAGCCGGACGTCGCCGACGTCGACCGGATCGTTGGTGCGCGCAGACCGGAACTCGATGCGGAAGTTGTTCGCGCCCTGCCGCAGCTCGCCAGACGGATTCGAGAGCGTAATCGCAAGTTCTCCGGCGCGCACGGTCTGCAGCACCGCCGTCGGTTCAGGCTGCGGCGCCGCAGCCGTCCTCGCGCGAAGCCACCATCCTCCAGCGGCAATCGCAATGAGGAGGACGACGGCCGCCGGCGCCCAACGAGGCACTGCCAAGGACGGAGCAGTGTCGGGCGCCGCTGCTGGCCGCAGGCGATATTCGTTGATCCAGTAGAAAAGCACTGGTGTGACGACAAGGACGTACATGAGGGACGACACCATTCCGCCAAGCACAGGCGTGGCGAGCGGTTTCATCACGTCCGTTCCGACGCGGTTGCTCCACATGATCGGAAGGAGCCCGGCGACGACCGTCGAGACCGTCATAAGCTTCGGACGCAGTCGCAGCAAAGCGCCGTCGACCACAGCATCGTACAAATCGCGTTGAGTCAGCTGTGGCACAGCCGCAACTTTCTGGTCGAGCGCTTCTTGGAGGTAGATCACCATCACCACGCCCGTCTGAACGGCGGTTCCGAACAGCGCGATGAAACCTACCCACACCGCGACCGAGAAGTTGTACCCGAGCAGCCAGAGCAGATAGACGCCGCCCGTTAACGCAAACGGTACAGTCAGGAGGACGTGCGCCGCCTCGAGCACCGAGTGATAGGTGACGTAGAGCAGCAGGAAGATGACGACGAGGGCGATCGGGACGACGATCAGCAGCCGCTGCCGCGCGCGGACCTGATTTTCGTAGCGGCCGCTCCATCCGATGAAGTAGCCGGGCGGCAGCTGCACGCGCGAGCCGACCGCCGCCTTTGCCTCGTTCACGAAGCCACCGAGGTCGCGGCCCTGCACGTTCATCAGCACGGTCGCCAGCAGCAGACCGTTTTCCGACGAGATCATGGCTGGTCCACGCGTCTGCTCTATGTCGGCAACCTGCGCGAGCGGAAGTTGCTGGCCCGAGGGCGTCGCGACGAGCACCTGACCGAGCGCCTGCGGATCCCCTCGATACTGGCTCGCATATCGGACGCGCACGGGGAAACGGCGTCGTCCTTCCAGCGTGAGGGTGAGATTGCGTTCGCCGATCGCCGTCTGAATCACTTCCTGAACGGCTGCCACAGTAAGTCCGTAGCGTGCCGCGCGCTCCCGATCGACACGGACGTTCAGATACTGCGAGCTCGTGAGTGGCTCTGGATAGACATTCGCCGCACCAGGCACCGTGCGCAGCACGTCCGCAACTGCTCGTGCGGTCTGTTCCAGTCCGGCGAGATCCGAACCGTAGATCTTGACGCCGACCTCCGACCGGATGCCGGTAGACAGCATGTCGATCCGGTTGATGATCGGCATGGTCCAGATGTTGGTGACGCCGGGAAGTTCGACGGCCTTGCCCAGCTCCGCCCGCAACCGCTCGATGGTCATGCCCGGACGCCACTCGTCGCGCGGTTTGAGATGAACGATGGTTTCCGTCATGTTGAGCGGCGATGGATCGGTGGAGGTGTCGGCGCGACCCACCTTGGCGACCGCATAAGCGACCTCGGGCACACGCATCAGCGCGCTGTTCTGCCGTTTTGCGATGTCGGTGTTTTCGTCGAGCGACACGCTCGGATCGGTCACCGGCATGAAGAGCAGATCGCCTTCGTTCAACGGCGGCATGAACTCGCTTCCGATCTTCGTGGCAACGAACACGGCACCTGCCAGGACGGCTGTCGCGGCAAGCAGCGTAATGACGCGGTGATGCAGCGCCCACTCGAGCGACGGACGGTAGATTGCCCGCATGACGCGCATCACCGGATTGGCGGCTTCGTCGTGCAGCGTGCCCTTGAGGAGCAGCGTGCAGAGTACGGGCACGAGCGTGACGGCGATGATCGTTGCGGCGAGAACCGCAAAAGTCTTCGTGAAGGCAAGCGGGTGGAACAGCTTGCCTTCCTGTCCCGTCAACGCGAACACCGGAATGAAGGCAAGGACGATGATCGCCATCGAGAAGAACACCGGACGTCCGACAAGCTGCGCGGAATCGCGGACCGCCTGGCGGACGGCTGCCCGGTCGCGCGTATCGATGCCGCGCCGCTCGACATAACGGAACGCGTTCTCCGTGACCACGATTCCCGCATCGACCAGCACGCCGATGGCGATGGCGATCCCGGCGAGGCTCATGATGTTCGACGAGATGCCCGCGTAATACATCGCCAGGAACGACAGCAGCACTGCCAGTGGCAAGGGCAGGGTGACGATGAGGATCGACCGGAAGTGCATCAGGAAGATGATGTGCGCCAGGGTGACGAGAGCGACTTCCTCGACCAGCGCGCGCCGCAGCGTGTCGACCGATTGCGAGATGAGCGTCGAGCGGTCGTAGAACGGCGCGATTCGGACGCCCGGCGGCAAGCCCGGAGCAATCTGGTTGATGCGATCCTTGACCGCGTCGATGACCTGTTGTGCGTTGGCGCCGCTGCGCATCACGACGACGCCGCCAACCGCTTCGCCGCTGCCTCTGACGAGCGATGCAACACGGAAGGCGTCGCCGATATGCACCTCGCCGACCTGCTGCACATACACGGGAACGCCACCGGGGGCTGCGATGACAATGTTCTCGAGATCGCTGATCGACTCGACCAACCCCACCCCGCGTACGATGGACCAGGTCCCGTTGGATTCCAGCACGTTGCCGCCGACATTCTCGTTGCTGTTGCGCACGGCCTCGACGACGTTGCCGAGCGACAGGTTGTAGGCGCGAAGGCGCGTCGGATCGATGTCGATTTGGTACTGCTGGACATGCCCGCCGACCGACGCGACCTCGGCGACGCCGGGAACGGCGTTGAGCTGGTAGCGGATGAACCAGTCCTGCAGCGTCCGCAGATCGCGGAGCGAATGACTGTCGCTTTCGACGGTGTACCAGAAGACGTGGCCGACGCCGGTCGCATCGGGGCCAAGCGTGGGCAGCGCGCCTTCCGGCATCCGGGTCGTAACCAGGCTCAAACGTTCCAGGACGCGGCTGCGGGCGAAGTACTGGTCAACGTTGTCCTCGAAGACCACGTAAATCATCGAGAAGCCGAATGCCGACTGCGAGCGGACGACCCGCACCCCGGCGAGCCCTCGCAGGTTGACGGTCAGCGGGTAGCTGACCTGGTCTTCGACTTCCTGGGCGCTGTGGCCGGGCCAGTCGGTGAAGACGATGACCTGGTTGTC
>Ga0207701_10000333_pt1 | contig 48348 bp, 33 predicted proteins | sample KBSSwiSSwithPhiX_FD_184294 | JGI IMG/M metagenome (GOLD analysis project Ga0207701, IMG submission 184294) | Switchgrass rhizosphere bulk soil microbial communities from Kellogg Biological Station, Michigan, USA, with PhiX - S5 (SPAdes) (version 2) | ecosystem: Environmental > Terrestrial >... | reverse complement strand
TGCTGATCGCGTGCGCGAACGTCGCCAACCTGCTGTTGATGCGTGCCACCGGCCGCGGTCGCGAACTGGCAATTCGGACGACGCTTGGCGCCAGCCAGTGGCGTCTCGTTCGCCAGATACTGACCGAAGGCGTGGTGCTCTCGGCGATCGGAGGCGTCGCCGGGCTCGGTGTCGGCATCGCTGGCCTCCGAGGACTGATCGCGATGAGCTCGCAACAACTTCCCGGCGCAACCGAGGCGACGCTTCGGCCCGCGGTTCTGCTGTTCACGCTCGCACTGTCGATTGCCACAGGTCTGGTCTTTGGCGCGATTCCGGCCATCGCCGTGATCCGCGGAAACACGTCGACCTACCTGAAGGACGACAGCGCGCGGGGAAGCGCCAGCAGAGGCACCGGATTTGCCCGTGCGACGCTGGTCGTCGTCGAAACCGCGCTCGCGTTGATGCTGCTCTTTGGTGCGGGGCTGCTGATCAAGAGCTTCGCGCGTCTGCAAACGGTCGATCCCGGCTTCTCGACTGAGAACGTGCTGACCGCGCAGCTCGCGCTGCCGGCGCTTCGCTATCCGGACGCAGCCGCGCGGCGCACATTCTGGACGCGGCTCGTGGACAAGGCTCGTAGCTTGCCGGGGGTGACCTCGGCCGGGCTGACGTCGAACGTGCCGTTCAATGGCAGCGTGAGTTCCGGCTCGTATTCCATCGTCGGCTACACACCAGGTCCGAACGAAACCGCGCCGCATGGCCGGCAGGAAGTCGTTGGCGGCGATTATTTTCGCGCCATGAAGATCCCGTTGATCGAGGGACGGCTCTTCACCGATGCGGACACCGCGGACAGCCCAGCGGTCGTGGTTGTCGATGAGTACCTCGTTCGTCGGTATTTTCCGGGGCAGAGCGCGCTCGGCCATCAGATTCAGCGCGGCGGGCCAAATAGTCCGAGACTGACGATCGTCGGCGTCGTCGGGACCATCAACAGCATTGACCTCGCGCAGCCGGTGATCAAGGAGCGCATCTACTATCCCGTCACGCAGCAGGCGCAGGCGGCGATGGCGGTCGTCCTGAAAACCGGCCTTGATCCGACCAGGCTGGTTACGGAGCTGCGAAACGCGGTGTTGTCGATCGATCCCGATCAGCCGATCGCCAACGTTCGCACCTTGGACGACTGGATCTCGCGATCACTCGAGACGCGACGCACATCGATGGTGTTGCTCGCGCTGTTCGGTGCCGTCGCGCTCGTCCTGTCTGCCATTGGAATCTACGGAGTGCTTGCGTTTGGCGTCGCACAACGGGTTCGCGAATTCGGCATCCGTCAGGCGCTCGGCGCGAACCGCGCCGCGATTCTGTCGCTCGTGCTCAAACAGGGACTGCGCACGGCTGCGATCGGCGTCGCCATCGGTCTGGCCGGATCGTTCCTGCTGTCGCGTTTTCTCCAGACCTTGCTTTTTGGTGTGCAGCCCCACGACGCCGGCGTATTCGTTGTGGTGACGGTGCTGCTCTTCATCGTCGCGCTCGCGGCCTGCTACATCCCCGCTCGACGTGCGACGAAGATGGATCCGATGGTGGCGCTCAGGGACTTCTAGAAGAATGCTGAATGTCGAATGCTGAATGCTGAATGCTGAGTGCTGATTGACCGATAGTCAGGACGTGGCCGGCCGTGACACGCTCCGTTACCTGCCAACCTGGTACGCGGTGCCTCGATCTCTCGCGGTAAGATGGCATCGCAGCGCCATGATGCCCCTTTATATCCCGCTCCTGTTTCTCGTGCTTCACGTCCAGGATCAGCCGCGCGCACGAGTCGAGTGCAAGGAGTGGCATGAGTGCCGGCAGCTCGCGCTGGATGCGGCCGAGCGGCAGGATTACGAAACCTTCCACGACCTCGCCTGGCGCGCGGTGCAGACGGGTCCCAAGAATGAACCGGCGTTAATGTATCTGCTCGCCCGGGCGCAGAGCCTGAGCGGCCGGCCGTCGGACGCCCTCGTGATGTTGCAGCGGCTCGCGAAGATGGGAGCGAAGACCGACGCCGCAACCAGCGATGATTTCCGGCGTGTCCGCGCCCTGCCGGGATGGACAGAATTCGAAGGGGGTAATCCTTCCACGAGTACAGCGGGTAGTGCGCCGCTGACGGCGACTCCGCCCGCGGCGACTCCGCCCGCGCCGTCGACGGCAACTGTGTCCACGCCTCCTCCGCCGGAGCGGGCTGACCGTCGTCCAGCCCCAGGCGAGGCGAGTCCTCCGCCGTCGCCAGTCGCGAAACCGTCGCCTCCAGCCATCTCTGCTGAATCCGCCCGTTTCAGGATGGCTCTCGCGCCAGCCGGGCTGGCGTACGACGCCGTGTCCCGCCGGTTCATCGTGGCCGATCGAGAGGCGCGAAGGCTGACGGTTGTCGATGAGTTTTCTCAGCACGTCGCGAATCTTGCGAGCGCGCAGTCGGCTGGCTTCGGCAGTATTGCGGCGCTTGAAATCGATCCCAGGCTTGGAAATCTGTGGGTCGTCAGCGGCAAGGCGCCGAGCGCGGCTGGCGACGCGGGTGAGCCCGGGCGGACGACGTTGCACAAGCTTCAGCTGATCTCTGGACGAGTGCTCCAAAGCTACGCACTCGCGGATCGGTTCGTTCCGGCAGCGTTCGTTGACGTGGCCGCCGGCCTCGACAGCACTGTTCTCGTCCTCGATGCGACTGGTCATCGCGTGTTCCGGTTGCGCGACAAGTCATCGGAGCTCGAAGTTGCCGCCACTCTGCCCGACGAAGATGCGGTCAGCATCGCTCCTGCGTCAGACAACCTCGCCTATATCGCGACCGCAGGCGGCATCTCGCTGGTCGATCTCGCCGCGCGTTCGGTGACGCCGCTCAGGGCAGCATCCAAAGTAGACCTCTCCCGCATCGCCCGACTGCGCTGGCATAAGGGTTCGTTGATCGCCATTCAGCAGGCGGAGGGAGGGTATCGAGCGGTTCGTTTCACCCTCGATCGGGCCGGGCGGCGAGTGACCGGCGAGCAGACTCTTGACGCGCCGCTTGCCGCTGTTGCTCCTACATCCGCAACGGTTTCGGGCGGGGTTCTCTACTACCTGGCCGCCGGCCAGGAGTCGGAAATGATCATCCGAAAGATCACGCTCCCGTAGAACGAACTTCGCAGAACCTAGTAGAACCCAGTAGAACCTTGTAGAACCCGGTGATTACCCGCTTTGCCCCAGCCCCAACCGGCTGGCTTCATCTGGGTCATGTGCTGAATGCCGAATACGTCTGGGGGCGCGCGAAAGCACACGACGGCCGGGTTCTTCTTCGAATCGAAGATCACGATCGGACGCGATCGCGCGGCGTGTTCGAATCTGGAATCCTCGACGATCTGGACTGGCTCGGTTACCGTCCCGACATCTATCCAACCGATGCCTTCCGGGCCGGCCCCTGTGACGGTCGACAGAGCGATCGCGATCACATTTACCGGGATGCCGTGAACCGGCTGCGCGAGACCGGACGTGTCTATGCGTGTGAATGTTCCCGACGCATTGCTGGTCTTGCCGCGCTGACGACACCGTCGTCAGACCCTGAACCTTTGGAGCTGCGGTACCCAGGCCTCTGCCGCGACAAGAACCTGCCAATCATCGACGGATATGGCTGGCGCCTGCGAATTGACCCCGGTGTCGAGCAGTTTGAGGACGCGCGGCTGGGGCCACAGCAACAGGACCCGTACCAGCAGTGCGGCGATGTCCTGTTGCGCGATCGGCACGGAAACTGGACCTATCAGTTTGCCGTCACCGTCGACGACTGGGAGCAAGGCATCGATGACGTCATTCGCGGCGTCGACCTGCTTGCATCAACGGGAAGGCAGATCCGGATCGCGCGGCTGCTTGGCCGCGAGCAGCCGCCGACGTTTCTTCATCATCCTTTGATCATGAAAAGCGCGGACCAGAAGTTGAGCAAGTCGGATGGAGATACGGGAGTCCGCGACCTGCGGGCGCGCGGCTGGTCGCCTAAGGAAGTGATCGAAGCTGCTCTTGCGATGGGCTAACTTCGTTATCCCTCCCGCAGCACTTGCGCAGGATCGATTCGCGATGCACGACGTGCGGGCAGCCAGCCTGCGAGCGCGCCGATCGCGCCGAGCAGCGTTGCGGCTCCAACCAGCGTCGTGGAATCGTGCGGGTCCAGACCGTACAGCAGTGTCGAGACGAAGCGGGCCAGGACCCAGCTGATGCCGCCGCCGATCACGACGCCGGCGATCACCAGAACCCCGACGCGTCGCAGCACAAGCCCGATGACGCCCGCGGGAGCGGCACCGAGAGCCATCCGGATGCCGAGTTCGGTTCGGCGACGATTGACGGCGTACGACGTCACTCCGTACAACCCCAGTCCAGCGAGCAGCAGCGCGAGCCCGCCGAAGAATCCCGACATGATGGCCACCACGCGTTCCTGAATCAGCGAGCTGTTCACCTGTTCCGTCAACAGGCGGAACGTCATCGTGATATCGGGAGTGACCCCGCTGAGCGCCGCAGCCACGCTCTTGGTGAGCGCAGCGGGGGACCCTCCGGTCGCTCGTACGGAGATCGAGATACCAGACGGTGGCTCCTGTTGTTGCGCAATTGGCACGTACATCGTCGGCGGTACTGGTGCGCGGAGCGAACGGTAAACGGCATCCTGCACGTAGCCGACGATTTCCTGATCGAATACGGGACGGCCGGGATACTCCGGCTGACGGAGGTGGCGGCCGATCGGGTTGCCTCCATTCGTGAACCTCCGTGCGAACGCCTCGTTGACGATGACGACGTGCGGTCCGGATTTCGTGTCGCGATCGGTGAAGTCGCGCCCGCCAAGGAATCGTGTGCCGAAGGTTTGAAACCAGTCGGGGCTGACCAGGTTCACGAAGACGCTGCGGTCTTTCTCCTCGATGATCCGATCGTCGACACGCTCGATGCCATATTGCCATGTGCTGCCGCTGACGGGCGTCACCGCTGACGCGGTGGCACTGCTCACGCCGGGAACAGCGGCCGCCGCCTGCCGCAGGCGCTCGTACAGGCCCGCGCGCTCGTCTGGAGTCGCCGTCGCCCGAGACGCATTGACGCTTGCCACGAGAATTGGACGGCGGTCGAATCCCAACGGGAGATTCGACAGCGATGTGAAAGTTCGCACGAACAAACCGGCGGCCACCAGCAGCAAGAGAGACAGCGCAACCTGTAGCACGACGAGCAGATTGCCAAGCGCGAACCGGCCCTCGCCAAGCACGCTCCGGCCGCGCTCTTTCAATGCGTCGTTCGGCGTCACGCCGGACGCGCGAAACGCAGGCGCGGTTCCGAACACGAGCGCGGTGGCCACGGCGGCCAGCGCCGTAAAGCCGAGGACCCGCCAGTCGGTTCCGATGTCCAGAAACACGGTATTGGTCGACGTCGACAGTTGCTGGACGAGCAGCGCCGCGCCCCATCTGGCGAAGAGCACCGCTAGAGCGGCGCCGCACGTCGCGAGCAGCAGGCTCTCGGTCAGTAACTGTCGTATGAGACGGCCGCGTGACGCCCCAAGCGCAAGCCGCACGCTCATCTCGTGACGACGCGCCGTCGCACGCGCGAGCAGCAGGTTTGCGATGTTCGCACAGGCGATGAGCAGCACCAGTGCGACCACACCCATGATCGTCAGCAGCGCCGTCCGATAACGGGTCCGCAGGTAGGAGTTGCCGGTCGATGCGGGGATCAGCGTAAAGGCGTCGGTCAGATACGTCGCTTTGTCTTGGACACGGTAATTCGGCGGGATGGTGGCTTCGCGTATTTGGGGCTGGACGCCTCGAATCGAGGCGGTTGCGGCATCAATCGATTGTCCCGGCTTGAGCCTGACGACGATGCTGAGCCACCAGGAGGAGCGCCGATCGAGCGCGCTTTCCTTGCCTCTGACGAGCGGCTCGGTTCCGAACGGGATCGCGATGTCGAACGTCCTGCCGACCTCGATCCCGAAAAACTCTGGCGGCGTCACACCGACGATGGTGTACGGCACGCGCTCGATCGTCAGCGTCTGTCCGATGACGTCGCCTGCGCCGCCGTACTTGGACTGCCAGTAGCGATAGCTGATGACGGCGACCGCCCCGTCGGGACCTCCGCCACGTCTGTCGTCCGCGTCGGTAAACGTGCGGCCGAGAATGGCCGGCACCCCGAGCACCTCGAAGACCCGGCCGCTTCCCCAGAATCCGTCGGCCCACTCGGTCTGTGCCGTGCGCGACAGGTTGAACCGGCTGGACGAATAGGCGAAGGCTCCATCAAACAGGTCTGCCCGTTGCCGGACCTGCTCCCAGATCGGGTAGGTCCACGAATCCCTGTCCTGACCGATCCCCACGACTGCCAGTTGGTGCGGTGCCTTGACCGGCAGCGACCGCAGCATCAACGTGTCGAGGATCGAGAAGATGGCGGTATTCGCGCCGATGCCGAGCGCGAGCGACAAGACGGCCACCAGCGTAACGATGGGCGTCGCGCTCAACGTGCGAAATGCGCTCTTCAGGTCGTTCATAGTCAGTTTCCAGTTTCCAGTTTCCAGATCGCGGACGCGAGTCGCTCTGACTTGCTGAGACGCGAATCACCCCGGATCGGTTGGTCGCGTCCGATCGTCGACTTGATCAACAATCGTCAGTTGGCACGGCGCACCCCTGGCACCCCTGGCACCGTGATTCGCGTTTCGTAGGAGTCCACCCTTGCAGCTTGAAGGCGTCTATTCCGTCCTCCCGACCCCGTTTCATCCCAACGGCGATCTTGATGAGCTGAGCCTCCGGAAGGTCGTGGACCTCTTCATCGGCGCCGGCGTCAATGGCGTCACTGCGCTCGGCGTGACCGGGGAGGTGGCCCGTCTCGAAGACGATGAACGGCGACGGGTGCTCGAGGTCGTTGTCGACCAGGTGAAGGGACGCATCGGCGTCGTGGCAGGAACGACCGCGGAAGGCACGCGCACGTGCATCGCGCACAGCCGGCACGCGCGCGCGGCTGGTGCGACAGCCGTCATGGTGAGTCCTCCCCGGATGCCCAAGCTGAACTCCGAAGCGGTCGTCCGGCACTACAAGACGCTCGCGGACGCGGTCGACATCGAGATTGTCGTGCAGGATTATCCGCCGATTTCCGGCTTCGCGATGGAGCCGTCGCTCCTGGCGCGGATTGCCCGCGAGATTCCGCGCGCCAGGACGATCAAACTCGAGGATCCCCCCACTCCGTTCAAGACCTCGCGCATCCTCGAAGCGGCGGCGGACACCCCTGTGCGGATCTTTGGCGGACTCGGCGGCGTGTTTTTGCTCGAAGAGCTGCTGGCCGGCGCGACCGGAGCGATGACCGGGTTTGCGTTCCCGGAGATCCTCGTGGGGATCGTCTCCAGCTATCGCGCCGGCAAGGTCGACGAGGCGGCGGATCTGTTTTACCGCTCAGTGCCGCTGATGCGGTTCGAGTTTCAGGAAGGAATAGGGATGGCGATTCGCAAGGAAGTCCTGCATCGCCGTGGAGCGCTCGCCAGCCCGGCCACGCGTGCTCCCGGCGCAACGCTCGATCGGACGACGACCGAGGCCCTCGATCGGGTGATGCGGTGGGTCGAGGCAGCGGCGACGAAGTAATATCTTTCGCGGCTCGCGGCTCGCGGCTCGCGGCTCGCGGCTCGCGACTGGCAACTGGGAACTGGCAACTGGAAACTGATAAATCATGGATCTGAATCTCAAGAACAAAGTCGCCCTCATCGCCGGCGCGAGCAAAGGGCTCGGCTATGCGGTCGCGCACGCGCTGGCGCAGGATGGGGCGAGCGTTTCGATCTCATCGCGCGACGAAAGCTCAATCACTGCGGCCGCGGCGCGCATCGAGCGCGAAACGGGATCAAAAGTGCTGGCAGCGGCGGTGGATGTGCAGTCGGCTGATGCCATTCAGCGCTGGGTTGCGACAAGTGCCGACAAGTTCGGCGGAATTGATGCCCTCATGACCAACTCGGGCGGTCCGCCGGCGGGTCTTGCGATCTCGTTCGACGACAAGGCCTGGCAGGACGCCGCCAATCTGCTGCTGTTCAGCACGATCCGCATGGTCCGCGCGGTCGTGCCGATCATGCAGACGCGCGGCGGCGGGTCCATCCTGGTGTCTACCTCATCGTCGGTCAAGGAGCCGGTGCCGAACCTCGGGCTGTCGACCGTCCTGCGGGCGTCGGTCTCGGCGCTCGCGAAGACGCTGGCGATCGAGCTGGCGTCGTCCAAGATTCGGGTGAATCAGATCATCCCCGGGCGGATTGACACCGATCGCGTACGCCACCTCGACGAAGTCAACGCGAAGAAGCAGGGCGTGTCCGTCGACGAAGCGAAGGCGAGGGCAGTCGCAACGATTCCGATGGGACGATACGGCGAAGGACCAGAGTTTGGCCGCGTCGGCGCATTCCTGCTGTCGGACGCCGCGTCCTACATGACTGGCGCAACCGTCCAGGTCGATGGTGGACTGATCAAGAGCGTGCTGTAGCGGCCATTCAGCAGTCAACAATCAAAAATCAGCAATCGATCATGTCCGTGATTCGAAAAGTGCTACTCGCCGGTTCGACGAACCCGTGGCTGCGGGAGCGGGCGACGAAGACCGAGTTCGTGCGGAAGTCGGTATCCCGATTCATGCCGGGGGAGCAGATCGAAGACGCGCTGCGCGCGGCCGCTGAGCTCAAACCGCAAGGCATCACGACGATCCTCACGAAGCTGGGGGAGAACCTCACTCACGTCGAAGAAGCCGAAGAGGTCACGCAGCACTATCTCGACGTGCTCGATCGCGTCGCGGCTTCTGGGCTCGACGCGCACATCTCGATCAAACCGACGCAGCTCGGGCTCGATCTCGATCCCGCCCTCTGCGAACGCAATCTCGATCGACTGCTCGACCGAGCAGACGCGCGGAACAACTTCGTGTGGATCGACATGGAGAGTTCCCCGTATGTGGAGCGAACCATCGCGCTCTATCGGCGCGCGCGGGCGCGGACCTCGTGCGTTGGCATCGCGTTGCAGGCGTATCTGTATCGAACCGAAAAGGATGTCGAGTCGCTGATTCCGCTTGGCGCGGCGATCCGAATCGTCAAGGGCGCGTATCTCGAACCGCCCGACGTCGCGTTTCCCAAGAAGTCGGACGTCGACGTGAACTATTTCAAGCTGTGCACGCGCTTGTTATCACCCGACGCACGGAAGCCGGGATCGCTGTTGCACATCGCGACGCACGACATCCCCCTCGCTGATCGACTGAGCGCGTATATTGCTCAGCACGCGGTTCCTTCCTCCGCGTACGAGTTCGCGATGTTGTACGGTATTCAGCGCGGCCAGCAGGCCCGTCTGGCCCGGGAAGGGCGCAGATTGCGCGTGCTCATCAGCTACGGCGAGTATTGGTTCCCCTGGTACATGCGCCGGCTCGCGGAACGCCCGGCAAACATCTGGTTCGTCCTTCGCACGATGTTCGGCTGATTTTCGTCGCAACTCACTGCAACGACTAGCGATAGTCGTCAAAACTCCGCTCAAAGGTGGCTGGCACTTTCCCCGGGAAAGTGCCAGCCACCTATTTCGACTGAGAGAGGCTCTATGAAGACCACGCGAATGTTCCAGGCGGTCCTCGTGGCGGCAGTTGGCGCACTCACAGTCGCCGCGGTCGGCGCCCGACAAGCGCCCCCGGCCGCAGTCGCGATCGACAACGACGACATCGGCGGCGTCGTCACCGGGCCGAAAGGCCCCGAGGCAGGCGTCTGGGTGATCGCAGAAACCACCGATCTCCCGACGCGCTTTGCCCGCATCGTCGTCACCGATGATCGCGGGCGGTACGTGCTGCCCGATCTTCCGAAGGCGAATTACAGCGTCTGGGTCCGCGGCTACGGGCTCGTCGATTCGCCGAAGACCAAATCGCTGCCGGGGAAGATGTTGAACCTCACCGCCGTGCCCGCGCCGGATCCGCGGGCGGCCGCAGAAATCTACCCCGCCGGCTACTGGCTTTCGTTGCTGAAGGTCCCTGAAAAGACCGAATTCCCGGGTGGCGCGGGCATCGGGCAGAACGTCAAGAACCAGGAGGACTGGATCCGTCTCATCAAGTCCGGCGGCTGCACGGCGTGTCACCAACTCGGCACGCTCGGTACTCGGAAGCTGCCCAAGGAGTTCGACGACTTTCCGTCCTCCGTGCTGGCATGGGAGCGACGGCTCCAGTCGGGACAGGCGGGCAGCAACATGATCCAGACGCTCGGCGGCATCGGCCACGATCGAGCGCTGGCGCTGTTTGCCGACTGGACCGATCGGATCGCAAAGGGCGAGGTGCCGAAGACGCCGCCGCGTCCTCAGGGCGTTGAGCGGAACATCGTGATCACGCAATGGGACTGGGCCGACCCGAAAGCCTACCTTCACGACGAGGTCTCGACCGATCGCCGCAACCCCATGCTCAACCCAAACGGCAAGATCTACGGATCGCTCGAGCTGAGCGCGGACTATTTGCCGGTGCTCGACCCGCAGGAAAACTCCATCGGCCAGGTGAAGTTGACGGTAAGAGATCCGAACACCCCGGCGACGCCGCCATTCATGATTCAACCGTCGGCGTACTGGGGCACGGAGCCGGTGTGGACGAGCAAGAACAACGTCCACAATCCGATGCAGGATGAAAGAGGCCGGATCTGGATCACCTCGGCAGTACGGCCGCCCGATAATCCCGCCTTCTGCAAAGCGGGATCGGATCATCCGTCGGCAAAGCTGACGCCGATCGACCGGTCGGGCCGCCAGCTCGCGATGTACGACCCGCGCAGCGGCAAGCTGACGCACATCAGCACCTGCTTCAGCACGCACCATTTGATGTTTGCCGAAGACGCGAACAACACGCTGTGGACGAGCGGCGGCGGTTCGGTCGTGGGCTGGCTCAACACCAAGATGTTCGAGGCGACCGGCGACGAGGAGAAGTCGCAGGGCTGGACGGCGCTCATCCTCGACACCAACGGCAACGGCAAGCGAGACGACGCCGTCGAGCCGAACCAGCCTGTCGATCCGACCAAGGACAAGCGCTACGGCAGCGCGTTCTACGCGGTGTCGCCCGCGCCCGATGGTTCCATCTGGGGCTCGGTGCTGGGTTTCCCCGGCGCCATCATCCGCTTGTCGCCTGGCGCCAATCCTCCGGCGACAGCGCTCGCCGAAGTCTTCGAGCCGCCGATGAAAAACGGCGTGCCGATCGAGGGCTACTCGCCGCGGGGCATGGATATCGATCGCAACGGCGTCGCGTGGGTCGCCCTTGCCAGCGGCCACATGGGGAGTTTCGATCGACGGAAGTGCAAGGGACCGCTCAACGGCCCCAATGCGACGGGTCAGCACTGCCCCGAAGGATGGACGTTCTATACCGAACCGCTTCCGCAGTTGAAAAACGTCACCGACTCAGGCAGCGCCGAAGCCAGCTACTACACGTGGGTCGACCAGTTCGACACGTCGGGTCTCGGCGCCAACACGCCCATCAACACCGGGAATGCATCGGAGGGATTGCTTGCGCTGAAGGACGGCAAGTTCATCGTGATGCGAGTGCCGTATCCGACCGGGTTCTACACCAAGTGGCTGGATGGCCGCATCGATGATCCGAAGGCTGGGTGGAAGGGGCGCGGACTCTGGGCGACGGTGAGCACGCGCGCGCCATTCCACATGGAGACGGGCAAAGGCACGACCAGCAAGGTCATGAAATTTCAGATGAGGCCGGATCCGTTGGCGAAATGAGCAGAATTGCTGATTGTTGATTGCGGATTGTTGATTGAAGGCACGACAGAGCAATCAGCAATCAGCAATCATCAATCAGCAATCATCAATCCCTAGGAGACCAAATGCGTCGACTCGCGCCCATTGCACTGGCGCTCGTGTGTGTGTCCTCAGGCCCAACGCCGCAAGCACAGGCGCCGAAGCCGAATATCCTTCTGATTCAGGCCGACGATCTCGGCTACGGCGATCTGGGTGTGTACGGCCAGGCGATGTTTCAGACGCCGAACGTGGATCGGCTTGCGAAAAGTGGCCTCCGATTCATCAGCTACTACGCCGGCAGCACGGTTTGCGCCCCGTCGCGCGCAGCGCTGATGACCGGATTGCACACGGGGCACACCTCGATCCGCGGCAACCTTGCGGGCAATTCGCTGCGCGAGCAGGATCGGACGATCGCGTCGGTGCTCAAGGACGCCGGCTATCGCACGGCGCTCATTGGCAAATGGGGCCTCGGTGAATCGGAGTCGGCCGGCCGGCCCGACCGCAAGGGTTTCGAATACTCGTTCGGCTATCTGTCTCAGACACACGCGCACCGGCAGTTCACCGATCATCTCTATCGTAACGGAGAGCGCGTCGACGTCAGCCCGAATGACTACTCGAACGATCTGTTCACGCGGGAGACGATCTCGTTCATCGAGAAGAACGACAACCGGCCATTCTTCATCTACCTCAACTACACCGTGCCCCACGCGGAACTTCGGGTCCCGGACGACTCGATGACGCCCTTCAAAGGGCACTTTCCAGAGAAGCCGTTCGTCAATGCCGCAGCCGATGCGAAGTTGACTGGACCCGACGAACCGTCCCTCGGCTATCGCTCGCAGCCGACACCGCACGCGGCGTTTGCGGCGATGGTCACGCGCATGGATCGCGACGTCGGCCGGATCGTCGATCTGCTGCGCACGCGAGGGCTCGATCAGCGGACGCTTGTCATCTTCACGAGCGACAACGGGCCGCATCAGGAAGGAGGCGGCGATCCGGAGTTTTTCAAGAGCTCGGGCGGCTTGAAGGGAATCAAGCGCGACATGTACGAAGGCGGCATTCGTGTGCCGATGATTGTCAGTTGGCCCGGCAGCATTGCCCCTGGATCCGTCACGACCTACGCCGCAGCACACTGGGATCTATTCCCGACGTTTGCCGAACTTGCTGGGGCTCCGGTGCCATCGGGTCTTGATGGCACGTCGATTTTGCCTGTGCTCCGCGGGCAGACACAGAAACCGCACGAATTCCTCTACTGGGAATTTCACGAACGCGGATTTCAGCAGGCGGTCCGAATGGGCAGCTGGAAAGCCGTGCGCCTCGCGAAGGACAAACCGCTCGAGCTGTACAACCTGGCGGACGATCCGACCGAATATACGAACGTCGCGGCGAAGCATCCGGACGTCGTGGCGAAGATCGAAGCGTATTTGAAGACCGCTCGAACAGAGTCGCCGAACTGGCCAATTAAATAGATGCATCGACGGGACTTCATCAAGGCGGCGGGGGCAGCGACCGCCGCCCTCCCCTCAATTCAATCGGCAGCCAACAACCAGCAACGTGCTGGGTCGCCACAGTCAGACCGCACGATCTGGATCGGGCATGTGCGTAAGCTCGCCGATCCTGTCCTGAACAATCTCGCGAACGGCACGCTGAAGACGCGTATGCCGGTTGAGCAGGCGGCCGGGGCGAACCGGCAGAACGTCACGCATCTTGAAGCAATCGGACGGCTGCTCGCGGGCATCGCGCCATGGATCGAACTTCCGGGCGACAGCACTGACGAAGGGAAGATTCGCGCGCAGTATGCAGATCTTGCGCGGCGCGCCATCGATCGAGCCGTCGATCCGTCGTCTCCGGACTTTCTCAACTTCACGCGCGAGCGACAGCCGCTCGTGGACGCCGCGTTTCTTGCGCAGGGCGTCCTTCGCGCGCCGCGCGCGCTTCGCGATTCACTGGATGCCAATACGCGACGAAACCTGATTGCCGCGCTCGAGTCGACGCGTTCGATCTCGCCGGGCTTCAACAACTGGCTGCTGTTCTCGGCGACAGTCGAGGCGGCACTGGCCAGGCTCGGTTCGAACTGGGATCGGATGCGCGTGGATTACGCGCTCCGCCAGCATGACCAGTGGTACAAAGGCGACGGCGCCTACGGCGATGGCCCGTCGTTCCACTGGGACTACTACAACAGCTTCGTGATTCACCCGATGCTGCTGGACGTCCTCGACGTCTGTCGAGAGGAAATGCCCGCGTGGAAAGACCTCTCCGCGCGAGTCGATGAGCGGGCGCGACGATACGCTGCAGTTCTCGAACGCTTCATCGCGCCCGATGGCAGCTTCCCGGCGATCGGCCGCTCACTCGCCTACCGTTGCGGCGCGTTTCATCTCCTGGCGAGCATGGCCTTGCGCAGCGCACTGCCGGATGGACTGTCTCCCGCGCAGGTGCGAGGTGCGCTGACCGCGGTCATCCGGAAAACACTGGAGGCGCCCGAAACGTTCGATGCCGGCGGATGGTTGCGCATCGGCTTCTGCGGCCATCAGCCTGGCGTGGGCGAGACCTACATTTCTACCGGCAGCCTGTATCTCTGCTCCGTCGCGTTCCTTCCGCTTGGCCTCGACGCGCAAAGTCCGTTCTGGTCCTCGCCGCCTCAACCGTGGACGTCGGTCAAGGCGTGGAATGGGCAGGCGTTTCCTATTGATCATGCGATCTAGAAAGGTGAAGTTCCCAGTTGCCAGTTCCCAGTTCCCAGTAAGAAAAAGACGTTCTGGAAACTGGGGACTGGAAACTGGAAACTTTCTGGTATCTTTTGCCCCATGAATAGACGCGATTTTCTCTCCAGCGTGGCCGTAGCGCCCGCCCTCGCGATCCGTCAGACCCCCCAGCCGCCAGCGGTCCCGCCCGGCCCGCATGGCCTCAAGCTTGGAACCGTCACCTACAACATCGCGAAAGACTGGGACGTCCCCACGATCATCAAGAACCTGACCGAGGCAGGCTTCGATGGCGTCGAGTTGAGGACGACGCACAAGCATGGCGTGGAGATTACGTTGACACCCGCGCAGCGTGCGGAGGTGAGAAAGCAGTTCGAGGACTCGCCGATAAAGATTGGCGGCCTCGGGACGACCTGCGAGTTCCACTCGTCGGATCCTGCGGCGGTTCGCAAGAACATCGACGAGACCAAGGAATGGATCAAGCTCGGGAAGGATCTCGGATCGCCGAGTGTAAAGGTTCGCCCGAATGGGCTGGTCAAGGACGTGCCCGAAGAAAAGACGCTCGAGCAGATCGGCAAGTCGCTGGCGGAGTGCGCGAAATTCGCGCAGGATAACGGGATCAAACTCCAGCTGGAGGTACACGGCTCCGAAACACAGCGGGTGCCGCGTATCAGGAAGATCTTCGATTTCGCCGGCAATCCTCCGGCGCTTCGTGCCTGCTGGAATTCAAACCAGACGGATCTGATAGACGGCGGGTTCGACGCGAACTTCCAGTTGCTCAAGAGTCAGATCGGTCAGGTCCACATGCGCGATCTGATGCTCGAAGAGTATCCCTGGCGCAAGCTGATCTCGAATCTGGCAGCGATGAAGTTCGACGGCTACTGCTTTGCGGAGATTCCGGAATCGACGGATCCCGTTCGCGTGCTCAAATATTTCCGCGGAATGTTTCGAGCGTATCAAGGACTCTGACGCCGCGTCTCTATCCGCGTCCCAGCAAATGCAGCAACCCCAGCGTCAGCCAAGGTACGTAGGTAATCAGCAGCACGCCGACCGCGAGGATGCCGAGCATCGGCAGCGTTGCCCATGTCACCTCGAGCACCGGCTTCTTGAATCGTACTGACGCCAGCAGGAGATTCAGGCCGAGCGGCGGGTGCAGGAATCCAAGCTCCAGGTTCGCGACGAAGATGATCCCGAGGTGCACGTAGTCGATGCCGTAGGCTTCAGCGAGCGGCAGGATGAGGGGCACGACGACGACGATGGCCGAGAAGATGTCCATCAGCGTGCCGACCAGGAGGAGAAAGACGTTCAGTCCGAGCAGGAACAAGAGCTTGGAATGGATGTGCGCCTGCGTCCACGCCACGAGCCTGGTCGGCACCTCGGCATACACAAGGTAATCGGTCAGCCCGGCCGCTACCGCCAGAATCACCAGCACGCCGCCAACCAGCGCGACGCAATCGGCAGCCACTCTCAGCACGTCTTTCCAAGTCGGCAGATCGCGATGGATATAGCGCTGGACGATCAGCGTGTAGAGCGCCGCGAGCGGAGCCGATTCAACCAGCGTGGCGACGCCGCCGACGAATGCGCCGACGACGAACACGGGCAGGAACAGTTCCCACTTCGCTTCCCAGAGCGCGGCTCCCGCTTCGTTCAGTCGAAACGGCCGCCGCTCCGCGCGCGTCAGCAGCCCCTCACGAACGCCGAGGCTCGCGAGTAGCCCCAGCATCAAAATGCCAGGCACCAGCCCGCCGATGAATAGATCTTCGATCGACGCTTTCTGCGAGACGATGCCATACAGCATCAGCGGCAGCGAGAGAGGGAAGAGGAGACCGAGCGAGCCTGACGCGGTCAGAAGGCCGACGGAAAAGCGCTCGCGATATCCGTCGGCGGTGAGCGCCGGCAGCAGCAAGCCGCCCAGGACCAGGATCGTGACGCCGGATCCGCCGGTGAAGAGCGTAAAGAAGGCGCACAGCGTCGCCGCGGCGACGGCTGTGCCGCCCGGCGCCCAGCCAACCCACGCGCGGAAGAGGCGGAGCAGCCGCTCCGACGATCGTCCCTCGGCCAGCAGAAACCCGGCAAGCGTGAACAGCGGAATGGCCGCAATGCCGGTCGACGTCGTCAACTCCTGGTACGCCATCATCGGGAGCACGACAGGAGGATTGCCGCGGGTCAACGATGCGAACAGCGCAAATCCGCCGAGCAGCGCGAAGATCGGCGCCCCGCAGACGCCGGCGGCGATGACGAGTAGAAACCAGGGCAGGAGCGACTGGTTTTCGAGCATCGCGCGGTTGTAGTTCAGGAGGATGCCGGCAACGATGCCGAGGAAGGCGACGCCTCGGCCGTACCAGGATGGAGAGGCGCGCCAGACCAGGCGAATGGCAATCAGGCCGAAGCCGATCGGCAACGCGAGATCGGCGACCCACGTCGGCAGTCCGGCGGCGACGTGATCGCCGGCAAGGCGATCGCTCATGACGAGCGCGACGCCGCCAAGCGCGAAGATCGTCGAGATCAGGGCGCCGACCGTGCCGGCAATGACGTGTGCGGCGTCCCCGATTGGGCCCTTCGGGAGGAACTCGCCCGTCGCCAGCGTCAGCAGCTTGCCATCGCGCGCCGCGATGGCGGCGCCCAGCATCCCGAGCCAGAGCGTCAGCGTCGCCGCGAAGGCGCCGGACCCGGGAATCGCGGCACCCAAAAATCGCCGCGAGACAATCTCGGCGAGCGGCAGGATCATAATCCCGCCGAGCGCCAGACTCGCGATGCGATTCTCGGTGTCGGTGGCGAGCGCCTTCAGCAACTACTTGCCCTTGGACTTCCTGAGCGCGTCCCGCTCCTGCACCGCCATGTCATACACGTCAGCCGGCACCATCGACCCCCGCATCGTCGAGACCAGCTGGGTTGCTGCGTTGCGGAACTCCGCGGCAGCCTTTGGGTCGAGCGTGGTGACTTGAAGTCCACGTGCAACCATCTGCTTGACCGATTCGGCGTCCTGGGCCGGCGCCTCGGCCCGGACGCGCTTCTCCATCGTCTGCGCGGCGGCGGTGACCTTCGCTTTGTCTTCCTCGCTGATCTTGTTCCAGGCGGAGTTCGAAATGATCATCGCGCCGGTGAGCGGGGCGATGTGGAGGTCGAGCATGTACTTCGCGTCGCGGAAGATCTGCAGCGACAGGGCGAGATAGGGCGGGTTCGGCGCGGTGTCGATCAGGCCAGTCGTCAGCTTCAACTGCGTCGGGATGTCGGCGGGGAGCAGCGCGACCGGGTGAAACCCGTTCTGCACGTACCACTGCAGCCACTTGTCGGCGCCCTTGGTGGTGAACAGCTTCGACGCCTTGACGTCGGCGAGCGACTTCAGCGGCTTCTTCGAGAACACCTGCACCCATCCGCCAGTGCCCCAGCTGAGCAGGTGAAAGCCCTTGGCCTGCAGTTTCTGCTCGAGGAGCGGCTGCAGCTTCTTCTCGACTGCCATCTCTTCTTCGTCGTTGTCGAAGAAGAACGGCATGGCGAACACGTTGAACGCATCGTCGAGCTCAGCGAGCCCGGCGGCGGTGAGAAAGGACGCCTGCAGCGTGTCGATTCCCGGACGCATCTTTTTGATCGTCGTCGACTCGTCTCCCTGGATGCCTCCCGGGTAGACGGTCAGCGTGACGCGGCCCGCGGTGTCCTTGTTCCACGTGTTGCCCATGTCGAGCAGCGCCTTGTGCCAGGACGTATTCGCCGGGACGAGCGTCGCCAGCTTGATTTCGCCGGGCGCGGCCAGAACGACGGCCGGCGCTGCCGCCAGCGATGCGATGAGCAGAAACCGTTTCAGGGCAGACATGCTTGTGAGATCTCCTTTAACGCCACGCGACGGTGAGGTCCGCGGCTACTTCGTGAACATCGTGTCGATATGATCGAGCAGCGCACGGGCGCGGCGCTGCTGGACGAGCGTGACGAGGCGGACTGACGGATCCTTCTCCGGATCGATGGCGAGCGCGGCTTGCAGCAGTTTTTCGAATTCGGCGCGATCCTGGGCCGGAAGGGCAACTCCAACCGCCAGCGCCACGTACGGCCCCGGCGATTGCCCCTTCTGGAGCTCAACTGCGCGCGCGAAGTGTTCGCGCGCCTTGGCCGGTGACCCTCCCAGCGCCTCGGGCAGGCTGTCGAGCGAGATGAACATCTCGTGAATCGCCCCTTTGCTCCAACTCTCGTCGAGCGCCAGCGCACGCTCGGCGAGCGCGCGAACCACCGGCATGTCAATGACGATCTCCGGCTTGTCGACGCCGAGGCCGATGGCCGACCCCCAGGATGCGGCCATCCAATAGAGAAGCGGTACATCCTTCTTTTCGGCCTTTGCCAGCGCCGGCACAGGATCGGTCAGCAGCTTCTGGCCGATCCCGGGAAAGCGCACCTCCATCGCGCGCATGCAGTATCCCTTGGCCCGCAGATACAATTTCAGCGCACGCTGATTGAGGTGGGCGACCTCGTCATGGTGCTGCGCTTCACCAAGCACCATCGCCTCGGTTTCGACGTAGGCCACGCCGTACTGGGTGAAGTTGCTGCAGGTCGCGATCAGGAGATCTTTATTCTTTGGCGCGGAGTCGAGCAGCGACTCGTACAACTTCAGGCCAAACGGAATTGCATCGCCGACGAGCTCGAGGTCGTCGTCTCTCGTGAACACGTCGCCGCTCGAGGCGAGGGTGCTCGCGACCATGCCAACCGCCCTCCGCTGCAGCAGCCCGCACCCTGTCAGCGGCACGATGATGCAGGCGAGAACGGTCAGGCGTGTCAGGGTAGACAGAGTGCGGGCAAACGTCGGCATGCTGAATTAGAAATTGTACAACGTCCGCGCCGGATTCCTTCACAATCGGCCCAATCGGCTCAGGAGTCGTGAGGACGGGGTGAGGAAAGGATGAAAACCTCTGGCATGAATCGCGGACTGCGCGCTACGGGACGATATCGACGAGGTTCGTCGTCGCCGGATGTGAGGTTTTGGACCGCTGGGGTCGGGTGGCTACTCCGACCGAAGCGCGATGATCGGGTCGATGGTCGTGGCCCGCCGCGCCGCGAGATAACTCGCCGTCAGCGCGGTGGCGATCATCACCATCCCGGCGCCGGCAAACGCGCTTCGATCGAGCGGTGTCGTATCCACCAGCCATTCCGAGAGAAAACGCGTCGTGAGGGCCGCGAGGGCGATTCCTGCGAGGAGTCCCACAATCGTCAGCGACCCGGCCGAAACCATGAACAGTCGCAGCACCCGCGCACGGCTGGCGCCGAGCGCCATCCGCACGCCAATCTCCGACGTACGTTCGGCAACCCAGCAGCCGACCACGGCGAAGAGTCCGAGGGCGGCCAGGATCAGTGCAATACCAGCGAATGCGCCAAGCAGCATGGCGGCGAACCGCCACGTGGCGACCGATCCGGCGACGAGAGCGGTCAACGGTTCGGCGTCGCCGACGGGCAGGGCGGGATCAATGGCCGCTACATGTCGTTTCAGTATAGGTGCCATACGATCGGCAGGCTCGTACGTCGTTACGATCACCCGCATGATCGATGAGGGATGCTGCGCGAAAGCCACATAGAGTTCCGGCCTGGCGCCCAATTTGTTGCCTGAACTTCGCACGTCGGCGACGACGCCAACAATGACTGCTGATGACGTGCCGCCGAATAGCTCCACGGAAAGAGAGCGGCCCACCGGGTCGGCAGTCGGCCAGAGGCGACGAGCGAGCGTCTCATTGACGAGCGCGACCTCCGGCGCGCCGCGCTCGTCGCGCGTCGAGAGCGCCCGTCCGCGGAGGATTCTGATTCTCATCGCGTCGACGTACCCCGGGGTCACGATTGGAGCATCGACCGTCATCGGTGCGACGGCAGCATCCTCCTGAACGGTGGCTTGATTGATGTTCCCAGACAGCGGCACGATGCTCGTCGCCTCGACTGATTCCACCGCAGGTTCGGACGAGATCCGCTGGCGCAGCGAGTCAATGAATGTGCGCCATCCGGTGGCGTCGGGATAGCGCCCACGTGGCAGATTGATGAGCATCACCAGTTTCCGCGCCGGATCGAACCCAGGATTGTCGGGCCGAAGATGGAGGAACGTCTTGAGCAGAAGGGCGGCGCCTGCCAAGAGCGCAACCGACAGCGTCACTTCGGCGATGACGATCACAGCTCGGAGCCGCTTTCGAGCGGGGCGGCGACCTAGCACGGAATCCTTCAACACTGTTCCCGGTCGTACCTGGGAAGCCGACCACGCGGGCAGCACGCCGAAGACGAGACCGGTCGTGAGGGAGATGACGAGGAATCCAGCGAGGACGGGCGTGTCGAGCGTGATGCGATTCAGGCCGGGAATCCAGCCCGGCATCGAGGGGACCAACAGCTGAAGCGTCCAGTGCGCGAACAGCAGACCGACGGCCCCGCCGAGCATCGCGAAGACGAGGCTTTCGGTGAGCAGCTGCCGCACAATTCCCGCGCGCGAGCACCCGATCGCCACGCGAATGGCGAGTTCACGCCGTCGTGTATCGGCCCGTCCCAGCAGCAGACTGGCCACGTTGGCGCAGGCAATCAGCAGCACGAAGACGGATGCGGCGAACAGCGCGAGCAGCAGCGTGCGAATGTCTCCCACGAGCTGCTCCGTGAGCGGCTGCAGATGCACCCGTGCCGATGAACTCCGCTCGGCACCCGCTTCCATTGCCGCGCTGAGCTGCGCTTCCACAACGCGCGGCGACTCGCCTGGCCTGAGTCGCCCGTACGCGTTCACAAACATGAGAGTTCGTTTTTCGGCGCGAAATCGCCTCAGGCAATCGGTCAGTGGAAGCCACGCGTCGGTCACATCGCGTCCGCGCGGTCCGACGAACGTCGCCGGCATGATCCCGATCACCGTCGACGGCGTACCATCGAGCGTCAGCGAGCGGCCCACCGCGTTGGGATCTCGATTGAGCACCTGAGTCCAGAAGCGCTCATGCAGGACGACGACCGACTCGGCCTGCTCGGTATCCTCCTGCGCCGTGAACGTTCGCCCTGTTAACGGTGCTCCGCCCAGCACCGTGAATATCGGCGCTGACGCACATTCGCATCGAACACGTCGGGCTTCTCCGGCGCCGGTCACGACCGGCGACATGCTCCAGTAGCCGAAAAGCCCTTCGAGCGCTGTCGTATGGTTCCAGGTATCGAGTTGCGGGAGAGTCACCGCAGCGGAGTATCCCTTCGGACTGTCAGTGAGGATGGCCACCAGCCGCTCGGGGTCTTTGTAGGGCAAGTCCAGCAGGATCGCCTTGATGACGGTGAACATCGCCGTGTTCGCGCCGATCCCGAGCGCAATCGTCACGATGGCGGCCGTCGTTGCCAGGCTGTGTCGCCGCATCAGCCGGAGACCATAGCTGGCATCGCGGAGGAGGATCTGGAGGTGCTCCCCAGGCGCGAGCCAGGCGAACCCGCGGAGCGTCCGCCACCACAGCCGTGCTAGCGCCATACCTCCTTCCGCCACGGCGTCGGCGCGCTGGTCGTTGAAATCGTCGGTCATCTGTTCGCCGAAGTCGCCGCGGAACTCCTGCGGAAACAGTCGCAGGAGCCAACGGTAGACCCGATCGGCCAGGCGGTGGCGCTCGTCGGCCATCGGTCATCCTTTCGCGGCGGTTGGATAGAGCGTCGTCCGATCCGCCGCGCGGACCAATTCGCGCAACCGATCCGCCTCGGCCTGGGCGACCTTGCGACCGAACGCGGTCAGGCGATAGGCGCGCCGCCGATCGGTGCTGCCGAATACGGAATCGCGAATCCATCCGTCCTGGAGCAGCCGTTTGATGATGCCGTAGAGCGTCCCGGTGCTCAGCCGCACCGTTCCGCCGGTCCGCTCCTCGATTTCCTTGATGATGGCGTAGCCGTGCTTTTCGCCGTCGGCGAGAGACAGCAGGACATGAAAGAGGGCCGGCGTCAGCGGCAAATACTGTTGCGGGTCGCGAGCGTCGGATGCCATGTCGTGATACGATACGTCGTAACGCGACGTATCGTCAAGTGGCGGCGACGCGGCTCATTCACGCAGCGCGGTCGTCGGCTCGATGCGCGACGCGCGGCGGGCCGGAATCCACGCGGCCAGGAGGCTCACCAGTGCCAGCGTGCCGGCGGCGAGGATCAGCGATGACGGATCCCACGGTTCGAGCGCATAGAGGAGCGTCCGTCCCCATCGGCACACGACGATCGCACAGGCGCTGCCGGCGACAACGCCGATGAGGACGAGGGTGCCGGACTCGGCAATCACCATTCGCACGACCGTGCCGGGGTCAGCGCCGAGCGCCATGCGGATGCCAATCTCCACTCGGCGGCGCGTCACCAGGTACGACATCACGCCATAGAGTCCGACAACCGCGATGATCAGCGCCAGCACGCCGAACAATCCGGAGAGCGACGCCATCAGCCGCTCTGTTTTCAGCGACTCGGCGATGAAGCCGGGCACGGAGTAATAGGTGACGGACGCCCCCGGCGCCGCGTCGGTGATCGCGCGCGTCATCGACGGCGTCAGCGACGCCGGTGCTATCTCTGAACGGACCACCATGGAAAGCAACGGCGTCGGCTCATCGTCCTGCCGCGCCGCCAGGTAAGCGATAGGAGTAAATGGCTCGCGCAGGTCGACGTATTTCGTGTCTTTCACGACGCCGATGATGTGGAGGTCTGTCTGCGGCCTCCCCGGCGACGGCTCGAACTGAAAGGTCTCGCCAAGCGGAGACCGGTCGGGAAAGTACCGGCGCACGAACGCTTGATTCACCAGGGCAACCTTCGGCGCTCCGGACCGGTCTCGGGCGTCGAACGGTCGTCCTGCGAGCACCGGCGTGCCCGTCACGTCAAAGTACTCACCCGAGACCTGGTTGAAGTGAACGCTCCCGTTCCTCGCCGAGCCGCCAATCGCGATGCCTTCGGTCCAGGTCGAACCGCTCATCGGCGGATTCGACGCCTCCGCCGCGGCACGCACACCCGGTACGGCGCGGACGCGATCGAGCACCTGATTGAATGCCTCGCGACGGGCGCCGGGCGGTATCGGCGTTCGGTTGACATCGGCCTCAATCACCATCACGCCGTCCGGGCGGAACCCGGGATCGACACGCACGAGGTTCTGCAACGTCCGGCCAAAGAGCACCGCGCCCACGATCAGCACGGTCGAGAGCGCAATCTGAATCACGACAAGTCCGCGGCGGACGGTGAAGCGGTCGTGAGAATCGGTCGACGACCGTCCTCCTACCTGTAACGTCTGCCCCGGACGCGTCGCGGTGACGGAGAGCGCCGGGCTCAAGCCGAACAGGAGACACGTGGTTGCCGCGACAAGCACGATGAAGCTGAACATGCGCCAGTCGAGCGTCAGGTCGAGGAAGAGCCTGTTGCTGTCGGTGCTGAGGAACGCGACGAGTGAGGCGCTGACCCAACTGGCGAGCAAGGCGCCGCCGGCGGCACCGCAGGCAGCGATCAGCAGGCTCTCGGCGAGCATCTGTCGCACGATCCGGCCCCGCGACGCGCCGATGGCCAGCCGCACGGCGACTTCGCGATCGCGCGCGGTCGCACGCGCGAGCATCAGGTTCGCGAGATTCGCACACGCGATCAACAGCACCAGACCGGTGGCGGCAAGAAGAATCCAGAGCTGCGATCCATAGGCACTGCGAAGCCCGGACACACCGGTCGGCGCGGGCGCGGCGGTGAACGTGAATCGCACATAGTCGTTTGCTGTCGCCGCGTTATAGGTCGTCGGCACGTTCGCCGCGAAGATACCCGGTGAGATTGCCGCGAGGTGTGCGTTCGCGCGTTCGATCGTCCAACCGGGTTTGAGCCGCGCCATGGTGTCGAGGAAAAAACGCTCGGGATGACCGAATCCGCTGTTCTCTCCGCGCACCAGCGGCTCGGCGCAGAGCGGCACCGCGACGTCGAACCTCCTGCCCACTTCAACGCCGAAAAATTCCGGCGGCGCGACGCCAATGATCTCGAACGGGTATCCGTCGAGCGCCATCGACTGGCCGACGACGGCCGGATTGCCGCCGTAATGCGCGTGCCAGAAGCCGTCACTCAATACCGCACCGGGGTTGCCGCAATGCGGCCGATCATCGGGCTCGGTGATGAGCCGCCCGATCTCGGGGCGAACGCCGAGCGCGTTGAAGAACCCACCGTTGATGTACATCCCGTTGGCCGGCCGTGATTCGCCCTGGGTCGCGAGGTTCCAGGTGGTGATGCCAAATGTGAAGACTTGAGAAAAGGCCTTCTGTTCCGTCCTCAGTCCGTCCCACAACGCCTCGGACATGTTCCCGCGGCGACTCATTCTCCAGCCGACGCGTCCGCGGTTGTGCGCGTCGATGTTCACCCACACCAGTTCGTGCGGGTTGTCGACTGGCAGCGGCCGCAGCCGGACCGAGTTGACCAGCTGGAAGATGGCGGCGTTGGCCCCGGTTCCGAGCGCGAGCGTCAGGATGGCGACGATCGAGAACGCCGGGTTTCGCCGCAGCAACCGCAGCCCGTACCGAAGATCCTGCCAGGTGGTGTCGATCAGACGAACGGTATTCATCTCGTATATCTGCTCGCGGATTCGCGTGGTGTTTCCAAGTTTTCGATGCGCCGCGCGCGCCGCCTCGTCTGGCGTCATGCCGCGCGCGATGTTGTCGTCGGTTTCGTGGGCCAGATAATCCTCCAGCTCGCGGGCGCGTTCGTCATCCCAGCCGTCGCGGCGAAGAAAGCGGGACCACCACATGGCGCAGCCTCGATCAATCGGCCGGCCGCAGAATGCGGTTGACCGCGCGGACGATCTCGTCCCACCTCGACGTCTGCTGTGTGAGCTGCGCGCGTCCCTTGGGCGTGAGCCGGTAATATCGCGCCCGGCGGTTGTTCTCGGAGGTGCCCCAGAACGACGCGATCCAGCCGCGATCCTCGAGGCGATGGAGCGCGGGATAGAGCGACCCGTGCTCAACCTGGAGAACGTCCTCCGATCGATGCTCGATGGCATGGGCGATCGTGTGGCCGTGCGCGGCGCCGACGGCGAGCGTCTTGAGAATCAGGAGATCGAGCGTGCCCTGGAGCAGTTCCCCCTGCATCGGGGCGGTTCCGCGTTTTGGCATCGCTCCACAAGATAATCTACCTGAGAGGTCGGTGTCCACTCGAATGCATTCGTGTTCAGCTGGTCAATTCATGAATAGATATTCAATGGGGCAGGCGGTGCTCCGCATCCGATTCATATGCCCCTCGAGTGATTACGTGCGGTGCCAACTGTCCGGCACTTCGACATACGAGCGATCGAGCGCGGACGTCGATGGGCACCCCAGCAGTTTGATCGTGCGGAGCAAGTCGGCGCGGAGGATCTCGACCGCGCGGCGGACACCGGGTTCGCCGGCGGCACCGAGGCCGTACGCGTACGCCCGCCCGACGAGCACCGCCCGTGCGCCGAGGCACAACGCTTTGGCGACGTCGCTGCCGCTCCTGATGCCGCCGTCGACGAGCACCTCGATTTGTCCTCTGACCGCGGCGACGACTTCGGGCAGCGCTCGAATGGTCGCGTGGACGTCGTCCAGCTGGCGACCGCCGTGGTTGGATACGACGACGGCGTCGGCGCCGGCGTCGATCGCGCGACGCGCGTCGTCGCCGATGTGGACCCCTTTCACCACGATCTTTCCCTCCCAGGCTTCGCGGATCCACTTGAGATCGTCCCAGGTCACGACCGAGGCTTCGAGGGCGGTGCCGACGTCGGCGTAGAGCATCGGGCCTTCGCCCGGCAGCACGACATTCGGGAATTTCATGAGCCCACCGTCGCGGAAGAACCCGGCGAGCCATCGTGGCTTCACCGCGAACTGCATCACGAAGGGGAGCATCTTCCACGGATTGCGGGTGACGAGCTCCTTCATGCCGTTGCGGAGATCGCGTTCGCGCATGCCGGCGACCGGCGTGTCGATGGTCACGACAATCGCGGAATATCCTGCCTTCCGCGCGCGCGCGATCGAGGCACGGGCGACGTCATGTCCGCCGACGAGATACAGCTGATACCAGGCAGGACCTGTCGTCGCGTTCTTGACGTCTTCGAGCAGGCATCCTGAAAGCGTGGAGAGCGTGTAGATCGTGCCGAACGACCCGGCCACCTTCGACGCGACCTCTTCACCGCGTGGATAGAACATGCGCGAGCTGCCGACCGGGGCGAGGATGATCGGCATCGCGATCTCGGTTCCCAGCACCGTCGTGCGCATGTCGTAGTTCGGCACGGCAACGGCACACCGCGGCCGAAAGATGATCTCGTCGTAGGCCCGCGAGTTCTTGCTGAGGGTGTGCTCGCGGTCGGCGCCGCCGTCGATGTAGTCAAAGACGGCTCGGGGCAGCCGGCGCCGGGCGCCGCGTCTCAGGTCTTCGATGTTGACTGCTCGGGATGTGTTCATGTCGACGACATATTATGATGGCGCCGCCTCCAAATGACGTGGACGCCATGGATTCAGGTTTACGATCCGCTCGGCCACGCATGGCTGAGCACGGCCGCCGCCGCCTTTCCCATCGTCCTGCTGCTGGTTGCGCTCGGACTACTCGAGTGGCGCGCGCACCTGGCGGCTCTGGCCGGCCTGCTGTCCGCGCTCGCCGTTTCGACAATCGTCTACGGCATGCCCGTGCCGAATGCCGTGGCGACGACGCTTTACGGTGCAGCCTACGGGTTCCTGCCAATCGGCTGGATCATCCTGAACGCGGTCTTTCTTTATAACCTGACCGTTCAGACCGGGCAGTTCGAAATCGTCAAAGGCTCCGTAGGCCGGCTGTCGAACGATCGCCGGATTCAGGCCCTGCTCGTCGCGTTTGCGTTCGGCGCCTTCATCGAAGGGGCGTCAGGCTTTGGCACGCCGGTGGCGATCTGTTCGGCGCTTCTCATCGGGCTCGGATTCACGCCGCTCTATGCTGCCGGGCTGTCGCTCATCGCCAACACCGCGCCGGTCGCGTTCGGCGCGATCGGCACGCCGATCCTCACGCTCGCCGCCGTCACGGGCATTTCCGCCCAGACGCTCGGCGCGATGGCCGGCCGTCAGCTGCCGTTCGTGTCGCTGCTCGTACCGGCATGGCTGGTGGTGACGATGAGCGGGTGGCGCGGATTGCGGGGCGTCTGGCCCGCAGTCGTCGTCTGCGGGGGCACGTTCGCGATCGTGCAGTTTTTGTGGAGCAATTTCGTCGGCCCGGAGCTCGTCGATATCGCTGGCGGGCTGGTGTCGATTGCCGCGCTCGCGCTGTTCATGCGGATCTGGCAACCGGTCGAGAACTGGCGATTCCCTGATGAGAGGGCTGCCGGCTCCCGGATCCCGGATCCCGGACAACGGATCCCGGCTCCGGGACCACGGATCCCGGACCATTCGTCATCGAGCGTCACCCGCGCCTGGATGCCGTGGCTGTTTCTGTCGATCGCGGTGATCCTGTGGGGACTCGCACCGGTGAAGGCGTTTCTGAACGGTGGGTCGCAGGGGCTCGCCGCCTACCGCGCCGGCGGGCGCCCCTACGTCAGTCAGATTCTCTCGCCAACCTGGAACGTGCCGCTGCTGCATCGGACGGTATTCCGCGATTACCCGGTTGTGCCCACGCCTGTCGATCGCAATCGAATTACGGATCCGGCGTATCGGAACGAGCGCGCCGAAGCGGCCGTGTTCACCCTGAACTGGGCGTCCGCGACGGGCACCGCGATCCTCCTTGCTGCGGTCGCGACGGCCATCTTTCTTCGCGTCTCGATGCAGCAAGTGCTGTCGATTGCCATGATGACGTTCCGTCGCATGCGCGCGCCGCTGACGACCATCATGCTGATGCTCGCGCTGGGGTTCGTCACGCGATACGGCGGGACTGACGCGACCCTTGGTCTCGCGTTTACGAAAACCGGTGCCCTCTATCCATTCTTCGCGGCGCTCCTCGGGTGGCTCGGCGTCGCGCTGACCGGATCGGATACGAGCTCGAACGTGCTGTTCGGCAGCCTGCAGAAGATCACCGCGCAGCAACTGGGGTTCAATCCTGTGCTCATCGTCACGGCCAACAGCACCGGCGGCGTGATGGGCAAGATGATCGACGCACAGAGTATCGTCGTCGCGACTGCCTCGACGGGACAGGTCGGCCAGGAAGGGCGAATCTTGCGGTTCGTGTTCTGGCACAGCCTCGCGCTCGCGACGATCATGGGCGCGATTGTCATGCTGCAGGCATACGTGTTTCCGTGGATGGTGCCGTAATGAGCTGATCGTTGAATCCCCGGATCCCGGACCACGGATCCCGGATCCACAACCTTCAATCTATGATGGCAGGATGATGGAACAACAATTCCTGGACGATGCCATGCTTCAGTTGCGCAAGCTGAAAGCTCAAGCCGACAAGGCGATCTCACAAACGTCCGACGAGCACTTCTTCGCGACGCTGGATCCGGAAGCGAACAGCATTGCGCTCATCATGAAGCACATGGCGGGCAACATGCGGTCGCGATGGACTGACTTCCTGACCACCGACGGGGAGAAACCCGATCGCGATCGTGATCGCGAGTTCGAGACCAGCGGCGCCGATACACGTGCGTCGGTTACGGCCCTGTGGGAAGACGGATGGAGCCGGTTGTTCAGCGCAATCACGCCGTTATCGCCGGCGGATCTGTCAAAGATGGTTCAGGTGCGTCGCGAGGCGCACTCGGTACTCGAAGCCATCAATCGACAGATGACGCATTACGCCGCGCATATCGGACAGATTGTCTTGCTGGCGAAGCACTACGCCGGAGCCGACTGGCAGACTCTGAGTATTCCGCGCGGCAAGTCGAAGGAATTCGACGTGTCAAAGACTGGTGCCGCGTACGGAGTCAGGGATTCGAGCAAGAAGTGAATAGCTGGGAGCTGGGAGCGCTTCGACTCGCGTCCATGCGCGTTCGCTCAGGGCAGGCTGGGAGCTAAAAACTAAATCCCGTCCCGAGGTTGAGTCGGGTTCCTCCGCCGTCGAAACCGTGCGCCACGTCGAAGTTGATCTTGATGAGCGGCGCGATGATGAACAGGCCCGCGCCCGCCCCCTGCTGCCACTTGGCGTCCTTCAGGCTCGCGCCGAAGTCGACCGTTTTCCCTGCGTCCATGAAGACCGAGACGCCGAGCTTCGCGCCGTTCAGAACAGAGGTCACTGGAACCCGAAACTCGCCGGATGTGACGATCATCCGATCGCCAGCAAAGGTGCCGGTTCGGAAGCCCCGCAGATTCGACGAACCACCGAGCAGCAGCCGCTCGTACGGCGGCAGCGTCGCGTCGGTATTGAAATACTGAATCCGGCCTGCGAGCGCTGATTGTCCGATCACGCGAAGATAGCCTCTCGCGTCAGTGTCGTAGCGATTAATCCGATCCAACCCGCGCACGTTGAGCGCTGACCAGCCTGCGCCGAGCACCACGGCGTTCCCCGGAAAGGCCGGATCCGCGCGTGTATCGAGCATGACGTTGGTGCCGATCGTCCAGATGTCGTCGTTCTGCGTGCCGAATTCCACCGAGCTTCGCGACGCGTCGACACCGACGCGGACGACGTGGGCGAATTGCCGCTCCACCCGTCCTTTGAGCTCGACGCGCTGATCATCGATGTCGTAGTGGGGGTTCTCACGGTTCCAGATGCCGAAGCTGGAGAATACCCGACTGATCGGCCCGGTCTTGAAGCTGCGTTCGGCTTCGAGCGCGGCGCGCTTCGTTCCTCCCCACGTGAGCGGCACTGACAGTCGCTCGCCCGCGCCAAGCAGATCGATCGTGCTGACGCGGCCGCCGTAGGTAAAACCGTAGCCGTCGGCGTAGCTCAGGATCGGAAAGAACATCACACGGTTCGTGAGCCGGTTCCACGATCCCGAGAGCGGATTCCCGCCGCTCGATGTCGCTGACGTTACCCCGGGGCGTTCATGAACGACGAGAACGATGGCGACGTCCGTCGGGTCGTCAAGCGAGCGATAGCGTTTCCGCACGTCGACCGTCTCGAATCGGTCGCTGTCTTTCAAGCGCTTCTCGATGGCGCTGACCGAGTCGGCCGCAATCGGATCGCCCAGCGCGATCCCCGCGAGCTTGATGATGTCGGCATCCGGCACCGCGGCGTTTCCGTGCACACGGATTTCATGAATCGTCTCGACCGGCGGTTGATCGTCGTCCACGAATGGGCCGGACTGCATGCTCGCGTCAGTGTCGGCGGCCTGCCCTGAGCGAGCGGGCAGCTCACGCGAGTTGAAGGGCACCCAACTCAGCTTGGGCACCGTGATCTTCGTCTTGACCTCTCCTGCGCGGTAATTCGTAAACGCACGGCCGTAAGAGGCCTCGAACGATCCCATCGCGAGCGTGACGCCGGCGTGAATGTTCATGCCTCGTGGCAGCCATACGCCGGGAAACGGCTGCCCCATCGTCATCGACGCTCGAATGTCGTCGATCTTCACGAGCCAGCCGGCGGGAAGAAAGTCCATCCAGACGTTGTCGAACGTGTATTTCACAATCTGGTGTTCTGCCGGGTCGACCCAGAGCGTGACGAGCGCCGTCTTGTTCATCTTCCGGTTGATCTCGTCTTCCGCCTGCTGTTGCTTCTCCTGTTTCTTCGGATCCTTCGACGACGGCTTCTTCTTCATCTCATGCGGCGTCTTCTCGTCGTCGGTGTCGTTGAAGAGATTGGTGGGGTAGTACTCGATGCGGAGGACGTCCTGGCCTTCCAGCTTTTCACGGCCGGCGAGATAGTAGTTGCCCGGCTCGAACTTGAAGTCCATGAAGTAGGCCTCGGAGACGAAGCGTGGCTCCGTCGTCACCGGACCGCCGGTGTTCACCTGCAGCCCTTCGGACCCGATGACGATTTCTGACTTCTCGCGTTCGTTCTTGGCCTTTCGTTCCTGACGTGCCTTCTCTCGCTTAATCCACTTCTCCTCGTACTCTGCTCGCTCTTTCTCTCCGACCGCAACGCCATCGAACCGCACGGGGCTTCGCACGTGCATACCGTCGCGCTCGTACCACGTGTAATCGCGCTTCGTGCGCTGGAGCGGCCATTGACCAGGGCCCAGCACCTCGAACGTCTCGGTCTCGTCGAGGACGTACTGCTCCAGCATCTTGCGATTGACCTCGCGGCGCGCGAGAACCTTCTCCATGAACGCATCGAGATCGCTCCGGGGAGCGGACGCGTTCGCCTGACCCGGAGCTGAAGCCGGGGAGGATTGTGCGCCGATGGAAAGCGGAAAACTGACCAGGAAAACGAGCGTCAGAAAGACGCTCGATACCGAAAAAAACATTGGCCTCCGAGCAGGCAGGCTGGCTCGAACTTTAGACGACCGACATCGCGTGATGGTTCCTGTGGTGCAGAGCTGAACTTTTCGCTGGTCGTTTCTGTCAGCGTTTCTCACTGCTCGCGGGGCCCCACCCCCGCTCGCTCTCGCTCGGGGGCGACGCTACGCGTCGCTTCCCTCCGGCCCCTCGCTCGGGCCGCAGGCGCTTTACCTTTCCATATTCTCCCACGATCCGCTTGCGCCGGAGCGGAACAGCGCGTCGATGACCCGCATGTTCTTGACCGAATCCTCGAGCGGATACGGCGCAGCTGTGCCGTTCATTGCCGCTTCGGAAAATCGATCGCCTTGAATCGTGTACTGGTTGCACGTCTCGAACTCGATGGTGTGACGGTCCGGCACGGCGCCGGGCGGCGAGTCCTCGACGAAGATGCGGCACGGCCGATCGAGCGGCGCATTGAACGGGATTTCGACCTCGACGCGGCCGCTCGTGCCAGCGATGGTGATGCGCTGTGCGTGCGCCAGCTGCGTGCTGCAGGTGCCCACGGCGTGGCGCCCGCCGAAATCCATGATCAGCGATGCCATCCAGTCGACGCCGGTCTCCCGCGTCTCTTCAATCAACGCACACACACGGCGTGGTTCGGACTCGAAGATCATCCGCGCCGTGTTGACCAGATAGCAACCGATGTCGAGGATGCCGCCGCCGCCCCAGGCTTTCACGTGTCTGATATTGGCGGGGTCATCCATGTAGAAGCTGAAATACCCCGTAATCGATCGGACGTCGCCAATTCGTCCCGATCGTGCGATGTCGCGGGCGCCAAGCCATTGCGGGTGCGTGCGGATCATGAACGCTTCCTGGATCAACACACCCGTCCGGTCGCGCACCGCGACGAGGCGCTCTGCATCCGCGGCGACCAGGCCGATCGGCTTTTCACACAGCACGTGTTTGCCCGCCTCGGCTGCCCGTGTCGTCCATTCGACGTGCAGGTGGTTCGGCAACGGGTTGTAGATGGCGTCGATGTCGGCATCGGCGATCAGCTCGGCGTAGGATCCGTATGCCTTGGCGAGGCCAAGCTCGCTGGCAGCGTGTTGCGCCTTTGCCAGATCACGTGAGGCGATCGCGTCGACTGTGGTGAACTCGCCGCGCTGCATCCCCGGGATCACTTTCTTCGTCGCGATCCGTGCCACACCCAGAACGCCCCAGCGAAGTTTCCTCTCCATAGGTTCCACAAGGTTCTACAAGGTTCTACCGGGTTCTACAAGGTTCGTTCGGGGGAACCTGAGACCGAACCCAGCCGAACCCTGTAGAACCTCGTAGAACCTTTTGATCGTAAGCCGTTACGTCGCTCGTAAACTCCCGCGCCGTTTTTATCTGTATTTTCCCGCTTTTCCGCCGCGAAACGCGTGGTACCCGGGTTGCTCTGACCACCAACGATTCCCGACGTCCCTGGCCGGACGCCAGCACGGGGTCCAATGCCGCGTCCTACCCCACGCGGCCAATGACCACCGGCTGGGAGCTCGCGCCGGAGACGCCGGGATCCTCGTGAGGAAACCCATGCGAACCCGACTCTCTCGTCTCACTCTCGCGGCGCTGCTGTGCGCCAGCTGCGGCGGTTCGGGCGGATATGGCGGCAATAGCTCGGCAACGCCGCCTACAACCCCGTCGCCTGTCAGCAACGCCAACGTCACGACGATTACGATCGCTGGCCAAAAGGGCGACCAGTCGTTCTCGCCCAATCCGGCGATGTGCGCGACAGGTCAGACCGTCGTCTGGAAGAACAACGACACCACGACCCACCGCATCGTGATTCCGGAACTCGGCATCGACACCGGCAATATTGCGCCCGGTGCTTCGTCGGCGCCAGTGTCGCTGGCAAACGTGTCGAAGGCGTACCACTGCTCGCTTCACCCGTCGATGGTTGGTGCGCTCAATGATGCGTCAAACCCCTCGCCAAGCGGCGGGTACTGAAGCGTTCACCGTTGCTGATCCCGGTCGGTTGCGCCTCCTGACTGACTGCCGCGGTTCGTGCGCGGCGGCTTGAACGACTTGTCCGGGTATTTCGGCGCGACCGGCGGCGGAATCGGACTCTTCTTGATCTCGTCCTGCAAGTACTTGATCGCGGCGGCGAGCTGCGCGTCCCCGCCCGCGAACGTCGCGTGCGGCAGGTTGTCGACGACGATGTCGGGATCGACGCCGTGGCCTTCGATTAACCAATCCCCGTCAGGACCGAATACGCCGGTTTCGGCGGCGGTGGCGATGCCGCGGTCAACCAGGAAGTTGCTCGAAGAGAGCCACACTTCACCGCCCCAGGTTCGCGTTCCAATGACTTTGCCGAGCCCGAGCCGCCGGAAACCTTCGGCAAACGCTTCGCCGTCGGACGCGGTGTTCTGATCGCAGAGCACGACGACGTGCCCGCGAAACGCGTACTGCATGTTCCACGTGGGATTACCAATGCGCGGCTGCCAGTAGAACCACGCCTTTCTCAAGAGCTTCTCGAGGATCCAGCTGTCGATGTTGCCGCCGTTGTTGTGGCGAACGTCGACGATGAGGCCGTCGCGATCGAAAATCGGGTAGAACTCGCGCTGCCACTGAGCCATGTCGTTGCTCCCCATGGCGCGCAGGTGGACGTAACCGAGCTTGCCTTGACCGGCCTTCTCGACGGCCACACGCCTCGTGTACTCCCACTCGTCGTAGCGCATCGTGGTTTCCCGCGCGAGCGTCACCGGCGTGACGACCACGTCGCGCGTCGGACCACCAGCTGCCGGGGTCACACGCAGGAGCATCTGCTTGTCGGCCTGATTCCGCAGGAGCGCGTCGAAGTCGCGTACGGACAGCGCCGGCACGCCGTTGACCATCTGGATGATGTCTCCTTCGCGCACGTTGACGTCCGGTCGCGCCAGCGGCGCGAGGTCACCGGGGACGTCGTGGTCCGTCATGTAGACGTGGGTCACGCGAAAGCCGCCGGCCTTTTCATCGCGCGCCACGGTTGCGCCGAGCGACGCCGGCTGGACCTGGTCGGCGCCGCGCCGGGCATCGCCGCCGCGGACGAAGATGTGAAGCGCCGACAGTTCGCCAACCATCTGCGAGAGGATGTCGGACAGCTCCGCACGATCCGTGACCCGGTCGACCAGCGGCAGGTATTTCGCCTTCATTGCCGACCAGTCCACACCATGCATGTTGCGGTCGTAGAAGTAGTCGCGCTCGAGGCGCCACGCTTCGGTGAACATCTGGCGCCACTCGTCCCGTGGATCGAGTCGAAACGCCCAGTCGGCAAGCGCCACCTTGTTCTTGGCCGAATCCGCGGGCGCCTTCGCCGCCACGTCGAAGATGAAGATGTCCTGCGCCTTCCGGAGCATCAGTTTCTTGTGATCGAGGGTCAGCTCGTAGCTCGAGACGTCTTCGGCGAACGTTTCGGGCTTTGGACTCTTGTTCTCGATCGCGAGCGTCTTGAGCGCGGGACGAGTCGTGGACGAGACGTCGCTCGACATGAAGTAGAGGCGCTTGCCGTCTGTCGCAAGGTTGCTGTAGTTCCCGGCAGAGAGCGGCACCTCGAGCAATCGGGTTTCTATGCCGGTCAGATCGGCGACCGCCGGCAGCGGCGGTTGGACGCCCTGCGCCGCTGGCGCCGCGGTGTCCTTCTTCTCGTCCTTTTTTTCATCCTTCTTCGGATCGGTCTTCTCGTCAGATGCCGGCGCCGACAACTCGTCGTCGGGCTGGAACGGAGAACGTTCACCCGGCTTGAGCGACACGAGAAACATCTTCGTCTGCTTGTCGAAGAACGGTTCGGGCTGACGCGATCCCCACGGGCTCTGCACGGCCGAGACGAAATTTCGATCCGACAGGAAGTAGAGCCACTTGCCGTCGGGCGACCAGGCCGGGCTGTAGCTGTCGTAGCGATCGGTCGTGACCGGCGTTATGCGATCGGTCTCCGGGCTGTAGAGATACAGCCGCGTCATCTGATTGCGATCCGGCGCCGCGTAGGCAAGCCACTTTCCGTCAGGCGACCACGTCACGTCGGCGAAGTCGCCTTCGCCGCACTCCGCGATCCGCTTGTTCGTTTTCGAGGCGATGTCGTACACCCACAGCTGCTGGTTCTTGTCAAAATGAGCGATCCGGGTGCCGTCCGAGGAAGCAATCCCGTCCCACCGCAGCACCTTTCCATCGGCGGTCAGCTGCGTGTTGTCGCCGACGCCATTGGCCGGCACTTTCCAGAATTCAACTTCGCCGCTCTGGTCCGAAAGCGTCAGCAGCGACTTGCCGTCGGGAAAGAAGCGTCCCTCGCGGTAGCGGATCTTCTTGTCGCGCGTCGCTTCGACGATGCGGCCCTGCTGGGCGGGAACAACGAAGACTTGTCCGCGCGCGGTGAGCACGACGCGATCGCCCGTCGGCGACACGTGCGCGCTCGTCACCCACTCGAGCGGCGCCTTGATCCACTTTTCACGCAGCTGATCGAAGTCCGAGACCAACCTGATCGGGACCGCCCGATCCTCGCCGCTGGCGATGTCGAAGATCCGGATGTCGGCACCGAGCTGATAGGCGATGCGGCCGTCCGAGAGCGACGGCGATGACGCGTCGAGCCCGCTGTGCCTGGTGTGCTGCCTGGGATCGCCGCCGCGTTCCGCGATCGACCAGATGTTCATCGTCCCGTCTCGATCGCTGAGGAAATACAGGCGGCCGTTCCACAACATCGGGTTCTTGCTGGTGCCGTTGTAATCCTGGGTCAGCGGCGCCGCCTCTCTGTCGCCGTCGCCGAAGCGCCAGAGATTCTGGGCCGTGCCGCCCTGGTAGCGCTTGGTGTAGCTGCCCTGAAAGGCGAGGCGGGTGAAATACAGGGTGCGGCCGTTGGCATCGTACGACCCGTCGCTCGCCTGCGCGAGCGGCACGAGCGTGCGCGCTCCGGTGGTCGGATTGACACGCGCGAGCTGCGTGTTCGGCAGCGTCGAGAAGCGGCGAGTCGAGTAGAGGACATCGCCGCTCGGCGACCATCCGACCACGAGCGCGTTGCCGCCTTCGTAGGTTTGCCTCACTGGCACACCGCCTTCGATCGACAGCGTGTAGACCTCGGTTGGTCCTTCGTACGCCGCCGAGAACGCGATCGTCTTGCCGTCGGGAGAGATCGCCGCGCGTGACTCTTCTGCCGGGTGCGTCGTCAACCGCTGCGCCACGCCGCCGTTGACGCCAACGCGCCACAAATCCCCCTCGGCCGTGAGCACGATCGTGTCCCCGTGGATCGCGGGGAAGCGGTAATAGCCGAGCGACGAGCCATCAGCGGCCGCGTAGGGATGCGCAAACGCGATGAGCGAAAGAATCGGAACGGCCAGGACGAACAGGTAGAGCTTCTTCATAGGCCGCCGATTCTGACACAGTCGTGGTTTGCTATTCGCGGCTCCAACATCTGTCCGTGTCAGGCAGTGAATCGTGAAGTGCGGCTGATCAGGGTATTTGACGCGAATAGGGACTCACCGATATACTGCCGGGAAATCGTGACGATGACTTCCACGCACCAGACGGTTTGTCGAAAGCGGACGAAGCGAATCCGCAGGCCGGGGGTGTGCGCGATCGCCGCGTAGCTGAGCAAGCACAGCACAGTTCAAACACCCGCCGGCCCCTAAACAGGCCGGCGGGTTTTTTTTTGACCAGGACATCATGAACAACACACGAATCGACGTCGGCGTTCTCGGCGCGACCGGGATGGTCGGGCAGCAGTTCATCAAGCAGCTCGCGGATCATCCGTGGTTCCGGCCGGCGTGGCTCGGCGCCAGCGAGCGGTCCGAAGGAAAGTCCTACGCCGATGCGGCCGCGTGGCGATTGTCGTCCCCCATGCCCGCCGATCTCCGCAGCGTGCGCGTCGATTCGTGTACGCCCGGGCGCGGGCCGCACCTGATGTTCTCGGCGCTCGATGCGAACGCCGCCAAGGACGTCGAGCCGGCCTTCGCCCAGGCAGGGCATCTCGTGATCAGTAATGCCCGCAGTTACCGCATGGACCCGCTCGTTCCCCTGCTCATCCCCGAAGTCAACCCGGATCATCTTGCGCTGCTGCCGGCTCAACGCCGCGAACGCCACTGGCGAGGCGCCATCGTCACCAACCCGAATTGCTCGACCGTCGTGCTGTCGCTTGCGCTGGCGCCGCTGCGCCAGTTCGGGATCCGATCGGTGATGGTCACCACGCTTCAAGCGGTCTCCGGTGCCGGGTATCCCGGCGTCGCGTCGCTCGATATCCTTGGCAACGTCGTGCCGGCGATCTCAGGCGAAGAGGAGAAGATCGAGAGCGAGCCGCACAAGATCCTGGGAACGCTGCAGGGCAACGCGGTGACGCCGCACCAGATGGTCGTCAGCGCGCAAACCACGAGGGTGCCGGTCGTCGACGGTCACACGGAGAGCGTTTCGATTGCGTTCGACGCGAAACCATCCGTGGACGACGTCATTGCCGCCCTGCAGTCGTTCCGCGGGCGGCCGCAGGAGCTGAAGCTGCCGACCGCGCCACCCAATCCGATCGTGTGGACGGAGGCGGGCGATCGACCGCAACCGCGCCTCGACGTCGAGCGCGACGGGGGGATGACCGTCACAGTCGGGCGCGTCAGGAAGTGCCCGGTTCTCGGCATCAAGTTCATTGCGCTGGGCCACAACACGATCCGTGGCGCCGCCGGCGCCGCCGTGCTGAACGCCGAGCTGATGCGAGCTGAAGGACTGCTGGTAGGAGACTGAGTCCTGCACGAGGCGGAAGGTCGGCTGAATCAAACGGCGCGAGCCGGGGGCGAGCGCTGGCAGGCGCTGGGGGTGGGGCCCCAGCGCGAAGTAAAAAAGATTGATTGAAGGATGGTATGAGCACGCGACAAGAGGCTGACCGGACAGAAACGCAGACACGTACGCGACGGAACCCCGGCCCGGAGGCCGCCCTTGCCGGTCCCATCGTCATGAAGTTTGGCGGGACGTCAGTGGCCGACCCGGACGCCATCACCCGCGTCATCGGCATCGTCAAGGCGGCGCGGGAGAGTTCTGGTCTGCCGCCCGTCGTCATCGTCTCGGCGATGAGCGGCGTGACGGATCGACTGCTGGAGCTGACGAAGTCGGCGGAACAACGGCGTGATGCTCACGTGCTGAACGGCGTCGCCGAGTTGTCGCGACGCCACTTCGAGGCGATCGAGCGGCTGCTGCCGGCAGTCGCGGCCAACGAGCTGCTGGTGGAGATCGGGGCGCAGCTCGATGACCTGCGCGCGCTGCTCAAGGCGACGGGGATCCTTCGCGCCGCGTCGCCCAGCGCGCACGATGCGATTGTCTGCACCGGCGAGTTGATCAACAGCCGGATCGTCGCCGCGGCGCTGGAGCACAGCGGCATTCCCGCCGCGTGGGTGGACGCGCGCCGCGCGATTGTGACCGACGCGGCGCACACCGCGGCGTCGCCCAGGCCGGACGAGACGCGCGAGGCCGTGAGCCGTGAGATCATCCCGCGCGTGGCCGAGGGGCGCGTGCCGGTGGTCGGCGGCTTCGTTGGCGCGACCAGTCAGGGCGTGACCACGACGCTCGGCCGCGGCGGATCCGATTACTCCGCGGCGATTATCGGCGCGGCGCTCGATTCACGCGAAATTCAGATCTGGACGGATGTCGACGGCATGCTCACCGCCGATCCACGCGTCGTCAAATCGCCCCACGTCGTGCCGTTCCTGTCCTTTGGCGAAGCGTCGGAACTGGCGTACTTTGGAGCCAAGGTTCTCCATCCGAGCACGATCCTGCCGGCGGTCGACAAGGATATTCCGGTGCGGATCCTGAACAGCCGGCGTGCGGGCGGAGCTGGTACCACGATTACCGCGGCACCACCCACCGCCGATCGCCCGCTTGCCGCGGTGGCGTGCAAGCGTCACGTGACGATGGTGGAAATCACATCGACGCGGATGCTCATGGCGCATGGGTTCCTCCGCCGGGTCTTCGAAGTGTTCGAGCGCCATCGAACGGCGGTCGACGTCGTGACCACATCTGAAGTCAGCGTGTCGGTCACCGTTGACGATGCCGCGAGGCTCGACGAGATCGTCGGCTCGCTGCGGGAATTCGCCGAGGTGAACGTCGAAGGGGGACTCGCGATTCTGTGCGCGGTTGGCGACAATCTGCGGTGCGATCCGAGGATTGCGGCGCGGGTGATTGGCGCGCTCGAGGGCTTCCCGGTGCGGATGGTCTCGCAGGCAGCGTCTCGACGCAACGTCACCATCGTTGTCAGGGATGAGGACCTGTCGCGAGGGATGGCGCAGTTGCATGAGGAATTTTTTGGCGACGCTGCTACGAGTGCCACAGGTGCCAGGAGTGCCACGGGTGCATAGAACTGGTGTCCTAACACTCCTGTGTGGCTTCCGCCTTTAGGCGGAAGTCAGCGACAGCCGCATCCTTCCGGCTGAAGCCGGAAGCCACAAGAGGTTTATGCGCGCGTTAATCATTGGCTATGGACGGATGGGGAAACTCGTGGCTTCCCTCTGTCCCGAGTACGGACTCGAGGTTGCCGGGACGGTCGACATCGCCGAGGCCGGCTCTCCCGAGAAATGGCCAGAAGCGGACGTCGCGATTGACTTCTCGACGGCCGACGCGGTGTCTAAGAATGTACGGCAACTCGCCGATCGCCGAATCAACGCGGTGATCGGCACGACCGGATGGGGCGCGTACGAGGCGGACGTCCGGCGTCTCGTGCAAGAGGCTGGCATCGGCGTGGTAGCCGCACCGAACTTCGCGCTCGGAGTGAACCTGTTCGTGGCCCTGGCCGAACGCGCGGCCGAACTGTTCGCGGCGCAGCCAGCGTTTGGCGCGTGGATTCACGAAGCGCACCACGCGGCCAAGCGCGACGCGCCGTCGGGGACGGCACTTTTGCTGGAGTCGGCGATCAAAGGACGCGCGTATGGGCGCCCGATCGACGTATCATCCACGCGGGCGGGAGCGATTCCCGGCACCCACACGATTGGTTTCGATGCCGCCGGTGAAACCATCACGCTGACCCACACGGCGCGCGATCGATCGGGTTTCGCGCGCGGCGCGCTCGAGGCTGCTCGATGGGTGCATGGGCGTCGAGGGTGGTTCACAATGAAGGATGTTCTGGGGATCTAGAATCTCGTCCGTTTTGGGTTTTTGGTTTTAGGTTTTGAGTTTGCGGTTCTAGGCTTTTGGGTCGGTTTTATGTTTCTGGAGCGCGAATTCCGCACGACGGATTCCGGCTCCATTCTGACTCCGTCTGCGGAGGCTCCTCATGCGACAAGCATTCACCGGTTGCGGCACGGCGCTCGTCACTCCTTTTACGCGGGCCGGCGCCCTGGACGAAACAGGCGTCCGGCGACTGGCGCGGCGGCAGATTGATGCCGGCATTCACTTTCTCGTGCCGTGCGGGACGACGGGAGAGACGCCGACCCTGACCGCGGCCGAACGAGTCCGGGTCGTGGAGCTCGTCGTCGACGAGGCCAGGGGACAGGCGCCCGTTCTGGCGGGTGCGGGTGGCTATAACACCCACGAGGTGATTGAGAGTGCGCAGGCAATGGGCCGCGCGGGCGCCGATGGCATTCTCTCGGTCGCTCCCTACTACAACAAACCCACTCCCGAAGGTCTGTTCCAGCATTACAAAGCCATCGCCGAAGCGGTCGGGCTGCCGATCATCGTCTACAACGTTCCTGGACGCACCGGTGTCAACGTCGACGTTGCCACGATCCAGCGATTGAGCGCGGTGCCGAATATCGCGGGCGTCAAAGAGGCGTCCGGCAACATGACGCAGATGTGCGAGATCTCGGCGGCGGTGCCGCACGAATTCCTGGTGCTGTCAGGAGACGATGCGCTGACGCTGCCGGTCATGTCGATCGGGGGTCGCGGCATCGTGTCGGTCGCGTCGAACGAAGTCCCGAGTGAGATGGCGAAGATGGTGGAGCTTGCCGAGGCCGGCGATTTCGCCGGCGCCCGCCGGATCCATCAGGAGCTGCTGCCGCTCATGCAGATTAATTTCATCGAGTCGAGCCCGATTCCGGTCAAGGCTGCGATGGCGATGATGGGCCTCCTCGAAGAGGTCTACCGGCTGCCGCTCGTTCCTCCCCGACCCGCCTCGCGCGACCGGATCGCAAACGTGCTGCGCGATCTCGGATTGCCGACCGGGCCTGCCACGGTGCGCGCATAGCGCACCATTTCTGCTGCCGCCGCCGTCGACGACGGAACGCTGCGCGTCCAGCCAGAGGGATTTTCGAGTGAGCGATCTCTCGTCAGAAATTACGGCGCTCTTTGACGCCGGTTCGAGCGCCGATCGCGAGCAGGCCCGCGATGTGTTCGCCCGCCTGCGCGCGGCGCTGTCAGCGGGAACGGCCCGCGCGGCGGAGCCTGACCCGTCCAGTCCATCCGGCTGGCGTGTGAACGCGTGGGTGAAGCAGGGCATTCTCCTTGGCTTCCGATTCGGGGTCGTCGTCGACATGTCGGGCGATCACGGACGGTGGCCGTTTCTCGACAAGGACACCATGCCGCTGAAGCGCTTCGATGTGGCTTCCGGTGTTCGCATCGTGCCTGGAGGCTCGACTGTCCGGGAAGGGGCCTACCTGGGCCAGGGCGTCGTGTGCATGCCGCCGATGTACATCAATATTGGCGCATACGTCGGCGATGGCACGATGATCGATTCGCACGCGCTGGTCGGGTCGTGCGCGCAGATCGGGCAGCGTGTTCACGTCAGCGCGGCCGCGCAGATTGGCGGCGTTCTCGAACCGATCGGCGCGCTTCCGGTCGTGATTGAAGACGATGTGCTCGTCGGCGGCAACTGCGGCGTATATGAAGGCACGGTCGTGAAGCGACGCGCCGTGCTCGCCTCCGGTACCATCCTGACCGCGTCCACGCCAATCTACGATGTGCCGAACGGGCGAATCATCGAGCCATCCGCGGGTCCGCAGATCGTCCCGGAAGGGGCGGTGGTTGTGCCCGGCACGAGGCCGGTGACGGGGCAGCCTCGGGATTGGGGCCTTGCGGTTGCGACGCCGATCATCGTGAAGTACCGCGATGAGCGGACGGATGCCCGCACGGCGCTCGAGGGCGCGCTCCGATTGACGCAGTGATCCCGCGCTTTGCGCCCGTGACAAAACTATGAAATCCAGTGTCGACGCCGTCGCGTTTGCGCGAGCGCTCATTAATATTGATTCGACGACCGGCCGCGAGGGCGAAGCAGGCCGCTGGCTGAGCCGCGAGCTTCGCGAACGCGGGTACACGGTCGTTGAACAGCCGGTCGACGGCGGACGGGCCAACGTATTTGCGACGATCGAGCCGCCCGACGTCGTGTTTTCCACGCATTACGATTGTGTTCCGCCATTCTTCCCAAGCCGGGTAGAGGGCGGCAGACTCTACGGCCGCGGTTCGTGCGACGCGAAGGGGATCCTGGCGGCCCAGCTGGCGGCGGCTGAGCGCCTGCGCGCAACCGGCGAACGCCGCGTCGGATTATTGTTCGTCGTGGGTGAAGAGCGCGGCAGTGACGGAGCGGCGATTGCGAATACCACCCCCGCCGGGTCGCGTTTCCTGATTAACGGCGAGCCCACGGATAATCGGCTGGGAACGGGGACGCGCGGTGTGCTGAGGCTCCGGTTGCGAGCGGAGGGGCGAGCGGCACACTCGGCGACGCCGGAGCACGGGATTTCCGCGATCGACAAGCTGATTGATGCGCTCGTCACTCTTCGCACGATCACGTTGCCGACCGATCCCGAAATGGGGTCGACGTTTTACAGCGTGGGCTTGATAGAAGGCGGCATCGCGCCAAACGTGATTTCTCCCCACGCGTCGGCTGAGGTGCTGTTTCGAACGGTGGGGCCGGTCGAAGATATTCTTCGCGCGGTCCAACCGCTCGACCGATACGTGACGTCTGAAGAAGTGCTCCGCGTTCCGGTCGTGAAGCTCCACACGGTCCCGGGATTCGCGACCGCCGCGTTTCCGTTCACCACCGATGTGCCGTTCCTCGATCGCTGGGGAACGCCGCTGCTGTTCGGTCCGGGGTCGATTCTCGTGGCGCACACGAGCGAGGAACACCTCGAGATCGCCGAACTCGAGCGGGCGATCGAGGGATACGAGCAGCTGGCGCGAGCCTGCCTCACGTCGCGGTAGCGTCCGCGAAGGCGAGTCTGGCCGGCGCGGCTGCCGCCGGGTAGCGCCGGCGCAGGCGGAAGACGGGCAGTCAGAAGTAGAATCAACTCACGGAGGCCGCTGGCGCGATCGAGGCGCCCCGAAACGACGTGGACTCGCTTTTCCGTTTCCTCTTCGAATACCGGCCCGTCATTTTCCAGCAGGGTGAGTTCAGGCTCTCACCCTCGACGGGGTCGTACGTGGCCGCGGTCCTGGCCGCGGCGGCGATCCTGCTGGCCTTCGTCACCTATCGCGGGCTTGCAGGCCGCGGGCGTGTGCGGGATCGAGTCGTTCTGACCGTCCTTCGGATTGCCACGCTGTGCCTGATGCTCTTCTTGCTGTTCCGCCCGATCCTGGTGGTCAAGGCGGCGGTGCCGCAACAGAATTTCCTCGCGGTTCTCATCGACGATTCGCGGAGCATGCAGATTTCCGACTGGGGAACCCAGCCGCGCGGCGCGTTCGTCAAGCAGACGTTCGGCCCGAAGGACGCGCCGCTGATCAAGGCGCTTTCCGAACGATTCGTGCTTCGCCCGTTCCGGTTCTCGTCCGTCGCCGCCCGGCTGGGATCGACCGACGATCTGACGTTCGCGGGCGCCCAGACGAAGCTGGGGGCGGCGCTCGACGGCGCGCGGCAGGAACTGGCCGGGCTTCCGCTCGCCGGCATGGTGCTTGTCAGCGACGGGGCGGATACGACCGACGCCTCGCTGACCGAAGCCTTGCTCTCGTTGAAAGCGGCCTCCGTTCCGGTCTTCACCGTCGGCGTTGGCCGCGATCGACTCGCGCGCGACGTGCAGATTGACCGCGTGTCGACGCCGCGGACCGCGTTGCAAGGGACGTCTCTCGTGATCGACGCCGTGGTCACACAGACCGGCTACGCCGGCGAGACCGTCTCGCTCGACGTCGAGAACGATGGACGAATCGTCGGATCGCAGGAGGTCAAGCTGCCGATGGACGGCGAACCGGCAGCCGTCCGCGTCCGGTTCACCGCGGCTGATCCTGGTGCGCGCATTTTCACGTTCCGCATCGCTCCCCGCCCGGGCGAACTCGTGACTCAGAACAACGCGCGCGAGGCGCTCATCGACGTCTCCGATCGGAAGGAAAAGATTCTCTATTACGAAGGCGAACCGCGGCCGGAGATGAAGTTCATCAATCGCGCGATTGCCGACGACAAGAACCTGGAAGTCGCGACGCTGCAGCGGACCGCTGATAACAAGTACATGCGGGTCGGGGTGGACAACTCGGAGCAGCTGGCGGCAGGGTTTCCCCGGACGCGCGAAGAGCTCTTTGCCTATCGCGGCCTGATTCTCGGCAGCATCGAGGCTGGTGCATTTACCGGCGATCAGTTGCGCATGATCAGTGAATTCGTCGAGCGCCGGGGCGGCGGCCTGCTCATGCTCGGCGGTCCGCGCTCGTTTGCCGAAGGCGGCTACGCCGGAACCCCCGTCGCCGACGCGCTTCCGGTCATCATGGAGCGGCCGACCCGGAATCTCGACATCCTGCCGGTCGCGAGGCTTCACGTGAAACCAACCAAGGCCGGTGAAGCGCACGGCGTCACGCAGATTGCCGCGACCGAGGCCACGTCCACCGCGCGCTGGGCAGACATGCCGATTCTCACGAGCGTCAATGCGATTCGGGAAGTGAAGCCCGGCGCGACCGTGCTGCTGAACGGCACCAACGAGAAGCGGCAAGATCAGGTCGTGCTCGTATCGCAGCGATACGGGCGTGGCAAGACCCTGGCGTTCCCAGTCCAGGACTCGTGGCACTGGCAGATGGACGTGAAGATGACCCTCGAGGATCAGACGCACGAGAACTATTGGCGTCAGCTCCTGCGATGGCTCGTCGACGGCGTGCCGAACACCGTCGACGTGCACACGACGACCGATCGCGTCGAGCCGGGTGAGCCGGTGAGCATGATTGCCGAGATCGTCGATCCAGCCTACGTCGAGGTCAATGACGCGCGCGTGATCGCGAAGGTGACCGGACCGAAAGGGGCCGTCCAGGAAATCCCGATGCAATGGACCGGCGAGCGCAACGGTGAATACCGTGCGACGTTTCCGACCGCCGATCAGGGAATGTATGTCGCCCAGGTCGAAGCCTCCCGCTCGGGCAAGAGCCTCGGCACCAGCACGACCGAAGTACGGGCCGTTCCAAGCGACGCGGAGTACTTCGACGCCACCATGCACGCGGCCCGATTGAAGCGGATCGCGGAGGAGACCGGGGGCCGTTTCTACACGCCCGAGACAATCACCGGGTTGCCCGAGGACCTCCGCTACACCGGACGCGGCGTCACGACGGTTGAAGAGCGCGAGCTGTGGCACATGCCGATCGTTCTCTTCGCACTCCTCGGACTGATTACGGCGGAGTGGGCGTACAGGCGCGCGGTCGGAATGGCATAGGGTGAAAAGGGACAAGGGACAAGGGACAAGGCGGAGCGCCTGCGGCCCGAGCGAGGGGCCGAAGGGAAGCGCCGCGTGAGCGGCGCCCCCGAGCGAGAGCGAGCGGGGGTGGGGCCCCGCGAGCAGTGAGAGAAGCTGACGGGCAGCTGAATGACACGAACTTTTCTGCGCGGTGCGATTTTTTGTGCGCTGCTGGCTCTTGCCACGCCAGCTGCGGCGCAGACCGTCCACCTGGCGGTCATCGTCGGCCTCGCCGGCGATCCCGAGCACGCCGAGTTCTTCCAGCGCTGGGCTTCAACGCTCGTGGACGGCGCGACGGAGCGGCTCGGCATCCCGCGCGATCACATCATTTATCTCGCTGAGCAGCCGGAGAAGGATCCGAAGCGCGCCACGGGCAAATCGACGAAAGAAGAAATCGAGCGCGCCTTTTCCACCCTTGCCAAGAACAGCAAGGCTGACGACGTGGTGTTCGTCGTGCTCATCGGCCACGGGACGTTCGACGGCAAGGTGGCGAAATTCAATCTGCCGGGGCCCGACATGACCCCGTCGAACTTCGAACCGCTGCTCAAGAGTATTCCGGCGAAGCACATTGTCTTCGTGAACACGACCAGCTCGAGCGGTCCCTTCCTCGAGGAGCTGTCGGGCCCTGGGCGAACGATTGTGACCGCGACGCGAACCGGCGCGGAGCGGTACGCGACGCTCTTCGGGGGCTATTTCGTCGACTCGCTGATGAGCGACAGCGCTGATGCGGACAAGAACCACCGCATCACCGTGCTCGAGGCGTTCGACGCGGCCAAGCTCGGTGTCGCCCGCGCCTACGAGGAAGAAGGGATCATGCTCACCGAGCATCCCCTGCTCGACGACATCGGTGACAAAAAAGGCACGACCGACCCAAAGGCGGACGGAAAGATTGGCCGTGTGGCATCGGTGTTGTCGCTCGGCACCCAGCAGGCAGCCGAATCGATGCCGGTCGATCCAAAGATGCGCGCGCTTTACGAAGAGCGGCGCGATCTCGAGCGCCGGGTCGAAGGGCTGAAGCTCATGAAGACGAGCATGGAGCCGGCCCGCTACGCGTCCGAACTGGAAAAGCTGCTGACCGAGCTGGCGCTCAAGAGCAAGCAGATCAAGGATCTCGAGGGGAAGAAGTGAATGTCAGGCTGTGGCGTCGTGCGCTTGCCGCCGTCGTCATCGTCTGCCTGGCCGGCGGCGTGGCGCTGGCGCAGCGTGGCGGCCGGAGTCGACGGCCGCAGCTCGGCGTCGAGGTTCAGGGCAATACGCCGTACGACGGCCGGTTCACGTTCATCAGGCTCAAGTACGCGACCGGGTTTGGACGCTTCGGCAACTGGATCGGTGATGGCGGGCTTCCATGGTCGCACGATTACCCGGATGGCGAAGTCCACTTTTCAAAGATTCTCGAGGAGCTCACGCTGCTCAACATCAGGACCGACGGCTCGAACATTCTCGCGATTGATGACCCCGAGCTCTTCAACTATCCAGTCGCCTACATGGCCGAGCCCGGATTCTGGGGCGTGACGCCAAAGGAGGCGACCGCTCTGCGCAGCTATCTGCTCAAGGGAGGGTTTCTGATTTTCGACGATTTCCGCGGGCCGCACTGGGACAACCTGCAGTATCAGATGAAGACCGTGCTGCCCGAGGCGAACTGGATTCGGCTCGATGGTACCGCGAGGATCTTTCACTCGTTCTTCGAGATCGATCATCCGGAGGAGTTGCCGGCTCCATACGGAAACCTGGAGCCGAGTTACTGGGGGCTGTTCGAAAACAACGATCCGCAAAAGCGGCTCATGGTCATCGCGAACGTGAACAACGACATCAGCGAGTACTGGGAGTTCTCCGGCACGGGCGTCAGCCCCGTGAATCTGGAAAACGAATCCTACAAGTTCGGTGTCAACTTTGTGATTTACGGACTCACGCACTAAATAAAGTTAAAAGTTAAAAGTTAGAAGTACAAGGAGGCCCGCTTGAATCGCTCCGTGACCGACACCATCGAACTCTCATCGCCAGACGACGTGGCGCTGGCGGAGCGGATGAAAGAGGGCCGCGACCGCATTGTTTCCGAGCTTCGAAAGCTGATTGTTGGCCAGGACGACGTGGTGAACGAGGTGCTGCTGACGTTGTTCGTCGGCGGCAACAGCCTGATCGTCGGCGTCCCGGGCCTGGCCAAAACGCTGCTGATTCACACGCTCGCGCGCGTGCTGGATCTGAAGTTCAACCGCATCCAGTTCACGCCCGACCTGATGCCGTCGGACATCACCGGCACCGACATCATCCAGGAAGACACGACCACCGGAAGGCGCCAGAT